>Ga0070741_10016646_pt1 | contig 12210 bp, 17 predicted proteins | sample Coa_R1_4_FD_66440 | JGI IMG/M metagenome (GOLD analysis project Ga0070741, IMG submission 66440) | Surface soil microbial communities from Centralia Pennsylvania, which are recovering from an underground coalmine fire - Coalmine... | ecosystem: Environmental > Terrestrial > Soil > Unclassified ...
GCGCCGCACTCGGCCAGGCCTGTCGAAAGGAGCCAGATTGAGCAAGGAAGTGGTTCGCACCGAGCAGGCCCCGGCGCCGTTCCAGGGCGCGCCGTACTCGCAGGCGATCAAGTCGGGCGGGTTCGTCTTCGTGTCGGGGCAGCTCGCGTTGCACCCCGGCGACAAACAGATCGAGCTGAACGGCATCGAGGAGCAGACGGAGCGCGTGTTCCAGAACCTCCGCGCGATCCTCGAGGAAGCGGGCACGTCGCTCGACAACCTCGTGAAGACGACCGTGTTCCTCCAGAACCTCGACGACTTCGGGGCGATGAACGAGGTCTACGCAACGCACGTCGGCGACCGGCCGCCGGCGCGCTCGACCGTCGAGGTGGCCAAGCTGCCGTCCGGCGCGCTCGTCGAGATCGAGGCGATCGCAGCCCTCTGAAGGAGATCGAGGAGTACGTCCGCTCGCTCGGTCTCGACGCCTACGTCGTAGGCGGCGCGGTTCGCGACGAGCTGCTCGGCGGCGACGGCAAGGACGCCGACTTCCTCGTCCCCGCCGTCGACATCGCCGGGCTGCGCGAGCTGCTCGCGCCGCACGGGCGCACCGAGGAGCTCGTGGTCGCCGAGCGGCCCGTGGGCGTGCGCTTCTTCCCGGCGGACAAGACGGTGCGCCGCCGCGTGCGCGCGGGCATCGAGCTCGCTCCGCCGCGGCGCGAGGTGTCGACCGGGCCCGGCCGGCACGACTTCGACATCGTCGTCGACCCGACCGCGACCGTGGAGGAGGATCTCGCGCGCCGCGACTTCACCGTCAACGCGATGGCGAAGCACCTGGCCGACGGCACGATCGTCGATCCGTTCGGCGGCCGCGACGATCTCGCACGCGGCGTGCTGCGCACCGTGTCGTCGAGGAGCTTCGCCGAGGATCCGCTGCGCATCGTGCGCGGTCTGCGCTTCGTGTCGCAGCTCGGGTTCGAGCTCGACGAGCAGACGCTCGCGCAGATGCGCGACGAGGCCGCGAGCGTGGCGCTCGTCTCCGGCGAGCGCGTCGGCGGCGGGCTCGCCGCAGACGGGATGGGCGAGCTGTCCAAGCTCCTGCTGGGCGCGCAGCCGGCGAAGGCGCTGCGCATCGCGCGCGACACGGGCGTGCTCGTCGCGCTCCTGCCGGAGTTCGAGCCGGCGATCGGCTTCGAGCAGCAGAGCCGGTACCACGACCTGACCGTGGACGAGCACACGTTCGAGGTCGTGCAGGCGGCGGCCGAGGCGGGTGCGCCGCTCCGCGTGCGGCTCGCGGCGCTCTTCCACGATCTCGGCAAGCCGCGCGTGGCATGGCTCGGCGCCGACGGACGGCTGCACTTCTATCGCAAGCCCGGCTTCTCCGACCGCAACCACGAGGAGGTGAGCGCGGAGCTCGCGGGCGCTGCGCTCTCGCGGCTGCGCTACCCGACCGAGCTGCGCCGTCGCGTCGTCGCGATCGTGCGCGCGCACATGTTCAACGTCGGCCGGGCGGACGCGCTGCGCGCCCGCCGCATGCTCGCGCGCTACGGCGACGAGCTCGCGTTCGACCTGCTCGACCACAAGCAGGCCGATCTGCGCGGGAAGCGCGAGCAGGATGCGGACGCACCGCGCGGCGAGCTCGAGACGCTGCGGCGCTTCCGCACGGTGATGAAGAAAGAGCTGTCGAGCCCGCACCGCATCGGCGACCTTGCCGTCGACGGCCGCGACCTGATCGATCTGGGCTACAAGCCCGGGCCGCCGATCGGGCAGACGCTGCGCCAGCTCCTGAAGGAGGTCGTCGACGACCCGGCGCTCAACGAACGCGACGTGCTGCTCGGCCGCGCGAAGGAGCTCGCGCCGTGATCCTGTGGGAGCAGCCCGGCTACGTGGTCGGCTTCACGACGCGCGTCGGCGGCGTGAGCGAGGGCGTGTACGAGTCGCTGAACCTCACGATCGGGACCGGCGACGACCGCGAGCGCGTCGAGCGCAACCGTGCGATCGCCTGCGAGTCTCTCGGCCTCGACGTTGCCCGGCTCTCGTTCAACCGGCAGGTGCATTCGCCGACGGTGCATCGCGCGGGGAACCGCGGCGAGCCCGGTGACGGTCTCTGGACAGACGAGCCGGGGTTGCCGATGCTCGCCATGTCTGCGGACTGTCTGCCGATCGCGATCGCACGCACCGACGGGCAGCGCGCGCTTGCCGTCCTGCACGCCGGCTGGAAGGGGCTTGCAGAGGGCGTCGTCGCTGCGGGCGTGCGCGCGCTCGGCGACGGCGCGAAGGCGGCGGTCGTCGGGCCGGCGATCGGCCCGTGCTGCTACGAGGTGGGCGAGGAGGTCTCGTCGCTCTTCGACGACGACCTCACGTGTGGTCGCAAGCTGAACCTGTGGGAGGCGGCCGAGCGGGCACTGCGCCGCGCAGGCGTCGCTCGCGTCGAGCGTGTCGACCTGTGCACGCGGGACAACCCCGAGCTGTTCTTCTCGCACCGGCGCAGCGGCCGTGCGCGCGGCGTGCAGGGAGTGATCGGTGCAATCGCCTGACGTCATCCGCGACCGGCTCGCGCGCGTGCAGGCGGAGGTCGGCGACGGCGTCACCGTCGTCGCGGCGACGAAGTACGTCGCGCTGCGCGACATGGCGACACTCGTCGAAGCCGGCGTGCGAGTGGTGGGCGAGAACCGCGCACAGGACCTCGAGGCGAAGCACGCGGAGTACGGCGACGCGTTCGAGTGGCATTTCATCGGCCACCTGCAGTCGAACAAGGTCAAGGTCGTGAACCGCATCTGCTCGCTCGTGCACTCGCTCGACTCGCAGACGGCGGCGCAGCGGCTCGAGGTGCCTGCACTCGTCCAGGTGAACCTCGCCGGCGAGGCGTCGAAGTCCGGCGTGCCGCCGGAGGAGATCGCGTCCTACCTGGGTTTCGGGGTGCGCGGTCTGTCGACGATGCCGCCCGCGGCGGCGACCCCCGAGGACTCGCGGCCGTGGTTCGGAAGGCTGCGCGAGCTGGCCGGCGAGCACGGCCTCAGCGACCTCTCGATGGGCACGACCCAGGACTACCGCGTCGGCGCCGAGGAGGGTGCGACGTTCGTCCGAGTGGGATCCGTGCTCTTTGCAGATTAAGATTCCCGCGCAATGGCGCTCGGCGACCTCTGGAACCGCACGCTCGTCTACTTCGGCATCGCCGAGGAGGACGAGGACTGGGACGAGGAGGACATCTACGCGGCCGAGGAGAGCCTGGAGCAGACGTATCGCGAGCGGCCGAACGTCCGGCGGCTGACGCCTCGCCGCCGCAGCCAGGACTTCGACGACTGGACGGAGTCCGAGGCGGACGCGCCCACGCGGCACGTCGCCGCAGTCCGGCCTTCGCGCGCCCAGGTGCGGCCGCAGATGGAGGTCGTCCCGAACCCGAACAGCGTCCGCGTGCATCTCGTCCTGCCGCGGAGCTTCAACGACGCGCAGCAGATCGCGGACAAGTTCAAGCAGTCGATCCCGGTGATCCTCAACCTGCAGGGCACCGACACGGAGCTCTCGAAGCGGCTGATCGACTTCGCGTCGGGACTCACCTACGCACTGAACGGCGGCATGCAGCGCGTCGCCGACAAGGTGTTCCTGCTGACGCCGCGCAACGTCGAAGTCTCCGCCGAGCAGCGCGCGGCGCTGCTCGAGCGCGGCGGCTTCTTCAACCAGGCGTAATTGCGCTGCGTCAGTAGCCGCCGCCACCGCCGCCGGGCGTCGAGCCGCCGCCTCCGGTGTAGAGGACGATCAGCGCGACGGCGATCGCGACCGCGATCAGCGCGGCGACGACGATCAGCCACCGCTTGCGGCTCCAGTGATGGTGTTCGGACTGGTACATCGTCATGCGGTTCCCCTTTCTTCCAAGCCCTCGGAAGAACGACCCGGAATCGCACGCGTACAGGGCAATACGGCCGCTCGACCGCGGCGGATTCGTGAACCGCACGGGCGTCGCAGGCGTACTCTTCCCTGACGTGGAAGACCACGAAGACGTCCGCCGCTACGGCAGGCGTGGCTTCCTTGGGGTGGTCGGCCTCGGCCTGACCTCGCTGCTTTGGGGGCAGCGCGCGAGCGGGGTGCTCTCGCCGGTGACGTCGTCCTTCTCGCAGCTGGTCGGGAACCTGCTGCCCGTCGGTGGTTGGCGGATCTACACGATCTCCGGCTCGATGCCGATCTTCGACCCGCACACGTGGCGGCTCGACATCGGCGGGCTCGTCCGCCGGCCGGTGAGCCTGAGCTACGACCAGCTCACGAGCCTGCCGCGCGCGGAGCAGGTGACGACGTTCCACTGCGTCACGGGCTGGACCGTGCGCGACGTGCATTGGGCCGGCGCGCGCTTCGAGCACCTGCTCGACCTCGTGCAGCCGCTGCCGGCCGCGACGGCGATCGAGTTCGTCTCGATGGAGCGCCCTTACACCGACTCGCTGACGATCGAGCAGACGCGGCTTCCGAACGTGATGCTCGCGTACGAGATGGGCGGCAGCGCACTGTCGCGGCCGCACGGCTCGCCGGCGCGCGTCGTGATCCCGGAGATGTACGGCTACAAGGGCGTGAAGTGGCTCACGCGGATGAACGTCGTCGCGAAGCAGCCGACCGGCTACTGGGAAGGGCTCGGCTACGACCAGGACGCGTGGGTGGGGCGGTCGAATGGCTACTGACCCACGCCGCCTGCCGCGGTTCGGCCGCACGGAGCGGACGTTCCACTGGGTCCATGCGACCGCGTTCCTCGTTCTCCTCGGCTCGGGGCTGTGTCTCTACCTGCCGAGCCTCGCGGAAGTCGTCGGCCGGCGGCCGCTGCTCAAGGACATCCACGTCTACACGGCGGTCGCGTGGGCGGTCGCGCTCGTGCTCGTCGTGCTGCTCGGCGACCGGCGGGCGCTGCTCCGGACGGCGCGCGAGATCGATCGCTTCGACGACGACGACCGCGCCTGGCTCCGCGGCGGGCGCACGCCGCAGGGCCGCCTCAACGCGGGGCAGAAGGTGAACGCGATCCTCACGGCCGCCTTCGCGGTGCTGTTCGCGGTCACCGGCGTGCTGCTCTGGTACGGCGAGCGCGATACGCGCTTCCGATTCGCGAGCACGCTGCTCGTGCACGACTGGCTCATGTACGTGTCGTTCGTCCTCTTCATGGGCCATCTATTCCTCGCCGTGATCTACCCCCGGACGCGGCACGCCCTGAGCGGGATGACGCGTGGCTGGGTGGACGAGGACTGGGCGCTCGAGCACCACCGGAAGTGGGCCGAAGCCCAGAAGCCGTAGGAAAAACGGCCTGAATCACGAAAGCCGCGCCATGTTGTTCGACGCGATCAGCGCCGCTCAGGACTTCGTGGGCGTGTTTGCCGCCGTGTACGTGATCGTCCTGATCGCGTACGTCCTGACGTCCTGGGTGCGGCTGCCGTACTCGCTGCAGCCGGTGCAGCGGTTCCTCTACGACGTCTGCGACCCGTATTTGCGCCTCTGGCGCCGGATCCTGCCGTTCGGCGCCGGGCCGATCGACTTCTCGCCGATGGTCGGCATCATCGCCGTCGGGCTGATCGCGACCGTCATCGACGCAATCTTGAGTCGCCTCTAGGAGAGGAGAGGACATGCCCTACACACCCGTTGAGCTGAGACATGTGAAGATCGGCCGGTCGCTGTTCGGCTACAAGCGCCCGGAGACCGAGCGGGTGCTCGACGAGATCGCCGACAGCTTCGAAGATGTCTGGCGCGACCGCGGCGAGCTTGCCGACAAGGTCGAGGATCTCGAGAAGCAGCTCGCCGAGTACAAGCAGCGGGAGCATCTGCTCACGCAGACGCTCGTCGCCGCCGAGCGCGCCGCCGCCGACGCGCGTGAGACCGCGCGCCGCGAGGCCGAGGTCATCGTCGCCGAGGCCCATCAGGAAGCACGCTCGATCGCGCGCGGCGCGCAGGGCGAGCACGAGCGGCTGGCGCTCGAGGCGCGCCGCATCATGACGCTGATGCGGTCGGCCCTCGGCCTGCTCGAAGAGGGCGTGTCGCCGTCGGAGAGCTGGCCCGACCGCAGCGACACGCGGGAGTTCCAGGCGGTTGCCGAACCGGTGCCGGCACCCGAGCCGGAAGCGGAGCCCGTCGAGCCCGAAGCCCCTAGCGCGAGTAGAGATTTCAACTGGGGGTAACCTGGGGCGCGTGAGCCCCGTCGACACAACCGAGTTCCGCAAGCTGCTCGAGGACGAACGTGCCCGTCTGCTGCACGCGAGCGGGCGGCTCGAAGAGGAGACCGCCGAGAACGGCGACGACGAGCTCGGCGCGCGTGGCATCGGCAACCACATCGGCGACATGGCGTCCGACACGTACGACCGCGAGCTCGAGGAAGGGCTCGACGAAGGCGTGCGCCAGACGCTGCAGCAGATCGACGCCGCGCTGAAGCGCATCGACGAGGGCACCTACGGCATCTGCGAGATCGACGACAAGCCGATCCCCGAGGACCGGCTGCGCGCGATCCCGTGGACGACGCGGTGCATCGAGCACGCGCAATGAACGACGACGTTCGCGTCGGCTCGTCCACCAACGGGCTCGAGCCGGTGTCCGTCGCAGAGCGGTCGCTCGCCGCGGGCACGTGGCAGTGGCTCGGGCTCGCGCTCGTCGCCGTCGCCGCCGTGATGGCCGACCAGGTGACGAAGCACATCGTCGTCAGCACCCTGAGCCTGGACGACTCGGTTCACGTCGTCGGGCCGCTGTCGATCCACCACGTCCAGAACTCCGGCATCGCGTTCGGGCTGTTCTCGAGCGCCACGGCGGGCGTCACGGTCGTCACCTCGGTGGCCGTCATCTGGATGGTGTGGTTCTTCGCGCGCTCCGGCGGGCGTCACCCGGTGCTGCCGGCCGCGCTCGGGCTGCTGATCGGGGGCAGCCTGTCGAACCTGGTCGACCGCATCCGGCTGGGCCACGTCACCGACTTCATCGACTTGAAGTACTGGCCCGCGTTCAACCTCGCCGACAGCTTCATCTGCATCGGCGTCATCATCCTGCTCGCAGCGCTCTTCGCCGCCGACCGCGCGCCGAAGAACCCGCCGCGCCGCAGGCTCGACGTCGCCGCACGGTGAAGCTGAGCGTCCCGCCCGAGTGGGCGGGAGAGCGGCTCGACAAGTTCCTGGCGGAGACGCTCGGCTCGCGCGCGGCCGCGGAGCGCGCGGTCGCGGACGGAGCACTCGTCGACGGCGCCGCGCGTGCGAAGAGCCACCGGCTCGCCGGCGGCGAGGAGGTCGAGCTGGCGGCCGCCGCGGAGATCGAGCCGGTCGCGCCGCCGCCACCGCCGCGCATCGCGTGGGAGGACGAGCACCTGTTCGTCGTCGACAAGCCGGCGGGCCTCGTCGTGCACGCGGGCGCCGGGCACCGCGGCGACACGCTCGTCGACGCACTTGCCGGCCGCATCGCCGGCGGCGACCCGGAGCGGCCGGGCATCGTCCACCGGCTCGACCGCGACACGTCGGGCCTGCTCGCGGTTGCCCGCTCGCAGGCTGCGTACGAGAAGCTGCACGAGCTGGTCCGCGAGCGCGCGCTCGAGCGGACGTACCTCGCGCTCGTGCACGGCCGGCCGCGCTCGCGGCGCGGGCGGATCGAGGCACCGATCGGCCGCGACCGCAACGACCCGACGCGCATCTCGCTCGACACCGACTCGCCGCGGGCCGCGGCGACCGAGTTCGAGGTCGAGCAGCTCTGGCCGCGCCACGCGCTCTTGCGCGTGAAGCTCGAGACGGGGCGCATGCACCAGATCCGCGTACACCTCGCGGCGATCGACCTTCCGGTCGCCGGCGACCCCGTGTACGGCGTGGCCGAGCCCGGGCTCGCGCGGCAGTTCCTGCACGCGACGCACCTCGCGTTCCCGCACCCGTTTACGGGCGACCGGGTCGAGGCGGAGTCGGCGCTGCCGGACGACCTACGCCGTCTGCTCGAGACGCTCGACTGACCGCGCGCGCTTGGTCGCGTACTGGCGGTGGTCGGCAAGACGGAGAAGGCCCTCGGCTGTGCCGGCCTCGCTCGGGAAGTGCGCGCAGCCTGCACTGACATCGAAGTCCGCGGGCAGGTCTCCCTTCTCGCGCAGCGTCGCGAGTCCCTGGCGGAAGCGCTGCAGGAAGCGGTCACCGCCGTGCTTGTCGGTCTGCAGGAGCAGCACGGCGAACTCGTCGCCACCCATACGGCCCGCGAGGTCGGACGAGCGCAGCGTCGCCGACGCGACGTCCGCGACGCGACGCAGCACGCGGTCGCCCTCGATGTGCCCGAGCGTGTCGTTGACCTCCTTGAACCGGTCGGCGTCGAAGAAGACGAGCGTCAGGCCGGCGTCGTAGCGGCCGGCGCGCTCGACCTCGACGACGAGCGCCTCCGAGAACGCCTGATGGTTCAGCAGCGACGTGAGCGGGTCGCGACGCGCCTGCTCCGTCAGCTCGGTCATCGCGCGCTCGACGTACGCCGACACGCACTCGGCCGCGACACGGTCGATCATGTCGTTGACGCGCCGCTCGACCTCGAGCAGGTCGAGCCCCTCGGCGCGCTCGGCGACGAAAGCCCACACGACACGACGCAGCACCAGGAACTCGGTGACGATGTCGCGCGGCGAGAAGCCCAGCTCCTCTCGCGTCCGCGCGTGCTCGCGCGCGATCGCGGCGAGCGGGGGTGACAGGCGCCGGTCCGGCGCGGCCTGCTGGAGCTGGCGGCCGACCTCGGCGACGAACGTCGGCAGCTCGCCCAGCTGGGCGGTGCGGCCGAGGCGCGCGAGCGCCGGGATCACGTCGTCCCGCAGGCCCTCCTCGACGATCTCCGCGCCGAGCTCCCAGCCGTTGGCACGCACAGCGGCACCGAGCGCCGGCAGGGCGATGAGCGTCTCCACGACTCGTAAACGGGATCGACCTGTTTTTGGACACGGGTAGACGGAGCCCGGCTACCATTCCCTCGTTCCGAGTCCCTCCGCCCCGGCGCCACGACTCGCGGTGGCGGTGGCCTGCGATCCGCAGGCTCCACCTCGAAGGCGCCGGCTGAACCGCCAATCGAAACCGAGAAAGGGGCAACCATGCCCGTCGTCGCCATGAAAGACCTGCTGGAAGCCGGAGTCCACTTCGGTCACCAGACCCGCCGCTGGAACCCGAAGATGAGACGCTTCATCTTCACCGAGCGCGGCGGCATCTACATCATCGACTTGAAGAAGACGCAGGAGCTGCTCGACGAAGCCCATGCGTTCGCACGCGGGATCGGCGAGCGCAACGGCACGATCCTGTTCGTCGGCACGAAGAAGCAGGCCCAGGACGCCGTCGAGTCGCAGGCGAAGCGCGTGAGCATGCCGTACGTCAACCACCGCTGGCTCGGCGGGCTGCTGACGAACTGGCGCACGATCTCCGACCGCGTGCAGCGCCTGCACGAGCTTCGCTCGCTGAAGCAGGACTCGCAGCTCGAGCTGCTGCCGGCGAAGGAGCGCATCTCGATGGAGGCCGAGCTCGAGAAGCTCGAGTCGAACCTCGGCGGCATCGCCGACATGCGCCGCCAGCCGGACGCCGTCTTCATCGTCGATCTGCGCAAGGAGCAGCTGGCAGTGCGCGAGGCGCGCCGTCTCGGCCTGCCGGTGATCGCGCTCGTCGACACGAACTGCGACCCGGACGAGGCCGACTACGTCATCCCGGGCAACGACGACGCGATCCGCTCGTGCGCGCTCGTGGTGAAGGCGATCGCCGACGGCATCGAGGCCGGCAAGCAGAAGGTGTCGAGCGCGGAGATGAAGGCGCCGCGCAACGGCGGCACGACCGAGCCCGAGGCAACGGATGCGCCCGAGGCGGCGCCGGAAGCACCTGCGACCGAGGAAGGGGCAGCCGAATGACCGAGATCTCGGCCGCGATGGTGAAGGAGCTCCGCGAGGCGACGAGCGCGGGGATGATGGATTGCAAGCGCGCGCTGCAAGACGCGGACGGTGACTTCGACGCGGCGGTGAAGCTGCTGCGCGAGAAGGGCATGGCGTCCGCCGCGAAGCGCGCCGACCGCGCGACCAGCGAAGGCAAGGTCGGCGTGATGGTGCGCGACAACGTCGGCGCGATCGCCGCCGTCGGCTGCGAGACGGAGCCGGTGTCGAACCAGGAGGACTTCCTCGCGTACGCCGAGAAGGTGCTGCGCGCCGTTTTCGACGGCGGCGACGCCGCGCAGTTCGAGGACGAGCGCGTGGAGCTCGCGTCGAAGCTCGGCGAGAACATCCAGGTCGTCGGCACGAAGCGGATGGAGGCCGGCGACGGCGAGCTGCTGTCCTTCTACGTACACGCGCCTGCGAACAAGGTCGGCGCGCTCGTGCGCACGAAGGGCGGCGAGCCCGACGCGGCGCGCAGCCTCGCGCTGCACCTGACGTTCGCGCGGCCGACGTACGGCGCGCGCGACGAGGTGCCGCAGGAGCTGGTCGACGCGGAGCGGGAGATCCTCACGGCCTCCGACGAGGTGCAGAGCAAGCCGGAGAACATCCGCGGGAACATCGTCGAGGGGATGCTCAACAAGCGGTTCTACGCCGAGTCGGTGCTCACCGAGCAGACGTGGTACCGCGCGGACGAGTCGACGGGCACCGTCGCCCAGGTCCTGAAGGAGCGCGGCATCGAGCTCCTCGACTGGGCCTGGTTCTCGGTCAACTAGGTTCTCGGCGTGGATCGCGTCCTGCTGAAGCTCTCGGGCGAAGCGCTCATGGGGGCGCAGCAGTACGGCCTCGACGCTCTCACGGTCGACGAGCTCGCACAGGAGCTGGTCGAGGTCCGCGAGAGCGGGCTCGAGGTCGCGATCGTGATCGGGGGCGGCAACATCTACCGCGGCATGGCGGCCGCGGCGCAGGGCATGGACCGCGCCACCGGCGACTACATGGGAATGCTCGCCACGGTGCTGAACGCGCTCGCCGTGCAGGAGGCGCTGGAGCGGAACGGCGCCGACACGCGGGTGCTCTCGGCGATCGAGGTCCAGGAGGTCGCCGAGCCGTACATCCGCCGCCGCGCCGTGCGCCACCTCGAGAAGGGCCGCGTCGTCATCTTCGCCGCGGGGACGGGCAACCCGTTCTTCACGACCGACACCGCGGCCGCGCTGCGCGCGCTGGAGATCGGCGCGGAGGCGATCCTCATGGCGAAGAACGGGGTCGAGGGCGTCCTCGACGGCGATCCGCGCGTCGAGCCGGACGCGAAGCTGATCCCGGAGCTGACGCACCTGCAGGCGATCGAGCGCGGGCTGAAGGTCATGGACACGACCGCCCTCTCGCTCTGCATGGACAACCACCTGCCGATCCACGTCTTCGAGCTCGCGCCCGGCAACATCGAGCGGGTCGTGCGCGGCGAGCGCGTAGGGACGATCATCTCCACACCCGTCGCAGAAGGAGTCGCATCGTGATCGAGAACTTCCTGGGTGACGCAACCCAGCGGATGGACAAGTCGGTCGAGGCGACGCACGAGCACTTCAACTCGGTGCGCACCGGCCGGGCGACGCCCGCGCTCCTCGACCGCATCCAGGTCGACTACTACGGGACGCCGTCCCCGCTGAAGAACATGGCGACGATCAGCGCGCCGGAGCCGCGGATGCTGACGATCCAGCCGTTCGACCCGAGCCAGATCAAGGCGATCGAGAAGGCGATCCAGGAGTCCGATCTCGGGCTCACGCCGTCGAACGACGGCAAGCTCATCCGGCTGCCGATCCCGCAGCTCACCGAGGAGCGGCGCAAGGAGCTCGTCAAGGTGATCCGGCAGATGGCGGAGGAAGGCCGCGTCGCCGTGCGCAACGTTCGCCGCGACGCGATCAAGCATCTCGAGGAGCTGGTGAAGAAGGGCGATGTCGGCGACGACGAGGAGCGCGCGGCCGAGACGCGCGTGCAGAAGCTCACCGACGAGCACGTCGCGAAGATCGACGATCTGCTGAAGCGCAAAGAAGCGGAAGTGATGGAGGTCTGAGCTGAACCTGATCTCCCGCTTCCGGACGCTCACCCGCGTCAAGCCGTTGATCGAGCCCGACCTGCCTGAGGTCGCAGGCTCGGTGGCGATCATCCTCGACGGCAACGGGCGCTGGGCGTCGAAGCGCGGCCTGCCGCCCGCCGCCGGGCATCGCGCGGGCGCGCGTGCCGTGCGCAAGGTCGTCGAGGCGGCGATCGACCTCGGCATCCACGACCTGTCGATTTTCGCGTTCTCGACCGAGAACTGGTCTCGCCCGCAGGACGAGGTCAACGCGCTGATGGAGATCTTCGCGGAGACGATCGAACGCGAGCTTCCCGATCTCGTCGAG
>Ga0070741_10016647_pt1 | contig 12210 bp, 15 predicted proteins | sample Coa_R1_4_FD_66440 | JGI IMG/M metagenome (GOLD analysis project Ga0070741, IMG submission 66440) | Surface soil microbial communities from Centralia Pennsylvania, which are recovering from an underground coalmine fire - Coalmine... | ecosystem: Environmental > Terrestrial > Soil > Unclassified ...
TCGGGGTAGGCGGGGTCGGCGGCGATGGCGCGCTCGATGTACGCCAGCCCGTCGTCGGGGAGCCCGGCCAGGCGCACGATCCAGCCCCGGTACGCCAGCGCCTCAGGGTTCTTGGGGTCGGCCTTGAGGACGCGGTCGTACGTCTTGATGGCGTCCACCGGCTTGTTCTTCCCGAGAAACTCGCGCGCCTGGCTCAGGAGGTCGGTGGTGGAGGCGTCGATCGACCCGGTGGCCGGCGCGGTCGCGACGCGCTCGCCCGACGACGACGCCAGGGCAAAGCCCGCGCCCGTACCGACCAGCGCCACGATGGCGATGATGGCGGCGGCGCGCCTCGCGCGGCGGCGAGCCGGACCGGCCCGCTCCAGCTCGCCGAGGTCGCCGACCCCGTCCCCACCCGTGGCGGCGTCGAGCTCGGCCTGTACCTCAGCGGCGCGCGCCGAGTACTTGGCCTTGAGCGTCTCGTAGTCGGCGTCCTCGATGTCGCCCGCGGCCCGCTCCAACTCGAGGTCGTCGAGCGACCGCTGCAGGAACTCACGCGTCTGCTCGAGCTCGAAGGAGCTCATGGTAGGTCCCGCCAGCGACGAAAGGCGAGCACGAGCCCGGTGACCGCAACGAGGAACACGACAACGGGCAGCACCCACACCAGCGCGGCCACGCCCTTGCCCTGCGGCTTGAGCAGGATGTCGGGCCCGTAGCGGCTCACGAGGAAGGCGCGGATCGTCGCCGCGCTCTGGCCGGCGCGCACCCGGCGCAGGATCTCGGTGCGGATGGCCTGGGCGGCGCGAGCGTCGGACTCCGCCACCGACAGCTCGCGGCACGTCGGGCAGCGCACGCCCTTCTCGATGCTCGCCGCCTTCTCGGTCGAGGTCTGCGCCCCGCCGCTCGACGACGTCCCGATCGCCAGCGCCACGACGACGACGAGCAGGCCCAGAGCCCACGGCAGCCACCGTCTCACCGGTTGGCCGCCTTGGCCGCGGCGAGGATGCGATCGAGGCCGTCGGCCGTCACCGTGCCGACGATGCGCGTGAGCACGTAGCCCTCACGGTCGACGATGAACGACTCGGGCGGGCCGCGCACGCCGAAGTCCAGCGCCGCCTTGGCTCCCGGGTCGTCGACGACGGTCCAGTCGCCGCCGTGACGCTTGAAGAATGCACGCGCCGACGACGCGTCGTCGTCGAACAGCACCGACACCAACTGCGCGTCGCCGCCCTGGTGGCGTTGCGTGAACTTCTCCAGCTCGGGGTGCTCCTGCAGACATGGAGTGCACCAGCTGGCGAAGAAGTTGACCACGACGTAGCGCCCCCGCTGCTGCGAGAGGTCGAACGGCTGCCCGGTGAGCGTGGTGCCGGCGAGCACCGGCGCCGCCTTCCCGACCAACGGGCTGGCCGCCAGGCTGTTCTCCGCCGACTTCCGGGTGGCGAGCACGCCGACGAGCAACGCCAGCACGACCGCGAGGCCGACGGCGCTGTACAGCGCAGTGCGGCGCTTCACGAGCCAGGGGCCCCGACCGGCAGCCGCACGTCGTCGGCGACCGGCACCGACGAGGGCTGGGTGGGACGTCGCTGCAAGCGGCCGGGCACGGCCGCCATGGCGGTGCCGAGGGCCATGAGGAGGCCGCCGATCCACAACCACACCACGAGCGGCTTCACGAGCACGCCGATCACGGCGGTGCCGTTGGCACTGGCCGGCGGCACGACCAGCGTGAGGTACACGTCACCGGTGAGGCCGGTGCGCACCGACGGCGTCCCGATGGCCTGGGTGGCGAACGGGAAGTTGCTCACGGCTGGTCGGTAGACCTTGCCGCCGTCGACGCGCACGCTGGCGACGAGCGACGTGCGGTTGGGGTGCTTGATCGTGCGGCTGCCGAGGTAGGTGACGTGGTGGCCGGCGAGGTGGGCCGACTGCCCCGGCGCCAGGCGGAACTCGGCCCGGTGGGCATAGGCCTGCGTGGCCGCGAACGCCACCGCCACCACCACCACGCCGATGTGCACGACCATGCCGCCGTTGGCCCGACCGACGAGGCCGCGCCACCCGAGCCGCCGGGTCGACAGCGCCAGCTGCCGGAGCGCGGCGGCGGCGGCGAACGCGCCGAGCCCGAACGCGATCAGCGGGGACAGCCCCCGCAGGCCGAACGCCACGCACAGCACGAGCGTGACGAGGGCGGTGAGGGCCGGCCACTGGAGCCGGTGCCGGAGCAGCTCGGCCGACGCCTTGCGCCACGGCAACGCCGGCGCCACCGCCATGAGGAACAGCAGGCACAGGGCCACGGGTGTCGTCATGCGGTCGAAGTACGGGCGTCCCACCGAGATGCGCTGGCCGTTGAGGGCCTCGGCGAGGAGCGGGAACACCGTGCCCAGCAGCACGACGAAGGCGAAGGCGCCGAACAACAGGTTGTTGGCGAGGAACGCGCCCTCACGCGAGACCGGCGAGTCGATGGCGCCAGGCGAGCGCAGGCGGTCACCTCGCCAGCCGATGAGCCCGACGCCCACGGCCACCACGACGGCGAAGAAGGCCAGCAGCAGAGGGCCGATCGACGACTGCGTGAAGGCATGGACGGAGTCGAGCACGCCCGACCGGGTGAGGAACGTGCCGAGGATGGTGAGGCTGAACGTCGATATGAGCAGCGACAGGTTCCAGACGCGCAACATCCCCCGTCGCTCCTGGACCATGACCGAGTGGACGTACGCGGTGGCGGTGAGCCACGGGAGGAACGACGCGTTCTCGACCGGGTCCCACGCCCAGAAGCCGCCCCACCCGAGCACCTCGTAGGACCACCACGCGCCGAGCACGATGCCGAGGGTGAGGAAGCCCCACGCGAACAGGGTCCACCGGCGCGTCTCGAGCAGCCATCCCTCGCCGACCCGGCCGGTGATGAGGCTGGCGATGGCGAACGCGAACGGGATGGTGAAGCCGACGTAGCCCAGGTAGAGCATCGGCGGGTGTATCGCCATCAGGGGGTGGTTCTGCAGCAACGGGTTGGGCCCGGGCCCGTCGAGGGGCACGGCCCCGGCGACCGACTTGAAGGGGTTGGCCGGGCCGAGCATCAGGGCGAAGAAGAAGGCGGCGACCACGAAGCCGACGACGGTGGCCCACGCCACCAACGGGTCGGTGACGCGCGCCCGGAAGCGGACCGCAACCACCGTGAGGTAGCCGGCAAGCACCACCGACCACAGCAGGATCGAGCCCTGCAGGGCGCCCCACATCGACGCCACGGTGTAGAGCAGCGGCGTCGAGCGGCTCCCGTTCTCGGCCACGTAGGCCAGTGAGAAGTCGTGGGTGATGAGCGCGTGCTCCATCGCCCCCGCCGCGAGCACGGCGGCGCCGAGGATCATCCACGTGTAGGTGCGGCCGGCGCGCAGGAGCGGCGCGCGTTTCGACCGGAGGCCGGCGAGCAGCGTGGCGGTACCGAAGAGACAGCCGCACAGCCCCAACAGGACTGCGCCCTGGCCGATGGCGGCGTTCACTTGCCCTGCGGGTAGTCCTGCACCCGCGTCGGGTGCTTGGCCCGGTAGTCCTCGGTGTGCTTCACCATGATGAGGTCACTGTCGTAGGTGGTGCCCTGCCAGTGACCCTCGAGCACCACGGGGATGCCGGGCTTGAACAGCTCGGGCGGGTCGCCGTGATGCACGACCGGCACCACCGCACCGTTGTTCTCGATGCGGAAGCGGGACCCGTCGCCGGTGGCCTGCACGCTGCCGGCGACGACAGTGCCCTCGATGCGGAACCGCCGCGTGCCCATCGAGTCGCGGTCGCGCACCGCCTCGTCGGCCGTCTTGAAATAGACGGTGGCGTTGCCGAGACCCTCGAAGAGGATGAGCCCGATTGCGACGGCGATCAACGTTCCCACCACCCAGAGGCGGCGGCGGGTCACCGCTCGCCCTGGGACGTATCACGGCGCAACGACCGCTCGCGTCCCAACACCCACACGACGTAGGCGACGATGCCGCCCAACGTCACCGAATACCCAGCAACGACGTACCCGGTCACGGTCGCACCAGCTCCGCCTCGGCCCGGCGTTCGGCGATGGCGATGTCGAGCCCGTGCTGTTCGAGCTCGTCCTCCATCTGCTCGACCCGGTAGCGATGGATCAGCAGCCACGCGTAGCCCACGGTCAGGGAGAGGAACCCGAGCAGCAGCGTCCACGCCATCGAGCCGTGGATGCTCGGGTGGAGGAAGTCGGGCTTGAGCACGCTCGGCGGCTGGTGCAGCGTGCGCCACCACGTGACCGACATGTGCACGATCGGGATGTCGACGGCGGCGACGAGGGCGGCGATGGCGGCCCGGCGGGACCGGACCTCGACGTCACCAGGAACCCGGCGCAGGGCCAGGTAGCCGAGGAACAGCGCCAGCAGCAGCACGGTGGTGGTGAGTCGGGCGTCCCACGTCCACCACACACCCCACGAACCGCGGCCCCAGATCGACCCGATGGCGAGGGTGAGCGCCGTGCAGACGACACCGATCTCCGCCGACGCGCCCGCCAGCAGATCCCACCGGCGGTCGCGGGTGCGGGGCCAGAGGTAGAGGATCGACGCCAGGGCCGTGATCCCGAAGGCGAGGTAGGCGATCCACGCCACGGGCGCGTGCAGGTAGAGGATGCGCACCAGGTCGCCCTGCACGGCGTCGGGCGGTGTGACCCACAGCCCCAACCACACGGTGGCGACCGTGCCGGTGAGCGTGACGAGCCCCAACACCTTGGTGGCGGCCGTCGATGACTTCATGACTCCTCCAGCAACGGGCCGAAGGCGAGGACGCCGAACGCCACGTAGATCACGGTGAACACGGCCAGGATGCGAAGCCACGGGTCGGCCCAGCTGGCGCGGCCGTCGAGGATCGCCTCGGTGGCACGCGTGGCGGCCAGCAGCACCGGCGCCACGACGGGCAGCACCAGCAGCGGCAGCAGCGTCTCGCGCACGCGCAGGCCGGCGGCAACCACGCCGTAGACCGTGCCGGCGGCAGCGAGACCGGCGGTGGAGAGAAGGCAGGTGAGAAGGAGGAGCAGCGGGCCGTGCAGGTCGGAGCCGTAGAGCACGACCACGCCGACGCCGAGCACGACCTCGAGTCCCAGCAGCTCGAGGGCGATGGCGGCGGCCTTTCCGAGGAAGACGCCGGCGCCGTCGAGGCCCGCCATGCGCAGGCTGTCGCGCGCACCATCTGCGGCCTCGAGGGTGAAGCTGCGCTGCACCGCGAGGAGCGCACTGAACAGCACCGCGATCCAGAACAGCCCCGGCGCGGTGCGCGCCAGCACGCCGCGGTTCGGGTCGATGGCGAAGGCGAACAGCACGAGAACCAGAACGGCGAACGGCGCCACCTGGTTCATCGCCACGCGAGATCGGGCCTCGATGCGCAGGTCCTTGCCGGCGACGAGCACGGCGTCATGCCACATGGGCCGGCTCCCGAATGCCGCCGCGTACCTGCCCGCCGGCCATGGTGACGGTGCGGCCGGCCAGGGCACGGGCCCGGTCGGCCTCGTGGGAGGCGAACACGACGGTCGCGCCGTCGGCGGCTGCCTCCCGCGCCAGGGCGTCGAGGAGATCGCGGCCGTCGGCGTCGAGGCCGGCGTGCGGCTCGTCGAGCAGCCACAGCCGGGGCCGCTTGGCGATGAGCGCGGCGATGGCGGTGCGGCGGCGCTGCCCGGCCGACATGCGACCGACGGCGACGGTGCGCAGGCGGCCGTCGAGGCCAAGGCGCTCGAGGGCGGGGCCGACGCTGTCGGTCGCGCCGCCGGCGGCCCGCACCGCGAAGCGAACGTTGTCCTCGGCCGTCAGGTCGTCGTAGAGGCCGGTGGCGTGGCCGAGGAGGCCGATCTGCCGGCGCACGGCGCGGCGGTCGCGGCGCAGGTCGTGGCCCAGCACCTCGGCGGTGCCGGAGGTGACCGCCAGCAGCCCGGCGCAGGCCCGCAGCAGGCTGGTCTTGCCGGCGCCATTGGGACCTTGGACCAGCACGATCTCGCCCGCGTCGACGTCGAGGTCGACACCCGCGAGGGCGGGGAAACGACCCAGGACGGCGACCGCGGCACGAAAGCGGACAGCGGGTGGCGTGGCGGAGGGCATGGCTGGGGTTGCAATCGTACGGGGAGGGGTGGTTCAAGTTCCATGCGGGGTAACCGCTACCTTTGCCGCCCGTGAACCTTCGTCGGCTGGTGGGGGGCCTGGGACACACCCTCATCGCGGCCGGCGTTCTCATCCTCCTGTTCGTCGCCTACGAGCTGTGGGGCACAGGCATCGCCGAGGCCCGCAGCCAGAAGTCGCTCAAGAAGGAGTTCAGCCAGAAGGTCGGGGCGGGCGTCGACCAGAACCTGGTGCCGCCGCCGACGCCGGAGGGCGATGCCGTCGCCATCATCAAGATCCCCCGGCTGGGACTGGAGAAGGCGGTCGTCGAGGGCGTGGGCGTCGAGGACCTCAAGAAAGGCCCCGGCCACTACCCGGGCACGCCGCTGCCCGGTCAGCCCGGCAACGCCGCCATCGCCGGCCACCGCACGACCTACGGCGCGCCGTTCTTCCGCATGGACGAGCTCAAGCCCAACGACCCCATCTTCGTCACCACGCGGCAGGGCAAGTTCCGCTACGAGGTGAGCGAGGTGAAAGCCATCAAGCCCACCGACGTCGAGGTCATCAAGAACACACCCGACAACCGGTTGACCCTCACCACCTGTCACCCGCGCTTCAGCGCCAGTCAGCGCCTGATCACCATCGCCACCCTCAAGGGCATCGCCGCCGCGCCGTCGCCGCCCGAGGCGCCCAAGACCACCAGCCTGTCCGGCAAGCGGGTCAGCAAGCGGCCCGCCGTGCTGTGGGGCCTCCTCGCCGCCCTGTGCGCAGCGGTCACGTTCACCCTCTCCCGCATCTGGCGGAAGTGGCCGGCCTACTTCATCGGCACCCCGGTCTTCCTGCTGGTGCTGTTCGTGTTCTTCGAGAACTTCGCCAGGCTGCTCCCGGCCAACATCTAGCCCGCTAGCTCGTCGAGAGGCGGCGCAGGAGCGGGATCTTGTCCATGAAGTGGATGAGGTCGGCGGACCAGTTGGTGATGCGGTGGGTGAGCAGAAGGACGCCGAAGAGGACGAGGAAGAGGCCGCTCACCAGATTGATCACGCGGAAGTGGCGCTTGACCCAGCCGAACACGCCGGCCAGGCGGCCGAGGGCGAGGCCGGCGGCGATGAAGGGCACGCCGAGGCCGAGGGCGTAGGCGATCACGAGGAACAGGCCGCGACCGACCGTCTGCTCGGCGGACACGGCGAGGACGGGCGCCAGCACGGCCCCGATGCACGGGGTCCAGCCAAAGGCGAACGCCATGCCCATCACCGGCGCGGCCCACACGCCGAGGCGCGACGGCGACACGTGCAAGCGCCGCTCCTGCATCAGGAACTGCGGGGACACGAGACCGGCCAGCAGCAGTCCCATGACGATCACCACGATGGCGGCGACGCGGTTCAGCACCTCCTGGTGGCCGAGAAAGAACGTGTTGACGACACCGAACGCCCCGGCGAAGAACGCCGTGAACACCAGGGTGAAGCCGGCGACGAACAGCAGCGTGCTCTTGAGCACGTGGACCTTGACCGCCACGCCGCCGTCCTGCTCGGTGACCTGCGCCGACGACAGGCCCGACATCAGCGACACGTAGCCGGGCACCAGCGGCAGCACGCACGGCGACAGGAACGACAGCATCCCGCCCCCGAAGGCGATGACGAAGCCCCACGGGGAGGTCTTGACGAGATGGGCGACGTCCACTGCGGACTGCTTACTTGCCCTGGAACCTCGGGAGTCGTCGCTCCTTGAAGGCGGCCATGCCTTCGACGAGGTCCTCGCTCGACCATGCCTTCAACAGGGCAGCGTCGACGTCGGGGTCGTCGGGCGGGCCCTCGAGCCGGTGCAGGGCCAGCTTGTGCCCGGCCATGGTGAGCGGCGCCAGCTCGGCGACCCGACCCGCCCATGCCAGCGCGTCGGCCAGCGTGCCCTCGCGGTGCGCCAGCCCGAGGCGCACAGCGGTGGCGCCGTCGACCTCCTCGGCCGCCAGCAGCATGGCCTGCGCGGTGCTGTGGCCGGCGACGCGGGACAGGCGCTGCACCGTCCAGTGGTCGACCATCAGGCCGAGCTTGGCGGCAGGTATGCCGAACCGGGAGTCGGGGCTCGCCACCCGGAGGTCACAGGCGACGGCCAGCTGCGTCCCGGCACCCAGGGCGGCGCCCTGCACCGCTGCCATCACCGGCAGGGGCACGGTGGTGAGGGTGTCGAGGAGCACGCGTAGCGCGGCCCGGAAGTCGGAACCCTCGACGCCGGACAGGTCGGCGCCGGCGCAGAAGTGTCCGCCCGCTCCTGTAAGCACGATGGCCCGCGACCCGTCCGCCTGCGCCGCGTCGACGGCCTCCTTCAGGGCGACGCACGCCTCGGTGTTGATGGCGTTGCGCCGCTCCGGCCGCTCGATGGTGAGCAGCGTCACGTCTTGCAGACGCTCGGCCTGGATCGTCACTCGATCACGGCGATGAGATCGCCCTCCTGCACCTGATCGTCGGGCTTCACGTGCACGGCCGTGACGGTGCCGGCAACGGGCGCCTCGACCGGGATCTCCATCTTCATGGACTCGAGGATCGCCAGCGTGTCGCCCTCGGCGACGGCTTGGCCCGCCTCGACGTGCACCTGCCACACGTTGGCCGTGATCTCGGCCCGAACCTCGGTCATGCCGTCGCCTCAGTCATGACAGGGCAGACTACAGACATGATCCTCATCATCTGGATTGTCATCGCCGGCCTCGTCGTGGGGGCGTTGGGTCGCCTCGCGGTACCCGGACCCAACCCCATGAGCATCGGCATGACGATCCTGGTGGGCCTCGGCGGGTCGATCGTGGGCGGGATCATCGGGCGGGTGTTGTTCCACCGCCGTGGCGGCATCATCCTGTCGGTGCTGGCCGCCGCCGGGATCGTGTACCTGATGCAGCGCAACTCGCACCGCAGAGGGGCGCCGCCCGCACCGTAGGTTGCGCGCTCAGCCGCCCCGGCCGGGCTTGCCGCTGAGCTGCTGCCACTGCACGAGGTCGACGTCGGCGTCGACCATTCGCTCCACCAGGCCCCGGAAGCTCACTTCCGGCGTCCACCCCAGCACCTTCTCGGCTTTCGACGCGTCCCCCACCAGCAGGTCGACCTCGGCCGGCCGCATGAACTTCTCGTCGACGACGACGTAGTCCTGGTAGTCGAGACCGACGTGACCGAACGCGACCTCGCAGAACTCGCGCACCGAGTGCGTCTCCCCCGTCGCCACCACGAAGTCGTCGGGCGTGTCCTGCTGCAGCATCAGCCACATGGCCCGCACGTAGTCACCGGCGAAGCCCCAGTCGCGCTTGGAGTCGAGGTTGCCGAGAGAGAGGCTCGTGTCGAGGCCGGCCTTGATGCGGGCCACGGCGTGGGTGATCTTGCGGGTCACGAACTCGAGCCCGCGCCGCTCGCTCTCGTGGTTGAACAACATGCCGCTGCTGGCGTGCAGGCCATACGACTCGCGGTAGTTGACGGTGATCCAGTGGCCGTACACCTTGGCCACGCCGTAGGGGCTGCGCGGGTAGAACGGCGTGGTCTCCCGCTGCGGTGTCTCCACGACCTTGCCGAACATCTCGCTCGAGCTGGCCTGGTAGAAGCGGATCTCGGGGTCGACGATGCGGATGGCGTCGAGGATGCGGGTCACCCCGAGGGCCGTCGTCTCGCCTGTGAGCACGGCCTGGTTCCACGACGTCTGCACGAACGACTGGGCGGCCAGGTTGTAGACCTCGGTAGGTCGCTGCTCACGCAGCAGGTTGATCATCGACACCTCGTCCAGCAGGTCACCCGGCACGAGCTCGATGGCGTCCTGGATGTGGAAGATGCGCTCGAAGTTGATCGTGCTGCTCCGCCGCACCATGCCGACGACCTCGTAGCCCTGCGTGAGGAGGAACTCGGCGAGATAGGAGCCGTCCTGGCCCGTGATACCGGTGATGAGCGCGCGCTTGGCCATGGCATCCCGTTCTACGCCTCATTCCCGTGCCTGTCTGCTAAGCCAGTTCGCAGTGGCGAAGGAATCCCTTTCCCGCCGGGTCGCCAAGCTGCGCGGCGAGTTGGGCTGGACCCAGCAGGAGCTGGCCGACCGGCTCGGCATGTCCCGGGCGGCCGTGTCGCACCTCGAGGGCGGCCTGAGCGTGCCCAGCGAGCGCACCGTCACCCTGCTGGCGGGCATCTTCACCCTCGAGCCCCACGAACTGGTCAAGGGCACCGACTACCCCATCGGGAAGGCGGAACGGCTGCCGGTCGTGGCTGCCCGCTACACCGAGGTCGACCTCCAGCTGCGCCTCTTCGCGGCCGGCCTCGTCACCACCGACGATCTGCGCGAGTTGCTCGACCGCACCCACGACAAGCGCGAGCGCGAAGCCCTCGAACAAGCCCTGCGCCCCCCCTCATGACGAACCTGCCACGGTTAGGTGCATATATGCACCTAACCGTGGCAGGTTCGGAAAAGGGGGCGAGCTAAACGGGCAAAACGCCGTGCTTGCGCCAGGGGCGCTGCATGACCTTGGTGCGTGACACGCGCAGACCCTTGATGATGGCGGCGCGCGTCTCGGCCGGGTCGATGATGTCGTCGACGGCCGCGTGGCCGGCCGCCACGTAGGGGTCGATGTTCTTGCGCAGCTCCTCGGCCATGGCGATGCGGGCCGCGTCGCGCTCCTTGCCTTCGGGAATCGCGTCGAGCTGCTTGCGCATGATGATGTTGACCATCCCGTCCGGACCCATCACCGCGATCTCGGCCGTGGGCCACGCCACGATGTAGTCGGCCTCGTAGGCGGTGCCGTTCATCACGAAGTAGCCGGCGCCGTAGGCCTTGCGCATCACCACCGTGATCTTGGGGACGGTCGCCTCGGAGACGGCGAAGAGCATCTTGGCCCCGTGGCGGATGATGCCCTGCTTCTCCACTGCCGAGCCGACCGTGAAGCCGGGCACGTCCTGCAGGAACACCAGCGGAAGGTTGAACGCGTCGCACAGCCACACGAACCGCGCCGCCTTGTCGGCTGAGTTCACGTCGAGCGTGCCGCCGAGCACCTTGGGCTGGCTGGCCACGATGCCGACGGGCTGACCGCCGAAGCGGGCGAAGGTGGTGATGACGTTGCGGGCGAACTCCGGCTTCATCGGGAAGTGCTGACCGTCGTCGGCGATCGCCTCGATGACCTTGTACATGTCGTAGGCGCGCCGCGGCGCGGTGGGAACGATGTCGTAGAGCTCCTCCACTCGCCGGTCGATGGGATCGCTCGTCTCCTTCACCGGCACGGGGTCGGTGTTGTTCGACGGGAAGTACGAGAGGTAGTCGCGCACGCGGCGCAGGCACTCCTCGTCGTCGTCCACCTCGAGGTCGGCCACGCCGCTCACCTTGGTGTGGACGCCCGAGCCGCCCATCTCCTCCTCGGAGACGTCCTCACCCGTGGCCGCTTTGACCAGGTGGCGGCCGGCCAGGGCCATCGACGAGATGCCCTTCACCATGGGGATGAAGTCGGCCAGGGCCGGGATGTACGCGGTGCCGGCCGCGCAGTGGCCGAGCATGGCGGCCACCTGGGGGACGACGCCGGAGAGGATCACCTGCTCGCGGAACAGCGCGCCCGCCGACGCGAAGGTCGACCCGCTCGTGGCCTGGATGCGCGCGCCGGCCGAGTCGAGCAGCCACACCACCGGGATGCGTTGGCGCAGGGCCAGCTCGCGCATGCGGGCCGTCTTCTGCTCGCCGACCGCGCCCATCGACCCGGCCATGACGGTGAAGTCGTAGGCGCACACCGCCACGCGACGACCGTCGATCTCACCGACACCGGCGACCATCCCGTCGGCGGCCAGGTAGCCCTTGTCGGCCTGCAGGCCGGGGTCCATCGAGTCGGCCAGCAAGCCGTACTCCACGAAGCTGCCCGGGTCGAGCAGGTCGTGGATCCGTTCGCGCACCGGGCGCTTGCCGAGCGAGCGCTGCCGCTCGATGCGCTCCGGCCCGCCCATCCCGTACGCCTTCTCGCGTCGGGTGGTGAGGTCTTCGACGAGCGGCTTCCAGTCGTGCAGTGCCGGGTCGTCGGCCATGCCGGCTACCTCCCCTTCCAGACGGGCTTGCGCTTCTCGGCGAAGGCGGCGATGCCCTCGGCCGCGTCCTCCAACTCGCTGGTGATGGTGAGCAGCGGGTGGAGGTGCTTCAGGGCGTCGGCGGCCGCCATGTCCCACACCGAGTAGAAGGA
>Ga0070741_10016648_pt1 | contig 12210 bp, 8 predicted proteins | sample Coa_R1_4_FD_66440 | JGI IMG/M metagenome (GOLD analysis project Ga0070741, IMG submission 66440) | Surface soil microbial communities from Centralia Pennsylvania, which are recovering from an underground coalmine fire - Coalmine... | ecosystem: Environmental > Terrestrial > Soil > Unclassified ...
TGGACCGGGAAGATGCTCGACGAACGGCTCGGGAAGATCCACTTCTGGACCCTGTTCGTCGGCTTCCACACGACGTTCCTCATCCAGCACTGGCTCGGCGCGGAGGGCATGCCCCGCCGGTACGCGGATTACCTGGCCTCGAACGGCTGGACGACGCTGAACACGATCTCCACGATCGGCGCGTATCTGCTGGGGCTTTCCACCCTGCCGTTCCTGTACAACGTGTACAAGACGGCGAAGACCGCCAAGCGGGTGACCGTGGACGACCCGTGGGGCTGGGGCCGCTCGCTGGAATGGGCCACCTCATGCCCGCCGCCACGGCACAACTTCGCGTCGCTGCCGCGTATCCGTTCCGAGTCCCCGGCCTTCGACCTGCACCATCCGGCGATCGTGCGCCGGGAAATCGAGCGCGGCCTGCGCAGGCCGAAGGACGTCGGCGGCTTCGAGGACCAGACGCAGAGTCTTTGATAGGCGTAGAGTCGTAGAAAGCGCTGCGTTGCCAGCCGCTCAGTGCCAGCCGGGTACCTCGGCGGGCGGTTCCCCGGCCGCGTCGGTGAACGCGCGCAACGCCAGTACCAGGTCCGCGCGCCGCTCCGTAGGCATCGTGGCCACGATCCGGCCGATGTCGACCCGGCGCGCCTCGGTCACCTCGCGCACCACCCGGCGCCCGCGGGCGGTGAGGCCGAGCCGCACCTCGCGGCGGCTCTTCGGGTTGGCCGCCTTCTCGATCATGCCGGCCGCCGAAAGCCGCTCGACCATGCGCAGCGCGTTCGACGAGTTGACCCCCAGCCGCTCGGCCAAGCGCACCAGGCTGCTCGGCCCATGCGTGTCCAGCACCACCAGCATCCGGTACTGCGGCACGGTCAGCGTGCCGTCCACCGCGGCCAGCGAGCGGGTGGCGATGGCCACGAAAAGCCGTGAGGCGGTCAGCAGCGCGCCGACTAACTCCTCCGCGGCGACGTCGGCCACGATCGCGGCCGAATCCGAGGAGACGTCATCGGGCACTGATACGGGCGACTCACCGAGTGCATGCATACGCACATTTCTACCGGTCAAGCCGTCGCCGGGCCATATCCGCCGCGCAATCGCCCCCGGCTCGTGCCGCGGCCCCGGCACGCCGGTGGCGCACGACGCGCCCGCCGAGCCAGCGTGGCGCCGCATTTCCGCACATGAATAACTTGACGAAAGCGGGGCAATTCAAGCCGCATGCCGGATGGACCTGAGCGGTGGCCTCGATGAACGACCCGTTCTCTCCGATGACGCTGCGCGACTACGCCCTGATCGCCGACGGCGAGCGCGGCGCGCTGATCGGACCACACGGCGAGATCGCCTGGATGTGCGCGCCGTACTGGGACTCGGACGCCGTGTTCTCCACGCTGATCGGCGGCTCCGGCGCGTACTCGGTCACGCCGAAGCAGCGCTTCGTCTGGGGCGGCTACTACGAGGACGACGCGCTGATCTGGCGTAGCCGGTGGATCACGCAGGACGGCATCGTCGAATGCCGCGAGGCGCTGGCCTTCCCCGGCGACCCGCACAAGGCCGTGCTGCTGCGCCGCATCCTGGCGCAGGACGGCGACGCGCACGTGCGGATCATCTTCGAGCCGGCGGCCGGATTCGGCGCACACCCCGCCCGGAAGCTGGCGAAGGACGAGCACGGCGACTGGACCGCGCAGGCGGGCGGCCTGCGGTTCCGCTGGAGCGGGGCCGAACGCGCAAAGCCGGCCGGGGGCTCGCGCTCGCACCGGCTGACCCTGGATCTGACCGTGCCCGAGGGCGATTGCCACGACCTCGTGCTGGAGGTCTGGGACGGTCCGCTCGGCGACCCGGTGGATCCGCAGGACGCCTGGCGCTCGACCGAGCGGGCGTGGGCCGAGCAGATCCCCGCCTTCGAGAACACGATCGCGGCGCCCGACGCGCGGCTGTCTTACGCCGTGCTGCGCGGGCTGACCACCTCGGGCGGAGGCACTGTCGCCTCGGCCACGACGAGCCTGCCGGAGCGCGCCGAAGAGGGCCGCAACTACGACTACCGGTACGTATGGATCCGCGACCAGTGCTATATCGGCCAGTCGATCGCCGTCACCGGTCCGCACCCGCTGCTCGACGATGCGGTCCGCTTCGTCACCGCGCGGCTTCTCGAGGACGGCCCTCAGCTCACGCCCGCCTACACCGGACGCGGCGAGCACATTCCCGACCAGCGCCGCCTCGACCTGCCTGGTTATCCCGGCGGCTACGACCTGGTCGGAAACTGGGTCAACAAGCAGTTCCAGCTGGACGTGTTCGGCGAGGCGCTGCTGCTGTTCGCCGCCGCGGCGCGGCACGACCGGCTCGACACGGACGGCTGGCGGGCCGTCGAGATCGCGGCGAAGGCGATCAAGCAGCGCTGGCGCGAGCCGGACGCGGGCATCTGGGAGCTGGAAGACCGCGCGTGGACGCATAGCCGGCTGACCTGCGCGGCCGGGCTGCGCGCCATCGCCGGGCTGAGGTCGGCAGCGACGACGGTGCACGCGGTCGACTGGACTAGCCTCGCGGACCAGATCGTGGCCGACACGGCGAAGAAGGCACTGCACCCAGAGGGCCGCTGGCGGCGTTCGCCCGACGACGACCGGCTCGACGGCGCGCTGCTGCTTCCGCCGCTGCGCGGCGCGATTCCCGCCGACGATCCGCGAACCGCGCAGACCCTGGACGCCTATGTGCAGGAGCTGACGCGGGATCACTTCGCTTATCGGTTCCGCCACGACGGGCGCGAGCTGGAGGAGGCGGAGGGCTCATTCGTGCTCTGCGGCTTCATCACCGCGCTCGCGCAGCTTCAGCAGGGCCGGAAGTTGGAGGCGGTTCGCTGGTTCGAGCGCAACCGCACGGCGTGCAGCTCGACCGGGCTGTTCTCGGAGGAGTACGACGTTCGGCAGCGGCAGCTGCGCGGCAACCTCCCGCAGGCGTTCGTGCACTCGTTGATGATCGAGACCGCCGCGCGTATCGCCGAGCAGACTGATGGCCTCAAGAACGACTGACGAGGCGCAGGCGGTCAGGGCGCGGACGGGTCGGTCGGCGCGGGCTGGACGGGCTCCGGCGGACGCGACCGCGCCCTGCGGGCCTGGCGCCGCGCGGCCATGCGCAACTGCAGCATGCGGCCGCCGCCGGGCACGACCACGAGCAGGATGCCGAAGATGGCGGCGAGCAGCAGCGCCACGCCCAGCGGCAGATGGCCGTGCACGCCGAAGTACGCGATCTCGACCTCCCGGCCGTTCTCCAGGATGAAGATCAGCAGCAGGAGCAGCACGACGGCGCCGGAGGTCAGCAGGATCCAGAGCCCGCCGAGGCGGCTCGGCCGCACCGGGTTGACCGGCCTGGCGGTCGGCCCGGCCAGCGGCGCCTCGCCGGTCGGCCGGGTGGGGGCCTGAACCTGCTCGCCTTGCTCGGGGTTCGTCATCGCCGGCTCCTGCCCGCCGCCGTATTCGGCGACTGTTTCGTCCCGTCCTGTGCCTTATCCGACACTGATACCCGCGAACGGGCGTTGTGTGCGTCAGACACGCCAGCAGGCAGGCGCCGGCCCACCCTCGGCGTATTCCACCGAAGGCAGACCCGGCGCCGTTCAGCCGCTACTGCTGCCAGTTCTGCTGGTCCTGGTCCTGGTCCTGTCCCTGACCCTGCTGCTGCCAGTCCTGCTGGTCCTGCTGCCGGCCCTGGCCCTGCGGGTCCTGCTGCTGGCCCTGGGCGCCGTTCTGCTGAGCCTGCTGCCCGTCCTGCTGGCCGCCGCCGTAGCGCTGCTCGACCTGGTCGCCCGCCGCGCCGATCTGCTGGTCGAAGCGGTGACCGGTCTGACCCTCGGCGAACTGCTCGCCCTTCTGGATCGCCTCGTCAGCCTGCTGCGGGTGGTCCTTGGCAAGCTGCTCGGCCTTCTGGAGCTCGTCCGACCACTGGCTCATAGAATCGCCTCCTTCGCTCGTCTGCTGCCTTTTCTCAGCCCCGTCTCCAGACCTTGAGCCGGAAGCCCGCTGGTACCCATCTTGTCCGGGTTCATTCTGATTCAGCACGCCGACGGCGATCACGAGCGCGCCGACCGGGATCAGCGCCCCATATGCGTGCCAGGCCACGTACGCGGCCGCAGCGAGCAGAGCGGCGATAACGTACGTCGACACGACGGCGAGCCGCGCATATTGCTCCGTTGGTTCATTCGGGTCGGTCTCGCGCAAGCGCAGACGGCGGCCTAAGGCGTTCGCCAGGGCGGTCCAGGTGCCGGTGATGTACGTCGTGGTGCCGCCCGGCAGCTTCAACCTTCGCGTGACCGAACTCTGCAGGCCCATCGCGGCGCCGACGAGCACGATGAGCCCGTACTCCGCTCCTCCGCGTGGCGGACCGGCCAGATTCAGCCACCAGGCCGCAGCCGCGATCAGCAGGCACAGTTCCACGCCGAGCCCGGCGCGCACGTGTCGCGCGCCGGAGTCCGCGGCGGTCGCCACGCCGAAGCAGAACGCGGCGATGACGTACGCGGCGAGCGCGGTGGCGGACCGGTACGCGCCCGCGTAGTCCCCGGAGGCGACGCCGAGGCCGAGCAGCACCGTGTTGCCCGTCATGTTCGCCGGAAAGACGTGGCCGAGGCCGAGGTAACTGAGCGCGTCCGTCGCGGCCGCCGCGATCGTGAGCGCGACCAACCGCACCGACTGCACGCTCAGCCTCCCGTCATGCCGGTCCGTCTCGCCGCATTGAGATCGCTAGGAGGCATCTTCGTCGTGATGCTCGGCGTCCGCGCTGTCGCGCAGCTTGCCGACGACGCCGGAGACGGCCTGGCCGATCCGGCCCGGGATGAAGTGGCCGGGGCTGGCGTCGAAGGAGGACTCGTCGAGCATGTCCTTGACCATCTGCAGCGCGATCCGGTTGCGGTTCGGCGTTCCGTTACGCAGGGCCGCCGCCAGCTTCTTGACCTGGTCCTTCTTGACCTTCGCCGGGATCGGCGGCTCGTGCGGGTCGACGACGCACTCGACGATGACCGGGCCGTCCGTCGCCAGCGCCTGCCGCAGCTGGTCGCCGCAGCGGGCCGGGTCCTCGATGCGCACCCCCTTCGCCCCGCAGGCCTCGGCGAACTTGACGAAGTCCAGCGGGGCGAACTGCACGCCGAACTCGGGGTTGCCGAGGAAGACCATCTGCTCCCACTTGATCAGCCCGAGGGTGTCGTTGCGGACGACGACGATCTTGATCGGCAGCTTGTGCTGCACGGCGGTGAGGAAGTCGCCCAGCTGCATGGTCAGCGAGCCGTCGCCGGTGAACACCACGACCTGCCGCTCGGGGTACGCGGTCTGCGCGCCGATCGCGTAGGGCAGTCCCGCGGCCATCGAGCAGTTCGTGCCGGAGAAGCTGAACCGCTGGTCGCGCCGGATCTTGATCTGCCGCGCCGCCCAGGTGGTGACCGTGCCGGAGTCGCCGCACACGATGGCGTCGTCGGCGAGCGCGTCGTTCAGCGCCCAGGCCGGCACCTGCGGCTTCATCGGCTTGTCGGGGCTGGTGCCGCGCTCCTCGACCAGCTTCCACCACTCGCGCATGCCGTCCTGAGCCTTCGTCAGGAACTCGCGGTTCTCGTTGCGCGGCAGCAGCGGCAGCAGTTCGGCCAGCGTGGCGCGGGCGTCTCCGGCCAGCCCCACGTCAACCGGGTAACGCAGGCCGAGACGGTCCGGCTTGTCGTCGATCTGCACGCAGACCGCCTGGCCGGGGCTCGGGTAGTACTCGATATAAGGCATCGTCGATCCGACGATCAGCAGCGCGTCGCACTCCTCCAGGGCCTCTTCGGAGGGCCGGGAACCGACCAGCGCGATCGGTCCTGTGGTGTACGGGCTGTCGTCCGGCACGCAGTCCTTGCCCAGCTGGGCCTTGATGATCGGGGCGCCCAGCTGCTCGGCGACCGCCTCGAGTTCGGCCCCGGCCCCGCGCGCGCCGGCCCCGGCCAGGATCGCCACCTTCCGGCGCCCCGAGAGCACCTGCGCCGCGGCCTCAAGGTCCTGATGTTGTGGGACGCGTACCGGCGGCCGCCAGTTGGTGGTCGTGTGGCCGGGCACGTTGCGCATGTAGCGGCTGCCGCTTTCCGCGGGCATCGCCTGGTAGTCGATCGGGAAGGCCAGGTGCGCCGGGCCGCGCTCGCACAGCGCGGTGCGTACCGCGTAGTCGAGGGCGTTGATGACGTGCGCCGGTCCCATGATGCGCTGGTTGTAGACGGTGACGTCGTTGAACATGTAGTCGGTGTTGACGTCCTGCAGATAGCTGGTGCCGATCAGGTCGTGGTACGACATGCCGGTGATCGCCAGCAGCGGGGCCTGTTCGGTGCGCGCGTCGAGCAGGCCGTTGAGCAGGTGCGCCGCGCCGGGCCCCGAGGTGGAGAAGCAGACGCCGAGGCGGCCGGTGAACTTGGCGTAGCCGACTGCGGCCATCGCGGCCACCTCTTCGTGCCGCACGTGGACGTAGCGGATCTTGTCCGCGTGCTTGCGCAGCGCTTCCATGAAGCCGTTGATGCCGTCCCCGGGCAGGCCGAAGACGACGTCGACGCCCCAGTCCACGAGCCGCTGAACCATGACGTCGGATGCGGTCAGCTGGTCGGCCATGGCGGTCGACCTCCCTTCAGTCGGTTGCGGGGCCCGGCACGGCCGGGACGCTGTGTTCCGGGGCGCCGGACCGCGGCCCGGCCTGGCCCTCGCGGATCGCCATGGCCAGCACCTCGGCCAGGTGCAGGCCCTCGCGCGGGCTGCCGGCCCGGATCTGGCTGCGGCAGCTGAATCCGTCGGCGACGATGAGCGTGCGCTCGGCCGCCGCGCGCACCGCCGGAAGCAGCGCGCGCTCGCCGGCGGCCATCGACACCTCGTACTTCTCGCCGGCCTCGTAGCCGAAACTCCCGGCCATGCCGCAACAGCCCGGTTCGGCCATCTGGACGCGCAGCCCCATCGCCTCCATGAGCTTCTTGTCGGACTCGAAGCCCATGACCGCGTGCTGGTGGCAGTGCGTCTGCACGAGCACGTCGCGTTCGAGGCGCGGCGGCTTCCAGCCCTCGGCCCTGGTGTCGAGGAACTCGGCGAGGGTCAGGCTCTGGGCGGCGAGGCGCTGGGCGCGGGCGTCGGACGGATAGAGGTTGGTCAGCTCGTCGCGGAAGACGGCCAGGCAGCTGGGCTCGATGCCGACGAGCGGCACGCCCGCGTCGATGTCCGGGCCGAGCGCGTCGAGAATTCGGCGCAGGTATTTCTTTGCGAGCGTGAGCATGCCGTAGTCGTAGAGCGGGCGGCCGCAGCACAGCGTCTGCTCCGGGATGCGGACCCGGTAGCCGGCGGATTCCAGGACTTCGACCGCTGCGATACCGGTGCGCGGCTCCAGGTAGTTGGTGAAGGTGTCCGGCCACAGCAGCACGTGCGGGCCGTCTGGGTACCGGGGCTTGTGCTCGGCGAACCAGGAGGCGAAGGTGCGTTTCGCGAAACGCGGCGCTTCCCGGTCCACGGCGATCCCGGCGGACTTCTTCAGCAGGGTGCTGATGGCGGGCGCGTGGGTAGCGGCGTTGGCGAGACGCGGGACGCGCGAGGCGAGGCGGGCCCAGACGTTGATCAGCCCGAGCGCGTAAGCCTGGCGCGGACGCAGCCTTCCAGCGTAGTGGTGATGCAAGAACTCTGCTTTGTATGTGGCGACGTCCACCTTGACCGGGCAGTCGCCCTTGCAGCCCTTGCAGGCCAGGCACAGGTCGAGGGCCTCCTTGATGTCCTCGTTGCGCCACCTGCCGTCTACGGACCCTGAGGCGTCGGCCATCTCCTGCAGCAGCCGGGAGCGGCCGCGGGTCGAGTGCTTCTCCTCGCGGGTGACCATGAAGCTCGGGCACATCACCCCGCCCTCGATGTGCCGGCAGGTGCCGACGCCGAAGCAGCGGCCGACCGCGTTGGTGAAGTCGCCGCCGTCCTCGGGGTAGTTGAAGACGGTGCGCAGCTTGCGCGGCGCGAACTCGGTGCCCTCGCGCAGGTGGGTGTCCATCGGGTACGGGTCGATCAGCTTGTGCGGGTTCATCCGGTTGTCCGGATCCCACACCCGCTTGAACGCCTCGAAGGCCTCCATCAGCCGCGGCGGGAACATCTTCGGCCACAGCTCGGCGCGGCCGTGGCCGTCGCCGTGTTCGCCGGAGAGCGACCCGCCGAAGGAGACCACGATGTCCGCGGCCTCCTCCATGAAGCGCCGGAAGTTGCGGATGCCGCCCTTGGTGCGCAGGTCGAAGTCGATGCTGCAGTGCACGCAGCCCTGGCCCCAGTGCCCGAACAGCACGCCCTCGTAGCCGTGCTTGTCCAGCAGCTTGAGATAAGAGCGCAGGTAGTCGCCGAGACGCTCCGGCGGGACCGCGGCGTCCTCCCAGTTCGGCCAGCCGGGGTTGCCGCCGAGGCCGACCGGCATGCGCGTGGTGCCCGCCGAGTGCTTGCGCACGTTCCACACCGCGGTCTGCTCGTCAGGGTCCTCATAGAGGCGGTGGTTCGGCGCCGTCGGGCGGCGGTCCAGCTGCCGCTTCAGCTTCTCAGCCTTCTCATTCGCCTCCTCCTGGGTGTCCCCGCCGAACTCCACGAGCACCCAGGCCTCGCCCTCGGGCAGCAGCTTCGTCTCGCCGTGCAGGATGTGCTTCGCGGCCATGTTCTGCACGACCTGCCGGCTGGTGAACTCGACGCCGATCGCTCCGGTCTCCACCAGCCAGGCCGCGTCGTCGCCGGAGCTGGGGATGTCCGGGTAGCCGAGCACGACCAGCGCGCGTTTCGGCGGCGAGGGCACCAGGCGGCAGTCCGCCTCCAGGGTGAGCGCGCAGGTGGACTCGGTGCCGACGAGCGCGCGGGCGACGTTGAAGCCGTTCTCCGGCAGCAGCTGGTCGAGGTTGTAGCCGGAGACGCGGCGCGGGATGTCGGGCAGGCCGGCGCGGATGATGTCCGCGTAGGTGTCCCGGATGTGCCGTAAGCCCTCGTAGATGGCGCCGCGCCGGCCGCCGAGCGCGATGATCCGGTCGATTTCCCCATCGCTCGTCGGGCCGACGCGCATGCGGGTGCCGTCGTAGGTGAGGACGTCGAGCGAGTTGATGTTGTCGACGGTCTTGCCCGCCATCACCGAGTGCGTGCCGCAGGAGTTGTTGCCGACCATGCCGCCGAGCGTGGCGTGGTCCATCGTGGCGGGGTCGGGGCCGAAGGTCAGGCCGTGCTCCTCGGCCCGGTTGCGAAGCGTGGTGCAGATGACTCCGGGCTGCACGCGCGCGTGCCGGCTGTGCGGATCGAGCTCGACGATCTCGTCCATGTACTTGGAGAAGTCGAAGCAGACGGCGGCGTTCACCGTCTGCCCGGCCAGTCCGGTGCCGCAGCCGCGCCCGAAGATCGGCGCGCGGTAGCGGCGGCAGACCTCCAATGCGGCCGCGACGTCGTCGGCGTCTTTGGGAACGACGACGCCGACGGGCAGCTGCCGGTAGATGGAGGCGTCGAAGCCGTAGAGCGCACGGTCGCCGGGCGTGAACCTCACCTCGCCGCGGATCGCCCGGCGCAGCTCGTGCGCCAGGTCGGCCGCGTAGCGCGGCGGTTTCGGCGTGCGGGGATACGACGGTGTGCGGTGAATCAGGGTGCGGGAAGTCAGCTTCACGTCACGACCTCCGTTCTGCCGGTTCGGCGGCCTCGTCGCGTTCGGCGCCGACCTCGGACTGGATCTGTTCCAGGCTGCGGCCCGCGGTCTCCGGCACCCGCAGCCAGAAGAAGAGCACCGCCAGCACGGACAGGCCGGCATAGAGGATGAAGGTGCCGCTGCGGCTGATCGCGCTGGTGAGGGTGAGGAAGGTGGCCGAGACCAGGAAGTTGGCCAGCCAGTTGGCCACGGTGGTCACGCTCATCGCCTTGCTGCGCAGCCGCTGCGGGAAGATCTCGCTGATCATCAGCCAGAACACCGGCCCGAGGCCGACCGCGAAGCAGGCGATGTAGACGATCAGGGCGACCAGCGCGATCCAGGGGTCGGACTGCTGCAGCGAGCCGATGCCGAAGAACACCGCGAGCAGCACCAGGCTCAGGCCGAGGCCGACGGTGCCGAGGATCAGCAGCGCGCGCCGGCCGAGCCGGTCGAGCAGGAGGATCGCCACCACGGTGAACAGCACGTTGGTGATGCCGACCGAGAGGGTCTGGGTGATCGCGGTGTCGGCGTTGAGCCCGGTCTTCTGCAGGATCGTCGGCGCGTAGTAGATGACGGTGTTCACGCCGACGAACTGTTGGAAGATCGCCAGCCCGAGCCCGATCACGAGCAGCGGCCGCACCCGCGCGCCCCACAGGTCGCGCACCCGCAGCCCGCGGCCCTCTTCGATGCTGTCGTGGATGTCGCGCAGCTCCGCGTCGACGTCGGCGTCCGGGTCGTTGGCGCGAAGCCGCAGCAGGACCTCGCGGGCCTCGTCCTCGCGATGGTGCTCGACCAGCCAGCGCGGGGTCTTGGGCACGGTGAGCATGCCGATCGCCAGCGCGACGCCGGGGATCACCGCGACGCCGAGCATCCAGCGCCAGTTGCCTGATACGTCCTTGAAGGCGTAGTTCACCAGATAGGAGATCAGGATCCCGACGGTGACGGCGAGCTGGTTGAACGAGGTCAGGCCGCCGCGGGCCCGAGGCGGCGCGACCTCGGAGATGTACATCGGCGCGACGAACGACGCCGTGCCCACTGCGAGGCCGAGTAGGAACCGGAAGCCGATGAGCATCGCCAGGTCGGTGGCGAGGGCCGATCCGAGCGCCCCGGCGATGTAGACGCAGCCTGAGATGATCTTCGTGTCGCGGCGGCTGATCCGGTCGGCCAGGTAGCCGGAGATCACCGCGCCGCAAGCCGCGCCGATCAGCAGGACCGAGACGACGGCTTCCTGGGCGAAGGAGCCCGCGTTGAGGTCCTTCTTGATGTAGAGCAGCGCGCCGGAGATGACGCCGGTGTCGTAACCGAAGAGCAGCCCGCCGATCGCGGCGATCGCCGCGACCCGTACCACGAGGCCGTTCGTGCGCAGGGTGCGCAGGAATTCGAGCATCGCGACCGCCTTACTCCACGTGGGTCAAGGCCGCTGCGTACCCGGACCGGGATAAACCATGCATTCTGGAACGTTTGCACTATGCAGGTAACTTCTGGTCGAGAACGCCACGGCTCAGCGGCCCAAGGTCCGGCGCGGTCCGGGGCCGCCCCTGCCTCGGCGCGTAGTGCGGCCAAACGTGGCGAGCCCGCAGACCGCCGCGAGCGCGATCGCGAGATGCCAGGCGCCGAGGGCCATCAGCACGACGAGGCAGCCGAGGAACACCAGCGCTCCGGTCGCCGCCCACGGCGTGATCGAGCCGAACCGGCGGCCGGCGCGGCGGCGCAGGGTGAAGTCCTCGTTCAGGCCGCGTTCGATCTCGGCGAGCTGACGACGCTCCCAGTCGGTCAGCATCGGGACCTCCACCGCAGGCGAGCCGTGAGAAGTAGCTGGTGTGCGGACGGCTCGGGCGAAGCAGCGCGGCACTGTCGTCGAGATCCGTGCACCGTCCGCACACCACGCCACTGCCCGGATGTGCACTATGCAAACGTTGCGCTGCGCATGATCCTTGGCCTGCCGACGGCCCGGCTCCCTTGACACTCATCTGACCTGGGAAAACGTCGAACCTGCTCCGCCCAGCGGAACCAGCTCAGCCGACCTCGCTCACCCGAAACGCGCGGCCAGCGTGCGATACAGCTTGGGCGCGGCGCCGCGCACCCGGCCCGGTACGCCCATCCAGCGCGGCACGTACACCTCGTCGCGGCCGCGGCGAATCGCGTCGATCGTCGCGTCGGCGACGCGCATCGCGGGAACCGGCCGCGGATAGTTGCGCAGATAGGGCACTCCGCGGCGCTCGAAGAAGGGCGTGTCGACGACGCCGGGTACGACGAGCGTCACCCGGACCCCGGTGCCGACCAGCTCGTAGCGCAGGCTCTCGGCGAAGGCGCTCAGCCCGGCCTTGGCCGCCGAGTACACCGCCTCCTTGGCCACCGCCGTGCAGCCCGTGACCGAGCCGACCAGCACGACGTGGCCGCGTCCGCGCGCGATCATGTGCGGCAGCAGCAGCCGGACCAGGTGCATGACCGCGACCAGGTCCACGGTGACGATCTCGTCGATGCGCGCCGGCGGCATCACCTCGAACGGTCCGCACCAGCCGACGCCCGCCGAGGCCACCAGCAGGTCGACCCGGCCGGCCGCGCCGAGGGCGGTCTGCGCGA
>Ga0070741_10016649_pt1 | contig 12210 bp, 10 predicted proteins | sample Coa_R1_4_FD_66440 | JGI IMG/M metagenome (GOLD analysis project Ga0070741, IMG submission 66440) | Surface soil microbial communities from Centralia Pennsylvania, which are recovering from an underground coalmine fire - Coalmine... | ecosystem: Environmental > Terrestrial > Soil > Unclassified ...
GCCCGCCCTGCAGCCAGTAGCGAAACATTTCCGGAACCGACACGGTGGTCAGCGCGGTCTCACACAGCTCGCCATCCCCAATGGACAGCGGCAGCACGGTTGGACGCGTGCCGATGGTTCCTGATTCGTAGATCAAGGTTATGTTGGGCGCATGAGTGAGCCGCGCCAGGTTGCAAGCGGCGGACGGAGCACCAATCCCAACGAAGCACACGTCGCTGTCTTTCAACGCGCGCGCGGCGACGACGGTCATCATTTCATTCGCGGTGAACGAACCCCCGGTCCCCATGGAGTTTCGCCTCAACCCGCAACCGGCGCGCCGGGGCGGGCGCGAGAGGAATCGGTGGTGGCGCGGTAGGCCGCGAATGCCTCAGGACCGCTGTTGAGGACGTTTTGGGTCATCCAACTGCGGAAACGCTCGCGGTCGCGCGAGATCTCGTCCCAGGCTTTGTAGAACGAGTTGGAGCGGCGGTAATAACCCTGCGTGTACGATGGATACGCGCCACCGGGAACCACGGCGATCGCCGAGACCGTCCACGCGGGAAGAATCACGGCATTCAGTCCTGGCGCCTCCAGCCGCTCGACCCGCTCCTCCACCGTAACGACTGCGCGTTTGGCGGCCAGCACCGCCTGCTTCTGGACCCCGACGATGCCATCGATCAGGACATTCCCCTCGCGGTCGGCTCGCTGTGCGTGAATGATGGTGACGTCCGGGCGAATCGCCGGCACCGCCGCCAGCACCTCTCCCGTGAAGGGACAGGTCACCTCGCGAATGCGGGAATTCACTTTCGGGAGGTCGACACCCTTGTAGCCGCGAAAAGCGGCGAACGGCAGGTTGGCCGCGCCCGCTTCATAGGCATTGGCCATGGCGGCGTGGGAATGCTCTTCCAACACGAGCGGCCGGGGCCACCCGTTCTCGACGGCATCGCGCAGACGATGGAGCGAGCCGACACCCGGGTTGCCTCCCCAGGAGAACACGAGCCTCTCGGCCGCACCCATGCCGATCAACTGGTCGTAGAGGAGATCCGGGGTCATTCGAACCAGGGTCAGGTGACGGCGACCCTGGCGAATGACCTCGTGCCCCGCGGCAAACGGAATCAGGTGCGTGAAGCCCTCCATGGCCACGGTATCGCCGTCACGCACGTTGGCGGCGATCGCCTCCCCGAGCGTGCAGAACATCAATACTTCAGCGGCTCGATCTTCTCGAGCAATTCCTCGCGGCGATTCGCGAAGAACGGCGGAATCTGCATGCTCTTGCCCAGGTTCTCGTACGTCTCATCGATCAGGAATCCCTGGGGCTTCGACACCGTCGCTTCGAACAGAGCGCCTCCCGGCGTGCGAACGTATACGGAGTCGAAGTATCCGCGGTCCTTCATCTCGGAGACGTCGGTGAAACCAAGACCTTCGAGGTGGAACTTCACCTTGCTTTGCGCGTCGTGGTCGGCGACTTCGAACGCACAGTGGTGCGGAACACCCTCGCCATAGGTCCAGCTTCCAGCGGCAAGATTCGGCTCCACTCTGAAGTCGACGATCGTTCCGGAGCCACCCTCTCCGAGTTGATAGCGGACGTAACGGCCGTCGGTCTGGCGCTGCTGTCCATTCCAGCCGTACTGCATGAACTCATCGGAGTTGTCCGCATCGCGCACCGATACGGCGATGCCGTGCGTGCCGCGAATGCCATGCTCCTTCGGGAAGATGCCCGTCGAATACGGCTCGCGCTTGTCGTTCTTCGCACCGACGAGCTCGTACTCGATCCCGCATGGGTGCTTGAACGCGACCAGCTTTTCGCCAAAGCGCTCGCCACGCTGCACCTCGAACCGGTGCTCCCGCAGCCGCCGTTCCCAGAAATCGAGCGACTCTTCCCGGACGGACAGCGCCAGGGTACAGATCTGGCCGCTACCCTTCTTGGCCTTACGCCCGGAATGGCGCATCGGGAAGCAGGTGATCAGCCGGCTGACATCGCCTGTGTCGTTGCCGTAGTACAGGTGCAGGATCGGCTCGTCACCGTCGTAGAGGGCTGTCTTCTTGACGCTCTTCAGGCCGAGCACCTGGGTGTGAAAGTCGTAGTCCTCCTGGCCGTTCCCCACGCTCAGGGTCACGTGATGGTGGCGCTTGATGTACTTATTCACGCTCATGCCGCGTTCTCCGGTTGTCCGTCACTTGGACGGCATCATAGACCCGGTAGCAAGCGATGTAAGAGGAAAAACGCCTCCCCGCTCCGCGCAGCGGCGACCGCCGGCGCGAGCGGCGCCGGCGGCGGGGGTAGCCTCGAAATGAGGTATCGCGGGTTCTAGCCCCAGAACTTACGGCTGGCGATCGCGGCCCCCTGGGCCAGCGATGCCAGTTTCGCCCACACGACGTCCGGATCGACGCCGCCGGAGCCAACGTGGATGCTGAACCCGCAATCCACCGCTGCCATGACGTTCTCGCGCCCCACCAGATTGGCGTAACGCCCGATCCGCTGAGCCACCAGCTCAGGGTGCTCGATATAGTTGGACTGGCACTCGATGACCCCGGGAACCAGGATCTTGCCCTCGGGCAGCTTGACCTGCTCGAACACGGCCCATTCATGGGCGTGCCGCGGGTTCGCCGCCTCGAACAGCACGGCGTGAGGCTTTGCCTTCCAGACGACGTCGACGATCTCCGCCAACGGCACATCGCAATGGTGCGGCCCCGGATAGTTGCCCCAACACAGGTGCATGCGGACCTTCTCGGCGGGAATGTTGACGAGCGCGCGGTTGAGCGCTTCGATGTGGAGTTCCATCTTCTCGCGGAACTCCTTGACGCTCAGATTGGCGAACTGCGTGTGCCGCCCCATGGCGAGATCGGGGCAGTCGATCTGCAGCATCATTCCTGAAGAGACGATCGCCTCGTACTCGTGCCGCAGCGCTTCCGCGACCGCGAACACGTAGTCCTGGTGACTCGGATAGTAGTCATTGCGGAAAAAGAACGTCGTGACGCCCGGGGAAGCCGAGCTCAGGAACATCCCTGCGGGCTTCTTTCCCTTGAGCGACTCTTTCAACCGCTGCGCGTCGCGTTTCGGCGCGTCGACATCCCGCATGCTGACGGGGCCGTTGCACGCGGGTGTCTTGCGATGTTTGCGACCTGGGTCGGCGAACACACGCGCTTTCGTGTTGGGATAGGCCTCGACATCCGCGAAAGCGAAGCTGTTGCCTGTCCCGCCAAAGCCGTTGAGCCGATCCTTGACGTAGGTAGCGTAGCTGGGCTTGGACATCTCACCGTCGTTGATGATGTCGATGCCTGCTTCGATCTGCCGCGCGGCTATCTGCTCCACGGCCTCGACGATCTTCCGCTCCAACGCGGCCTGATCGAGCGGAATGCCATCCTCGCGCGCGAACATGATGTGCATCAGCTCCTCGTTGCGCGGGAGACTGCCGATGTGAGTCGTCAGGAATCGATTGTTCGTAGCCATGAGCGATCCTTGGTTCTTACTTATCGGGAGTGCCCTCGGGCGCGCCGCGCCCGAGCACATCGGGCAGGGGCCGTCCGGCCTCCGTGAAACCGAGCGAGACGGAATTCAGGCAGTGCCGCTCTCCGGTGGGGGGAGGTCCATCGGGGAAAACGTGGCCGAGATGGCTTCCGCAGCGTGCGCACACCTCCTCCACACGGATCATTCCATAGCTGGAGTCGCGCAGTCGCTTGATGTGCGCTTCGTCGTAGGGCTCGAAGAAGCTCGGCCACCCTGTGCCGGAATCGAACTTCTCGCTGGAACGAAACAGGGGCAGGCCGCAGAAGCGGCAGGTGTAGATGCCCTTCTTCTTGTTATCGAGGAACACGCCGCAGAAAGCGGCCTCCGTGCCGTGCTGAAGCAGCACTTCACGCTCTTCCTCGGACAGGCCGGCGGTGATCTGCTTGCGCTGCTCGGCTGTAGGCGCAGTCATGTCGAAAGCCGTCAAGGAAAACTCCTTCAAGGCGCGCCTGGCTTCGGGCGCCGGGTGAACATTCACGGGCCGGAGACTTTCCGCTGCGGCCTCCCCGGATGTCAATCCTTGGCGCGACCGCAGAGCGACGCGCCGATCGAGTAGATGACCTGTACGGTGGTCCAGTGGGGCCGTCGCGGAGTGGGCCGGACAATTCGGGCGCACCGCCGTACGCCAAACCCAGACCTTACATTCGGGGGCGGACGGAGTTGGTCGACGGCGTGAGACCGCTCGCCGTGGGCGCAGCCGCCTAGTTTTCTGTCTGCACCTGACTCGCCACGAGGACTCCGTTGTCGTCGAACGTTCCACTGACCCGGACTGTGGCATTCAACTGCAGCGGCGCGTTACGCAGGGACAGATGCGTCTGGGCGTTCACCTCGACCGGCTGGCCATCGACCTCGAAGTACGTGTTGGAGTCCAACGCGGTCACCAGTCCCTCAATGCGACCCGCCACGCCCGGCGTACCCAGGCTCCCGCGCTGTACATTGACTGTGTTGGCAACGAGCCCCGCACCATCCGGGGACGCGGAGCCCTCAGCGGTGACGGTGGCTCCCTCGGCCAGTAAGCCATTCACCTGCGTGCCACCGTAACTGACAGTCAGTGAGTTGATCTGGAAAGTCATGCGTTGCTGATTGAGATTCTGCACGGTGCCGACGACGCGCGCGGGATCACTGACCGCGGCGGGATCGATTCGAAGAGCGCGCAATGCACCTGTCGAGTCCGGGAAGCCGCTGGCCTCGATTTCATCGCCTTCCTGCAGCGCGGCAAAATCCCGAGCACCAAAGAGCGTCTGTGAGTTCACGCGTACTGTCTGCCCGAGCACCTGGAACGTACTCGCGGCGGGATCGATGTTCCTGACGCGGCCCCGCACGTTGCCGCTGAAGATCACATCTGTAGCTATGTAGGCCAAGCCCCCACCAGGGGCCATGCCGTGCACTGAGACGACATCTCCGACCTGAATTTGCAATGCGCGCCCCGGCTGTCCGTCGATCTCGAATTGCGCCCCGCCGGTGATGTACTGGGCGCCTCCGACGACGATCCATGAGCTGCCGATCTGCGTAACGGAGCCTATAGTGGAGAACGCCTGCAAACCGGACCCCTGAATGCCGGCCGGGGTTTTTGCGGCCCCCAGGACGAGGAGCGCCGCGACCGCAATCCCCGCACCGCAGTGCACAAGACGTCCGACGTGCGAGATCTTCATAGCTGCTGTCCGTCCCCTACCTACGTCCCTGCGACACCCTCCGCGACAGTACCACAATCGGGTTGACTGCCCGTCGATCGCATGCGGGATGTGATTGCGCAGCGCGTGCAAACGCGGGGGTGACGGGGGTTGTGATCAGCGCCGGGGGAGCGGCTTCACTGGGACCTTCTCAAGAGGAGCATCGCGCCACGATGCCACAGCAGATTTGGGCGGGTTCCCAGGGAAGCGCATAGCGCGAGATGTGCTCGATCACGAACCCGGCACCGCACAGCTCTCTACGCAGAACATTCTCATCCAGCAGATGACAAACCTTCCGGGTCCCAGTCGCCTGCAACCGCGCGACGTCCGACATGTATCCGGGCCACTCGGACCCCAGCCTTACACGCCGAGAGTACTCGGGTTGAAAGCGCTTCCAGAAGCTGCCAAACGGAGTGAACGCGCTGACGTACAGGCGTCCGTGGGGATAGAGCCACCGGAAGAACTTCGCGACGGACGCCCGGAGCTCCTGTCCACCCAGGTTATGCAGCACTCGCGCGGCGTGAACCGCGGAAAATCGGGGTGCCATGAAGTCCAGAGGCTGCAGGCCGGAGGTCCGCACAGTCAGGCGCGCGTATTGCTCGACCGGAACACGCGCCAGCAGTTCCCTGCACGCAATGGAATCGGGATCGACGGCGACCACATGGCCGCCGCGCGCCAGCGCAGCCGCCGTCGCAAGTCCGGTGCCGCAGCCGACGTCCAGGCAGGTGCCGTTGGTCTGACCGGCGTGCATCGCGAATCTCAGGGACAGATCGTCCAGCGCCGGGCTCATTGCCTCCAGCGGCGACGGCGTTGTGTCCTCGAAGAGATCCTCACGCGCGGGAAGTTGAAAAGAAATGACCATTCTCGTTTTGCCCCGCCAGCCGTGACCATAAGTGAGCCTGCCGGGCTCACACCCAGCATTTAGCGTGCCCGAGCCTGAGCGGGTCAGAAACGCAACGTGGCGGTGATGCCGTACGTGAGGGGCCGCAGCGTCACGGCCTGGAAGCGGGGATCGCCTGGATTGGTGTGCTCGAGGGACAACTGCGGGTGTTGATTGAACACGTTGTCGATGAACAGCGACACGTCCGCCGTCGCAAATCGGAGACCGGTGCGCAGGTTGACGACGTTGGTGGGCGGATCCGCCACGAGCTGCGGGTCGAAGACGATGATGTTGGCGGCATTGTGCGTGCTGAAGGGCCCCGTGTTGACACTGTGATAAGAGTCCTCAGCCCAGAAATACGCCTGCTTGTCGAACACATGGAAGCTGTATTCAGCCGTGGCGGTGGCGGTCCAGGGTGGAACCGCCGACCCGGTCGATATCGCGGGCCCGCCGATCACGTCACCGGAGGCAACGATCTTTCCCTCGGACGTGTTGTAGTGCGCGTCCGTGTAGGCGACCTGCAGCCCGAGGAGCAGAGCGTCCGTCGGCACGGCCCGCAGCGACAGGTCGAAGCCGTTGCTGTCCGCGGTACCGAGATTGAACACCGCCGCGAATCCGCAGCCGGTGATCTGCGCGGCCTGCTGAATGTCGTTCCAGCGGATGTGATAGGCGCTGGCCTGCACTTCCAGACGGCTATCGAACATCCGGCCTTTTGCGCCGATCTCATAACTCCACAGGGAGTCCGGGTTGTAGGTCTGCGACAGCTTGCCCGCGAGGTCGTCCGCGGCGAGCGCCGCTTGGCACGCCGGCTGCGTGTTATTGATTTGCGGATTGACGCCGCCGACGCGATACCCCTTCCCGATCGACACGTAGTACGTCTCGTTGGCGGTCGGCTGCCAGGTGAGCCCCGCTTTCGGTGTCACGGGCTTGTCGGTCTCATCCCCCTGGAAGAATCCCGGTCCGCCGTTGAACGAGCCGTCGAAATGCAGGTTCGTGTGGGACTTGGCGTAGGCAACGCGCACTCCGAGGGTAGCCTGCAGCGTGGACGTCAACTTGAAGTCCACGTTGCCGAAGAGCGCTGTTTGATCGTCGGTCGTGCGAACATCGTCGAACGCCACCCACAATCCCTGGTAGGGACCGGTCCCGAGTATGCTTTCGATCGACTGGCCGTAGATCGTCTGCACCAGCGCCGGCAGGTCCGGGTGCGAGACGAACACCGTATCCTGTTGGCGCGCGTGCTCGTAGTACAGCCCCGCAACCCACACGATCCGGTCCGTCGGGTCCACGGAGGACAGCCTGAGCTCCTCGGACGTGGCGTTTTGATAAGTCTCGTAGAACCCGGTGCCGAAGTCGTCTGGGGCCCCGGTCAGCGGCCACGGATTGCCGAAGAAGGCGTTGTCCTGGTACTGCGTGTAGTCGGTTTCCCACGTCACGCGCCGCTGATAGTTGGACGTGATCGAGGTAAACGCCACGTCGCCGCGCACGGCGTCTACCTTTAACGACGCAACGCTGTTGGGATCATCGGCGGGCAGGCGCTGCGAGTGCGCGATCGCAAAGCGCCCCTCCCCGGGATTCGAGAACGCGAGGTCGTAGTTTCCGGAGTCGTGAATGTACACGTCCTGATAGAAGATCGAGGGCGTGACCCGCAGCCATTCATTCGGCGCCCACGTGAGAGCGAGCTTGGCCGCTTTGGTCGCGCTCCAATTCACGTCGGATTCGATGATCTGTCCGCCCGGCCTGGCAGGGTCGATCGCCGCGGTGAACGGACCTGCGCCGACGGGCGGCTGCACTCGATCGATCCAACCGCCGTCGCGCCGATACCAGACACTCGCGCGGAAGGCGAGTTTGTCCTGCACCAACGGCGCGCCACCGGCAATTCCCGCTTCATAGCTGGGATCGCCGTAGCGAGTGCTCGCAAACTCCGTGCGTGCGTACACGCTGCTCTGGGTAAGATCCGGCTGCTTGGTGATGAAGCGCACCGCGCCACCCTCCGAACTGGCGCCAAACAGCGTACCCTGCGGTCCGCGCAGCACCTCCACGCGGTCGAGATCGAAGACCTGAGGGTACCCGCCGTTCATGCCGGTGTTCACGTTGTTCGCGCGGCCGACCATCGGAGTGTCATCGAGGTAGATGCCGGTCGTCGGGGCGCTCGTGCGCGACTGGATTCCGCGAATCTCGATGTTGGTCTGAGGCGTTCCGAAATCGTTCTGCTGCGAGACGGTCAGTCCCGGCGTGATGGCGGCGATGTCCGCGATGTTCTTCAGTCCGCGGACGTCCATCTCCTGCTGGCCGTAGGCGGAGATGCTGATCGGCACTTTGTTGACATCGATGGCGGCCTGCTTGGTCGCCGTCACGGTCACTTCCTCCAGCCTCTGGCTGGTGTCCGTTTTGCGAGCCTCGGGCGTCTGCCCGGCGGCCGGCGGCTGCCCTCCAGCGGGCGCCGGCTGCCCTTCGGCCTGCACGAGTCGCAGAGGGCCATGCGCGTGTTCGATTCCGGGACCCGCATCGCTTCCGGAGCTTCTCTCATCGCCTGATTCGCGATCTCCAGTGGTTGTGAATGAGGTTGTCGCGCGGCGCTGCACGAGGATGCTGTTGGGAGCGGTGCGCTCGACTTGCAACCGCGTACCGGAGAGTGCCCGGTCGATCGCCTGGTCCGTGGTGAGGTTGCCACGGATCGGGGGGGCCGTCAGGTGCTCGACTGTTTCAGGGACGAACAGGATGTTCGTCGTGGTCTGCCGGCCGATAGCGCGCAGCGCCTCAGCGAGTGTCTGTTCGGGCAGATTGAACGTGTAGATGACTTCCACAGCCCTTGCCGGCAGGGCAACAGCCGAGAGAAACGCGAATGCGGCGACGATCGCGTGGATGCGCAGACGTGCTGGCATGTCCTATTCCCCCTTCCGGCGTTTTCTTCCCGCCGCTCCCTGGAGTAGACGATTGATGCCGCCCGGCACAGCACCTGCGCCGACGAACTACGGCGTTCCCGGCGCGGCGCCCGTCAGATGAATCTCATTGTCCTTGCGAGAAATCCGCAGCCCGTACAGCCGGGCGACGGTCTGCGCGAAGCCCTCACTGTCACCCGTGTGGTAGATGCCGCTGATCCGAAGATCGCCAACCGCTGAGGAGTCGAGGATAAGCCTTTCGTCCTCATAACGATTCATCTCGGCGACGGCATCGGTAAGCGGCGTCTTATCCAGCACAACCTCGCCGCGACGCCACGCCGTGAGGGCATCGATTCGCGGCAAGTCCACGCTCGGCGCGGTGTTACGTACCAGAACGAGACGTTCGCCGGGCGTCAGCGCAAGCGGGCGCTGAGAAATCTCGCTCGACGCGGAGTTCTGCGATGCTGGCACGCTCGCGTTGGATACGGTGATCCTGCCTTCCACGAGCGTCACGGCCATGTAAGCGGGGTCGCGACGAACCAGGAATGTGGTGCCGAGAGCCGTCACATCATGTCCCCCGGCGCTCACGACGAAGGGCCGCGCCGGATTGTGGGCGACCTCGAAATATGCCTCCCCATCGCTCAGCACGATGTGGCGCTGCAGGCGAGCGAAGTCCACTTCAATTCGCGTGGCGGAGTTCATGGAGATCCGGGTCCCGTCCTCGAGGCGCACGATGCGCTGTTCCCCCACACCGGTCCGATAGACCCCGGCGAACCAATACCGATAGCCGGCCAGCGTCGCAACGGTGCACACGACAGCGACTACCGCGACTCGCAACCAGGTACCCACTGGACTTCCTATTCGCCAGTTACCTATGCGAGTGATACCCCCGGGAGACACGCCGCTGGCGGCATCCCAAACCTCTGTAACGCGCTCGAACTGCCTGGCATTTTCCTCGGACGCGGTCAGCCAGTTGCGGAAAGCCGCCTCCAGCTCGGGCGAACGATGCGGGCCGTGAAGACGGACGGTCCACGCGGCAGCCTCCGCACGGGCCTTGCGTCGCGATGTCGGGGCGGATTGACTGGTGCTATTCATTGCATTGTTCATTCCGTGGATCCTGCCGGCTGCGCTTCCTGCTCGCCTTCATCCATCCAGTCCGTAATGAGGAGCACCGCCTTGGCCGCATGCTTCTCGACCATGCTGAGCGTGATCCCCAAGCGCTCCGCGATCTGCGGGAAGCTGTATCCCTCGATGCGGTTCAGCACGAAGACTTCCCGGCGCCGGGGGCTCAATTGCTCGATTCCCGCCTTCATGCGCCGCAGGCGTTCCTGACAGGCGCACACGTCGTCGGCGGCCGGGAATGTCTGGCTCAGCTGCAAGACCTGGAGGGTCCGCACGATCGCCGCGGAATGCCGCTGATGCCTGTGCAGATCGGTGGAGAGATTGAGCGCGGTGCGGACCAGGAAGGCTTCCGACTGCTGAACCGTGTGCTCGCGGCAATAGAGCTGCAGCCGCAGAAACGCCTCCTGGATGAGATCGTCCGCGTCGTCGAGGTTATTACCCCGCCGACGCAGCAGCCGGCGAAGCTTCAACAGCAACAGGCTGAACTCGTTCACCCCATGACAATGGCACGGGCAGGTGCGGCGGGGCAAGAGGCATGCTCACCGGCGACCGCGATGCTCCGGGGGCGCGACTAGTCGGCGGCGAGGTTATTCCGCGACTCTTCCACGAACCCCCCGGCCTCGAGCGCCGCCGTCGCTTCCATCAGATGCACGCGCTTGCTGAACAGCTCCAACTCACGGAAACGCCCGTCGCGCACCTTGTTGACGAAGTCGTTGTTGGCTATGTGAGTGCGGCCGACGCCCACCAGATCGAGAGTCCCGCGGCGCACGCGCTCCGCCAGGAAACGCAGATCGCGCTCGACCGACAGCTCGGAGGGCTCCTGGTCGTCGAACAGGTTGGCGAACATCTCCACGTCCAAACCAACACTGCCGCAGGTCATCACCGGCGCATCCGTGAGCGATCGGGCCCACTCCGCGATGGTGTAATCCGGGTGCTCGCTTTCCGGCCACTCGCGCTTGTGGTAGCGGCGGGAAGACACGTTGAACATGTCGACGCCGGCGGTGCGCAGCAACTGCAGCATCCGGCGCAGATCCTCGGGGCTGTCAGCGACGGCGGCGCCGTAGTCCACCTCCTTGAACTGCGAGAAGCGGTAGGAGATGACCGCATCGGCACCCAGCGCTTTGCGAATGGCCGCCACGATCTGGGCGGAGTAGCGGGCCCGTTCGGCCAGCGTCGGCCCGCCGTACTCATCCTCGCGCCGGTTGGTTTCGGCCCACAGAAACTGATCGAGCAGGTAGCCGTGCGCTGAGTGCACCTCGATTCCGTCGAACCCCAGAGAGCGGCCGTGCTCGGCCGCTCGCACGTAGGCGCGCTCGAGCTCTTCGAGGTCCTCCCGCGTCATCGCGCGGCCATTGGTGCGCCCGCGCTGGATGAGCCCGGACGGACTCCATGCCGGAAAACTGGCGAGAGGATGGTCGGCAGCCACCTTGCGCATCGCGCCGGGGTGCCAGATCTGGAGCAGGAAGCCTGCGCCCTCCCCGTGTACCGCCTCGACGACGGTCTTCCACGCCGCGAGCGTGCTGCGCTCCATGCGCCCCATCGCCGGTTGCCAGTAGGCGGAAGGGTGATCGGGTGAGGTGGATTCGCTGATGATGAGGCCCACGCCACCTGCGGCGCAGCGCCGCATGTATTCGACCATGCGCGCGGTGGGCGCCCCATCGTTCATGAACCCGCGTTGCATCCCGGGGATCACGAAACGATTGCGCAGAGTCAGAGTCCGGATTCTGAACGGCGTGAACAGGACATCCAGCTCTGGGGGTCGTGACATGAAGGCCGCCGCAGCGAGTCGCGCGGCACACGCCGCACGGGGCATGATAGCCCCGCTTGGCGCGAACCGCGTGAACGTGGCGGCGGCGCAAGATACTCGCGCCACGCCGCGGACTGCCGAGCCGTCCGCGCGGCGGGCAGCGGCCTGAAATCAGCTACCGCCGGGCTGCCTGTCGCACGACACCAACGTATTCCAGTCCGCGAAGGTTCCCTTCGGGTTGTTCGCCCAAGCCCAGACGTGCAGTTCGTAGAAGGCCGGCAAGCCGAAACGGTTGGGGGACCCGACCAGGTTCAACAGATTGCCCTCGAGCACCGGAGGGCCGGAGTTGTTGGCATCCCAGGTGCTCTGAATCACGATGTACTCGACACCGACGAAACGCATCGCGCCGTCCGCCATCGGCTCAT
>Ga0070741_10016650_pt1 | contig 12210 bp, 11 predicted proteins | sample Coa_R1_4_FD_66440 | JGI IMG/M metagenome (GOLD analysis project Ga0070741, IMG submission 66440) | Surface soil microbial communities from Centralia Pennsylvania, which are recovering from an underground coalmine fire - Coalmine... | ecosystem: Environmental > Terrestrial > Soil > Unclassified ...
TGATCGAGATCGAGCGTCTCGCTCATGACGATTTCCGCGCGCGGGGTGCATCCATCTTCACATGCTCGTTGATGTCGGGCACCGGCCCATATTTGCGCGGCTCGCCGACAAAGATCGGGGCCGGCGCCGGATAGGTCACGACGCCCTTCGGCGTATCGACCTCGATGCGGCGCAGATGCGGATGCACGGTGAGGTCGGCCATGGTGTTGACCTCGCCGAAAGCGACGTCGGCGTCGTCGAGCCGCTGCACCAGCTCGTCGCGGGTCAGCGACCCAAAACTGTCGGCGACGATCTTGTCGGTGAGTGCGCGGTTTCGTACGCGTTCGGTGATGTTGGCGAGCCGCGGATCGTTCGGCAGGTCGGGCTGCTTGAGGACCTCGGCGCAAAGCTTCTTCCACTCGCGCTCGTTCTGGATCGAGATCAAAATGTCCTTGCCGTCCTTTGAGCGGAACACGCCGTAGGGCGCGATCGAGGGATGGGCGAGACCGATCCGCTGCGGCGGGTTGCCGGCTTCCGAGTTGATCAGGGGCACCGCGAGCCAGTCCGCCATCACGTCGAACATCGAGATGCGGATATCGGCGCCCTGGCCGGTGCGGGTGCGGGCGAACAGCGCTTCCAGGATCGCCGCATGCGCGGTGGCGCCGGTCGAGATATCGACGACGGAGATGCCGACGCGCGACGGGCCCTCGGGTCCGCCGGTGATCGAGGCGAGGCCGCTCTCGGCCTGGATCAGGAGATCGTAGGCCTTGCGATCCTTGTGCGGGCCCTCGTCGCCATAGCCTGATATGGTGCAGCAGATCAGCGCGGGATAGTCCTTGCGCAGACGCTCGCGCGAGAAGCCGAGCTTGTCCATCGCGCCGGGCTTGAGATTCTGCAGCAGCACGTCGGCGCCTGCGATCAGCGACTCGAGCTGCTCACGGCCGCCCTTGGTGGCGAGATCGATTGCGACCGACTGCTTGCCGCGATTGAGCCAGACGAAATAGCTGCTCTGGCCTTTCGCCGCGGTGTCATAGCCGCGGGCGAAATCGCCTTCGGGCCGCTCGACCTTGATGACGGTGGCGCCGGCATCCGCCAGACGCGACGAGCAGAACGGCGCGGCGACCGCCTGTTCCACGGCGATGACTGTAATTCCCTCGAGCGGCAGCATGATCGCCTCAATAGGAGCGGGGCATGCCGAGCACATGCTCGGCGATGAACGACAACACGAGATTGGTCGAGATCGGCGCGACCTGGTAGAGCCGCGTCTCGCGGAACTTGCGCTCGACGTCATATTCCTCGGCAAACGCGAAACCGCCAAAAGTCTGCACGCAGGCGTTCGCCGCGTCCCAGGCCGCATCGGCCGCCAGCATCTTGGACATATTGGCCTCGGCGCCGCAATCGAGCCCGGCCTCGTATTTGCGCGTGGCTTCCTTCACCATCAGTTCGGCGGCGCGCATCGCGGCATAGGCTTTCGCGATCGGGAACTGGATGCCCTGGTTCTGGCCGATCGGCCGGCCGAACACCGCGCGCTCCTTGGCGTAGCTGGTCGCCTTGTCGATGAACCACTTGGCATCGCCGATCGATTCCGACGCAATCAGGATGCGCTCGGCGTTCATGCCGGAGAGGATGTAGCGGAAGCCCTTGCCTTCCTCGCCGATGAGATTCTCCGCCGGTACCTTCATGTCGGTGAAGAACACTTCCGTGGTGGAGTGGTTCATCATGGTGCGGATCGGGCGGATGGCGAGTCCGGCCTTGCGCGCCTCGCGCATGTCGACCAGGAACACCGAGAGACCCTCGGTGCGCTTGCGCGCCTGCTCCTTCGGCGTGGTGCGCGCGAGCAGGATCATCAGGTCGGAATATTCGGCACGGCTGGTCCAGATCTTCTGGCCGTTGACGATATAGCTGCTGTTGCCCTGCTTCTTGGCGAAGGTCTTCAGCGACGAGGTATCGGTGCCGCTGGTTGGCTCGGTGACGCCGAACGCCTGCAGGCGCAGCTTGCCGCTGGCGACCTGCGGCAGCCATTTCGCCTTCTGCTCGTCGCTGCCGTGCCGGAGCACCGTGCCCATCGTGTACATCTGGGCGTGGCAGGCGCCGGCATTGCAGCCCGCGCGGTGAATCTCTTCCAGGATCGCGGTCGCGGCCGAGAGTTTCAGTCCGGCGCCGCCATATTCCTCGGGGATCAGCACCGAGAGGTAACCCGCTTCGGTCAGCGCATTGACGAAGTCGGACGGGTAGGCCATCTCGCGGTCGAGCTTGCGCCAGTATTCGCCGGGGAACTGGGCGCAGAGCTTTGCGACCGCGTCGCGAATGTCGGCGTGTTCGTCCTGCTGGTGTTGGTCGTAAGCGGTCATTGCAATCCGGTCGGCAAGGAAGCTGCGCCCTCAAGGCGGGCGCGAGCCGGGGTTAGCAGGGCCGACCGGGTCGCGGTAGTCGCGACGGATCAGGCGGGTATGCGTACCGGCAGGGACTCAATGCCGCGCACGAAGCTGGAATAGACCCGCCTCGGCTCGCCCACCACCTCGATGCGGTCGAAGCGCTTCAGCATTTCCTCCCAGACGATGCGGAGCTGCAGCTCGGCGAGCCGCATGCCGACGCAGCGGTGGATGCCGAAGCCGAACGACAGATGAGTGCGCGGCCGGGCGCGGTCGATGATGAATTCGTTCGGCCGCTCGATCACTTCCTCGTCGCGGTTGCCAGAGACATACCACATCACCACGCGGTCGCCTTTCCGGATCTTCTTGCCTCCGATCTCGGTATCGACCAGCGCGGTGCGCCGCATATGCGCGAGCGGCGTCTGCCAGCGGATCACCTCGGGCACCATGGAATCGATCAGCCCGGGATTTTCGCGGAGCTTCCTGTACTGGTCCGGATTCTCGTTCAGCGCCAGCACCGAGCCGCTCATGGTATTGCGGGTGGTGTCGTTGCCGCCGACGATGAGCAGGATGATGTTGCCCATCAGATTGTCCGGGTCCATGTGGCGCGTGGCTTCGCTGTGCGCCATCATCGAGAGCAGGTCGTTGCGCGGCTCGGCGTTGACGCGCTCGTTCCAGAGCCTGGACATGTAGGCGTAGCATTCATCCATCTCTTTGCGCCGCTGCTCCGGCGACTCCACGATGCCGCTCTTGGGCAGCGCGGTCGAGACGTCGGACCAGCGCGTCAGCTTGCGCCGCTCCTCGAACGGGAAGTCGAACAGCGTCGCCAGCATCTGCGTGGTCAGCTCGATCGACACCCGCTCGACGAAATTGAAGGTCTCGTTGCGCGGCAGATTGTCCAGCACCTTGACGGTGCGGGAGCGGATCAGCCCGGCGAGCTCGTCCAGATGCGTCGGCGTGAACATCGGCGACACGGTCTTGCGCTGCGACGCATGGCGCGGCTGGTCCATCGCGATGAAGCTCGGCCAGTCATATCCCGGCGGCACGTCGCGGATCGAGATGCCGCCCAGGGTGGAGTCCGACGAGAAGATGCCGTGATTGGTGTCGACATGCATGATGTCGTTGTACTTGACCACCGACCAATAGGGCTCGATCGGCGCATTGGTGCAGTAATGCACCGGCTCTTCCTTGCGCAGCCGTTCGAACCACGGCCACAGCGTGTCATTCTGGAACAGCCGCGGCGCGCCGGGATGGAAGTCTTTCAGCGGCGTGGAATAGGCCTCCTCGCGCGCTCGTCGCATCAACTCGGCCTTGTCGGCGCGGATCGCGGTCTGGACGTTCATCGTGCTGAATCCTTACGGGAAGACTGGCGCTCGCCCTCAGGCGGCGATACGAACCGGCAGGGTTTCGTAGCCCTTGATGAAGCTGGAATACACCCGCTTGGGCTCGTCGACCACCTCTATTCTGTCGAAGCGCTTGAAGATCTCTTCCCAGATGATCTTCAATTGCAGCTCGGCCAGCCGCATGCCGATGCAGCGGTGGATGCCGAAGCCGAACGACAGATGCGTGCGCGGCCGCGCACGATCGATGATGAACTCATAAGGTCGCTCGATCGCTTCCTCGTCGCGATTGCCGGAAACGTACCACATCACGACCTTGTCGCCCTTCTTGATCTGCTTGCCGCGCAGCTCGAAATCTTCGAGCGCGGTGCGGCGCATATGCGCGAGCGGCGTCTGCCAGCGGATCACTTCGGGAACGAATGTGTCGAGCAGCGCGGGGTTTTCGCGCAGCTTTTTGTATTGGTCGGGATGCTTGTGCAGCGCGTAGACGCTGCCCGACATGGTGTTGCGGGTGGTGTCGTTGCCGCCGACGATCAAGAGGATCAGATTGCCGAGGAAATTCTTCGGATCCATGTCGCGCGTGGCCTCGTTGTGCGCCATCAACGACAGCAGGTCGGCCTGCGGTTCCCGGTTGATGCGCTCCTTCCAGAGCCGCGAGAAATAGGTTGCGCATTCCAGCAGCTCGACCTGCCGCTCTTCCTCGGTCGCGACCAGCCCGCCGACGCCGGGAAGCGTGGTGGCGATGTCGGACCAGCGCGTGAGCTTGCGGCGATCGTCCCAGGGGAAGTCGAACAGCACCGCCAGCATCTGCGTGGTCAGTTCGATCGCGACGTGCTCGACGAAATCGAACTCTTCGTTGACCGGAAGATTGTCGAGGCAGCTCGCTGCCCGCTTGCGGATGTTGATCGCGAGTTCGTCGAGATTGGTCGGCGTGAACATCGGCGCCACGGTCTTGCGCTGCGCCGAGTGGCGCGGCTGGTCCATGGCAATGAAACTCTCGCGCCGGAAATCGGGAGGGACGTCGCGGATGGTGATGCCGCCGAGCGAGGCAGCCGACGAGAACACCGCGTGGTTGGTGTCGATCGCCATGATGTCGTTGTAGCGTGTCACCGACCAGTACGGGCCGAACATCGACTCCTTGCAGTAGTGGACCGGGTCCTCCTTGCGCAGCCGGTCGAAATACGGCCAGTGCGTGTCGGAACGAAACAGTTCGGGGTGGCCGGGATCGAACTCGCTGAGCGGCAGCGAAAAGACGCGCTCGCGCGCGGCATCCTGGCTGGACCTGGTGTCCAGATCGATCGTTCCGTCCATGAGCGGCTCCCGTGTCGTCGCTTCCCTGGGGGCTCGGAAGGCGACTTGGTTTGCGCCGAATTACAGCCCGCCGGGAACGGCCATGCAAGGGAGAGTTTGGCGCTTTTGGCCGCACTGCACAGGGCCCCTTTTCCGCGACTGATACGGTACCGTATCATTTCTCGTGACAAGCGCGCCGTCACGGGCTATGGCTTGTCGCAACTTGCGTTAAGTCGCCGGAGGCCACGACCATGATTCCCAACGCGCAGCGGATGCTCAATTTCGATCTCGGCGAGACCGCCGATGCGATCCGCGAGACCGTGCAGGACTTCGCCGGCAACGAGATCGCGCCGCGCGCCGCCGAAATCGACAAAAGCAACCAGTTCCCGCGCGACCTCTGGCCGAAGATCGGCGCGCTCGGACTGCACGGGATTACCGTCGAGGAGGAGTATGGCGGCGCAGGCCTCGGCTATCTCGAGCATTGCGTGGCGATGGAGGAGATTTCGCGGGCGTCGGCGTCAGTCGGCCTGTCCTATGGCGCGCATTCCAATCTCTGCGTCAACCAGATCCGGCGCAACGGCAACGAGGCACAGAAGCGCAAATACCTGCCCAAGCTGATCTCGGGCGATCATGTCGGCTCGCTTGCGATGTCGGAGCCGGGCGCGGGCAGCGACGTGGTGTCGATGAAGACGCGCGCGGAGAAGAAGGGCGACCGTTACGTGCTGAATGGCAACAAGATGTGGATCACCAATGGTCCCGTCGCCGAGACGCTTGTCGTCTACGCCAAGACCGATCCGAACGCGGGTCCGCGCGGCATCACCGCCTTCATCATCGAGAAGGGCATGAAGGGGTTCTCCACCGCGCAAAAGCTCGACAAGCTCGGCATGCGCGGCTCCGACACCTGCGAGCTGGTATTCGAGGATTGCGAGGTGCCGGCGGAGAACGTGCTCGGCGAGCTCGGCCGCGGCGTCAACGTGCTGATGAGCGGTCTCGACTATGAGCGCGCGGTGCTGGCGGCGGGGCCGCTCGGCATCATGCAGGCCTGCATGGACGTGGTGCTGCCTTATGTGCACGAGCGCAAGCAGTTCGGCGAGCCGATCGGCAGCTTCCAGCTGGTGCAGGGCAAGATCGCCGACATGTACACCACGATGAATGCCTCGCGCGCCTATGTCTATGCGGTGGCCAAGGCCTGCGACCGCGGCGAAACCACGCGGGAGGATGCGGCCGGCGCGATCCTCTATGCCGCGGAGAAGGCGACGCAATGCGCACTCGATGCGATCCAGCTGCTCGGCGGCAATGGCTACATCAACGACTATCCGACCGGGCGCCTCTTGCGCGATGCCAAGCTCTACGAGATCGGCGCCGGCACCAGCGAAATCCGCCGCATGCTGATCGGGCGGGAGCTGTTCGAGAAGGGGACCTAACTTCACGCCTCGTCATGGCCGGGCTTGTCCCGGCCATCCACGTCTTCCTCGAAGTGGGGCAAAAAGACGTGGATGCCCGGCTCAAGGCCGGGCATGACGAGTGGAGATATCACTCCAGATTGTTCACCTTCTTCACCCACACGCGTACGTCCGCCAGCACCGCCGGCAGCACCGCCTTGACCTCCTCGACCGTCATGCCCGGGCGGATGCGGGGATCGTACAGCAGGTTGAGGATGTACTGGTCGTAGACGTCGAAGAAGCCCATCGAAACCTTGTCGTTGAACATGGTCCAGGGCACCGAGCTGGTGTCGTTGATCGGTCCGAGCGACTGCAACAGCTCCTCATAGGCGCAGTCGAGGAAGATGAAATCGCCGTTGTCGACGGTGAGGATGACGTTGGATCGCTCGATCTCGTAGGCCTCGTTCTTGCGAAATCCCGAGAGGCATTGCGGATCGAGCGAGGTCTTGATCTCGCGCGCGCGTTCGTTGCCGTAGTCCCTTGCGATGGTGCGTGCGAGGTCGCGGTCGCGCACCAGCTTCACGATGACATTGGCGTCCTCGGCGCTATCAGCCATTGCGATGTCGAGATGCCGCACGCGTTTGCCGATATCGGCGACGACCTGCGCCAGCTGCGCCTTGCGATCGGCGCGTGTGCCTTCGGCGAACACGCGCACCGGCACGACATATTTGCGGATGCGATCGACACGGCCCGCGAGCTGGAACTCCGCGCCGAAGGTGGTTTTGAGGAAACCCTCGACGATCTCCGCGTCGGTGAATGTTTTTTTCTCCGCGCGCTGGCGCGCGGCGATGGCGGGGATTTCCGATAGCGCCAATGACGGCCACATGATGGTGACGAGAGCGATCGCCACCACGGCCGCGCGCATCAGTTCTTCACCACCACGGTCGCACCGACACGAACGCGATCGTAGAGATCGACCACGTCCTCATTAGTCATGCGAAAGCATCCGGACGAGACCGCCTGTCCGATCGTCTCCGGCTCGTTGGAACCGTGGATGCGGTACAGCGTCGAGCCGAGATAGATGGCGCGCGCGCCGAGCGGGTTCTCGATTCCGCCGGGCATGTAGCCCGGCAGGTCCGGCCTGCGCCGGCGCATCTCCCTCGGCGGCGTCCAGCCCGGCCATTCCCGTTTCGCGGATACCCGATGTACGCCGCTCCAGCGGAAACCGTCGCGGCCGACGCCGATGCCGTATTGCAGCGCCGTGCCGTTGCCCTGCACCAGATAAAGCCGTCGCTCGGCGGTGTTCACCACGATGGTGCCCGGCGCATAGTTCGAGGGATAGTTGACGGTCTGGCGCGGGATCGGTCCCCCGCCGCCGTAGTATCCGCCGCCCTGATAGCCGTTGCCGTAGCGGTAAAATGAGGGACCGCCGCCGCCCATGAGATCGCGCATGTCGACGCCTTGGGCTCGTGAGGCGGCGGTGCCGCCCAGGAGAGCCACGAGCGCCACCAGCAACATCATCAGCCGGGTCATTTTCTTCCCCTGAAAATTCCGTCTCCGCTCAAACTGGCCATATCGACTGCACGCGTGCAAGCAAAGCGTGCGTGAGCACGACCTTTAGCCGTCAGTGCGGTTAAAAAACGGCTCTGCTTTACAATGATGGCAGGATTGCCGGGCGGTCCCTTTGACTGCGGACGCGAACAATGGTTGATCTCTGCACGAGAAACGCAAACGAGGTTGGAACGATGAACGGTGCGGAAAGCCTGGTACGGACGCTGGTCGCGGGCGGCGTTAACGTCTGTTTCACCAATCCCGGCACCTCGGAAATGCATTTCGTCGCGGCGCTCGACCGGGTCGAGGGCATGCGTTGCGTGCTCGGCCTGTTCGAGGGCGTGGTGACCGGTGCTGCCGACGGCTACTACCGCATGAAGGGCACGCCGGCCTCGACGCTGCTGCATCTCGGTCCCGGCCTCGCCAACGGTCTCGCCAATCTGCACAACGCCAAGAAGGCGCGCTCCGGCATCGTCAACATCGTCGGCCAGCACGCGACCTATCACATCGGCCTCAACGCGCCGCTGACCTCCGATATCGAAGGTCTGGCGCGGCCGATGTCGGACTGGGTCAGGACGTCGCCGGATGCCAAGTCGGTCTCGGCCGATGGCATGGAGGCGATCGCTGCCGCGAGCGCCTCGCCACCCGTTATCGCGACCCTGATCCTGCCGGCCGACACCGCCTGGAACGAGGCCGATGGCATTGCGAAAGTTCCCGGACCGAAGCAGCAGCCCGGCTTCTCCACGGAAGCGGTGGAGAAGGCCGCCAAGGTGCTGCACTCCGGCGGCGACACCAATCTCCTGCTCGTCACCGGCGGCGCGCTGACTGAACGGGGGCTGGCGCTGGCCCAGCAGATCGCCGGCAAGACCGGCTGCAAGGTGATGGGCCAGACCTATCATCCGCGCATGGCGCGCGGCCGCGGCCGTTTCTCCATCGATCGCATCCCCTATGTGATCGAATCCGCGCTGCCGATCCTGAAAAACTTCAAGAACATCGTGCTGGTCGAAGCCCGCGATCCCGTCGCCTTCTTCGCCTATCCGAACAAGCCGAGCATGCTCAAGCCCGAGGGTTGCGAAGTCCATCAGATGACGTCATGGGGCGAGAACTCGGTCGCGGCGCTGGAAGCGCTTGCCGACGCGCTCGGCGCCAAGCCCGCCGACGTCAAGCCGCAGAAGCTCGTCGAGCTCTCCAAGCCGATCGGCGCGCTGACGCATGCCTCGATCGCGCAGGCGATTGCACTGGCGATTCCCGAGAATGCGATCGTCGTCGACGAATCCATCACCACCGGAAGAGGCTTCTTCCCGCCGACGGCCGCAAGCGCGCCCCATGACTGGCTGCAGAACATGGGCGGCTCGATCGGCTTCTCCACGCCCGTTGCGACGGGGGCGGCGGTCGCCTGTCCCGACCGCAAGGTGATCTGCATGGTCGGCGACGGCAGCGCGATGTACACCATCCAGTCGTTGTGGACGCAGGTGCGCGAAAATCTCAACGTCGTCACAATTGTGTTCGCCAACCGCATCTATCAGATCCTGCGCGGCGAGTTCGACGGCGTCGGCGCCGGCGAACCGGGCCAGCGCGCACAGGACATGCTCAAGCTCGACCGGCCGACCATCGACTTCGTCGCGCTGGCAAAGGGCATGGGCGTGGAGGGGCGCGCCGTTGCCAATGTCGACGATTTCAACAAGGCACTCGCCGAGTACGTTCCCGCACAGGGGCCGCGACTGATCGAAGTGCAGATGGCATAGTAAGTTTCTCGGGGCGGGGCGCGGCGCGCGCGGACAACAGGGGACGGCGACATGCAGAACGAACTGGGCAAGGTCGTCGCCGCGCTCCAGGAATTCTTCGCACGCGAAGGCTTCCTGATGGAGCGCGATCTCGGCGAGCGCACGCTGACCCATCGCCTTGCGGTCTACGTCGAGAAGCAATTTTCCGGCTGGGAAGTCGATTGCGACTATGACCGGCTCGGCGACCGCACCATGCGGCTGCCGCACGGCTCGATCGTCTCGACCGACGATCACTATGGCAAGTCGGTCTATCCCGATATCGTCGTGCACCAGCGCGACATCCCGAACAACCTGCTCGCGATCGAGGTCAGGAAGGCCTCCAACCATCAGCCGATCGAGCACGACCAGCACAAGCTGAAGGCGCTCACCGATCCGCATCTGTGGTTCGCCTATTCCATCGGCGTCATGGTGACGCTGGCCGCGAAGCACGTCACCCACGCGGAAGTCTATGCCGGCGGCGTGATCGAGCCGCACGGCTCGGTCTGGTTCGGCCACGCGCTGAAGGAAGCGGGGTTAAGTGGGTAGGCGCAAATGAAAAGGCCGCCGACCATTTGATGGCGGCGGCCTGATCGTGGTCTGCAAATGCGCCTACTGCTTCTGCACGGCATCGTCGCCGCTCTTCTTTTTCTTCGCCATTTTCTTGGCCTTCTTCGGCGCCTTCTTCATGGTGTCGGAGCCCGTATCGGTGCTCGCCGCGGGCGCGGCGCCCTTGTCGGGGGCTGCCGTTTGGGCAAGGGCGGGCGACGCGATAAAGGCGAGAGCCGTGGCCGCGATGATCAGTTTGCGCATGCGAAACCTCCATTGTTCTTCTTTCTAGTGCCCACTTTCCGAAGTCCGCGTCACATTTCAGCGACACCTTTTCGCGGACTTCGGAAAGTCATGGGCACTAGCAAATCTATGGTTCTAGTGCCGCTTTCGATCTGAAGTCCCCGAACCTGATTTTGCCGCGACTTGGTCGGGGACTTCAGATCGGCGGCACTAGCGCGCGCACCATAACGGAGCGCCATCGATTCCGGCCCAACGCGGCGATCAGTTGTTCGTGATCTCGCCCGCCATCACTTTGTCACCTTCGCGCAGCTGCGCCGGGAACCCGTGGCGATCGGCCGGGTTATTGCTGCAAGGCAGGGCCTTCCGGAGATAAGGTCATGGACTGGAAGAGCGCGATGGTACGCACCGAAACGCCGCACGCGACTCCTGAAGAGGATGTTGCTTACGCGGCCGGCTGGACCATCTCGGGCCTGGCGACGCTCGGCACCATCATCGCCGTCTGGATGTTCGCGATCTGAAGTGAAGTCTGCTTTTCGGCGCGACGGACTTCCGCAGTCCGTCCTCGCCTTCTGCATTCAAGCTATGCCGCAGATGCTTCATGGCGCCCGCCTTCGCCAAGGCTTCGGCGTGACAGCCTTCGTTCACTTCGCTTTTGATAGAACGAGAATGGCGTGCCTGGCCGTCGCTCGCGAAGCGAGCGAAGGCTGGTGGACGCACAAGGGATCGAACCTTGGACCTCTCCCGTGTGAAGGGAACGCTCTCCCGCTGAGCTATGCGTCCGGGATATATTTGAGCATGACCCTTACGGAAAACCGGTACCCACTTTGCGCTAACGCGCCCTACGGGTCCGCGGTCATGCTTGGAGCCCGCGATTTACGAAGCGCGGGCTAGTCGTGTCAACCCAAAACGGCCGGATTACGCGCCCTGCTGCCGCGCGCGGGAGGCGTGCGACTGCAGTGCGCGGATGCGCTCGGCGAGCGTGCCGCCCGACGACGGTGGGCCGGCAGAGCCCAGATCGTTGGCCGGCGTGGTCGTGCCGGTGGCGACCTTGACCGGCCTTGCGGTCGCGGGATCGCCGGCGAGCAGCGCCTCGATCGGCGAGTTCGGTCCTTCGAGCTGCATCGCGAGCTTGGCGACCTCGGCGGCGATGTCGTTGATGCGCTCGCGCAACAGCGCATTCTCCATGCGCTCGGTGGCCCAGTTGCTTTCGGCCTGCTGCTGGATCGCGTTGATGTCGCGCTGCAGCTTCGAGCGCTCGTCGCGGGTGACGCGCAACTGCTCCTCGAGCGCGGCCTTCTCGGTCTTGAGCTTCTCCAGCGCCGGCAGCCTGCCGCTGTCGCCCTGGGCGATCTGCTCGCGCAATTGCTGCATGGTGCGCTCGGCCGCGGTATTGGCCTGGCGCAGCTGATTGTTCTCGAACTCGCGCTCGGCCAGCAGCTTGCCCTGCGTCGCAAGCCGCGCCTCCAGATCGTTGACGCGATTGCCGAGCATCTCGGCTTCCTTGACCTGAACGATCAACTGGCGGTCGAGATCGGTGACGCGCTGGCTCAGATTCTCCACCCGCGCGCGGGCATCGCCGAGTTCGCGCGTCGCGGTCTCCGACTCGCGCTGCTCCTGCGTCAGCCGCGCCTGCGTTGTGGCGAATTCCTTCTCGGCGTCGTTGACGCGATTCTTCAACTCCGCGATCTGGGCATGCACGGCGACCAGCTCGACCTGGCGGCTGTCGGCCATCATCGAGCGGTCG
>Ga0070741_10016651_pt1 | contig 12209 bp, 7 predicted proteins | sample Coa_R1_4_FD_66440 | JGI IMG/M metagenome (GOLD analysis project Ga0070741, IMG submission 66440) | Surface soil microbial communities from Centralia Pennsylvania, which are recovering from an underground coalmine fire - Coalmine... | ecosystem: Environmental > Terrestrial > Soil > Unclassified ...
AACTCCGCTGTGCGTCCAGTGACAGAGAGACAAATTGCCATTGACGGCGCTAAAGCTCTCCCAGAATGTTGTTCCATTCTCCGCCATGAACTTCCACGATGGCATCGTGCGCGTGTTCACAAGGTGCATGTTCGCCTTCTGCATCAATTCCAAATCGGCCTCCCATCTCGATTCAGGCCACTGCTCGGGATACCAGGCAGAGCCCAGCAGCAGAGGAGGGGGATCTGGGACAGAGAACTGCGGAGCGGGAGTAGTAGACGCCTCTGCCTGAGCGCCTCGAACGGCCGTCAGACACAACGCCGCGGCACAGGCGAGTGTCACCGGGCGAAGCCTCCTATCGATGAAGAGAAGATTGAGCATCGAAATATCCTTGAGAACTTCAGTGTGTGACAACCAGAAGAAGAGGGTGACCTACTCCTTTTCTTATCCGTTCATAACTGGAGATTGCCGGGGCGATGGTTGTGGTTTGCAAAGGGAACAGGGACATGACTCTTGTCCCTTCGTGTGTGGGTGCTTCGGGCTAAACACTCAAGCTCGAACGCCGCAGCGGTCACAACACATTGGCATGAGGTGTTATTCAAGCGCCAAACCGCGAGGGGTCCGATATGCCGTGATGGAAATGTGCTCCACCATTAAAGGAGTCTAAAAGGCTTTGTGCCGCCTCACCTTCCGCTTTGAGCAGATGCAGCAGCCCGTATTGTGGAGACGACAATGTGAGCAGGTCGCAGACCGTCGGCCCTTGCCTCCACGGTGATTGAACCGGGCTCGCCATTGGTTTTGACGAGTACCATCGCCAAGCCGTGGAACGCCTCTCGCTGATCTGCCAAATCTGGCTCATGGCTGGTTGGATTTCCGTTCGCCACGCCGGCAAGTATCCCGTCGCCGGAGACCGAGAAATGGATCAGGTTATTTGCACGGGACACCACGTTGCCGTTCGCATCCACGACCGCCACGCGGATCGGCGCGACGTCTTCTCCATTTGCCGTCAGGCGAGGAACTTCCGCAGTCAGGCGTAGCGCCGCGGGCGCTCCCGGAGTCTGGTCGGTGTACCGCGCTACCTCGTGGCCTTGCTTGTATGCCACAGCAGTCAGGGTGCCGGGCGCATAGGGAACGTGCCAGTCCAGGTAAAGATTCGCGGGCACATCCTGGGTGCCCAGACTCTTGCCGTTCAGCAATAGCTCTACACGATCGCAGTTCGAGAATGCGCGGACGAGGACTTCTTTTCCTGCTTCCGACGCAGGCAGGTCCCACTCAGGGAAGAGATAGACCGCGGGTTTTTCATGCCACTCTATCTGCCAGTAGTAGTAAACCGATTTGGGCGCGCCAGTGATATCCATTGCGCCCACCTGGCTCGTCACGGACGGCCAACTGAACGGGTTCGGCTCACCGCGATAGTCGAACCCTGTCCAGACGAATTCGCCTGCAACAAACGGGTGCTCGACCACGGGCGCCCAGGAACGCCAAGGGCCGCCGTTCCCCGAAGCTTCGCAGCCGTACTCAGAGCAAAGCCCCGTTTTGCGCGAGGTCTCGATAGTCCCCCGGGAGGTTTTGGCGTTGCCATCCTCGCTGCCATAGATCATCAGGCTGGGAAACTCCGCGTGGATCTTGTCGAAGTCGGCGTTGTGGTAGTTCATGCCCAGAATGTCTTCCATCGGGATGAAGCTCTGTGGACTATAGTTCCCGTTGATCGCGGCGGTTACAGGCCGGCTCGGGTCATAGGTCCTCACCACCTCCTTCATGGCGGCATAAATCTTGCGACCCTGCGGCTTGCCGCCTTCCCCCTCTTCATTGCTGAGCGACCACATGATGATGGAAGGATGGTTGCGTTGCTGCATGATCATCGTCTTCAAGTCCGAAAGATCAGAGTAGCCAGTCGTATCCTTTGCCTTCGGGAAATAAGTGTCACCGAGGTGCCGGTTCTCTGCCATAACCAGCATCCCCATCCGATCGGCCTCGTCATAGAATCCCTCGGAGTCGGGACCATGTGCTGTACGAACGCCATTGGCGCCCAGTTTTTGTAACAGCTCCATCCGCCAGGCCCAAAGATTATCCGTAGCCGCCAAGCCCACGCCGGGGAAATCCTGGTGGACACACATTCCACGGATCTCCACTCGCTTATCGTTCAGGAAAAATCCTTGGTCGGGATCGAAGCGCAGCTTGCGCACGCCAAACGTGGTTGATTCCTCGTCGACGGCTTTCGCATCACTGCGAAGTTCCGTAACGAGTCTGTACAGGTTGCGGTGTTCCAGCGACCATAGATGTGCGGCCGGCAGCGTTGCCGTCTGAGAAAATGTCTGCTCCTTGTCCGGTGCAAGCACTTCGCTGCTGGAAGCCGTTGCGACTGTCTTCCCGGCCCCATCGAGCACGCGCGATACGAGGGTGAACCTGCGGCTTGTCTGATCGTCGTTCTGAATCGTCGTTTGAATCGTAAGCTTTGCCGCCGCTGAATCTCCGGCTGGCAATGATCGAATGACGCCCTGCACATCCGCATTCACGAATGTTCCCCACGGCGACACCTGCAAAGGATTCGTGGCGATCAGCTTCACCTGCCGATAGATGCCGCCGCCTTCGTACCACCATCCCTCAAACCACCGCGGATCAACGAACACAGCAATCGTGTTTTTTGCGCCAAAATGAATCGCCTTGGTGATGTCGAAGCGAAAACCCGTGTATCCGCTCGCGTGCTGATCAATGTACTGTCGGTTTACGAAGACAACGGCGTCACGATAAACGCCGCCGAAGTCCAGCCATATCCGTTTTCCTTTGGCTGCCGGCGCAATTGTCACATCGCGCCGATACCAGGCCGGGTAGACAGGAAGGTATCCGTGGCCGGCGTAGGCACCGCGCCCGGGCCGATTCAGGTCTCCGGGTTTGCCCTGGACCGGCTCGCTACCCGGTGGGTCGCATTCACGTGCGCCGAGAGGGCATATAGAACCACCCGCGAGGATTGCGGGATTGGGATCGCGCGTGATCGTGCCACCGACAACGTAATCATTCGGAAGCTCAACGGGCTGCCAATCGCTCCCTAGAGGGGGCAGATGCAACGCGCCAATTTGTGCTTCGGTGGCCTGGGACTCCGGCTCCCACAACTGAAAGTCGGGCAGCTTGTAGATGGACCAGCCGCTGTCCAGCAGAAACACGGAACGAGCCGGTCCGGGCCGAAGGATCTCCTGATCGGTCGAAGTTCGCTGCCCACACGCGGTCGAAGCACACATCGCCGCAACACCGAGTACGCCTACACTCCGCGCGATGAATCGAGTCATCCGTTCTGGCCTCCCTTGTTGCACTACTCCTGTAGTGACAGTCCTATACCCATTCGCCAGGAACCGCTCGGCAGCAGCCTTGCCCACGTCGCTTTGTCAGCAGGGTGTTTAATTCGTTGTCATGCCCACGACCGCGGTCCATAGAAGGTATGGTTGCGATCCTGATGTTGGGAAACCACGAATCCAGATAGAGAGGTGGACAGACTGGCTGCAGTCTGCCCACTCTTTCCGCTAGAACGTCAGCTTCATCGCAAGCTGTCCGATTCGAGGACTTCCGGAGCCGGTAATGGTTCCAAAACCGGACCCACTGATGCTCGCGTTGGGATTGTTGAAGTTTGTGTGATTAAGCACGTTGAAGAACTCGGCGCGGAATTGGAATTTCAAACGTTCGATCGGGATGTTCTTGATCAAGGCCGCGTCCCAGCCGAAGGAGCCGGGGCCCCGGAGGCTGTCTTTGGCCATCGTGCCGAACGTTCCGGTTGCCGGCAGATTGAATGCTGCCGGATTCAACCAGTTGACACAATGAACGGAGCCCGAACAGACGCCGTGCTGGAACGGATTGACTCCCTGGACCTGCACTCCGCGATCCTGATTCAGACCGGTCTGGGATTGGTCCTTGCCAGCCGCGACCGTGAACGCACCGCCGCTCTGCAACGTTATGATGCCGCTGAGTTCCCAGTTGCCGGCGACTTGCCTTACCACAGCATTTGCTTTGCTGAAAGAAGGCAGGAGCAGGACATAGGACGTCACCAGGCGATGCGCATGGTCAAAGCCCGACGGGCCGTAATCGAATGAATGCCGGTTGGGATCTGTCGAAGGCAGTGTGGAAGCGGAGTCCGCACCGATGTCATTATTGCCGCCGCCCTGTGGGACGTCGTCGAGCGCCTTGGACCACGTGTAGGCAGCCGTGAGATTCAGGTGCTGTGTCATGCGCTTCTTCAGCGTTACCTCGAGAGCGTTGAAGCTCCCGCCCACATCCTGGCCGTCCATCGCAATCGAACCAAAGTACGGCGCGAATCGGCGACGCTGATCGGTCGTCAATTTGCTGCCGGGAATGTACGTTGCAGGATCAAGTTCAATCGTCTCCTTCTGGTGACGTGACAGCGATCCAACGTAGGCCATTTGAAGCATCCAGCTTGTTGCCAGCTGTTGCTCAACGGCGAGGTCGTAGCCATAGGAGACCGGCACCTTGTAGTTGCTCGACGGATCGAAGGTATCGACGCCATCCGGCAGTGAAAACAGTGTGGAGCTGGCGGGCGGATAAGTGAACGGGAACGGATAGTAGCCGGTATACCCGAGCAAAGGCTGGCTGAACGGGCCCGGAGGCGGAGTGAGCGTCACCTGCGGGCTGAACGGAGAGATATCAGCAAAGCGGTTGTTGATGACGCCGGCGGTCTGCGTGTCATAGAACAGGCCGAAGCCGCCTCGAACGCTGGTTTTGCCGCTACCGAAGACGTCATATGCGAATCCGACGCGCGGCGATACGTCTTTGTAGGTGCCGGTTACACCGTCAAACGGCATGCCGGGGTCGCCCGGGAAAAGCAGGCCCGGAGGCGCGTTCGGGAACACCGTCGAGTGAATCCCCGCGGTGAAATTGGCAATTCGGAACTGTTCGACCCGTCCATGAATCTCTTTCCACGGCATGTAGGGTTCGTAACGCACACCGTAGTTCAGTGTCAGCCGATGCGTCGCGTGTACGTTGTCATTGAAATAAAACGCCCAGAAATTGTCCCGGTTGTTCTTATATTCGCCGGCGCCCTGGACAAAGCTATTAAGCGTGCCGAGCAGGAAGCTCGAAATTGGGTTGTTCGTCGCAGTTGCATTGAAGGTGAATGAGCCCTGCGACTGAAATTGATCGCCAAGATCAACGGAAGCGTGGCCAAAACTCATTCCGATGTCCATCGTGTGCTTGCCACGCACCCAACTCAAGTTGTCTTGAAACCCGGTATTGCGGGTATTAAAGGGCCCCTTGGCTCCGCCTGAAATGCTGAAGGCACCACTGATGCTGACACTCTGTAGCCATTTATCGGTCGGCAACCACGGAAGGTTGACCCCGAAGCTGGCGACGTTCGGCGAATCACTCGAAAAGGTCTTGCTCGTGGGCACATCCGAAAGCGTGAAACTCGCCTGGTTCAGCAGAGTGGTCCGGAACGTGTGCGTCTCCTGGACCATGAGGTTTTGGAACGGCTGGTCCAGACCGGCGGCGTAGGCAAGCAGATTCCCCGGCGGATTTTGCGGAGCAAGGACAATGTGATCACGGTAATACCGTCCCATGAGATTGTCCCGGCTGCCGAGCCGCTGATCGATACGTAGCGAAAACTGGTCAATGTTCTGAGATGTCGGCTTGACGTACGAAACCTGCCCCGCGCCCGTAGCGCGCGGCAGATATTTATTGGTGAGCGCGAGTGACGCTGGATCGTACCTTTTCGTCGGAATCTGATTTCCGCCAAAGGGTTTGCCAGTCTGGGGGTCGATGATCTGCTCTACCTTATTGAACGGGTTGTTCGCATTCACGGTGAGGAGAGCGGAGAAGTCGCCGTTGAGTTCCGCGTCCGTCGGCACAAACGCGTTACCGGTGCTGGCGTCGCGGTAGCGTTCAGCCTGGTATCCGAAGAAGAAGAACGTACGGTCACGGCCGTTGTACAGGTGCGGAATCCAAACTGGGCCGCCGATCGTGCCGCCAAACTGGTTACGCTTGATCTGATCACGAGCGCTGGCGAAATAAGGTCGCGCATTGAACACCGGATTGCGCACAAACTCGAACAAATCGCCATGCACGGTATTGCCGCCGCTGCGGGTGACGACGTTCACCACTCCCCCGCCATTTCCGCCATAGCGTGCGCTGTAATTTTCCGTCTGCACGCTGAACTCCTGCAGCGCGTCCGGAAAAGGAAATGGGACGTTCACGTTGTAATACTGGTCGAGGAAGGTGGCGCCATCGAGCGAGTACCCCGTCTGGTTATCGCGCGAACCATTGATATTCACGTGTGCCGAACCGGGCGGGGTGGACTGGCTCGTCGTGGTAGCCACTGAGGTGTCGCTCGCTCCGGCGACGAGGCTTATGGACTGCACGGCATCGCGCCCGTTCAGAGGCAACTCCACCATGCGCTCCCGCTCGATAACGTCGCCCAGCGTTTGGGTTGTTGTATTGACCAGCGGTGCGGCTTCGGTCACCTCGAGCGTCTGTGTCACGGACCCAACCTGCAACCGCACGTCGACTGTCGCCGCCTGGTTGGCAAGCAGCGGAATATTCTGCTCCGCGAACTTCTCAAAGCCCGTGGCTGTGACGGCAAGGTTGTACCTTGTCGGGCGAAGGTTCGGAACGACATAGTAGCCACTCGAGTCTGAGACCGCATCCCGCGAGAACCCGGTGTCCGACTCGGTGATCGTGACTTTTGCACCTGGAATCACCGCGCCCGACTGATCCGTAACTGTGCCGCCGATCGTCCCAAATGCCTGGCCAAATGCAGGCAACGAAATAAAGGCTGGCAAAAATAACAAGGAGAGCCATGCAACTGGCGGAAATACGAAGCGCAGCAACCTGCGAGTCGGCGTGCCAACAGAAAATACTGTGGCGTTCATTTGCATTCACATCCCCTCTTCAAGCTGCTATCCAAAATCAGCTGTCCAGAGGCTCACGCGAGCTGACAACCGTCTCATCAGCCCAGTGAAGCTCGAAAAATTAGCGATATTTTGCAATCGATTGATTTTAGAGATAAATAAATATCTGAATCCGACAACGGTAGTCAAGGGGTTAAGGTGCAAGGCTGTCGCAAAATCCTAATCGAAAAGGACACAAAACTGTGTCCTTTTGCACCCTCCGTGGTTTTCACGGATTCCGTCTTTTCGAAGATATGGCGGGGACGACGGGGCTCGAACCCGCGACCTCTGCCGTGACAGGGCAGCGCTCTAACCAACTGAGCTACGTCCCCAAGCTGGATGACCAACTCGGAAGGGAACCCGTGAGACCGATACTTTGATCCGCCGGATTCAGTTGCGGCGATTGATTCAAACTCACGCTGAGGCGGAGCTCAATACCGGTAATCGCAGCAACAGTTTGAGTTTATCAGAATTTCGGTCGCGTCCGCCGGCGGAGCCGATAATTCCGGGCAAGTTAACCTTGCTCCTCCCTAACTATGCTTCGCCGAGATCTGCGCCGGCTTCACCACTATAGTTTCCTGCATTTCGATGAGTCCGGTCCCGGCCAGCTCTTTGAGCCTTTCCATCAGTTGCTCGACCTTCTCTGGCGTCTCGATGAACTCCACCTTCAGCGGGAGATGGTCGGATATCTCGACGAAGCTGCTCGAATGGATGTGATGGTCTGCGCCGAACCCGGCAACTCCCTTCAGTACCGTCGCTCCCGACACTCCGCTGAAGAACAGGTAATCCAGAATGGCCGAGTAGACAGACACTCCATGCCGCGTCGACCCCTCACTGAGATAGATGGAGACCTTGATAGCTCTTCCGGGGGACAACATATCTCTCCTTGTAGAAATGTGAGAGTTACGCAACTAGTGTTTCGCTGCCTTCACTAAGGGATCATCTTCGCCAGCGTCAGCCCGCACCATGCGGCCATCAGCCCCAGAATCACACTCAGGCACAAGTACAGTCCCGCAATCAGAAAGGCACCGAGCTGCAGGTTCGACAGAATCTCCCACTCGAACGTAGAGAAGGTACTGTACGCTCCGACAAAACCGACGGGAATCAGATATCGCCACGCCGGCGTCAGCTCGATATGCCTGCCAAGGTACTCCAATGAGAAGCCGATGATAAGACACGCGCTGATGTTGATGAGGAACGTCCCATAAGGAAACCGCGTTCCCATCCGGCTCGCCACGGCCGACCCGACCCAAAACCGCGTAATCGACCCCATCGCTCCGCCAAGTGCAACCCAGAAATATTTCTGCACGCTTCGCCCCTCCTATCCTCCAAGCCTTATGCGCAAAAAGCCCCGGGAGCATCCGCTCCCTTTGCATCTTCAGTTGTTCTTGGGAACTCAGGCGAGTGACTCCACGACAGAGTTCCCTGTCAGGAGTCATCAGCACTCCGTTTCGGAGCGCGGTTAGGGCGGATTCCATCGCCGCAATCAGCAGAACACAGAATCGTTCGTGCGGCAATCCATCTCATGAGCGCCGCATCGTTCTGTGCACGAGGATCGAAGTGGTGGGCAGAGAGGGACTCGAACCCCCGACATCCTGCTTGTAAGGCAGGCGCTCTAACCAACTGAGCTATCCGCCCTTCGCCGCTCGATCTTCAGTGTAGGCGATAGACGGCGCGACCTCCAAACCCATGCCCTGATCGCTCTACAAGTTTCCGCGCAGCGCCTGTTCGCGTTCAATCGCTTCAAACAATGCCTTGAAATTGCCCTTCCCGAAGCTGCGGCTGCCCTTCCGCTGGATGATCTCGTAAAAGACCGTCGGGCGGTCCTCCACCGGCCGTGTGAAAATCTGCAGCATGTAGCCCTCATCGTCGCGATCAACCAGAATCCCGAGCTTCTCCAACTCGTCGACCGGTTCGTCAATCTTCCCGACTCGATTCTGCAGCTCCGCATAGTACGTATGCGGCACCGTGAGAAAGCTGACGCCATTCCGTTGCATCTTCGTAACCGTGGTGAGAATGTCGTTCGTCGCAAGCGCGATGTGCTGCACGCCCGGTCCGCCATAGAAATCGAGATACTCCTCAATCTGCGACTTTTTGCGGCCTTCCGCCGGCTCATTGATCGGGAACTTAACATAGCCGTTGCCGTTCGCCATCACCTTCGACATCAGCGCCGAGTATTCAGTAGAGATATCCTTGTCATCAAAGTGCTGGTACAGCGAAAAGCCCATCACCTTCGCATAGAAGTCCACCCACTCATTCATCGCTCCCCAGCCAACATTGCCCACAATGTGATCCACGTGCAGCAGCCCGACTGGATTCGCAATCGCGTCCTGCGGCATGGCTTGATAACCAGGGAAGAAGACGCCGCGATAATCCTTGCGCTCGACAAACGTGTGGACCGTATCGCCATAGGCGGCGATGCTCGAGGTCACCACGCGGCCCTCTGCATCTTCAGCCGCTGTCGGCTCCTGCACCGAGCGCGCACCGCGCTTCGTTGTCTCTTCCCATGCGCTGCGGGCATCGTCCACCCACAGCGCAATCGCCCTCACGCCATCGCCATGCTTGTGCACATGCATGGCAATTTCAGACTCCGGCCGCAGCGCCGTCGTCAGCACAAAACGAACCTTGCCCTGCTGCAACACGTATGACGCGCGGTCGCGGCGTCCTGTCTCCGGTCCCGCATACGCCACCAGCGACATACCGAAGGCGGTCCGATAGAAGTACGCCGACTGCTTGGCATTTCCAACATAAAACTCGATGTAGTCCGTCCCCTTCAGCGGCAGAAAATCTCGCGCTACGGATTCGGGACTCGGAGCGATCGCGGCCATACAGGCCCTCCTTCTATATTCGATGGCGTTCAATGCTCAAAAGGCAATCTCATCGCGAGCAACAGCCGCCCGGCTCGAAAGAGTAGCAGGAACGATGGTTCCCTGGCACTCTCCCAGGCTGATTCGCGGCAACCCTTCGCGTTCACAGAAGCCGCGAATCGTAATCTCATCCCCATCTTCCAGGAAGCCGCGTTCCTCCCCGGAAGGCAGCTTCAAGGGCTCAGCGCCGCGCCGCGTAATCTCCAGCAGAGACCCCTGCGAACCAGGCTGCGGACCGGAGATCGTGCCACTCGCCAGCAGATCGCCACTCCGCAGGTTGCATCCATTACTCGTGTGGTGCGCTACCATCTGCGCGAAGCTCCAGTAAAGATCTTTCGCGCTGCTTTCAGTTAAGAGCACGGGAGCGGCCCATTCATTCCGCATCTTCTGCGTCGTCAGGCACACCTCAAAACGAACATCAATTCCCTGGTTCGCCGAATCTCGAGCGGCGAGATAGTCCAGCGGCCGCGGATCCCCCTCCCCGTGCGCTGCAAGTGGAACGCGGTACGGCTCCAGCGCATCCATCGTCACCACCCACGAAGACACCGTCGTCGCGAAGCTCTTGCCCAGAAACGGTCCCAGCGGCTGATACTCCCACGCCTGGATATCGCGCGCGGACCAGTCGTTCACCAGCGACATGCCGAACAGATGCTGCTCGGCGTCATCGATGTCAATCGGATTGCCAAGCCTATTACCTACGCCAACATAAGCTCCCAGCTCAAGCTCAAAATCCATCTGCTTCGATGGACCAAACATCGGCGTTTCAGCAGACGGCGCTTTCGTCTGGCCATTCGGGCGCTTCACCGGCGTGCCACTCACCACAATCGACGACGCGCGTCCGTGATACCCGATAGGAACCCACCTATAGTTCGGCATCAGCGGCTGGTCCGGCCGAAACAGCTTGCCCACATTCGTCGCGTGGTGAATCGAAGCGTAGAAATCGGTGTAGTCGCCTATCTCAACCGGCACACGAAAACGCACGGCCCTCATGGGCCGCAGCAGTGGCTTTAACCTATCGATGACCGTCGGGGGAGCATCGAGAGCGAGCATGCGGATGAGCGAGTTCCGCAGTTCGCGATTTGCGTCGCGTCCACGCGACATCCATTGGTTGAGTGTCGGTTGCGTTAACGCAACGTCCACCTTCTCGATCTTCGCTAGTTTTTTAAGGTCGAGAACCGCGTCGCCGATCCCCACTCCCAGATGCTGCTCACCATCCTCCGCGTCAAACGCACAAAACGGTAGATTCTCCAGCGGAAATCCGCAAGCCGGATCATTGGCCGACTCAACCCAGCTTCTACGCCGCATCATTCAAGCCATCCCATCGAGCGCAGTTCTTCCATCGGCTCCCCGAAGGAGCACGAGCCGAAGCCCGCCAGAAAATCTCTCCGCATCTCTGCAATCTCCTCCGTCGAAAACCCGCGTCCTCGCCATAGCAACGCGCTCTCACTCGCGTCGAAGTCCCGATGATCTTCGTCGCTGAGAAGCTCGCTGACCGCCGCTTCATCGTCACCCTGGTACGCTGCCGTCGCCGCGAGAAACACGTTCACAAATCCATGCATGCATGTGGTCGCGGACTGCAGCTCGTAGGTCAGCCTCTGTTCTCCACAAATCGCGTGATGCAGACCTGCCGTGGCCTTGAGGCGCACACGCTTACGAGCACACATCGTCAGCCATGCGGCGACCAGGTCCGACGACGGTATCGCTTCGGCCACAACTCCTCCCATCCGAAGCTTCGCGCACGCGCGGGCATCCCCCACAGCCGCAATCACCTCCTGCGGCGCACATCCACTCGGCGATTCGACAAACAACTCGCCATCACTTGGCATACGCCGCCGAATCTCAGCAATATCCTCGAGGTTCGCCGGCCTGCACTCCACCGCATCCAGCCGCAGCCCCACATCAACCGCGAGCCGCATCTCGATGTCGTGGTCGCTGCCGAGCAGCAGACTGATCGGCCACTCGACATACTGCGGCCATCGATCGGCAAACTCCGCGATCTTGCCCGCCGGCAGCACCAATCGGCCGAGCGCCCACATATCCGGCCCGCTCCGATAATTCGCGTAATTCCGCACGGTTGTCTCAAGATCGAGCGCCGCCGGCGGAAACAGTCCCGCGTAGTCGATGGCTCTCGCCAGCAGCGCTTCCACCGCGCTCATGCTACTTCGCTTCTCCACGATACAGTCGCTTCAATCCTTGCCAGCACTCGTAGTATTCATGCTGCAGAATCTTCGATTCGAGCGCCCACCTCGTCGGCCTCACCGGAAGCCTCGTCTCGAACATGAACGCCAGCGTGTCCTCCACATGCTGCGGCTTCAACTCCGCCGCGCTTGCTTTCTCAAATGTCTCCGCATCCGGCCCATGACCTGACATGCAGTTGTGCAGACTCGCTCCACCGGGCAAAAAGCCTTCGGCTTTCGCGTCATACACACCGAAGATGAGCCCCATAAACTCGTTCATCATGTTGCGGTGAAACCACGGC
>Ga0070741_10016652_pt1 | contig 12209 bp, 8 predicted proteins | sample Coa_R1_4_FD_66440 | JGI IMG/M metagenome (GOLD analysis project Ga0070741, IMG submission 66440) | Surface soil microbial communities from Centralia Pennsylvania, which are recovering from an underground coalmine fire - Coalmine... | ecosystem: Environmental > Terrestrial > Soil > Unclassified ...
AGAACCGACAACGCCGCCAGTGCGAGCGTCGGCGCACCGGCGAGGCCGATATAGAAGACGCCGACGGCGAAAAACGCCGGTCCGATCGCGCGGCGCATCGTCCGCCGCTCTTGACCGAGCAACCACCGCAGCGCGATGGGGCCGAGGCCGGCGCCCACACCGCGCGCGCCGTACAGCATCCCGATGCCGCCGGCCGATCCCGATCCGATCGGGAAGACGCGTTGGCCGAACACCGTGAGCAGCAGCAGGAATCCGCCAGCGAGGCCCCAGCCGGCTTTGACGCACATCAATGCGGCGACATGCGCGTGTCGGCGTACGTATCGTGCGCCTTCGATCAGGTCGGTGATGCCGGTGAGCTGCGCGAATCCCTTCGGTGCCGGCCGTACTTCCGGCGTCGAATCGTATCGCGTCATGAGGATCGCGCCGGCCGACCAGAAGAACGACAGCGCGTTGATCGTGAAGGCGACGTTGCGGCCGAAGACCGCCGTCACGAGACCGCCGATTGACGCGCCCGCCGCCAGCATCGCTGACCACAGCGCGCTCGACAGCGCGTTCGCCGGCAGCAGTTCCTCGGCCGACGTGACGTTCGGAATCGTCGCGGTGCGCGCCGGCTCGAAGAACGCCGAGGCGCAGACGGTCAGCGCCATCACGACGTACGCGATCCACACTTGATCGGCGCGCCGCACGAGCAACAGCCCGAGGATGCAGATGCCGCGCGACACGTCCGCCGCGATCATCAGTTTGCGGCGGTCGACGCGATCGACGACGACGCCGGCCACGGGGCTGATGACGGCGACCGGCAGAAACTGCACGATCATCATCATCGCGACAGCCGTGGCCGATCCCGTCAGGTCGAGCAGCAGCGCATAGACCGCAACCGAGTTGAACCAGTCGCCGAGCTGCGACACGGCCTGGCCGACGAAGAGCAGACGGAAGTTTCGATTCTCGCGGAGCAGCTTCGAATAGGGATTCACTCGGGACCAGTCAGTATAATCGCGACGTTTCCATGGTGGAGAGCCTCGGACAATACAAGATCCTCGAGCGGATCGGCGCCGGCGGCATGGGCGACGTGTATCGCGCCCGCGATACACGCCTCGGTCGCACGGTAGCCATCAAGGTGTTGGCGGCGTCAGTCGCGAACGATCCGGATCGGCGCGACCGGTTCATGCGCGAGGCGCGCGCGTCGGCGGCGCTCTCGCATCCAAATATCGCGGCGCTCTACGAAGTGGGCGAAGACCAGGGCGAGCTGTTCCTCGCGTTCGAGTTCGTGCCCGGCGAGACGCTGCGCAAGACGATCGGCGGCCGGCCGATGAATCCGCGCCGCGCCATCGACCTCGCCGTGCAGATCGCGGACGCCCTCGCCGATGCGCACGCGGCCGGGATCATCCATCGCGACATCAAACCCGACAACATCCTCGTCACGCCGAAAGGCAACGCGAAGATCCTCGACTTCGGCCTTGCGACCTGGACGAGCGGCGGCGCCGAGCGCGAGCACGCGGCCGATCAGCAGACCCTGATGGTGACCGGTGCTGGAACGACGATGGGGACGGTGGCGTACATGTCGCCGGAGCAGGCGCTCGGCGAGCGGGTCGATCATCGGACCGACATCTTTTCTCTCGGCATCGTGCTGTACGAAATGCTCACCGGCAAACTGCCGTTCAACGGCACCACCTCCACGGCGATGGCGCTTCAGATCGTGCAGGCGTCGGCGCCCCGACCCTCATCGGTCAATCGAGCGCTGCCGGTGGAGCTCGACGCGATCGTGACCAAAATGCTCGCCAAGAGCCTGGACCAGCGATACGAATCGGCGGCGACGCTGGCGGCGGAACTGCGATCGATCGGCGCGATCCTCGACGTCCGGACGGAGCGTGAGGAAAAGATCCAGCCGGTGATCGCGGCCGGCCGCAGCCGTTCGTGGATCGGGCCGCTGCTGCTCGTCGCGATCCTGGCCGCGCTGGCGGCGACGGCGTGGTTCGAACGGGCGCCGCTGATGCGTTTGTATCGACACACATTCGGGCCCGCGCCGGCGCCGGTCATTGCCGTCGTGCCCTTTGAAACCGATCGCGATCAGACCTTTTTTGCCGACGGTCTTGCGGACGACTTGATCACGCGGCTCGGTCAGACACAGGGATTGAAGGTCATCGGTCGATCGGCGACGCGCTCGTATCGCGGACGCGCGCCTGTCGACGTGGCGCGCGAGCTCGGCGCAGGGGTAGTGCTGACCGGGTCGGTCCGTCCGTCGGGCGATGCCGTCAAGGTGTCGCTCGAACTCGTTGATCCGTCGGACGGCACCGATCTCTGGACGAATCAGTTCACCCGCGATGTGAAGGACATCTTCGCCGTTCAGGCCGACGTGGCCGAACAAGTCGCTCAAGCGCTGCGACTGAAGCTACAGCCTACGGCAGCCAGCGCGCGCACGGCATCGCGACTCGTCGATCGCCGCGCGTACGAGTTGTACTTGCAGGGACGCCAAGCGATCGCCGAACGCCGAACGGCCGCCGCGATCGATCTCTATCAGCGTGCGGTTGCCGCGGATAGCGGTCTCGCCGAAGCGCACGCCGGCCTCGCGTACGCACTCCATCTCTCGTCGGATTCGGTTGAGGCGGAGCGTCAACTGCAAGCCGCGGCGGAGCGTGCGATCCAGCTCGATCCAGACTTGCCGGAAGCAAACCTGGCCATGGGCCTCGCTGCGCCGTCGCTCGCGAAGACGCTCGAGTTTCTGCGAAAGACGGTGGCGCTGGATCCGTCCTTCGCCGAGGCGTACCACCAGATCGGCGACCAGATTCAGGACGTCGATCCCGAGCGATCGTTGGCGTTCTATCGAAAGGCCCTGGAGCTCGATCCGCAACTCGACATCACCTATGCCGACGAGGCCATTTCGCTCGCGGAGCTGAATCGCTTTCCCGAGGCGTACCAGATGGTCGCGCTTGACGCGCAGGCGCTCGCGCGCCGTGGGCAGCGCGATTTTGCGGCGGAGATGCGCCTGACGCTGTACCTCCACGAGCGGCAGTTCGCCAAAGCCCTCGCGGAAGCCGGAAAAATTGCCGGCCTGCGATCGGATCCGTCGACGTGGTGGACCTACGCACTGGCGTTGCAATCGAGCGGGCGCACGGCTGACGCCTGGGACGAGGTGTCGCGGGTGATCGAGCGGTTCCCGGGTTTTTGCAACGCGAAAGCGATGTACGCCGGGCTCGCGCTGTCGCGTGCCGCGAAATCGAATGGGCTGGCGATCGCGGCCGCACTCATCCGCGACGCACATCAACCGGGTGAATCGAGCGATGCGCTCCGATGTGGCGTCGCCGCGGCCGCCGCGACGAACAACCCCGACGAACTGGCGGCGCTAGTGCGCGGAATCGCCGCCGACGAGACGCGGTTGCGCGCGTGGGGCAGGGCGCTCGGCGCCGAGCCAGGACGCTATCAGCTGGTCGGCCGTCCGTACCCCTACGGCGACGTCATGGAGAAGCCAATCGTCGTGGACGCCATGAAGGCCCTGGACGCCGCGTACGATCGCGAACGCGAAGTCGTGAAGACCGCGTTGAGCGGATTACTGCAGTAGCGACGCGAGCCGTGCGCGGTCGATGTTCGCGCCGCTGACGATCGCTGCGACACGTTTCCCAGTCACATCGACGCGTTTCATCAGGATGGCGGCCGGTGCCGCTGCGCCCGCGCCTTCGGCGATCACATGTTCACGCTCGACGAGGCCGACGACGGATCTCCGCAAATCGTCTTCGCTCACGATCGCAATGCGATCGACGACGCGTTGGATGTACGCGAACGTGATCGTTTCGGGATCGGGATTGCCGCCGAGCCCGTCGGCGAGCGAAGGACCGGCGTCGACTTCCACGAGTGCGCCGGCAGCGAGGCTCGCGTGAAACGCATGCGCGACCTCGAGCTCGACGCCGACCACCGTCCGCGACGCGTCGAGCGCTTTCGCGACTGTTCCCACGCCACTGATCAACCCGCCGCCGCCGATGGGAACGACGAGGGTGTCGATGTCCGGCGCATCTTCGAACAACTCCAGCGCGATCGTCCCCGCGCCCGCGATGACGTCGGCGTCGCTGTAGGGCGAGATGAATTCTGTGCCTGTCTCTTTCGCGAAGGCCTTCGCCATCCGCTCCGCATCGTCGTAATCGCGGCCAAGCGGTCGAAGGTCGGCGCCATGCCGGCGGATCGCGTCGAGCTTCGCGCGCGGCGCATCGTGCGGTGTGAACACGATCAGTGGAATCTTGAATTGTTCTGCCGCGGCGGCGAGCCCGCGGCCGTGATTGCCGGCAGACGCGGTGACGACCTGCGTCAGCGGTCCGCGCTCCAGCCGCGCGAGGATGGCGTTGAAGGCGCCGCGTGCCTTGAACGAGTTGGACAGCTGCACCGACTCGAGCTTCAGGAGGATGCGGCCGCCGCTCGCCTCCGACAGCCACGGCGACTCGACGAGCGGCGTCCGGCGCACGTACGGCGCGATACGGCGCCGCGCTTCGTAGATCTCAACCACGTTTCAGAATGTCGCCCAGCTGTTGTGTGAACGCCGACCGTGCCATCACGTCGGTGACGCCGGCGGCACGTGCGGCGGCGATCACATCCGTCTGCACATGAGACACGAAGCCGACGGTCGGGATCGATGCCAATGCCGGATTGGACTTCATCGCACTGACGATGGCGAGCGGATCCGTGCGGGTGTTGTTCAAGTCGAGGATCACCAGCGACGGCGCCGTTTTGTGCATTTCAGCGTGAGCAGCGTCGGCCGAACGCGCAAACGTCACAGGGACGCCGAGCTGGTTAGCCGCCGTTTTGATTTTGGACGTGAACATCAGATCGTCGAGAACAGCTAAGATCATTGGTCGACCATGATAATTGAGACCCAGACCGCCGGTCCCTTCGCGCAGAACGGTTCGATCGTCGGAGACGAAACGACGCGAGACGCGGTCATCATCGATCCGGGCGATGGCGTCGACGGACTGTTGGCGTTCGCGTCACAGGAGAAACTCAAAATCCGCCACATCCTGCTGACGCACGCGCATCTGGACCACGTGAGCGGCGTCGCCGCAGCCAAGCGCGCGCTGAACGTGCCGGTCTACCTGCATCGCGACGATCTGTTTTTGTACGAACGCGTCGTCCAGCAGGGCGCCACCTACGGCGTGCGTATCGAGCCGCAGCCGTCGATTGATGTCTACTACGAACCGAATCAGATTATTCCGTTCGGCACGCTCGAAGCGCGTGTCTATCACACGCCGGGGCATTGTCCTGGCGGCGTCTGCCTGGCGATTGCGGCGAGCGGCCAACCGGCGAAGGAACTGTTTGTCGGCGACACGTTGTTCGCAGGATCGATCGGTCGGACGGACTTGCCAGGCGGTGACTACGCGACGCTGATCTCGTCGATCCGGACCGTCCTGTTCGCATTCGGCGACGATGCGGTCGTGCACTCCGGTCATGGCCCGGACACGACGATCGGCGCCGAACGCCGGTCAAACCCGTTTTTGATCGACCGTTAGTTCGACTCGACCGACGCGCAGCCGATCGCCCTTCTTCAGGTGTCCTTTCTGGACACGTTTGCCGTTGACGAACGTCCCGTTCGTGCTCTTCAGATCCACGACTTCCAGGTTCTCGTCCCCGGCCGTCAGGCGGCAGTGCAAGCGCGAAACAAGGGCCGCATCGAGGATGAAATCGGCGCGCGGGGCGCGGCCGACGGTCTTGATTGCGCCCGGCCGCAGCCGGAACGTCCCATCAGAACTCTGCAGAATCCACATGCGCGAAATATCTTAGCAGGCGCGGCGTCCGTAGACCGATCGACGCGCGACGACCAGTCAACCTCGGGCGGCCGCCGCACGTCCAATGTGGCATGGCTCACGTGGTGTTCGACCTTCGCGACATTCTGAAATCGCTTCGCCGGACCCCTGGTTACACCCTGACGGTCGTTGCTACGCTGGCCTTGACCATCGGCGCGACAACCGCGGTGTTCTCGATCGTCAACGGCGTCCTCCTCAAACCGCTCGCGTATCGCGAATCACATCGTCTGGTTGCCCTGCGCGAGGTGTGGAAGGAATTTTCGAAAGCCGGGTCGGCGATGGAGGTCAACGAGCAGCATTTCGAATACTGGCGACAGCACGCGACATCGTTCGAGTCGATGGCGCAGTTCATCGATTTGCCCGCCAACCTCACCGGACTCGGTGAGGCGGCGCAAGTGGTCGCCGTCCACGCCAGCGGATCGATTTTCGACGTCCTGCAGATACAGCCACTGCTCGGCCGTCAATTGACGGCGGATGACGAGAGCGTGGAGCGTCCGCGTGTCGCCGTCATCTCGAATGTGCTCTGGCGGCAGCGCTTTGCCGGAGACCCGCAGGTGATTGGTCGCTCGCTGGTCCTCGACGGCAAACCGCACACGATCGTCGGTGTTCTGCCGGCGGATGTCCGAATCCCGCTGCGATCGCGTCTCAGCGACAAGTTCGACGCGATCGTGCCGATTCGAATGCCGGAAGAACATGTCGGCTGGGTCGGCGAACACAACGACGACGCGATCGCGCGACTGAAGGCAGGGGTGACGATCGATCGCGCGCTGGCGGAGCTCAACGTTCTGCAATCACAGGTGTCGAAGCTCGCGACCGCGCAGGCACACGAGCCGATCACGATGTCGGCCGACCTGCAGCCGCTGACCGATGACGTCGTCGGCAGCGCCCGGCGCGGACTGCTGCTGTTGTTCGGCGCGATTGCGGCGGTCCTGCTGATCGCGTGCTCGAACCTCGCCAACCTCGCGCTGACGCGCACGTTGGCCCGGCAGCGCGAGATGGCGATCCGTGCCGCGCTCGGCGCGAGCCGGTCGCGGCTCGTGTGGCGATCGATTGCCGAGCAGCTCGTGATCGCTGGCGTCGGCGGTGGTGTCGGGCTCGGCGTCGCGGCAGCGGCGCTGCGCATCTTCGTGCGCACCGCGCCGGTCGACCTTCCGAGGATCAGCGACGTCGCCCTCGACGCGTCGGTGCTCGCGTTTGCCGCCGCGGTGTCGGTCGGAGCGGGTTTGATCGTCGCGATCATCCCCGCGTCGCGGCTGGCCTCGCGCGCGGTGCAAGCCGCGCTTCGTGCGAGCGGGACGGCCTTTACGAGCGACCGCGCCGCCGGCCGCGCGCGCGCGTCGCTGCTGGCGGTCCAGGTCGCCGTGTCGGTAACGCTCCTCGTCGTCACGTCGCTGTTGAGCGTCAGTTTCATTCGCGTGATGAACGTCGATCGTGGATTTGCGTCAGGCGGTGTGTTGTCGCTGAACATCGCGATGCCGGCGGATCGGTATCGAGACGACAACGTGCGCCTCGCCACCTACGACCGCGTGCTGACGGCGATCGGTGCCCTGCCGGGCGTGGCGACCGTGACGACCACGACGATGACCCCGCTGACCGGCAGCGGTCAGGTGAACATGCTCGCGAGAGAAAACGAAACCCGACCGATGACGAGCCGGCCGTCCGCGAATTTCAGATATATCGCGCCAGACTTCTTCCGCACGTTGGGGATGTCGATGCTACGCGGTCGTTCTTTCACGGCGAGCGAGCGCGATCCGAATCGGCCGGCGCCGGCAGTCATTTCGCAGAACGTCGCAAATCGGTTGTGGCCCGGCGAGGATCCGATCGGAAAACGATTTAGCCGGGGCCAGTCGGGCGAGCAGGGCTTCGAAGTGGTCGGCGTCGTCGGCGACGCACGCATGACGTCGCTCGAGCGCCAACCGGTGCTGATGGTCTACGTTCCTTATTGGTGGCGAAACCGAACCGCGATGACGCTGCTGGTCAAGACGACGCTCGACGCGACGGCGCTCGCGCCAGCCGTCCGCGGCGCCATCGCGACCGTTGACAGGGACATCGCCGTGAGCGACGCACGCGCACTCGACCGCGTCGTCGACACGGCGCTGGCACCGCGTCGATACCAGATGCAGCTGTTTGTCGCCTTTGGTCTCGCCGCACTCGCTATTGCCATCATCGGCGTGTATGCGACGACGGCGTACGGCGTGTCGAGGCGCCGGCGAGAAATGAACATCCGAGTGGCGCTCGGCGCGCAGCGCGCGAACGTGATGGCGCTCATCGTGCGGCAAGCCGGTTCGCCGATCGCCGTCGGACTGCTGGCAGGCGCCATCGGTGCCATCGCCGTCGGCGGCGTGGTCGCAAGTCTCTTGTTTGAGGTTCGCGCGCGCGATCCCCTCGTGATCGCGGCGGTCGTGGCGATTGTTGGGACCGTCGGCTTGCTGGCGTGTGTGACGGCGACCCGTCAGGGCCTCGTCATCGATCCAGCTGCCGCACTGCGCGAAGAATAGAGTCGGCCGAAAGATCGACGTCGCGTTCGGTCGTCGACCAGTTCGACACGGAGATGCGCATGGCATGCATCCCGTGCCACGTGGTGCCGCCGAGCCAGCAGACACGTTCGTCCTGGACGGTGCGCAAGACTTTTGCGGTCGCTGCATCAGCGTCCGCGCCCGGCGGCACCACGTGAACCAGCACCTGATTCAGCACGACCTCGTTCGGAATCTGGATCCACGGATGCCCGCGCAGACGATCCGCGAAGCGACGCGCGAGCGCGCAGCAGCGGTCGATCATCTCGGCGACGCCCCGCCGGCCGAGCGATCGCAACGCGGCGTACACGGCGAACCCGCGGGCGCGTCGCGATGATTCCGGCGTCCAGTCCATCGGTTCGCGTGGTTGCCCCTCGCCGCGGACGAGATACGCGGCGTCCATGCTCATCGCGGCGCGATGCGCCTCAGGATGGGCGGTGAAGACAAGGCCGCAGTCGTACGGCACGTTCAACCACTTGTGCGCGTCGGTCGCCCACGAGTCGGCGCGCTCGATGCCGCGGACATGAGCGCGCAGCGCATCGCTCGCGGCAGCCCAGAGCCCGAACGCACCGTCGATGTGCAGCCAGGCACGATGCTGCGTACACGCATCAGCGATCGCGTCGATCGGATCGAACGCGCCTGTGTTCACGTTGCCGACCTGAGCGCACACAATCGTCGGTCCGTTGATACCGTGCAGCGCCGCCGCCAACGCATCGGCCTTCAACCGTCCCTGATCGTCGACAGCGACCCTGACGAGCTGCCGCGATCCAAACCCGAGCATCCGCAGCGCGCTGACAGCCGACACATGCACTTCGTCGCCGACGACGACGGTGATCGGTGGTGCGGCCTGCAGCCCGTCTGATTCGACGTCCCAGCCCGCACGGCGCAGCAGCTCATGACGCGCCGCCGCCAGCGCGGTGAAGTTCGCCATGTGACACCCGGTCACGAACCCGACGCTCGCGTGACGCGGCAGCCCAAGCAATTCAATCAACCAGGCGCCGGCGGTCTCCTCGACGACCGACGCAGCCGGCGACATCACGAACAATCCCGCATTCTGATCCCACATCGTCGTCAACCACTCGGCCGCGACCGACGCCGGGACCGAACCGCCCGTGACGAAGCCGAAGTAGCGCGGACCGCTTGTCGTGACGAGCCCCGGTTCAGCAGCCGAGGCAAGATGGTTGATGACGTCGATGACAGGGGAGGGACCGAGCGGGAGCGGGCCGCCAAGCGAACACCGCAGCTCGTCGAGCGTGGCCGCGGCCCAGACGGGACGATCGGAACGCGAGTCGATGTATGCGCGCGCGAGCTCGAGCACACGTGCGAGCGGATCGTCGGTCACTTCTGGTTCGCGAAGGTCTTGTGCAGCCAGTCCGCGAGCGCTCGGGTGACCGCTGCGCTCACGTGCTTGTCGGTGAGCGTCGCGTACTCGTCGGCCTCGCCCGTCGTCGCCGGCACGAGCAGGTGATTCACCGCCGGGACTTTCACGACCTCGACTGCACCACCGTTCTTTCGTTTCTTGGCGAGCTCTTCGAGCTTGTCGGCGTTCGACGGATCGACTTGGGTGTCGAGCGTGCCCTGCACGACGAGGATCGGCTGCTTGACGTTCGGCATGACCTTCGCCGGGTCGTTCGCGAGCAGCGTCTGGAATTCGGTGTTGTCGATCTGGCGGCGGACATCCGGCGGCAGTTTGTCGAGATCCTTCCCGGTGACGATCGCGTCGTTGATCCGCTTCTGCAGGTCGATCCGTTCCTGCTTTTCGGCCGGCGACAGTGACGATTTCGACAGGATGTGCTGCTGCTGCGCGAGGACGAGATCGGAGCCGCTGACGCCGTTGGTGGCGACGAGACCGACGGCCGCGATCTTCTTGTCCTTCGAGGCGGCCAGCAGCGCGACCGCACCGCCTTCGGCATGACCGATCACGGCGATGTGTTTCGCGTCGATGTCTTTACGATCGCCGAGGACCTTCACCGCCGCGCGGACGTCCTCCGCAAGATCGGTCAGCGACGCCGACTCGACGCGACCGCCGGACTGACCGATGCCGCGTTTGTCGTACCGCAGCACCGCGAAGCCGGCGTTGGCCAGCGCGTCCGCGATCTGGCCGAGGACCGGAACGCCGAACAGAATCTCGTCGCGATCGTGCGGCCCGCTGGCGCCGACGAGCACCACCGCCGGCAATTTGCCGCTCGCATTCGCCGGCTTCGAGAGCGTTCCGACCAGCGTGACGCCGTTGCTGCCGATCTTGATCGGCTCGTCGTTGGCGCGCGAGATCGTGACTCGGCGTGACGACACCGCCGCGATGTCTTCGCGGACGACGTCGACGCTTTCGGCCGGAAGCGTGATCCGGACCAGGCGTCCGTTCGCGTCGCCCCACACTTCGCCCGTCATCGTGCCGGTTGCGCTCGTCAGCGTGATCGGCGTGCGGCGCGCGACCACGAGCCCCGCGACCGTTTGGATTTGTTCGGTCGTCGACTCGCCGACGGTCACGTTGTAATTGAGCTGGCCCGGCACGTAGGCGTGCAGCGTCTCGCCGGCCGATGCGTCCTTCAACCGCATCGACATCGCCGTGAACGGCGCCCAGAACGGGCTCGGCAGGATCAGGACGTCCGCCGGAACGGTTTCCGTCTTGTCGGTCGGTTGCGCGCCGCGCGCGATGTGCGTCGTCGCCGTCGTCCCTTCGACCCACGTGCGAACGGTGATCGGCTGATTCTGAACGGTGGCGTCGATCGACAACTGCTTCGGCTTCCATTCCGGGTCGTATTGCATTTCGAGGCGGCGCGTCACGATGTCGAGCGGCGCGCCGACGCGGCCGCTGCTCGTGATCGTCCAGCCCTCCGGCGTTCGCGCCAGCGTGATTTGTTCGCTGCCGATTGCGGTCCCGCGAAAGAACACCGTGAAGGACTGTTCCTGCGCGACCGCGGGCGTCGACAGCGCTAGCGCCGCAAGGGCTACGAAGAGGTGCAGGGTGCACCGTGCACCGTGCAGGGTGCCTTTGGCACTTTGCACCTTGCACCTTGCACGTTGCACCACCATCGTAAGATCCATGGTGGGCATGAAGAAATCATATACCGCGGCACGCGAACGGGCCGCGTGGCTCGACCGCTCGTCGCTCGGACGGATCGTCGTGTCGGGCGTGGATCGCCTGTCGTACTTGCAAGGGCTGCTGACGAATGACGTCGCGGCGCTCGAGCCGGGCACCGGGTGTTACGCGACTTACCTGACGGCGCAGGGTCGCATGATCGCCGACATGCACCTCTACGAGCTCGGTGATCTGCTGCTGATGACCGTCGTGGGCGACGTGAAGGACCTCGTCCTGGCGAAGCTCGATCAGTTCGTCTTCAGCGAGGACGTGCAGCTCGGCGACGTCACCGCCGCGTTCGCGCACGTCGCGGTCGTCGGACCGCAGTCCTCCTCGATCGTGGCGCCGCTCGTCGGCGCGCCGCTGGAGGCGGTGCCGGAGCACGGTTGCGCGCGCGGCACGTTCGCGGGTGCGCCGGCGATCGTGGCCCGAGCCTCCGATTTCGGCGTCGCGCAGTGGGACGTGTTCGTCGGCGCGGAACAGCGTGAGGCCCTCCTGTCCGCGCTCGCCGCTGAGCAGGTCGACGAGTTGTCCGCGCCTGACGCCGAGACGCTTCGGATCGAAGCCGGCGTGCCGCGCTTTCACGTCGACATGAACGAGGAGACGATTCCGCTCGAAGCGGGCATCGAGAATCGGGCGATCAGTTTCACGAAGGGCTGCTACGTCGGGCAGGAAGTGATCATTCGCGTCCTGCATCGCGGCCATGGTCGCGTCGCGCGACGGCTCGTCCAGTTGCGGATTGACGGTTCTGAAATTCCGCCGCGTGGCGCAGCGATTCACGCGGAAGGTGACGAGAAAGCCATCGGCGAGGTCACCAGCGCGACGTTTTCGCCGACG
>Ga0070741_10016653_pt1 | contig 12209 bp, 15 predicted proteins | sample Coa_R1_4_FD_66440 | JGI IMG/M metagenome (GOLD analysis project Ga0070741, IMG submission 66440) | Surface soil microbial communities from Centralia Pennsylvania, which are recovering from an underground coalmine fire - Coalmine... | ecosystem: Environmental > Terrestrial > Soil > Unclassified ...
GCGGGGCTCGATGGCGACCGACCCGACGAAGGAGACGAGCGAGAGTAGGGCCGAGCGGCTCGGCGAGCTCGGCTTCACGCGCACGCCCTCCGAGGACGACCCGCGCCGGGACGAGCGCCTGCTCGCCGCCATCGAGAAGATCGCGCCCGGCACGCCCCTGCGGCAGGCGGTCGACGACGTCATCCGATCGCACGAGGGCGCGCTCATCGTCATCGGCGACCCGAACGAGCTCTCGTTCCTGTACTCGGGCGGCATCCGGCTCGACGCGCCGTTCCGCCCGCAGCTCCTGTACGAGCTCGCGAAGATGGACGGCGCGATCATCGTCGACACGCAGATCAAGCGGCTCGCGTGGGCGAACGTGCAGCTGATGCCCGATCCGACGATCCCCTCCGAGGAGACCGGCACGCGGCATCGCACCGCCGAGCGCGTGGCGAAGCAGACGGGCGCGCTCGTCATCTCCGTCTCGCAGCAGCGCGAGACGGTCACCGTCTTCGTCGGGCAGGCGCGCTACCAGCTCGACCCGGTCGCTGACGTGCTCGCGAAGACGAATCAGGCGCTCGGCACGCTCGAGACCTACCGGCTGCGGCTCGAGCAGGTGCTGACCCGGCTGACGGCGCTCGAGTTCCAGAACGCGGTCGTGCTCGACGACGTGCTCGTGACGCTGCAGCGGGCCGAGATGACCTCGCGCATGGCCGAGCGCATCCGCCGCGACTGCGTCGAGCTCGGCAGCGAGGGCCGGCTGATCCGGCTCCAGCTCGAGGAGCTCGTCGGCGACGTGCCGCGCGAGCGCGACTCGATCGTCCGCGACTACCACGCCGCCGGCCACGGGCCGGAGGCCTCGCTCGCGCTCGAAGGGCTGCGGGCGCTCACCTACCAGGACCTGCTCGAGTTCGACCGGCTCGCGGAGCTCCTCGGCTTCCCCCGCGGCACGAACCCGCTCGACACCTCGGTGCAGCCGCGCGGCTACCGGATCCTCTCGCACATCCCGCGTGTGCCGGAGCCGGTGATCGGCCGTGTCGTCGGCGATCTCGGCTCGCTCGACGCCGTCGTCCGGGCCTCCCAGCGCGACCTGGAGGCCGTGGAGGGGGTGGGAGGCGTCCGGGCCCGCGAGATCCGCGAGGGCCTGCGCCGGCTCCAGGAGCACAACCTCGTCGACCGCTATCTGCAGCTCTGACGGGCGCCGATCGCCCGATTTCTCGCGTTTTCCGGCCATTTTTGATAAAGTTGCCTTTCCGGGCCGGCGGCCGTGCGCGCCGGCTCTTTTGGCGGAAAAAGCGGCGACGAGAGGGGAGCAAGGCTTGTACAAGGTCGGCGACAAGGTTGTGTACCCGCACCACGGTGCCGGGACGATCGTCAAGAAAGAGTCCCGCGAGGTACTCGGCCAGAAGCGCGAATACCTGACCATCAAGATCCTCCACAACGACATGACGGTGCAGGTGCCGTGCGAGAACGCCGACGCGGTCGGCCTCCGGCGCGTGATCGGCGAGAAGGAAGTCGCCGTCGTCCTCAAGGCGCTGACGGGTGGGTCGACCGAGATGCCGAAGAACTGGAACCGCCGCTTCAAGCACAACCGCGACAAGATGAAGACGGGTGACGTGCTGGAGCTCGCCGAGGTCGTCCGCAACCTCGCGCTCCGCGACCACGAGAAGGGCCTGTCGACGGGCGAGAAGCAGATGTTCGTGAAGGCGAAGAAGATCCTCGCCTCCGAGCTCATGTACGCCAAGTCGATGGACGAGGACGAGTGCGCCGAGTGGCTCGAGGAAGTGCTCGCCACGGGCGGCGGCAACGGCAAGAAGAAGACGACGGCCAAGAAGAAGGCCGTCGCCGCCACCGCTTAACCTCGCTGCGTGTCGGTCTGGGCGCTCCTCGTCGCCGCCGGGCGGGGCGAGCGGCTCGGGCTGGACCAGCCGAAGGCGTTCGCGAAGCTCGGTGAGGATCCCCTGCTCGCCGAGCCGCTCCGCCGGCTCGACGAGAGCGAGTGGATCGACCGCATCGTGATCGTCGCGCCTGCGGGCTGGGAGGAGCCGGCGATCCTGCTCGCCGAGGAGCTCGCCTGCAGCAAGGTGCATTCGTGCGTCGCCGGCGGCGCGACGCGCAGCGAGTCGGTGCGGGCGGGTCTCGCGGAGGTTCCCGGCGACGCGCTCGTCGTCCTCGTGCACGACGCCGCGCGACCACTCGTGACCGAGGAGGTGATCGGGCGCGTCCTGCAGCCGCTCTCCGAGGGCTGGGACGGGGCCGTCCCGGGTCTCCGCGTGTCCGACACGCTGAAGCTCGTGGCAGACGACGGCTCGGTCATCGACACGGTGTCTCGCGACGGTCTCTATGCCGTCCAGACGCCGCAGGCGTTTCTCGCCGACGTCTTCCGTCGTGCGGCCACGGGCGAGGCGACCGATTGCGCGGGGCTCGTCGAGGCAGCCGGCGGACGCGTCAAGGTCGTCGAGGGCGACACGCGCCTGCTCAAGGTGACGACGGCCGACGACCTCGCGAAGATCGCTTCGTGGCTGTGACCGCGGTCGTGTTCGACGTCGGCGAGACGCTCGTCGACGAGACGCGCAACTGGGAGCGCGTCGCCGACGAGTGCGGGGTGCCGCGCTTCACGCTCATGGCTCTCGTCGGTGCTGCCGCTGCGCGCGGCGAGCGTCCGCACAAGGCGCTCGAGTGGCTGGAGGTGCGGCCGTCCCGCGGTGCGTTCCTGCACGACGAGTTCTATCCCGACGCGACCGCATGCCTCGAGCGCTGCCGTGCGGCGGGTCTCGTCGTCGGTGCCGTCGGCAACATGGGCATCGGCCACGAGGATCTCTTGCAGACGCACGTCGACTTCGTGTCGTCGTCCGAGCGGCTCGGGGTCGAGAAGCCCGCGCCCGAATTCTTCGCGCGTGTCGTCGAGGCGACGGGACGCCCGGCCCACGAGGTCGCCTACGTCGGCGACCTGGTGCACAACGACATCGTCCCGGCGCTCGCAGCCGGCATGGTCGCTGTGCACATCCGCCGCGGTCCGTGGGGCTACCTGCAGGAGCCGCCGCCGGAGGCGCTGCGCATCCGCTCGCTCGACGAGCTGCCGGACGTGCTGCCGTGAGCGAGTACCGCGTCGGCACGGGCTTCGACGCGCACGCGCTCGCGGACGGTGTGCCGCTCGTGCTCGGCGGCGTGCGCATCGACCACCCCCGCGGTCTCGCCGGTCACTCCGACGGCGACGTCCTCGCGCACGCGCTGACCGATGCCGTTCTCGGCGCGGCCGGTCTCGAGGACATCGGCGCGCTCTTCTCGTCCGACGATCCCGCGCTCGCCGGTGCAGACTCGGTCGAGCTGCTGCGCGAGGCGTGGGGTCGCGTCGCCGCGCTCGGGTGGCAGCTCGCGAACGCGGACGTCGTGCTCATCGGCGAAGAGCCGCGCCTCGCGCCGCATCGCGACGAGATGCGCGCGCGGCTCGCGTCGGCGTTCGGCGTCGCGGCGGATCTCGTCACCGTGCGCGCGACGACGACCGACAGGCTCGGCTTCACCGGCCGCGGCGAAGGGCTCGCCGCACAGGCCGTCGCGCTGCTTCGGCGATGAAGCTGCGCGTCGTCTCTCACGCGGAGCAGGACCATCGCGGGGAGCTGCCGTATCTCTGGCCGCAGTTCATGCAGCACGACCAGATCGTGACGACGTTCTGGCCTCGGCTGTACGAGCTCTATCCGGACTTCCAGCTCTGGGTGCTCGACGGGAAGGAGCTCGTCGGCTACGCGTGCACGCTGCCCGTCCACTGGGACGGGATCCCGGAGCAGCGCGGCATCGACTGGGCGATGACGAACGGCGTCGCCGGTGAGCCGACGACGCTCTGCGCGGTCGTCGCGGGCCTCGTCCCCGCCTATCGCGGTCGCGGCATCGCCCCGGCCTTGCTGCGGCGCATGTCGGGGCTCGCGGCAGCGCACGGGCTCGACTGCATGATCGCGCCGGTGCGACCGACGTGGAAGGACCGCTACCCGCTCACGCCGATCGAGAAGTACGTCCTGTGGCGGCGCGAGGACGGCTTCCACTACGACCCGTGGATTCGCACGCACGAGCGCGTCGGCGCAGAGGTGCTCTCACCGGCGCCGAAGTCGATGACGATCACGGGCACGCGCGCGGAGTGGGAAGAGTGGACGACGCTGCAGTTCCCGGAGGACGGCGACTACGTCATCCCGGGCGGCCTCGTGCCGGTCCGCTTCGAGAACGGCCACGGCAGCTACGTCGAGCCGAACGTCTGGGTCCGGCATCCGCTCTGAGCGACGTCCGGACCTGTCCGTACCGTTTCCGCCATGGCCAAGCCGGTCGAGGACTGGACGCCTGACGAGCTGAGGGCCGAGGTCATCCGCCTGCTGGACGAGCTCGCCCGGCGCGCCGCGCCGGTGGCGGCGCAGAGGAAGGGCGTCGACGTGCTGCGGGCCTGCGAGAACTGGGTGCGCGGCCATGCGTGGGACGAGACGTTCACGCGCGAGATGGTCGAGGACGAGTTCGCGATCCTCGAGCGCAAGACCGGGCAGGAGCTCGGCGCGCTCGACCGCGAGCGGCTCGTGCAGATGTGGCTCGCGCTCTACGACGAGCGCCACCGGGCCGCCGCGTAGCGCTACCGGCGCCGCGCGTTCTTCTGCGCCTTCTCGAGGCGCCGCCGCATCTGACGGTTCGTCGCCTCCGGCGCAACGGCTTCGACGCCCTGCTGGTCCTGCATCTCGAGCAGCGCGCGCCGTTCCTCGCGCGTCAGCTGCGACATCGCACGCTGCGCCTGCTGGGGATCGTTGAGCCGCGTGCCGTGGCGCTTCATCTTCCGCATCGCGCTCGCAAGCTCGGGATTCGTCCGCTCGAGTGCAGCGTTCGACGCGCGCTCCATGCCGCGACGGAGCAGCGGCACCTTCGCCATCCACATGACGAGCGGCCTGATGTAGCGGCCGTTCTGGACGCGACCGAGCAGCGCGAACGAGCCGAGCAGGACGAGGAGGCCGAGCAGGATCCAGAGCGGGATGAGGAGCGTGACGATGTCCGCGACGAGCACGGCGGTCATGGTAGCGAGGCGATGCCCGCGGACACGCGGACGAGGCCGTCGCGCTCGAGCGCCGCGACCGCTTCGGCGTCGAGCTCGGCGAGCGGCCGCTCGGCGGCCGCGACGAGCCGCAGGGTGGCTGCGCGCCGCTGCCGGAACGAGCCCTCGAACGGCCCCTGCTTGCGGAGCGGCTCGAAGCGGCGCCCGCGTGACGGGCAGCCCGCGGCGAGCGGGCACGCCTCGCAGCGCGGGATCCGCGCGAGGCAGACCGTCGCGCCGAGGTCCATCAGCGCCTGGGCAGCGGCGGAGCCGAAGCTGTGGCCCGTGCGTTCCTCCACCCGCCGCACGTTGACGTCGACGGGCAGGACGTCGCGCCCGAAGGCGAAGCAAGCGACGGCGTCGGCCGTGTAGCGCCCGACGCCGGGCAGCTCGGTGAGGTCGTCCGGCCAGCCGTGATTCGCGACCTGCTGCGCGGTGCGGTGCAGGTTGAGCGCCCGGCGGTTGTAGCCGAGCCCCTGCCACTCGCGGATCACGTCTCCGGCCGGCGCTGCCGCAAGCGCCTCGACCGTCGGCCAGCGCTCGAGCCAGCGCTGCCAGCGGGGCACGACCCGCTCGACCTGGGTCTGCTGCGCCATCACCTCGGAGACGAGGATCGCGTAGGGATCGCGCGTCCGCCGCCACGGCAGATCCCGCCCGGCCTCGCGGAACCAGTCCAGAAGCAGCTCGTCCACGAGGACAAAGGCTAGACGGCGCGCCGCGCCGCTTTTGGCAAGACTTAGGGCTTGGCAAGGCCCCGCGACGCGCACGAGCAGCTCCGCCGGTTGCAGGCGGTCACCGACGTGGCGCTCGCGCACCTCGAGCTCGAGCAGCTCCTGAGCGAGCTCCTCCTCCGCGTGCGCGACATCCTCGAGGCCGACACCTGCGCCGTCCTCATGCTCGACCGGGACACGGACGAGCTCGTCGCGCGCGCCGCGATCGGCATCGAGGAGGAGGTCGAGCAGGGCGTCCGGATCCCGGTCGGGAAAGGCTTCGCCGGCCGTGTCGCTGCGAGCAAGGAGCCGGTGATCCTCCCGGACGTCGACCACGCGGACGTGATGAACCCGATCCTGCGCGAGAAAGGGATCAAGTCGCTGCTCGGCGTGCCGCTCATGATCTCCGGCGACGTGCTCGGCGTCATGCACGTCGGCTCGCTGACCGCGCGTGAGTTCACTGGGGAAGACGTCGATCTGCTCCAGCTCGTCGGCGACCGGGCCGCGCTCGCGATCGAGCATGCGCGCGCATTCGCCGCCGAGCGCTCCGCGCGCGTGCGGCTCGAGCAGATCCAGTCGATCACCGACGCCGCCATCTCGCTCCTCGATCTCGACGAGCTCCTCGCGGAGCTGATCAACCGCATCCACGACATCCTCGAGGTCGACACCGTCGCGGTGCTGCTGCGCGAAGAGGAGACCGACGAGCTCGTCGCGACAGCGGCCGTCGGCATCGAAGAAGAGGTCGAGCAGGGCGTCCGTATCCCGATCGGCGGCGGCTTTGCCGGTCGCGTCGCGGCGACCCGGGCTCCCGTCTTCCTGCCGGACATCGACCGCGCACACGTGCTGAACCCGATCCTGCGCGAGAAGGGCATCAAGTCGATGCTCGGCGTCCCGCTCATCGCGCGAGACGACGTCGTCGGCGTTCTCCACGTCGGCTCGTTGACACCGCGCCACTTCGGCCGCAACGAGACCGAGCTCCTCCAGCTCGTCGCCGAGCGCGCCGCAGTCGCGATCGAGCGCGCGCAGCTGCACAAGGAGACGGTCGAGCTCGACGCACTCAAGCTGAACTTCGTCGCAGTCGCCTCCCACGAGCTGCGAACGCCGGCGACGACGGTGTACGGCATCCTCGCAACGCTCCGCGGCCGGGGAGACACGCTCTCGCCGCAGATCCGCAAAGAGCTCGAGGAGACGCTCTGGGAGCAGGCTCTGAGGCTCCGGCGGCTGATCGACCAGCTGCTCGACCTGTCGCGGCTCGATGCGCGCACCCTGCGGCTCGAGCCCAAGAAGGTCCAGATCGACACGCTCCTCACCGAGGTCGTGCGCGGCGTCGAAGGTGGTCTCACGACGCGCCTTGTCGCCCAGGAGGGGCTCGTCGTCGAAGCCGACCCCGTCGCGATCGAGCGCGTCGTCTCGAACCTGATCTCGAACGCGCACCGCTACGGCCGCGGGACCGTGACGGTAACGGCGAGCCTGAGCGACACGTACGTCCGGATCACGGTCGACGACGAAGGCGAGGGAGTGCCGGAGGAACTGCGCGAGCGCCTGTTCCAGCGGTTCGAGCGCGGCGGCGGCAGCGCCGAGGGGAGCGGTCTCGGGCTCGCGATCGCCCGCGCGTACGCTCGGGCACACGGCGGCGACGTCGTCTACGAGCCGCTGCCCGGCGGGACCCGCTTCGAGTTCATCTTCCCGGCCGCGACAGGCTGAGCCTGCGTTTCCGGCAGTCTCGCCGGACCCCCACTAGCATCCAGGGGCATGGGGGTGGTCGAGCGCAACAACGTCGTGCTGCGCGGCCCGGTGGGCGCGCAGCCCATGCTGTTCGCGCACGGCTTCGGCTGCGACCAGAACATGTGGCGGTACGTCACGCCTGCCTTCGAGGACGAGTACCGCGTCGTTCTCTTCGACCACGTGGGCGCCGGCGGGTCAGACCTCGCCGCCTACGACCGCGACAAGTACGCGTCACTGGACGGGTATGCGAGCGACGTGCTCGACATCTGTCGCGAGCTCGAGCTCCGGGACGTCGTCTTCGTCGGGCATTCCGTGAGCGCGATGATCGGCATCCTCGCGGCCGTTCGCGAGCCCGACCGGTTCGGGAAGCTCGTGCTCGTCGGGCCTTCGCCGCGGTACGTCGACGAGGAGGGCTACCGTGGCGGCTTCTCGCGCGAGGACATCGAAGGCCTCCTCGAGTCGCTCGACAGCAACTATCTCGGCTGGTCGGCGCAGCTCGCGCCGGTGATCATGGGCCGCCCCGACCGGCCCGAGCTCGGCGAGGAGCTGACGAACAGCTTCTGCCGGACCGATCCGGAGATCGCGCGCCATTTCGCCCACGTGACGTTCACGTCGGACAATCGCGCGGACCTGGCACGTGTGCAGACGCCCGCGCTCGTGCTGCAGTGCAGCGACGACGTGATCGCGCCGCTCGAGGTCGGCACGTACGTGCACGAGCACCTCGCGGACAGCACCTTCGTGCAGCTTCAGGCCACCGGCCATTGCCCGAACCTGAGCGCGCCGGAGGAGACGGTCGCCGCGATCCGCGAATTTCTCTGACGTGCCGGCGCGGCCGTACCAGGACGTGGCGGCGCAGGCGGCGCTCTTACAGGAATCGGCCGAAGAGCTCTACGAGAACGCACCCGTCGCGTACCTGTCGACGCTCCCCGACGGCACGATCGTCCGCGTCAACGAGACGTTTCTCCGCTGGACGGGGCATGCGCGGGACGACCTCGTGGGCCGCAAGCGCTTCCACGACCTGCTGCCGCCGGGGACGCGGATCTACTACGAGACGCACTACGCGCCGTTGCTGCAGATACAGGGCAGCGTGCGCGAGATCGCGGCCGAGCTCCTCCGGGCCGACGGCACGCGGTTGCCGGTGCTCCTCAACTCGACGCTCGTCCGCGACGAGGACGGCGCGCCGCAGATCGTCCGCACGACGGCGTTCGACGCCTCGGAACGCCGCAGCTACGAGCGCGAGCTGCTCCGCGCGCGCACCGACGCGGAGTCACGCGCACGGGCGGCTCTCGCGCTCACGCACATCGACGACGGCGTGCTGCTCGTCGACGAGCAGGAGCGGATCCAGCTCTTGAATCCTGCGGCCGAGGCAATCGCCGACGTCGAGGCGAGCCGCGCCCTCGGACGGCGGCCCGCGGAGGCGATCGCGTGGTGGGACGCGATCGCAGCGCGGATTCCCGTCGGGCCCGCGGCTGCACGGCCCGCCCCCGAGGTCGTCGCGGTGAGCCGCTCCGGCCGCGAGCAGTGGCTTTCGATCGTCGGGATCGAGGCGGCGGGCTCCGTCGTCTACACGCTCCGCGACGTGACCGCCGAGCACCGGCTCGAGCAGATGCGCGCAGACGTCGTCACGGTCGTCTCGCACGAGCTGCGTACGCCCCTGACCGGCGCATACGGCGCTGCGGCGACGTTGCTCGACCGGGGCGACGAGCTCCGGGACGACCAGCGGCGCCAGCTGCTCGAGATGGTCTTCGCGCAGACCGCGAGGCTCACCGAGATCGTCGACCAGATTCTGCTCGCGAGCCGGCTCGACACCGGCAACGAGGTCTTGCGGCACGACAGATTCGATGCGACCACGATCTTCGAGCTCGTGCTCGAGGCGGCGCCGCCCGACGAACGGCCGCGGCTCGTCGTCGAGGCACAGGCGGGAGGGTCGGTGCGCGCCGACCGCGACCGGTTGCGGCAGGTGGTTCGCAATCTCGTCGACAACGCGCTCAAGTACTCCGACGGCGAGGTGCGGATCGGCCTCGAGCGCCGCGACACCGGCGTGCGTTACACCGTGTCGGACGACGGCCCCGGCATTCCCGCGAGCGAGCGTGAGCAGATCTTCGAGAAGTTCTACCGCCTCGACCCGGAGCAGCACGGCGGCACCGGCGGAACCGGCCTGGGCCTCTACATCGCGCGCGAGCTCGTGACGCGCATGAACGGACGCATCGGGCTTCTCCCGCGCGAGCGCGGGACGACGTTCTTCGTCGACCTCCCGAGCTGACGTCTAGGCCCGCTGGGCGGCCGCGCGGATCGCAGCCGCGAGCGCCTCGCTTCGAAGCTCCTCGGCCGTCGCGAGCAGGCGCTCGGCGCGCTGCGCCCGCTCGGCCGCGTCGGCCGGCCCGAGCGCGAGCCCTGCGAGCCCCGACCAGAGCGCACGGTCGCCTTCGAGCATGAGCCGGCAGCCCTCGAGCTCGGTGACCGCCGAGAGCGGCGACGGACGGACGACCCGGCCGTTGAGCTTCAGTCGTCCGAGCTTCTCGGCCGTCCACATCGCGGCCTGCCGGCTGTGCGACGGGCCGCTGCCGAGTCGTGCGAGCACTGCTTCGAGGCAGGCGCGATCGTCGGCCGCCGCCTCGGAGAGCTCCTGTGCGAACGCGTGCCGCTCGTCGCGCCGGCCGCTCACCCGGCCGGCGAGCTCGGCCAGGACGACGAGCAGCGCGTGATGGTCTCGCAGGTAGACGGTGAGCAGCCGGCCGTCGATCGTCGCGTTCGCCGTCGCGGCGCCCGGCCGCTGCAGGCTCGACTCGACGAGGAACGCCATGCGCGCGCAGGCGCGGCGTCCGAACTCGACCTGCTTGTGATGTCCGAGCAGCTTGAAGCCGAGCCGGACGGGCGCGCTCGTCTCGGCGGGGCGCGAGACGGCGTGCGTCCGGAACTCGACCTCGCCGCTGTCGAGCCATTTCCAGACCTCGAAATCCCGTTGGCCGGCCTCGACGTGCCCCTCGAGCGTGCGGTAGTTCCAGAAGGAGACCTGCGCCTGCCGCCCGTCTTCGCTCCGCGTCTCCGTGCCGGCGTCGCCGACGCGGACGCCGGCGTCGATGCGCAGCCCGAGCGCGTGCAGGATCAGCAGCAGCTCGCGCCGCTCGAGCGGCGCGCTCGGGTCGTAGTGAGCCTCGACGAGTGAGGGATCGGCGAAGGCGTAGCTGCGGCTGAGCGCCGTCGCCGTCTCCCAGCTGCCGCCGGGCTCCGGCGCGCCGGGACCTTCGCGGGGGAGCGGCTGGCGGTAGTCGTCGTGCTGCCACTGCGGGCCGCCGAGCTCTTCGGGATCGAAGTTGAGCGGGCGGTTGCTCAGGGCCGCGAGCCGCTGTGCGACGTCCCCGTCGCGGAGGTGGAGCTCAGGCAGGCGCGACAGGATCCTCCACCTTCCGGCTGACGATCTCGATGCCGCCCGTCAGCCGTCCCCCGGCAAGCTCGGCGACCTTTTCGAGGAACGACGTCCACATGTGCAGCTGCACCTCTTTTGCCATGCGGAGATGGTTGTAGAGGAGGTTCGAAAGACGGTCGCCGCTTCGCGCCCAGGATTCGATCTCGAACTCGAGCAGGTCGCCCGCGCGCCCCGCGCGGAACTCGATCTCGCCGGCCTCGAGATGGCCGGAGAGCGTGGCGAACCGGAACGAGCGCGGCAGAGCCACCGTGACGCGCACCGGCCCGTCCCACGGGCCCGGCATGCGCACGACGAGCTCGTCGCCGACGGCAAGGGCGCCGTCCTCGCCGCGAACCTTGAGGAACCGGGCGAGCTCCGTCGGCGTCGCTCTGTTCGGATCGACGCGGAGACAGCCGATCACCTCGTCCGGTGAGAGCTGCGCGTCGCGGATGCGCGCGCGATACAGACGATGGAAGAGCGGCCCGACGCCGTCCTCGACCCGCTGCACGTCGTCGTCCACCGCCGGCCGTCCCGGCAGAAGATCCTCCGCGCTCCCGCTCTCCTCGCTTCGGTGCATCGGCGTCGTTCGCCACATGTAGTGCCATGACGTCAGCGCGATTCCGACGGGCCAGAGCGCGGCCGTCCAGAGTCGCCGCTCTAGGGAGAGACGATTCGACATGAGATCAGTGGCTACCCATGTCCCGTGCGACTGAACCTGCCGGAAGTGGGCAGAAGGGTCGTCGTGATCGTCGACCTGCTGCATCGCGCGCGCTTCCGCGGCTCGCAATTCCACGCGCTCTCGCTCGGCTCGGTCGCTCTCTGCATCGGGCTCTGGATCCGTGCCAAGACCGTCGACCAGGACGAGCGGGGAAACGCGGAGCGGCGGGCCGTCTTCGTCGGCCTGTGGGCGCCGACGCTCTGGCAGATCGGCGACTCGCTCCGGCTGGTCGAGCACCCGAGGCGCCGGGTGCTCGCCCGCCGCCGCTAGAGCCCGCGCTCGCCGAGCACGAGCGCGAGCTCACGTTCCGCCGCGTCGACTTCGGCGGCGATCTTCGTCGAGCGTTCGAAGAGGGCGGTTCCCGCCGGTGTCAGTCGGATCCCGCGCCTGCCGCGAACGCGCTCGACGAGCCGCGCTCCGACGAGTGCCTCGAGCGTCCGGATCTGGTTGCTGACCGCCGACTGCGTGTACCCGAGCGCGATCGCGGCGGCGCTGAACGACCCGTGCAAGACGACGGCGCGCAGCGTGGCGAGGTGCCGCAGCTCGACGCCTGTCAGCCGCGGCGCGTGTAGTCGATTCGCCAGCTGAGCGTCCATGTGTCCTCGTCTTCGCGTC
>Ga0070741_10016654_pt1 | contig 12208 bp, 11 predicted proteins | sample Coa_R1_4_FD_66440 | JGI IMG/M metagenome (GOLD analysis project Ga0070741, IMG submission 66440) | Surface soil microbial communities from Centralia Pennsylvania, which are recovering from an underground coalmine fire - Coalmine... | ecosystem: Environmental > Terrestrial > Soil > Unclassified ...
CGGCGATGCCGTCTTCGCCCCAGCGGTAGGCCTTGGAGCGCGCAAGATCGTGCGGAAAGTAGGCCCACGCCTCGCCGGTCGGGCTGTAGTCCTCGCGCACCGTGGCCCAGGCGCGGTCCGAAAGGTACGGTCCCCACTTGTGCCAGCGAACGTGCGCGTGGGGGTCGCCGGAGAGGCGCTGCTTCTCGGGATTCAAGTCGGGTTAGCTTAGCCGATTTTCGACTTGCACCGCCGCAACGCATAGCGTAAAAACAGGTTATGCGCCTTGTCACCCGCGGAGACATGGATGGGCTCACCAGCGCCGTGATCATCACCCTCATGGAGCCGGTCGGGGAGGTTGTCTTGATCCATCCGCAGGACATCACCGACAAGAAGGTGCCCATCGGCTCGCAGGACATCCTGGCCAATCTGCCGTATCACCCGAACTGCGGCATGTGGTTCGACCACCACCTGCTGACCGAGAGCAACGAGAAGCCGCCCGCGGACGTCAAAGGGCGTCATCGCATCGCGCCATCGGCGGCGCGCCTGGTGTACGAGTACTACCTGGAAAAATCTCCGAACGATCCGGCGCTCCTCAGGCTTTCGAAACTCGCCGACGAGACCGACCGCGTCGACGCCGCGCTTCTGACGCCCGAAGACGTGGAAGATCCGCGCGACTACATCCTCCTCGGGTACACGATCGACAGCCGTACGGGGCTCGGCCGCTTCGAGGACTACTTCATGAACCTCGTCGGGTGGTTGAAGACGATGCCCATCGAAGAGGTCCTTCGCCAGCCCGAGGTGAAGCAGCGCATCCAGCGTATTCGTGGCGAACAGGAGGAGTTCAAGCGCCTGCTGCGGCGCAACAGCTTTCAGTTGAACAACGTCGTGGTCACCGATCTGCGCGAGGTCGATCGCCTTCCCGCCGGCAACCGGTTCCTCATCTACACGCTCTTCCCCCAGTCGAACGTCTCGCTGCGCGTGCACTGGGGTCCGTCGCATAACAGCGTCATCGCCGCCGTCGGACACAGCATTTTCAACCGCACCTGCAACACCTCGGTGGGGGACCTGATGTCGCGCTTTGGCGGCGGCGGACACCGCGGCGCGGGCACTTGCGTCCTGCCGCTGGACAAGGCCGCGGAAGCGATCGACGAGATTTTGTTCGAGCTGCAGGCGAACGGCTAATCTCGAGAGCGGCGGCATGGCCGCCGCACTCCGGATTCACCACCGGTGGTATGCCGGATGGCCTTCCTTGACGGCGACGAATGTTCCGCGGCAGGTGGCGGTGACCTTCCCGTTCGCCTCCAGCGTGGCCTCGACCACGGCGCGGTCCTCGGATGATTCGACGACCTTCGCGCGCAGATGCAGCGGCGCGTCCATCGGCGTGGGGCGTTTGAGGTGGACGTGAAAATCGGCCGTGACCGTGCACGGCGGTGTGTCGGCGCCTGATTTTTTCATCAGGTGGATCGCCGCGGTCCAGTTGCTGTGGCAGTCGAGCAGCGCACCGCAGATCCCGCCGTTGAGGATGCCCTCGAAGGCCAGGTGGTGCGGCTGGGGACGCCACTCGCAGACCAGGGCGTCGCCCTCCGCGAAACTGCGGATGCGCAGGCCTTTCTCGTTGGCCGGCCCGCAGCCGAAGCAGCGATTATTCGGGGCGTACGTTTCCTGGATGCTCTTCATGGCGCGCGAACGCTACCACGTCCGGGAAGAAGTCGTGGAAACGCCGCTCCAACTCACGGCGCGAATCGATCAGATGACGCGTTGCCGTCTCCAGATGCGGGTGACGCGACAGACGGTTGGACAGATTCGACAGCGCCAGATGCACGGCGCCGATGTCGGCGTACATCCGCAGCCACCCCTCGTCACGCATGCGCGGGTAGATGTGGCGCAGGCGGCCTGGAAGTTCCCCCTCGTGCGGGTCGATGGCCGCGAAGACACGGTCGAGAAACGCTTCCAGCGGAACCTCACCATACCGCGGCCAGCTCGAGGCTAGAAAATGATCGAAGAAGACATCGGCGATGACGCGCGCGTAGTGGCCATGCTCGGGGATGAGCACGCGGCGAAACGCGGCGACGTGGGGATGTGCATCGGTGAAGGCGTCGATCCGGCGGTGCTGGCGGATCCCCGCGCGGATCCCGGGGGTGAACTGGTCGTCGTGAAGCACGCCTTTGACGAAATCGCCGGCGAGATTACCGATCAGCGATTCGGGAGTATCGCCGGCCAGGAAAAGATGTGCCAGGTAGTTCATGAAATTTCAATTTCGATTTTCTAACATACCGGCATGATGCACTTGCTGACCGTCCTTCTCCTCGCCATTCAGTCGATCGCTCCCTCGGAGTTCGCTGCCCGCCGCGCCCGGCTGGCCAAGGAGATGGGGCCGAATGCCATGCTGGTGGTCTTCTCCGCCCGGCCGAAAGTGCGCGACAACGACATCCAGTATCCCTACCGCCAGAGCGACACCATGCTCTATCTCACGGGGATCGACCAGCCCGACACGACGCTGCTGCTGATCCCCGGCGAGATGGAGTACCGCGAGGTGGTGTTCGTGCGCGACTCGAACCCGCGCCAGGAGATGTGGACCGGCCACATTCCGACGCACGAAGAGGTCACGGCCATCAGCGGCATCGCCAGAGTCGAATCCTCGGGCCGCTTCCGATCGTTTCTCAACGCGGCCTTCGGCGGTGGATCGCTCGATCCGGTTTTCTATCCGCGTGCCATGCCCGCCTTCTACGACGCGGTGCGCAACGGGCGGGCCGAGGTGTGGTTCGTGCGCGGAGAGGAGTCTTCGCAGTTCATCGAGGACCTCCGGAAGGAGCGTCCCGACCTTCGTTTCCGCGACGCCACGCCGATCCTCACCGCGATGCGCGAGATCAAGAGTCCGGCCGAAGTGGCGGTGATGCAGAAGGCGATCGATATCAGCCTCGCCGGGCAGAAAGCAGGAATGAAACGGGCGAGGACGGCGGCGAATGAACGCGAGGTGCAGTCGGTGATCGAGTCGACATTCCGCGATCTTGGCGCCTCCGCGCTCGCATACCCGTCGATCGTCGCCTCGGGAAAGAACGCCACCACGCTGCACTACGAGGACGACGACGCGCCGATCGATCGCCACGGACTGCTGCTCGCCGACGTCGGCGCGGAGGTCGACGGCTACGCCGCCGACACCACGCGCACCTATCCGGTCAGCGGAAGATTCACCCCCGATCAGCGCGCCATCTACGATGCCGTCTACGCCGTGCAGGAGGCGACCATGGCCGCCATGCGCCCCGGCGCGTTGTGGGTCGATGTCGACCGCAAAACCGTCGAGGCGATGGCGGTGCAGTTGCAGCGACTGGGTTTGATCTCGAAGATCGATCCCAAGCAGGTGCGGATGTATCTGCCGTATCTCGTCGGGCACCACGTCGGCCTCGCCGTGCACGACGTCTGGGACCGCGGCCGCCCGCTCGAGCCGGGGATGATCCTCACCGTCGAGCCGGGCATCTACGTCCGCCGCAGCGATGTGCTGAAGAACCCGACGTACCTCGGCCTGAGCAGGGAGGAACAGACCTCGGTGGCCAAAGCACTGGAGCGCTACGACGGCATCGGCGTGCGCATCGAAGACGAGGTGCTGATCACCGCCGACGGCGCACGCCTGCTGACCGCCGCCGCCCCGCGCGATGCCGCCGGCATCGAGCGTTTCATGGCGACACCGTAGGCGACGGGGCGATCACCGTCACCTGCTGCGTCTCGTTGCTGGTCACGCTGACGAAGGCCCACAACGGCCTGGGTGGAGTGGATGCCGATTCGACCTCAACGCGCACGACGTCGTGGCCGCGAATCTGCGGATAGGTCTCGGTGAGGCTACCGATCTGCAGATAAGCGGGGTCGGTGTGCGCGTTGAAGCTTCCGCGCAGTTCCAGGCGCGTGTCGATCAGCGCCCTGGACGAGCCGGGATCAAAGATGCGGAGAGCGATCGGATCGGACGTGCCGCCGTATCCGTAGACACGCAGCGTGGTGCGAAAACGAGCGTCGGTGGGAACGCCGTTCAGTCGCGCGAGGCTCTGAAAATCGCTCGCCCGCACGACTGGAATTGCCGTTCCCCAGGTGAGCGCCTGACGGGAGATGTCCTGGATGCGAAGGGCGATGTCGATGTCGCGAAGGTCTTGCCGCGCAACGTACACGAACACGCCCACGCCATTCGCCGCGTAGAGGGTCGGCACCGCCGTCGAGCCGGGGGCCAGGCGCAGCGGCGGCGGGCACGGCGCGAGAAGAATTGGGTTGCAGTTGGGTGCGTCGATCGGGAGATCACGGTCCGACGCATTGTGAAAGATGATCTCGGATGCCCACATGGAGCCGAACGCTCCTGGCACGGGCACGCCGTTCAGCACGACCGGGAGAAGGATCCGTTCGACGTCGCCTTCCCGCTGCGCGTCGTAGCGAAAGGCGTCGGGAATCGCCAGCGTCGCTTTCCCGGCAACATTGACCACGACATCAACCGAACCCGGCGCGTGTGGCGGTGTGAGAGCGACGATCTCCGTGCCGCTGTTGACCGAGATCGATCCCGTCACGCCGCCGAACTCGACGTAGTCGGAGCACTGCTTGGCCGGGCAGAGCAGGGGGAATCCGATGAGATCCGAACCGGTGATGTGAACGAGTGTCCCGCCGCTCGCCGGCCCTGAAGCGGGCTCGATGCTGAAAATCTGCGGCTGAGCGAACAGCGGTGAGGCGAGCAGGGCGGTGAGGATCAGGCAAACTGGTTTCATTGCTCAACCTCCATGGTCCCGCCCGGCATGCGCCGGATCGCCGGCGCGTATTGCCCGATCAGCTCGCGGCGCCACCATGCGCCCGTTCTCTTCCGCTCGGCGCTGGTGGTGAACCAGTACCGCCACTGGACCGCGCGCACCGCGACGGGCGGCGTGCGCGCAAACGGATTCCCGGCGAACAGTTGCAGCACCTCGGGCTGGTTCTGCAACAGCCGCACCTCCGTGTTCAGCACCCAGCGGTTCTCCACCCACGATCCGAGCGAGGCAAACCAGAGGTTCCACTCGAAGCGCGGCTGGTATGGCGCGTAAATCCCGGGCGGCCGGCGCATGTCCTGCGGTTTGTAGCGGAAGGGCCAGGCAATCCACGTCCGGCCGTCGGCGCTTCCCTGAAACTCGATTTCGTATCGCGCGCGGGTCATCACCGCGAACAGGCCGTAGCTGTTCGCCACGCGGAACGGATCGAGCAGGCGCACGATGGGGAAGTTCGGCATGAAGAACCCGAACACTGTAGTGATGAATACTATAGGCAGGACTGCCACGGCCGCCTTCGGGGTGCGGCGGTTTGCCGTCGCCGTGGGCACGATCCGGTCGTCGAGCAGCAACACCCCGAGGAAGAGAACGAGATAGTTCAAAAACGCGTAGTTCGCCGTGAGGATGATGCCGATCTGCAGCGGCGTGGTGATGATGAAGGCGATGCGCCGCGACGCCTTCGGAAAGAAGATGAGAAGCGAGACGAGCAGCTCCACGACCAGCGTGAAGGCGGCGGTCGCGGCGTGAAACGCGTGCGGCCACTGCTGCACATACCACCCGATCCACGTCGGCAGCGGCCCGTTCTCATAGTACTTGTCCATGGCCGTGAGATTGCGCCACTGCGGCTCGCCGCTGAGGATTTTGACCAGGCCCGACTCGAAGTAGATGCGGAACCACTCCCAGCGGAGCATGAACAGGCTGGCGCGCGAGGGCGGCTGATCGCGGCCGAGCCCCGGGAAGAACCCGCGCGGGGCGAAAAAAATCGACAGCAGCGCGGCCTCGAGCAGCATGCCGTCGGACTGGTAGGAGGAAAAGTCCTGCGCCGCGGAGACGAACGACAGAAAACAGATCCCGGCCACGGCGATGCTGACGCGCGGCCAGAGATTCAGGATCAGCGCAAGCGAGGCGGCGAAGCCGGTCCAGACGAGCACGTCGAGAGCGCGGTCGCCGGCGTTGATCCACAACAGCGTCGGCGCGAACCAGAATCGCTTCGCCCCGAGTGCGGTGCGCACGGCATCGAGATACGAATCCGCCGGCAGGATGCCGTTCGGCCCGATCAGCCCGTGGATCTGAAAATAGAGCGAGTAGAAGGCGGAGAAAAAAATCGCCCCCAGCGCGCGCAGCCAGATCCATCGCGCCCGCAGATACGATCGTCCCCCGAAGTCCGGTGCGAACCACTCCTGAATTTTTGACTCATGAGATGAGTCATTTATACTAGGCATATGAGTAAGCGCCTCCAGGTTCTCATCGACGAGCCGGAATTCCGTCGCATCCGCAGGTTGGCCAGGGAACGGAGCTTGACCGTTGCCGAGTGGGTGCGCCACGCCCTGCGAGACGCGGCCGCACAACAGCCCGAAAAGAATATCGACAAGAAGCTGGCGGCGGTGCGCGCGGCGGCCGCCCTCGAACTGGCCCCATCGCCGGACATTGACCGGATGAACGCGGAAATCGAGCAGGGGTACAGCGAGCGTTGATCTTCATTGACAGCAGTGTCCCGATGTACCTCGCCGGGGAACCGCATCGGCACAAAGTCGACGCGCAGCGAGTTCTCGAGCGGCTGATCATCGACCGCAAGAAGCTTGTCACGGACGCCGGGGTCTTCCAGGAGATTCTTCATCGGTACGTGGCCATCGATCGCCGTGTGCAGGTTCATCAGGCGTTCGAGACCGCGCTCGGTTACCTCGACGAAGTCTTCCCCATCTCGCCCGCCGATGTTCAACGGGCGAAAGAGATCGTCCTTGGCACTCCCAGCCTCTCTTCGCGCCATGCGATCCACGCCGCCGTGATGGAGCGTCATGGAATCGAAGAAATCGCATCGTTCGATCGTGGCTTCGATCTGCTCCCGGGCATCCGCAGGCTGAGATCATGATCGGACTCCAGGACGCGCGGGAATGCGCCGCCGACCACGTGACGCGCTTCCAATGGCAGAGCTCGCCAAACGGTGACCTCCACGCGAACGGCGCAGAAAAATCGCCACTCCCGAGGCCTGACGCCCGACGCCTGGAATTCACTTGCCATTCGGCCGAGTTTGCCTCACCCTGAAGGTCGTCGTCCAAGACACCCGGTTGCGAAACGCTCTGGCTCTGCTCGTTCTGTTGTTCGCCGTTTCTCCATTGATGGCGGCGGACGGCGACGTCGTCTCGACGTACTGTCGCGAGGCGGAGGTCCCGCTCGACGCGCTCCACTCCGCGGCGCGTCTGGTGGGATGCGGGGGTGACGCGAGGGTCGATCTCCTCTGGGACCTCGATCGAATCGATCAGCTTGCCCCGAGTCTCGACGGGCTGTATCACCGCGGCCGTGGCGGCATGGGCGCCGTTGTCTATGTCATGGATACCGGAGTGCTGGCCTCGCATGTCGAATTCGGCGGGAGGGTGATCGCCGGGTTCGACGAGGCCAGCGGCCTTCGAGCCGGTCGCTCCTCGTGCAGCAGTCCGAACAAGGCGCTGCAGCCGTGCATCAGCAATTACAACGAGCTGCCCGGCGCGTCCCACGGGACGAGCGTGGCCTCGATCATCGCCGGGCGGAACGTTGGCGTGGCGCCGGAGGCGGACATCGTCAGCATCCGGGTGATGAATGAATCTGCGCTGGCGACGACGCGCACCTACCTCCAAGGTCTGCGGGCCATCGTCCGCCACGCGTGGGCACCGACAACACCGCCGTTCCAGACCGCGGTGGTCAACATCAGCGGATGGATGCTGGAGCGGCTCGCCTCGGAGCCTGATCCTTCGCCGGTGCCGTTCTCGTCCGTGGAGCAGATGATGCGCACGATGATCGGCGGCGTCGACGCGAAGGGCAATCCCGATCCGAACGGCAGGCGCTTCGTTTTCGTTGTCGCCGCGAACAACATCGACAATGGATGCGGCCCCTCCGGCGTCGTCGACCGTTTCCCAGCCACCCTCGGCAGGAAAATCGACGGGCTGATCACGGTCGGAGGAATGACCGCGGGCAATAACTGGTGGCCGGGGTCGTGCCACGGCGGGGCGGAGATCCTCGCGCCATCGGAGGGGATTTTCAGCGCCTCGATCACAGCGAACGATCACTACCGCGGGCTCAAACCGAATCTCCGCTCGGGGACCTCGTTCGCCGCGCCGATCGTGTCGGGGATCGCGGCGCGGATTCTGTCGGACAATCCGTTGCTGACTCCACAGGAAGTAGAGAAGATGATCGAGAGCACGCCGTCGCGCATCGCCAATCCCGACACCAGTCACGCCGCGGGGAGGGTGGTTTTCGTACAGACTCAAGCGCCCGCGCTCGCCGCGCGTCGCGTGCCTCCATCGCAGGCGCGCATGGCGCCCTGAGCGCACTAAACTGGAGTCATGGAACGCGATCAATCGCTGCGGGATCACCTCCGCAAGCTGCTGGACTGGGAAGACGCGCACATCAGCTTCGATCGGGCCGTGGAGGGAGTGGACCCGAAAAAATGCGGCGAAGTGCCGAAGGGGCTGCCGCACTCGCTCTGGCAACTGCTCGAACATCTTCGGCGCTGCCAGTTCGACATCCTCGATTTCTGCCGCAATCCGAAATACGAGGAACGTTCGATGGAGGAGTACTGGCCGCCGTCGGTCGCTCCGCCGAACGAGGCCGCGTGGCGCGAGAGCGTCGCGTGGTTCAAACGCGATCGCGATGAACTGAAAAAACTGGCGATGGATCCGAAGGTCGATCTCTTCGCGCGCGTGCCCGCCGGGACGGGACAGACCTTTCTCCGCGAGCTGATCGTCGTGGCCGATCACAACGCCTATCATGTCGGCCAGATCGTCGCCACTCGCCGGGCCCTCGGCGACTGGAGGGCGTGAACAGCTGATGTCGACGTACGACTCATCGGCCATCGAAGTCCTCACCGGTCTCGAGCCCGTCCGCAAGCGGCCGGGGATGTACACCTCCACCGAGCGGCCCAACCACCTGGCGCAGGAGGTGATCGACAACTCCGCCGACGAGGCCATCGCCGGCCACTGCGACGAGATCACGGTCACGCTGCACACGGACGGTTCGATGTCCGTGGCCGACAACGGCCGCGGAATGCCGGTCGACAAGCACGCCAGGGAAGGGGTCAGCGGTGTCGAGGTGATCCTCACGCGTCTGCACGCCGGCGCGAAATTCTCGGAAAAGAACTACCGCTTCTCCGGCGGGCTGCACGGCGTCGGCGTCTCGGTGGTCAACGCCCTGTCGAAGAAGCTGCAGGTGTGGGTGCGGCGCGACGGGCGCGAGTACTTCATGTGGTTCGCCGACGGGAAAAAACGGGCCGAACTGAAATCGATCGGCGAAGTCGGCAAGCGCAACACCGGTACCACGATCCGCTTCTGGCCGGACGAGAAGTTTTTCGACTCCACGAAGTTCCACATCCAGCGCCTCAAGCACGTGATGCGCGCCAAGGCGGTCCTCGCGCCCGGGCTGCGCATGCGCTTCATCGACGAGAACGACAAATCGCAGAACGAGGAGTGGTACTACGAGGACGGCCTGACGGCGTATCTCACCTCCGAGCTGGCCGGCCAGCCGGTCGTTCCCGATCCGCCGTTCGTCGGCCACCTCAAGGGATCGAACGAGGAGGTCGACTGGGCCGTGGTGTGGATGGCGGAAGATGGGGAGATCGTCGGCGAGAGCTACGTGAACCTCATCCCCACCACGCAGGGCGGTACGCACGTGAACGGCTTCCGCACCGGGCTGACCGACGCCATCCGCGAATTCTGCGAGCTGCGCAATCTCCTCCCGCGCGGCGTGAAACTGACGCCGGAAGATGTCTGGTCGCGTTGCAGCTACGTGCTGTCGCTGCGCATGAGCGAACCTCAGTTCACCGGACAGACAAAGGACCGTCTGACGTCGCGCGAGTCGTCGGCGTTCGTTTCCGGCGTGACGCAGGACGCATTCTCCATCTGGCTGAACAACAACGTCCCGTCCGGCGAGCAGATCGCGCAGGTGGCCATCGCCGCGGCGATGCAGCGCCTGCGTCAGGGAAAAAAGATCGAGCGGAAGAAACTGACCAGCGGTCCCGCGCTGCCGGGGAAACTCGCCGACTGCACTTCCTCCGATCTGAAACAGACCGAGTTGTTTCTCGTGGAGGGCGACTCGGCCGGCGGATCGGCGAAGCAGGCGCGCGACCGCGAGTTCCAGGCCATCATGCCGCTGCGCGGAAAAATTCTGAACACGTGGGAAGTCGACCCCGCCGAGGTGCTCGCTTCCGAGGCGGTGCACGACATCGCCGTGGCCCTTGGCATCGATCCGGGCTCGGACGACCTGAAGGGTCTTCGCTACGGAAAAGTCTGCATTCTCGCCGACGCCGACTCCGACGGCGCGCACATCGCCACGCTGCTGTGCGCGCTTTTCGTTCGCCACTTCCGCAAACTGGTGCAGGAGGGGCACGTCTACGTGGCCATGCCGCCGCTCTATCGCATCGATGTCGGCAAGAACGTCTACTACGCGCTCGACGATCAGGAACGCGTCGGCATCCTGCAGCGCATCGAGGCCGAGGGGATCAAGACGAAGGTCAACATCCAGCGCTTCAAGGGCCTCGGCGAGATGAATCCGATGCAACTCCGCGAGACGACCATGGCTCCCGACACCCGCCGCCTCGTGCGCCTGACCCTGGCCCCGAAGGACGGCGCCGACTCGGTCATCGACATGCTGCTGGCCAAAGGGCGGGCGGGGGACCGGAAGGAGTGGTTGATGGAGGAAGGAAACCGGGCGGAGATTTTGGAGTAACTTCTGAAATTTTCAATTTCTATGGCCACGCGCAAGAGTAAGAGTCAGATGTCCCTGCCGTCCCCTCCGCCCCCGCCCGACGTGGAGCAGACGCCGGTCAGCGTATTCACGAAGAAGGCGTACCTCGACTACTCGATGTACGTCATTCTCGACCGCGCGCTGCCGCACATCGCGGACGGGTTGAAGCCGGTGCAGCGGCGGATCATCTACGCCATGTCGGAGCTCGGCCTGAGCGCGTCGGCGAAGTTCAAGAAATCGGCCCGCACGGTCGGCGACGTCATCGGCAAATTCCACCCGCACGGCGACACGGCCTGCTACGAGGCGATGGTGCTGATGGCCCAGCCGTTCTCGATGCGCTATCCGCTGATCGAAGGGCAGGGGAACTGGGGCTCGCCCGACGATCCGAAATCGTTCGCCGCGATGCGCTACACCGAATCGCGGCTGACGAAATTCGCGCAGACGCTGCTGTCGGAGCTGGAGCAGGGGACGGTCGAGTGGGGGCCGAATTTCGACGGGACGCTGCGCGAGCCGAAGCTGCTGCCCTCGCGCCTGCCGCACGTGCTGCTCAACGGCGCGTCGGGGATCGCCGTCGGCATGGCCACCGACATCCCGTCGCACAACGTGCGCGAGGTGATCGGCGCGTGCGTGGAACTGCTCGATCATCCCGACGCGAACATCGCCCAGCTCACGAAACACATCAAAGGCCCCGACTTTCCGACCGAGGCGGAGATCATCACCCCTCTGGCGGAGATTCGGGAGATGTACAAGACAGGGATCGGCTCCATCCGCCAGCGCGCGGTGTGGGAGATCGAGAACGGCGACATCGTCATCACCGCGCTGCCCTTCCAGGTGTCCGGCTCGAAGATTCAGCAGCAAATCGCGCAGCAGATGAACGCCAGGAAGCTGCCGATGGTCGAGGATGTCCGTGACGAGTCGGATCATGAGAATCCGACGCGCATCGTCATGGTTCCGCGGTCCAGCCGCGTCGACGCGGACGAGCTGATGGCCCATCTTTTCGCCACCACGGAGCTGGAGCGCACCTACCGCGTGAACATGAACATGATCGGACTCGACGGCCGGCCGCGGCTGTATTCGCTCAAGGACCTGCTGCTGGAGTGGATCGAGTTCCGGACGGAGACGGTCCGCCGCCGCCTGCAGCATCGGTACGATCAGGTCAACGCGCGGCTGCACATTCTCGACGGCTATCTGATCGCCTACCTCAACGTCGATGAGGTGATCAGGATCATCCGCCGCGAGGACGAGCCCAAGCCGGTGCTGATGCGGCGCTTCAAGCTCTCCGATCCGCAGGCGGAGGCGATCCTGGAGCTGAAGCTGCGATATCTGAACAGGCTCGAGGAGATGCAGATCAAAGGGGAGCAGGCGAAGCTCTCCGAGGAGCGCAAGGAGCTGGAGAAAATCCTCGGATCGAAGGCGCGCCTCAAGAAGCACGTGCGCGAGGAACTGCTGCGCGACGCCGAGGAGTTCGGCGACCGGCGCCGCTCGCCGATTGTCGAGCGGGAAGCGGCGAAGGCGCTCGACGCGGCGGC
>Ga0070741_10016655_pt1 | contig 12208 bp, 10 predicted proteins | sample Coa_R1_4_FD_66440 | JGI IMG/M metagenome (GOLD analysis project Ga0070741, IMG submission 66440) | Surface soil microbial communities from Centralia Pennsylvania, which are recovering from an underground coalmine fire - Coalmine... | ecosystem: Environmental > Terrestrial > Soil > Unclassified ...
GAATGTGCTTGTTGCCACGATCCAACCCACTGTGGGGGTAACACAGCCGGGCGGTCCCTTGCTCGAATCGGGAGGGTTCGATGTGACGATCGACCAGCCCCAGTTCGCTTGGGGCGTTGCCTCGGTGATCCTCTACGGCGGGGCCCGGACACCGGCCGTCGTGGACCGGGGCGGATGCGAGTACGTGGGACCTCCCCCAGCGGACGCCTACCTCCCTCAGTGCCCTGGTTCTGGGGATTCCAGCGATGGTGAGAGCGACGACGTCACGCAGGTGCAGGATTGGTCGTCCCCCTGGGCGGCTGGATCGACCTTCGCCGACGGCTTCCGGGAGGGCGCAGGTGTATATGGGCTCGGTGCGTATGCGGTCGGCGGGGTATCCGTGGCCGATTCGAGCTGGGTGGGCTTTGTTGTACAACCCGCGGTTGAAGCGCCACAGGCGTTGCCCGCAGGGCCCGACAAGGCGATCCGCTACACACTCAACGGCGCGTGGGCCGGTCCGGTGACGGTGGGGCGCTTGCAGGGCGAGATCGACCTCAGCCTCCTCCCGGGCTCGAACCAACGCGGCGCGCGGCTCTTCGCGTTCTAGGAGCCTGCCGTGGGTGACTGGGGGCGCCGGGGCATGATGGTTCGCTTCGCGCTGGTTAGTGCATGCCTGGGCATACTGGCAGTCGGGGTCGGCACGGTGCTGGCGCATCGGGGTGCACGAACCCTGAATCTTCATGTCGTGGACGACGGGAGCAGCCACAGCGCAATCCCGGCGCTATCGCCCGGTGCACATCAGCAGTCGCAGGCGGCCACAACCGCGCTTCCGCCCCGAGAAGCCGCTACGCCACCGCCGCGTCCGACGGCGATCACGTCCACGTGCACGCCGGCCGCGCTCGTTGCGACGGTGCAGGTGGACCGGCCGTCAGATCCAAGGGCGGCCGTGGTGGACGCAACGAGTGCATTACGGAACACGGGTCAGGAGGCGTGCCCATCCGCGGATGACCATGTGTCGATCGTGGCATCGGATGGCGCGGTCGTCTTCGAGTGCTACTTCGTGCACGCCGTCGTGGTTGACAAGGTGGCTTCGACAATCGCCGTGGGAACGTCGGTGACTGATCGCTGTCAGTGGGATCAGCGGGACGAGCGCAGCCGCATGCCGACCCGCGTTCCAGCCGGGACGTACACGATCGTGGTGCGTTGGAGCAGTCCAGAGGGCCGCGCCTGGGCCGCGTCAGCGACGATCACGCTGGCGTCATGACCGCCGACAGGTCGGCCGAGCGCCTGGCCCGCAACCTATCGCGCCACCAAGTGCAAGACAGCCGCGGAAATTCAGCATCAATCGAGCATGCAAGCTCACCTTATCCCGGCCCAGCAGAGTGAAGCCCTATGGACCGGGATTACCGCCCGGGATTTGCACCTTAGTCGACATCCGGTACAACTGGGCGCTCCTGCGCCGTCGTCCGACGCCGAGTACCGAGCACAGCGTCGACTGCCCGTCTCAGTAGGTCTCGGAAACCTTCTTCCCGATATCCGGTCGCAAAGGCTAGGACGTAGTAGATGACATTGGCGCGGGTATCCTTCATGTCGGTAGAAGGCGTTTGCCCCACCGAAACGACACCGCCAATGACGATCAGGTAGGCCACCGTCCCCGTTACGGCGGCGGTTAGCGGGCGAGCAATGTGGCGGAGGTCGTACCGTGGGTCCCAATCGCTATCGTGGTCGAAGATCCCACGGAGGCTGATCATCACACCGCCGAGCGCTCCGAACCACGGCACCGCGAGAGGCACTGGACCGATCGGATCAGGGACGATCTCGTGCCATGAATGCCAGGAACAGAGGACTCCCACGGCGCAGAAGAGGATCACTAGGTAGCTCAGTTCCAGGACAAACACCCTCTTACGTCGACCGGGCGCGGGAGGCAGTTCGACACTCACGCGGACTCGACGGCCACGGGCACTCCCCATACATCGCCCATGACGCGAAGGTCGACGGACGGGTACCGCGTGCGCCACCGCCTCTCCAGATCGAACGGATCGCGGTCAAGCTGCTCGAAGATCATCAACGCCTCTGGGCGCTGTAGGAACGTATGACGATCATCGTTCCTGTAGCGACGAAACACGTCTTGGATCTTCGCTTGGTTCTCGGATAGGTATTGCTCCATGAGTGTCGAAATGCTCGACAGTTCCTCAATGGTGTAGCCAGGAAGCAGCACTGTCTTCAGCACCTCCGAGGTGAGAGCATCGACCCGCAGGCGCCCGGTAAATCGGAAGAATCCTCGTTCCAGTACGTCCGCGGCGACAGCCGCCATGTAACCCGGGGCCTCGTGGAATGCAGTCCATGCCCCATCGCCCTCCTTGTCAAATAGCTCGGCAAGAGCGGACAGGCGAAAGATCTGCCGCCGCTCCGCATTGCCTAGGATATCTGGCCTCTTGTAAAGCATGGCGTGCGACATGCTCGCCCATGCGTCCTCGGCGCGCGTCCGAATCTGAACCTCACACGGTAGACCGGCGTTCGAGCCCGTCTTCTGAGCAACGACCAAGTGCAGCCCCATGTACCCGAACTGATCTTCCGAAAGCTCCGCCCTCTTGTCGATGCGATCCAGTATGGTGAATCGGTTCTGGACCAGCGTCTCGAATTCAGATTCGTATTGGCGATAAGGGATGATCGCGCGGACGCCGGCTTTGTCTTGTATGTCATTTAGGGGATCTGCATAATGCTTGAGAAGGGCCTTGCGGACGAAGCTCTGAACGTCCTTTGCGCGGCTGGTCACGGCCACCTGCGTAAACCCCGCAGCGCGCAACGCCGACCCGAGGGAGCGCTCCACTGCCTTGGCAAGCCGAATGAAGCGAGGGCGCTCGGCCACATAGGCGTCCCGCAGTTCGGCGGTGTTCATCGGCCACCAGAGCGGATGCGGTTCAGGGCGTCTACGATCGACAGCTTGGTTCTGCCCAAGTCGGCGTCCTCTACAGTTACAGGCTTATCAGGGCCAATCATGTCCGGGTCCGCGAGAACGCGAATGCCACTTCGGAAGTCGTATAGCACACGCTGCGTGGCATTCTTGAGAAGCGCGAGTGACTTGACAAGCCCCTCGGTGGCCACCCCCTGCTCTCCGAGAAATCTGAGGTACGGTTGGCGATGTTCCGTCTTGAAGTAGGCCGTTGCAAATTGCCGCGCGTCGATTTGGGGGCTGTTGCTCTTGAGTTCGGTGAGGGCCGCGAGCTGATAGGTCGTCTTGTCTACCGCGTCCGCGACGCGAGCGTTAATGAAGGACTCTGTGAGCTCGTACCAATCCCGAGTGGCGGTCTCGGGTGCGACAGCAAGCCGGCAGCCCAGAAAGGTCCTTAGAAAGAAGAACGCGAGGTCCGCCACATCATGGCCGGCTTGGTGATCTGACGCCCTCCCGGCGATCGACGTGCCGGAGGGAATGAAGAGCGCTGCCTTGAAGACTCGGAGCCTGTCAGTGAATATCAGAGACTTGATCAGATCGACCGTGAAGGCTCGTTCTCCCGTCTGATTTGTTCCGCGCTCGGCACGCATCCCGCTCTCGCGTTCCAGTTTGAGAAGCGCCAAACCACGCCTACCGTCACCTATGCGCGTCACTGCCACGACGAGAAGCCCGGGACTCACTGGGGCTTTCTGAACCGAGTGTAGGTGCTGTGCCAGGCGCTGTGAGGTCGATACGAGTTCAGACGGCGTATCAAGAATCCCTCGTATCAGCACTGGCGTAGTCGAGGCGGACTCGGGATCAGGCTCTATGTCGAAGCCCTTGCGCAGGGACATCCGGAGGCGTTCGTCGAAGTAGTTGGCAAGGGCTTGGTCTAGGTCCGTTTCGCCTTCGCTCAGGACTACGCCGAGCGGAGCAAGTGGTACGTCGTGTAGCACCACACGCTCGACCGAAAGGCGACCGTAGTCGAGCTCCATAACGCTTACCCGCCGGAGTTCGGATATGTGGACGCGGAGTATACAACGTCCGGCCCGGCATAGGCGAACTTTTGTTCCGTTCCACTCGATGCCGGGCCCGACGCTTTCGTGATCGACCTCTAGCTGAGCGGTTCCACGAGTTTGGCGATACCTACGCGGCCCTGAGCAGAGCCAGGCGGAGGACTGAGCACGATAGCCGTCCCTCGTGCGGACTGGCGACCAGGTTTTGACTCTGGAGCGGGAGACGGGTATCGAACCCGCGACCTTCTCCTTGGCAAGGAGACGCTCTACCACTGAGCTACTCCCGCTCGCGGTTCGCGGCGAGGGAGTATACCGCCGGGCCGGGGCTACCGGCCGCGGAACTCCGCCGAGCGCTTCTCCAGGAACGCTGCCACCCCCTCCGCCGCGTCCTGGGAGGACGCCGCCAGGGCCTGGAGGTCCTCCTCGTGCCCGAGCTGGGTGCGCAGGTCGCTGGACGCGGCGAGGTTGAGCGCCCGCTTGATCAGGCCGACCGAGCGCGGCCCCCGCGCCAGCCGCTCCGCCAGCGCGCCCGCCTCGGTGAGCAGCGTGGCGTCCGGCACCACGCGGTTGACCAGCCCCAGGCGCAGCGCCTCGTCGGCGCCGACCTGGTCCCCCAGCATGGCCAGCTCCGCCGCCTTGGCCATCCCCACCAGGCGGGGGAGGAAGAAGGTGGACCCCGCGTCGGGCACCAGCCCGATGCGCACGAAGGCCTGCAGGAACGACCCCGACTCCGCGGACACCCGCAGGTCGGCGGCCAGCGCGAGCGACATCCCCGCGCCCGCCGCGACGCCGTTCACCGCCGCGACCACCGGCTTCTCCAGCTCGCGCAGCCCGAGGATGATCGGCGCGTAGCGCGTCTGCAGGTGCCGGCGGATGGCCTCGCCGGGGTTGGCGCCGCCGAGCAGCGAGGCGCCCAGGTCGGCGCCGGTACAGAATCCGCGCCCGGCGCCCGTGATCAGCAGCGCCCGCACGGCGTCGTCCTCGCGGGCCACCACCAGCGCGGCGCCGAGCGCGTCGAGCAGCTCGTCGTCGAGGGCGTTGAGCCTCGCCGGGCGGTTGAGGGTCAGGCGCAGGACGCCGGCGGCGCGCTCGACGAGGAGGACGCCGGTCTGCAGGTCGGTGGCCACGGCGAGCGACTCTAGCGCCGCCTCGGCAGCTACCGCGCCGGGCCGACCCGCGGCCTGACCGGCACCGCCAGCTCCCCGCCCCCCACCAGCCGCAGCAGCGCGCCGAGCACGGGCCGTGCGGTCGACTGCCCGGCCGCGGCCTGGACCAGCACGCCGAGGCCCGCCGCGTGGATGAGGGCCACCAGCTCGCGCGTCTCCGCCGACGCCCCGCCCTCGGCGAGGATCTCGGTGATCCAGTGCACGAGCCGCTGCTGGGTGGCAGGACCGAGGTCGGCCTGGCCGGGGCCGCGCGGCTGCAGCATCAGCATGAGCAGGTCGCGATGCGGGTCGTCGCGGGCCTCGAGCACCTCGACGAAGAGCGCGAAGAGGCCTCCCAGCTTCTCCTGCCAGGTGGCCGCCCCGCCGATGCCGTCGGCCAGGCGCATCTGGAAGTCGGCGAGAGTTTCCGACAGGACCGACCGGAAGAGGTCCTCCTTGCTCTCGAAGTACCAGTAGATGGCGCCCTTGGTGCAGCCGCAGGCCTCGACGATCTGGCGGTTGCTGACGCCCCCGTAGCCGCGCTCGGCGAAGAGCCGCAGCGCGGTGCGCACCAGCCGGTCGCGGACCGGCGCGTCGCCCGGCTGCAGGGGGATCGGAGCGGTGGCCATCGAATCCCAGCATAGGGAATCGAGTCCACTCCCACAAACGCCGGCGGCCGCCTACGCCTCCTGCGGCGCATCCCCGGCGGCCCCGGGGGCGGCCAGGGTGGCGGCGTCGCGCAGCCCGGCGCGGGTCCACCGCCCCGACCGGGTGCGCAGCATGGCGGCCAGGAAGCGCACGCCGATGAACGCCGCAAGCCCCGCCCACACACCGCCCAGCCCCCACCCCAGGAAGTAGGCGAGCAGCGCCAGCGGCACGTAGGCGGAGAACCCCGCGAGCAGGGTCACCGAGCGCAGGAAGGCGACGTCTCCGGCCCCGATGAAGACGCCGTCCAAGGCGAAGACGATGCCCGCCAGCGGCATCATCCCGGCGAACCAGGGCCAGGCCGCATGCGCCGCCTGCACCACCGCCGGGTCGCCGGTGAACCAGCGGGGGATGGCGTCGAAGCCCGCCGCCAGCAGCACGGCGAAGAGGCAGCCCGAGCCCAGCCCCCACCAGATCAGCCGGCGGGTCAGCGCCGCCGCCCGCGCCGCGTCGCGCGCGCCGAGGGCCGCCCCCACCATCGCCTGGGCCGCGATGGCCATGGCGTCGAGCACCAGGGCGAGGAACCCCCAGAGCTGGATGGCCACCTGGTGCGCCGCCACCACCGCGCCGCCCATGCGCGCCGCCACCGCCGTGGCCGTCGACCAGGACACCAGGAAGGCGACGGTGCGCAGCGACAGGTCGCGCGCGGTGCGCAGCTCGGCGCGCATCACCGCCCAGTCGGGACGCCAGGAGGCGCCGCGCCGCTGCAGCGCCCAGGCGAAGATGGCGGCGCTGCCCGTCTGCGCCAGGGCATTGGCCACCGCCGAGCCGCAGATGCCCATGTGCACGCCGTACACCAGCCCGGCGGAGAGCCCGGCGCTCACCACGTTTCCGACAACCACGACCACAAGTGGGGTCATGGTGTCCTGCAGCCCGCGCAGCCAGCCCTGCCCGGCCAGGGTGACGCAGACGAAGGGCACACCCAGCGCCGCGATGCGCACCCACTGCACCGCCTGCGCGTGGACCGCCGCGTCGCCGCCGCCGATCAGCGCCATTGCCGGGTCCGCCACGGCCTCGATGACGGCCATGATGACCACGCCGGTGGCCACCGCCAGCCAGGTCGCCTGCACGCCGGCGCTGAGCGCCTCGGCGGTGCGGCCGGCGCCGTGCCGCCGGGCGACCGTCCCGGTGGTGCCGTACTCCAGGAAGTTGGCCAGCCCGAGCAGGGTGGTGAGCAGGGTGCTGCCCACGGCGAGGCCGGCCAGGGGCCGGGAGCCGAGGTGCCCGACGATGGCGGTGTCGACCAGGACGTAGAGGGGTTCGGCGGCGAGCGCGCCCATCGCCGGCACGGCGAGGCGGAGCAGGGCGCGGTCGTCGGGACCCATCGCCCGCGAGCATGCCAGCCCGCGCCCGGGCGGGGCGACACGTGGTGCTGTGTCAACAAACGAGGGGCGGCGCGTCCTGACGGGTGGAGGCGCGATGGGGAATCGACATCCAGCGGGGCGTGCCGAGCGCGCAGCGACCTGTGCATCACCGGATGCAGCGCACAGGTCGCTGGTGGGCGCCCGACGAAGGCCGGCGGGCGGCGCTCAGTGCGCCGCCCTCCACCCATGCCGTTCATGGGGGACGGATCCCGCACCGTCCCCCTCCTTCGGCCTCCGGCGACCGCACGGAATCGAGGCGTGCCGTCGTTACCCCGTACGGCCCCTCAGTGCACCGCTCAGTGAGGACCGCTCTCCCGTGTCTCGATATACTCCGCGCACGGCCGGATCCCGGCCCGAAGGGAATGAGCAGCTGATGCAGTCGATCCAGTTGCAGCCACTGGACGTCACGCCATGGCGGTGACCGCGCAGGCGGTCCTCGCCGAGCCGGCGCGGCCCGGCTTCGAGGAGCTGTACGCAGCCCACCAGCCCCGCGTCTTCCGCACCTGCCTGGCCATCCTGCGCAACCACGACGACGCCGCCGAGGCCACCCAGGAGGTGTTCAGCCGGGCCCTGCCCCTGCTCACCGAGCTGCGCGAGCCCCAAGTCTGGCTGACCACGGTGGCGCGCAACCTCTGCTTCGACCAGCTCCGCCGCCAGAAGGTGCGCGGCCCAGGCCTCGTCCTCGACGAGGAGACGCCCGGCTCCCGCCGCGACGACCCCGAGCGCGAGACCATGCTCCGCGACGCGCTGCGCCAGGCCTTCGAGGCGCTCAGCGGCCGGGAACGCCGTGCCCTGGCCCGCGTCCTGCTCATGGACGACTCCCTCGGCGACATCGCCGAGATGCTCGGCGTCTCCTACGGCGCCGCGGCCCAGGTGGTGTCGCGGGCGCGGCGCAGGGCAGCCCTGGCCGCGCGCGCAGTGATCGGCGCCAGCTTCGGCTGGCTGCTCCGCCTCGCCCTGCCCGGCCAGCGCAGCAAGGTCACCCGGCTGGCGGCGCAGGCGCTGGAGTCCGGGCAGCACCTCCTCCTGGCGGCGGCCTTCGTGCTCACCGCCGGCGGGCTGACCCACGCCGAGGCGGTCGCGCCGGCGTCGGTGGGCGGGTCGACGCCGGTGCCGATCACGCCCGCGGCGGCGCATCCGGTGTCGGCCGAAGCGTCCGGAGGGGCGCCGTCGAGCGTCAGCGTGCTGCCCCTGCCCGAGGCGGGGCTGCCCTCGCTGCCGCCGGGCTTCCACGCCGGGATGATCAGCTCGAGCTCCGGGCCGGCCACGGGCGGGCCCGGCCACCGCCAGGGGAACCCGCAGCCGCCCCCTGCGGTCAACCTGCAGGTGGCCCCGGTGTACCCGACGGCGTCCAGCCACTGCGCCGGAGCCGACGTCGCCGCCGGCCCGAGCACGGCACCCAACGCGGTCAGCGTCCCCGCCGTCGCCTGCGCTCCGTAGACGGGCTCAGGCGCCCCGCGTCTCGCCCAGCTCGCGCAGCGTCTCGAATGTGTAGATGCCGGTGTTGTGGCCGTCGGCCCACACCGCGTTGAGGCCGTAGAGGCCGACCAGGGAGATGTCGGCCAGCTCGTCCTCGCCGGGGTCGAGCTGCGGCTTCACCGCGAAGCGTCCCGGCCGTCCCATCTCGCCGGAGCAGACGGCGCAGGGGCAGGCTCGGCGCAGGACGTCGAAGGGGATGCGGTGCGCGGCGCCGTCGGACCACTCGACGATCAGGGCGCGACCCGGGTCGTCGTAGTCGAAGCGGGTGGGGGAGGGGGGCGAGGCCATCGGCCCGGAGGATACGGCTCCCACTGTGCTAGCCTCCCGGCGGCTTCGGCTCGACCGGTCGAGGGCCCTGGCCAAGGAGGGACAGATCCCGGGTGCCGCACTCGCGACGCTGGCTCACGCACGCACTGGCGCTGGCCGCAGCAGGCGCCGTCGCCGCCGTCCCGCTCGCCGCCCGCCACGGGCTGGCGCTCGACGCGGTGGGCGCCGACGGCACGCCGATGGTGATCAGCGCGCTGGAGAACATCGTGCCGGTGTCGGCCGAGGTCACCCCGCCGCCCTCGGTGGCGCTGCCGCACATGGCCTGGCCGGTCTCCGGCGAGCTGAGCCAGGGCTTCGGGCCCAGCCCCTACTGGTTCGAGGCCAGCATCAGGGTGGGCAGCACCTTCTACCCGCACTTCCACACCGGCATCGACATCGCCGTGCCCTGGGGGACGCCGGTGCGCGCGGCGCTGGACGGCCGCGTCGAGTACGTGGGCTGGCAGGACGGCTACGGGTACACCGTCGTCCTGCTGCACGACGACGGGCTGCGCACCCTCTACGCGCACCTGTCGCGGTGGACGGTGTCGCGCGGCCAGGCGGTGGCCCAGGGCGAGCAGATCGGGCTCGCCGGTGCAACGGGCAACGCCACCGGTCCGCACCTCCACTTCGAGGTGCGACCCCAGCCGCAGACCGTCGCCGATCCCATGGCCTACCTCGACCCGCTGCACGCGGCCGACCCGCGTCCGGTGCCGGTGCAGTGGGGCGTGACGCCGGCCCGCTGAGCCGGGCAGGCGGCGTCAGCCGAAGCGGCCGCCGCTGACGTGGAGCACGTCGCCGCTGATGAAGGCGGCGTCGTCGGAGGCGAGGAAGGCGACGGCGGCGGCGACGTCCTCCGGGGTGCCCAGCCGCTTGACCGGCTGGGCCCTGATGGCGCGCTCCTTGATCTCCTCGGCACGCGGATGGTTGCGGATCAATGCGGTGTCGATGGCGCCCGGCGCGACGGCGTTGACCGTGATGCCGTCGCGCCCCAGCTCCATGCTGAGGGCGCGCGTCAGCCCGACCACGCCCGCCTTGGCGGCGCTGTAGTTCGCCTGTCCCGGATTGCCCAGGTAGGCGCGCGAGCTGACGTTGACGATGCGGCCCCAGCCGCGCCCGCGCAGGTGCGGCAGCGCGGCGCGGGCGCAGACGAAGTAGCCGCGCAGGTCGATGTCGAGCACGGTGTCCCAGTCGTCGTCGCTCATCGCCTCCAGGCGCGCGTCGCGCACCACCCCTGCGTTGTTGACGAGGATGTCCAGAACGCCGAGCTCCCCGGCGCTGCGCTGCATGGCCGCCGCCACCGCATCGGCGTCGCGGACGTCCACCTCCACGGCCAGGGCGCGGGCGCCGTGCTCCTGGCGCAGGGCGGCGGCGGCCTCCTCCGCAGCGGGGAGGTCGACGTCGGCGACGGCGATGCCCGCGCCCTCGGCGGCGAGGCGCTCGGCGATGGCCCGGCCCAGGCCGCGGGCGGAGCCGGTGACGAAGGCGGCGTGTCCCCGCAGGCGGCCGGGGATGGGGGAGGGCGTGGACATGGACGCGGACGGTAGCAGCCCCGGCCGCCGCCGGCCGGGTCCGCGCGCCGGTGAGCGATTCATTGACGTGAGCGGGCCGCGACGGTAAGGTTTGCGCCGCGCCGCAGCGGTCGAGGCCGCGGGCGGCGCGCATGTGTCGTGGGGCGTTCACGAGCGACCTGGCCACGGAGCCACGGTCAGCCCCCGGTTGGAGGGAAGGCGTCTCGGCCCGACACCTCGGGTGCCGGGCCGGACGCCGCGGGCCGCCTGCACAGCGGCCCGGCGCGTCCGCACCGGGCTCGCGTACCCTGGCGGCGCCGTGAAGGTCCTCGTCCTCGCGCCGTTCGACCCTGCCGAGCTGGCCCGGCTCCAGGCGGCCCACGAGGTGGTCTACGAATCCTGGATCGAGCTGCGCCGCATGCTCTCGCCCGACGACCTCGCGGCGCGCCTGGCGGCCGGCGGCTTCGAGGCGGTCGTGGTCGAGGCGGAGTTCGTCACCCGCGACGTCCTCGACGCCGTGCCCGGGCTGCGGGTGGTCGCCTCGGCGCGCGGCAAGCCGGTCAACGTCGACGTCGACGCCGCCAGCGAGCACCGCGTGGTGGTGCTGCAGACGCCGGGCCGCAACGCCGAGTCGGTCGCCGACCTGGTGCTGGCGATGGTCCTCGACCGCCTGCGCCACGTCTCGGCGGCGGCGGAGGCGGTGCGCCGCGGGGAGTGGACCTTCGGGCTCGACGACGAGGGCATGGTGCCCTACGTCCGCTTCCGCGGCGTGGAGCTGGGCGGGCGGGTGCTGGCGCTGCTCGGCTTCGGCGCCGTGGCCCGCGCGGTGGCGCGCCGGGCGCTCGGCTTCGGCATGCAGGTGAGCGCGTACGATCCCTACCTCGACGCCGCGGTGTTCGGCGAGCACGGCGCGGCCCGGGCGGCGTCGCTCGAGGACCTGCTCGGCGGGGCGGACGTGCTCAGCGTCCACGTCGAGCGGACGCCGGAGACGGTGGGAATGCTCGGGTTGGAGCAGCTCTCCCTCCTGCCGCGCGGCGCGGTGGTGGTGAACACGGCGCGGCCGCAGGTGGTCGACCAGGAGGCGCTGCTGGCGCTGCTGCGGTCGGGGCACCTCGGCGGGGTGGCGCTGGACGTCTTCGCGCCCGAGCCGATCCCACCGTCGCATCCCCTGCTCGCCGAGCCGGGCGCGCTGATCCTGCCCCATATCGGCGGCGCCACCGAGGACGTGGTGCGCCACCACTCGCGGATGATCCGCGAGGACTTCGAGCGGCTGGCGCATGGGGAGCGTCCCCTCCGCTGCGCCAACCCGGGCGTCCTCGACGCCCTCTCGCTGCGCTGATGCCGCGCCTGCTCGCCGTCGACCTGGGGGGCACCTCGGTGCGCGCCGCAGTTGTAGACACGGATGGCGGCAACATCGTGTCCTCCGCGCGGCGCACCGTGACGCCGGTGCTCGACGCGCCCCCACTGGGTCGCAGCTACGACGCCGCCGCGCTGTGGGAGCTCTGCTGCGCCGCGATCCGCGAGGCGCTGTACCGCGCCGGCGGCGAGCGCGTGCAGGGCGTGGCCGCGACGGCGCAGCGGATCGGCTGCGTCGCCCTCGACGAGCACGGCGCAGTGGTCTACGCCGGCCCCAACACGGACAGCCGCGGCGTGGCCACGGCCTGGGCGGTCAACGAGGCGGGCGGCGACGACCTCTACGCGCGCACGGGACGGGCGCTGACGCTGATGTACGCGCCGGCGCGGCTGGTCTGGTTCCGGCAGGAGCGCCCCGAGC
>Ga0070741_10016656_pt1 | contig 12207 bp, 7 predicted proteins | sample Coa_R1_4_FD_66440 | JGI IMG/M metagenome (GOLD analysis project Ga0070741, IMG submission 66440) | Surface soil microbial communities from Centralia Pennsylvania, which are recovering from an underground coalmine fire - Coalmine... | ecosystem: Environmental > Terrestrial > Soil > Unclassified ...
GTTGGCGACGGTCGTGGCGAGCGTCGTGAAGAACGAGATCGGCTGGTTCGGATCGACCGACGCGACCGCCGATCGGATTGCCGACTGCAGCTGGTTGGCGTCGCCGCCCGTCCGCGCCAGCACCCCCATGCCGCCGGGGCCGAGCTGCCGCATCGGGTAGTAGAGATCGTCCTGCGGCGGGTTGTTGAGCCCGGTCGTCCGCACGTCGTGGACCACGCCGACGATTTCGGCGCGGATGTCGGCGTCCTTTCCGCGCAGGATGATCTTGCCGAGCGCCGATTCGCCCGGGAAGAGCCGCCGCGCAAACGACTCGTTGAGGATGCACACCGGCGGCGATCCGCTGCGATCGCGCGCGTCGAACGCGCGGCCCGCGACGAGCGGGATCTTCATCAGCCGGAAGTAGTCGTCGCTGACCATGCCGAGGCCGGCGATCTGCCGCTGCGGCAGCGGCGGCACGGGACGGCCGCCGACGGCGTACGGCGAGCGCGGGTTGAAGCCGTTCATCGGGATGTTGATGGCGGCGGCCGCGTCGGTGACCCCCGGCTGCGCCTTCAGCCGCTCGATCACCTGGTCGAAGAACTGCGCGCGCTCGTCGGGCGTCTTGTAGCGCGCGGGCGGGACGCTGACGAACGCCGTCGCGGCGCCGCGCGGCTCGAAGCCCGGATCCAGCTGCTGCAGGCGCAGGAAGCTGACGAGGAGCAGCCCGGATCCGACCAGCAGGACGACCGACAACGCGACCTCGCCGACGATCAGCGCGGCGCGGAAGCGTCCGCCGCGGCCGGTCGACGAGCCGCGCGCGTTGTCCTTGAGGATTTCGACGACCGGCCCGCGCGACGCCTGCAGCGCGGGGACGAAGCCGACGAGCAGCGCCGTCACGGCGCTGATGGCCGCGGTGAAGATCAGCGCGCGGCCGTTCAGCGTCAGCGTCGTGTTGGGCGGAAGCTGCGACGCGACGACCGACTGGATCGCCGAGAGCGCCCACAGCGCCAGCAGGATGCCGGTCAGCCCCGCGACGGTGGAGAACACGACGCTCTCGACGATGAACTGCCGCATCACCATGCCGCGCGTGGCGCCGAGCGACTGGCGGACGGCGATTTCCTTCTGGCGGGACGTCAGGCGGCTGAGGAAGAGCGCGGCGACGTTGGCGCACGCGATCAGGAGGACGAAGGCGACGGCGCCCAGCAGCGCGTTGAACGTCGGCTCGAGGTTGCCGACGATCGATTCGACGAACGGGCGCGGGAAGGTCGTGTTGTTGGCGTCGAGGCGGCCCGGGACGCGGTCGTGCGACGCGTGATCGATGGCGGCGAGATCGTCGCGGACCTGCTGCAGCGAGACGCCGGGCTTCAGCCGCGCGATCGGCTGCGCGTAGCCGGCGCCGTTCTGGACCTGCGCGGGCGTCAGGCCGGCGACGTCGTAGACGCGCGGCCCGAAGATCTGCGTCTGCGCGAAGGGCGCGGTGAGGTGCGGCGGCAGGATGCCGATCACCTGCCACGGCGTACCGTTCAGGGTGATCGTTTCGCCGATCATCGGACGGCCGCCGAAGCGCGTCTGCCACAGTTCGTGGCTGAGGATGCAGACGGACGGGCCGTTGGGGACGTCTTCGTCGGCGGTGAAGTTGCGGCCGGCGGCGGGCAGGACGCCGAGCGTGGGGAAGAACGACGCGGTGACGCGGAGGCCGTTCAGCTGCTCGGGGTCGCCGTTGCCGGTGAGGGTGAAGTTGTCGAAGGCGGAGAGGCCGACCGACGCGAGGGTCCGCGATCCCTCGCGGATCTCCTCGTAGCGCGGCCACGAGACGGCCGGCGCGTTCAGGTTCAGCTGCGGATTGCTGATCCAGATCGCGATGAGGGTGGGCGGCGACGGGACGGTGACGGGGCTGAGGACGAGGCGGTCGTAGACGGAGAAGAGCGAGGTGTTGGCGCCGATGCCGACGCCGATGGTCAGGATGGCGACGAGGGAGAAGCCGGGGCTTTTGCGGAGCGCGCGGAGCGCGTGGATGAAGTCAGCCATGGGTGGTCAGTGGTCAATGGTCGGTCGGTGTCTGACACCACCTTGCTCGGTGTCTGACACCAGGGCGGTCGGTGTCTGACACCACCCTGCTCGGTGTCTGACACCAACGTCCGACGGCAAGCGCAATGCCACGCGACGAGGCAACAATTGCCGCATTCCCGCGCGGATCGCCCCGAAATTCGTGACCGCTGACGAACGTCCCCGTCCCGAAATCGGGACGCGACTAAATCCGCGTCGGACACCCGGGACGGCACCGGCACCGGATCGTCGGCGTCCCGATCGGCTTGTAGTCGTAGGTGAGCTCTTCGCCCCGCCGGATGTTCCGCGCCGCCTTGATCCAGATCGTCTTGTCGACCACCTCGAAATAGCAGTTCGGCGTGCACGAGTGATTGATGAACCGCGCGATGTTGCCCCCGACGTTCGCGTCGCGGCTCCACGCCCGGTTGACGCGGAACACCCAGATGCACCCCTCGGCCAGGTACCGTTCCTCCCGCGCCTCGCACGCCGCGTCGTTGCGAATCAGCTCGCCGGCGTAATCGATGATGCGTCTGTTCTTCGCAATCGGCTCCGCCGCGAACACGCCGTCGCCCTCGATCGACGACTTGCCGCGCGTGATCCGGGGCAGCGTCGGCGGGCGGGACATCGCGTCCATCGTACGCCACATCGCCGCGATGCCAGAATTGTGCGCGGCTCGACAGAATTCGGATCAGACGGGACGATCGGCCGCGATTTCGACCCGTACGCCGCCTGACAGTCCTGGTACTCCTGTTGCTCCAGCGGCTCGTCCGATGGGTCCGGAACTGACCGTCATCGTCGGCGACGCGAGCCGCCTCGCCGCGATTCGCACCGGCGTCCAATTCCCCGGCCGCGCGATGCACTTCACCACCGGCAACGTCACCGGTGCCATGGAGAGCATCCGCGCGTATCGGCCGAAGCTGGTGGCGATCGACGCCATTTACGCGCAGACCGCCGACGGCATCGCCTTCGCGGACCGCGTCGAGGCGCTCGGCGTCGGCATCCGCTTGATCGTGCGCCAGGACGGCAAGTGGGCGACGACCGGACGTCCCGTGCAGGCGGCGCCGGCCGCTCCGCCGGTGATCGCCGGACCGGCCAACACGCGCCGCGCCCCCCGCTTCCGGCTGCGCGCGCCGCTCGACGCGGTCGTCGAAAGCGGGCACGCGACGCTCGTCAACCTCTCGATTCACGGCGCGCAGGTCGTCTCGCACCCGGTCCTCCGCCCGAACCAGCGGGTCAAGGTAGGTCTCTCGGACGACCGCGAACGCCTCGACCTCAGCGCGAAAGTCGCCTGGTCCTGCTTCGAGAAGCTGCCGTCGGCCGCCGAGCCGCACTACCGCGTCGGGCTCGAGTTCGCCGACGCCGCGCGGCAGATGCTCGACGAGTACCTGGCGCGCTACTGCAGCGCCGATCCCATCCCCGGCCCCTGAGCGCTGCGGCCCCGTCGCCCCGCCACTCGCGCGCGGCGTGCGCGGGCGTCCTGATGATCGCCACATCTTGACAGGCAAGAGGAATCGGCCCACGATCCGGCGCGGGAGCGCCGATGAAGGGACCGAAACCGTCGACCGACCTCGTCCAGGGCACGCTCGACATGCTGATTCTGAAGACGCTCAGCCTCGGGCCGATGCACGGCTTCGGGATTGCGCGGCGCGTGGAACAGGTGTCGCGCGGCGTCTTCAAGGTGAACCCGGGCTCGCTCCTCACCGCGCTGCAGCGGCTCGAGCGCGCCGGGTGGCTCGACGCCGAGTGGCGCGACACCGAAAACTCCCGACGCGCGAAATTCTACGCGCTCACCCGCGCCGGAAGGAAACAGCTGGACGCCGAAACCGCCGACTGGAACCGCCGCGCGGCCGCCATCGCACGGCTGCTGAAAGCGGACGCCTGAGATGTCGCTGTGGCGCCAGCTGACGCACGGCATCCGCGTGTTGACGCGTTCCCGCGCCGCCGATCGCGACCTCGCCGACGAGATCGCGCACTACCTCCACGAAGCGGAAGTGGATCATCTTGCCCGCGGCCTTTCCCGCGATGCGGCGATCCGCGCCGCGCGGATGGAGATCGGCAACGCCACCGTCGTGCGCGAGCACGTCCGCGAGTCGGCGTGGGAACACGTGGTCGCGACGACCGCCGCCGACGTGCGGCTCGCGCTGCGCCGGCTGCGTCGCAGCCCGGGCTTTGCGGCCGTGACGGTGCTCACGCTCGGCGTGGGGCTCGGCGCCAGCACCGCCATCTTCGGCGTCGTCAAGCCGGTTCTCCTCGAGCCGCTGCCGTATCCCGGCGCCGGCCGCATCGTCAGCGTCGCGGACCGATCGAGCGACGGCCGCGGAATCGACGTGACGTTCGGCACGTTCCTCGAGCTCGTCGATCGCGGCCGGACGCTCGACGCCGCAGCCGTCGTCCGGAGCTGGCTGCCGACGATCGTCGGCGCCGCCCAGCCGGAGCGGCTCGAAGGGGAGCGCGTCAGCGCCGGCTACTTCAAGGTTCTCGGCGTCTCGCCGCTAGTCGGTCGCGCGTTCGACACGGACGAGGACCGCGTCAACGGCCCGAACGTGGTCGTGCTCGGCGACGGGCTGTGGCGGCGCCGATTCGGCGCCGACTCCGCCGTCGTCGGCCGCGACATCGTCCTCGACGATCAGCCGTATCGGGTCGTCGGCGTCATGCCGCCGGGGTTCGAAGACGTGAGGGCGCCGCGGACGGAGGTGTGGGCGCCGCTCCAATACGACGCGTCGCTGCCGTCGTTCGACGGACGCGAGTGGGGACACCATCTGTCGATGATCGCGCGCGTTCGGCGCGGCGCGACGGTCGACAGTGCGCGGCGGGACCTCGAGACCATCGCGGAGCGGCCGCTGCCCGAGTACCCGCGGCCGGTGTGGGCGTCGATGCCGCGAGGTCCTTTCGTGATCGCCCTGCAGGACGAGATCACGCGCAGCGTCAAGCCGGCGCTGCTGGCGATGTTCGGAGCCGTGGTGCTGGTGCTGGCGATTGCGTGCGTGAACGTGACGAACCTGCTCCTCGCGCGCGGCGTGCAGCGGCGCGACGAACTGGCGATGCGGATCGCGCTCGGCGCGCCGCGCACGCGGATCGTGCGCCAATTGCTCACCGAAACCGTGCTCCTCGCCGTTCTTTCCGGCGCGTGCGGGCTGGCCGTCGCGGCGGCCGGCATCCAGACGCTCGTCGCGCTCAGCCCGTCGAACGTGCCGCGTCTCGCCAGCGTTCGGGTCGACGCGTCGATTCTCGTGTTCGCGCTGGCGGCTTCCGCGGTCGTCGGCCTCGTCGTCGGCATCGCCGCCGGCCTGGAGGTATGGCGTCGTCCGGAATTGCATGCGTCGGGGGCGCGGCACACCGGATCGCATCAACGGGCGCGACGGACGCTCGTCGTCGCCGAAGTGGCCCTCGCGTTCGTGCTGCTCGTGTGCACCGGCCTGCTGCTTCGAAGCCTCCAGCGGCTGTTGTCGATGCCGGCGGGGTTCGACTCGAGCGGCGTGCTCACGATGCAGGTGCAGACGACCGGCCGTCGATACCCGGATCTCGCCGCGACGGATCGGTTCTTCGCGCAGGCGCTGGACCGGGTCCGCCGCGTGCCGGGCGTCGTCGCCGCGGGATTCGTCAGCCAGCTGCCGCTGGCCGGACGCGACATGTACGGTGTGGCCGCAGAATCGGCCGTGCCCGCGGTTGCCGACGAAGCCAGCGGCGCGTATCGGTACGGCGTGCTGCCAGGGTATTTCGAGGCGTTGAGAATCCCGCTCCTCCGCGGGCGGCTCTTCGACGCGCACGACACCGCGGCCGTGCCGGCCGTCGCGGTGATCAGCGAATCGCTCGCCCGCGCGAAATTCGCGGGTGCGGACGCGCTCGGACGACGGGTGCGCGTCGGCGGCGCGGACGGACCGTGGCGAACGATCGTCGGCGTCGTCGGCGATGTGCGCCAGGAGTCGCTGACGCTCGCGGACGCGGACGCGGTGTACGTGCCGGAGTCGCAGTGGAGCTTTCCCGATCGCGCGATGTGGCTCGTCGTCAGGACCCACGGCGATCCCGCGCGCGTTGCGCCGGCGGTCGAGGCCGCGGTGTGGGCGATCGACACGGACCTGCCGATCGTCCGCGTCGCGACGATGGACCGCCTCGTGCGCGAGTCGACGGCCGAGCGGCGATTCGCGCTGATGGTGTTCGAGGCGTTCGCCGGCGTCGCGCTCCTGCTCGCGGCGATCGGAATTTACGCGGTGCTCGCGGGCGGCGTCACGGAACGGACGCGGGAGATCGGCGTGCGCGCCGCCCTCGGCGCGTCGCGTGACGAGATCGTCGGCGTCGTCATCCGCCAGGGGCTGTCGATGGCGGCGATCGGCATCGTGTTCGGCGCCGCGGCCGCGCTCCTCGCCACGCGCGGCCTGGCGACGCTGCTCTTCGGCATCTCGCGCGTCGATCCGGTCACCTACGTCGTGATGAGCGCGCTTCTCATGTTCGTGGCGGCTCTGGCATGCTGGATGCCCGCAGCGCGAGCTGCGCGCGTCGATCCGGCGATTGCTCTTCGCGCCGAGTGACCTGCTGTCCGCCGTCGAGCGGCTCCGCCGGATCGCGGCGGGTATCGCCAACCGATCCCAGCCCTGCGGCGGCGACGACGCCGATGGCCATCAGCAGGCGCGCGAGGCTGTCGAGCGGTTCCAACGCGTAGACCAGCTCGAGGTGCACCCGGCCGCGTGGCACCGGTACTCTCATGTAGCCGTCGTCGGTTTCGATGATTGAGGCGGGCCGCCCGTTGACCGCCACCCGCCAGCGCGGAAACCAGTTCCGCCGGATCAGCGCGTAATCGCCGTCGCTCGTGCCGTCGGCGACGATCCGTTCGTTCTCGATCGTCTGCCCGCTCGCGGATCGACTGCCGAGCGTGACGATCCGCACGGGGTCGCGGACAACGTACAAGCCGTACGTCCCCCCGAACTCGCGCTTCAACGCCGGTGCGGCGTCGGCGGCGAGCTGCACCGACGGTGCGGCGACGACCGCGCCGATGCCGTTCCGCTGCAGGTACTCGCGGTCGAAGATCTCGGCGACGCGCGCGAGGTCGTACCGCGAGGTGCGGGTCGGATCGTACGGGCCGCGGTGACGCGTGTGCCAGTACCACATCCAGTCGTCGTAGAACAGCGGCCGATCGACGTCGACCGGCGCCCACAGTTGCGGGCGATCGTCGTTGGGCGTGCCCGCAATGAGGATTGCCGTTCCGGTCGGCGCGGCTTCGTCCGCCAGCTTCAGCACCTGGTGCAGAAACCCGAACGCCGGTGTGCCGGTACGGTGGACCGGGAAGAGGCCGCGCGACCAGAACGGCATCAACCGCTCGGGGCCGACATAGATCGTCAACAGCGCCGCGACGGCGACCGCTTCGACGGCCGGCGGCCCAAGCCGCCGCACCTGCCAGCGTGCAATGGCGGCAGCGGCAAGGGCGTGGAGCCCGACGGCGGCGAGGTAGATCATCAACAGCCGCTGCACGGGCATCAGGCGCGTCGTCTCGAGCTGTTCGATGGCCGAGGGCATCCCGAAGGAGAGCAGCAGCGTCGCCGCCGCGTACGCAACGAGCGCTGCCGCCGCGGCATACGAGATCGTGCGCTCGTGCCGCAGGCGGAACGCCGCCGCCGCGCCCACGCCGGCGAGAACGAAGCCGGGCAGCGACACGGTCTCGATCGAAACGGCCAGGTAGTCGAGCGAGGAGTCGTACCCCGTGTAGCGGATGAAGTAGTACAGCCGACCGAATCGGGCGAGCGACAGCAGCTCCGGCACCGCGAGCAGCGAGGCGATTCCGGCAATCGTCAGCAGTTGAATCGTCGGCCGCCGCCAGTCTGCCGGCCGCACCGACACGACCCATGCCGCGCCGACGCAGACGACCAGCGCCACGACCGCGCGCGGGTTGCACCAGATCGCCGCCGCGGCCGCCGCGGCCGATACCGCGCACGCCCGCCGGCTGCCGCTGGCGAACGCGGCGCTGGCGGCGGTCATGGACGCCACCGCCGCGATCGCAGCGGCGACGCTGGGGGCGAGGCCCACGTACACGAGCTCGCTGTATCCGCCGCTCCACATCTCGCCGGGGACGGCGACGTGCAGCGCGAACGCGGACAACGGCACGGTGATCGGCCACCGGTCGCGCGCCGCCATCCAGGCGAACATCGCGCCGGGCAGCAGGAACAGGCCGACGGTCGCCGCGCGGTGAACGATCGGCAACGGCACGCGGCCGAGGCCCGCGAACCAGAGCGCGGCTTCCACCCACGCCCAGCCGAACGGGTAGAACTCGGCCGGATAGCCGCCCTGGTGATTCGCGATCCATCGCAGCGAGCGGCCGTGCAGCAGCGACCGGACGAGCGTTTCGGCGCGTGCGAGGTGGAAGGGATGGTCGAACGATCCGAACGTGTCGAACGTGCCGAAGGCGCGCCACGGCGCGAAGAGCTGCATGCGCCACGCGGCGAACGCGGCCAGCGCCCACATCGCGGCGATGCCGATCCGCCGGCCGCGCGTCACCGCGGATACCAGAACGGCACGACGTAGCCGGCGTAGATCTCGACGTTCACCGCGATCGCCGCCAGCACGACGGCTGCCTGCGCCACCGCGCGGCGGTGCAGCGGAATCCACGTGCGCAGGCCGAGCATCAGGAGCAGCGCCAGCGCGTCGACGACGGGAAAGACGTAGCGCGCCTGGGTCAGCACGAACCCGACGCCGAACTGCACCATGCCGCAGTAGCTGAGCGCACAGGCGGCGGCAAGGACGGCGACGGCGGCGATGCGCCACCGGTCGGCGGCAGCAATCGCCGTCGGCCGCAGGGTTGCTGCGACGAGGCCGGCGACGCAGCCCGCGGCCGCGAGCGCGAGCAGCGCGACGAGCGCCGGGCTGACGTGGATCAGCCGCCATCCGAACTGACCCCAGCTTTCGTTCCAGCGGTCGACGAGAAACCGTCCGCTGAACAGCAGTTGAAGGAAGGTCGCGTCCGTGCGCGTCAGGTCCGGCTGCGTCGCCGCCATCCCATGGAGGCCGAGCGGATCGCCGTACGTCCGCGCCATGAACCACCACCACGGCCCGACCAGCAGCAGCACGACGCCGTAGGACATCGCGATCTGCGCGACGAGCGACCCGGACGGCCGCAGCCGTCGCGTGCCGGCCCACAGCGCCACGGGGATCAGCACCAGCGCCGCGATCGCCGTGCCCTTCGCCAGGAGCGCGACGCCGGCGAGCGCGCCGAGCGTGGCCGCACGACGCATCGTGCCGCCGTTGCGGACCGTCAACACCAGCGCGTACAGCACGAGCGAGTAGAGTGCCGTCGCCAGCGCGTCGTTGTTGACCATCGCGGCCTCGTACGAGACCTGCGGCTGCAGCGCCACCACGGCCGGGACGGTCACCGCGAGAAACGTGTCGGTCGGAAACAGCGTACGCGCGAGGAGATAGGCCACCAGCACGGTGACGACGCCGAACGGGATGGAGGCGGCGCGCAGGATGTACTGCAGCGTCTCCGGCGTGCGCCGGGAGAACACGCGGTACACCGGCGCCATGACGCCGTAGTAGAGCGGCGGATGCACCGCCGTGTAGAGCGGGGACCGATCGCGATCGCGCCACTCGATCGTGAACGCGCGATACGCGTAGAGATCCGGCGGCAGCGTATCGGTCCACAGCGTCGGCATGCGATGCTGCTTCGCGACGATGCGGATGCCGGCGAAGTGGGCGACCTCGTCGTGGCCGGTGAACGGCGGCGAGACCAGCGCCACCGCGATTTCCTTCAGGACGTAAGCGACCAGCAGCACGATCAGGAAGGCGCGCAGGCCGCCCGTCGACCGACCGTTGCTCATGCGCTCGCCGACACCACCCGTGGAACGCGCTTGACCTCGTGGTACTCGCGGTCGGCGTTGACGCGGTCGAGGTCGTGGTGTTCGCCGAGGATGTTCTTGGCGGCGAGCAGGCCCGTCTCGATCGAGTGGTCCGTGTTGTTGTAGCGGAACGTCCCGTAGCGGCCGATGATCTGCAGGTTGGTGAACTGCGACACGAACTGCTTGACGACGGCCAGCGGCCGATCGTACCCGAGCACGTAGGACGGATACGCCCGCGGGGCGCGGACGCAGAAGCCGCCGATCACCTCGTCGCGCGCGATGAAGCGGAGATCGTCGGCGAGATGGCCGACCGTCTGCTCGACGAGCGCATCATCGGACCGCTGCCAGATGGCATCGCCGAACGAGCAGAAGTACTCGGCGACGATCGAGGTGTACGCGTCGCCCGGCACCATCGCCGGGCTCCAGTTCTTCGGCTCGTGGAGCCGGCCGAACAGAATGTTGCGATCGTGCACGTACAGCCAGGTGTCGGGCGTCACGCGCGGCCGCCGCAGCATCAGATTGACGGTGATGATGTTCCGGAACACCAGCGATTTCGCCGCCTCGATCACCTCGGCCGGCGCGGCCGGCTCCATGATCTGCACGAGCATCGTCAGCGGAATGGACGAGACGAAGGCGTCGGCCTCGAGGCGGGCGGCGCCGCCGTCGGACGCGTCGACCTCGATCGCGGTGACGCGATCGGCGGTGCGATGGATGCGCGTCACGCCGGCGTTCAGCCGGACGTCGTTGCCGCCGGCGACAATCGCCGCGGCCATCCGCTCGGAGAGCCGGCCGAACCCGAGCCGCGGGTACATGAACCGATCGATCAGGCTGACGACCTTGCCTCGCGAGGGGACGATTGCGTCCTTGACGGCGGTGGCGATCGACATGCCCTTGGAGCGCTGCGTCACCCAGTCGCCGCTCATCTCGGAACAGGGCAGCCCCCAGACCTTTTCCGAGTAGCGCTGGAAGAACAGGCGATACAGCGTCGGGCCGAACTGGTCGACGTACGCGTCTTCCATCGATCGGATCGGCGCGGGCGAGAGGCGCTGGCGCACGCGCGTCGCGGCGTAGTCGGCCATCGCCCGCGCGGCCGTCGCTGGTCCGATCGCGGCGAGCGCGTTCGACACCTTCAGCGGGTAGTCGACGTAGCGCCCGTCGAAATAGATGCGGCTGACGCGATCGACCCAGAGCAGCTCCTCGCCGACGACCTCGCGAAAGAGATCGTTGAGCTCGTCGTTTTTCGTGAACCAGCGATGGCCGCCGATGTCGAAGCGGAACTCGCCGTGCGCCGTCTGCCGGCGGATCGTGCGCGCGAGCCCGCCGACGAACGGCGCCTTTTCGACGACGAGGGCCGAGGTGCCGGCCTTGGTGAGGACGTACGCGGAGCACAGGCCGCCCGGGCCCGCTCCCATGATTACAGTGTGCATCGTGATTGTGTCGGATCGGGCCTTGTATGCCCGCCGTCGCCCTTGCACGCCGCTCGCCGTCCGCGCCGATCGTGTTCGACGTCGCCGCCGGCGCCTGTTTGATCGCAGGAAACACGCTCGGTGGATTGATCTTTCCGCCGCAGTGGATGGTGGGCGGCTTGTTTCCGCCGGTCTTCGTCGGGATGGCGCTCGTCGCCATTCGCTGCGTTCGTTACCCGGTTCCGTCGCTGTTTGCGACATGGTGGCCGCGCGCGACAGCCCATGCGGTCGTTCGCACCGCGCTGTCGGTCGCGCTCGTCACGCGCGCGGCTGTGCTCGCCGTCGGCCTGGTCGCAGCGATCCATCATCCGGCGCGCTTCACCGTCGCGCCGAAGGTGTCCGACGACGCGCTCGTCAACCTGCCGGCGCGCTGGGACGCGTTCTGGTATCTCGGCATCGCGCGGTACGGCTACGAGGCGGCGCCGACGCGGGAAGATCATCAGCACAATATCGCGTTCTTTCCGGCGTATCCCGCGGCGATGCGCGTCGCCGGCGATCTCGTCGTCATCCCAGCATATCTGTTCAACGCGCCCAGCTTTCTCGGCAACGGCGACAGCCGCGTGTTGTGGGGCGGCGTCTTCGCATCGGTGCTGTTCTTCGCGCTCGCGCTGGCGCGGCTCCAGCGGCTGGCCTCGATCGATCTGCCCCCGGCGGCCGCCGATCGCGCGTGCGTGCTGACAGCAGTTTATCCGTTTGCGCTCTTCTTCAGCGCGCCGTATTCCGAGTCGCTCGCCCTGCTGGCGCTCGTCTCGCTCGTGCTCGCCTGGCGTGCGCGCGACGGGCGCGGCGTCTGGTGGGGCATCCTGTTCGGGTTGACGCGGTCGAACGGCTGGTGCGTCGCCGTCGCCTTGGCCGCGGACCGCCTCCTGTCGCGCGAGCCCGGCCGATCGCGAGTCAGC
>Ga0070741_10016657_pt1 | contig 12206 bp, 9 predicted proteins | sample Coa_R1_4_FD_66440 | JGI IMG/M metagenome (GOLD analysis project Ga0070741, IMG submission 66440) | Surface soil microbial communities from Centralia Pennsylvania, which are recovering from an underground coalmine fire - Coalmine... | ecosystem: Environmental > Terrestrial > Soil > Unclassified ...
TCGGTGTCGAAGCGCCAGTGATTCGGGTTCTTCAGCGAGTCGCCCGACTGGATGCAGAGGAGCGCCTCGTGTGCGCGCGCGTCCTCGTGGCGGAGGTAGTGCACGTCGCCCGTCGCGACGACGGGCAGGCCGCGCCGCTCGGCGAGCTGTGCAAGCAGCGGGTTGATGCGCTGCTGCACGTCGAGGTGCGCGTTCTGCATCTCGACGTAGACGTTGTCGCGCGTGAAGATCGACGTCAGGCGGTCGAGCTCCTTGTCAGCGTCGTCGGCGCGTCCCTCTTCGAGCGCCTTGCACACGCGACCGGAGAGGCAGCCGCTGAGCGCGATCAGACCGGTGCTGTGCTGGTCGAGGAGCTCCCAGTCGACACGCGGCTTGTAGTAGTAGCCCTCGAGGTAGCCGAGCGAGCTGAGCTTGATCAGGTTCGCGTAGCCGGCGTTGTCCTGCGCGAGCAGGGTGAGGTGCGCGTAGCCCTTCGTCTGGGCGCGGCGGTCGTCGGCGACATAGACCTCGCAGCCGACGATCGGCTTGACGCCCTGCGCCTTCGCCTCCTTGAAGAGACTGACGGCGCCGGCGAGCGAGCCGTGGTCCGTGAGCCCGACGGCAGGCATGTCGAGCTCGGCCGCGCGGGCCGCGAGCGCCGGGATCCGGCACGCCCCGTCGAGGATCGAGTACTCGCTGTGAACGTGCAGGTGGACGAACGGAACGGCGTTCTTCGGCGAGGGCTCGGGCACGGGAAAGCCATCGTACTAGGGGGTCCCGACGGGCCCTCTCCGCCCGGCCGAGGAGGCTTTTTACTCGATGCTGTACGCCATCAGGATCGCGTCGACGTCCTTGCCGTCACGGCGATAGTGGCCCTTCCGATAGCCCTCGCGCTCGAAGCCGAAGCGCTCGTAGAGCGTGACCGCCGGGGCATTCCACGGGAACACGTGCAGCTCGAGCTTCCGGATGCCGGCGCCGCGCGCCCACTCGCTCGCGGCGGCGAGGAGCGCGGTGCCGACGCCGCTCCGGCGCGCGTCGCGCGCGACCATGATCCCGAGATCCGCGACGTGCGCGCTCGCCGGATGCGTGTCGCGCGACAACGAGAGCCGTCCGATCACGGCTCCGTCGCGCGTCCGCTCGGCGACGAACACCGCGGCGTGCGGATAGCGCCGGAGCGCCTTCAGGTACCGCCGCTCGTCGCCCGCGCTCCGCCATTCGCCTCCGGTCGTGATGAGCCAGCCCTCGGGCTCCGCGCTCACGTCGCCCGCGAGGCGCACGAGCGCCTCCGCGTCGGCCGGATCGGCGGGACGAACGACGAACTCCTCGCTCACTCGACCACGACACCCGCACCGCCCCGGCGCGGGTCGCCCGCCGCTGCCAGCTCGCCGCCGGGGCGCACTTCGACCGCGCTCACGCCGCCAAAATAGAGGTTGCGCTCGCGCCAGCGCACGACCGGACGCCCCTCCGCTTCGAGCGCCGCGGCGGTGGCCGCATCCTCGCAGTGCACGACACCGGCTTCGGCGTGGACCCGCGGCGCGCCGACCGCCGCCTCGACCGGCATGCCGCCGACGACATTGCCGACGACCTGCAGGATCGCGCCGCGCAGCCGCGCACTGCCGGCGCTGCCGAGCACGAGGCGCGGACGTCCGTCTACGAGGACGAGCGACGGCGCCATCATCGACGTGAGCCGCTCGCCGGGCTGCGACGCGCCCATGAGGTCGAGCTCGCCCAGCATGTTGTTCAGATGGATGCCGGTGCCGGGCACGACGACGCCGCTGCCCGAGCCGAGCGACGACGACAACGACGCCGCGTTGCCCTCGCCGTCGACGACCGAGATCGCCGTCGTCCCTTTCAGTACTTGTAGCGCCGCGTTCTCGTCGTAGAGCGCCCGCGCGAACTGCGCGTCGCGGACCGCCTCCTGGGTGTCCATCGCCCGGGCGTAGCGGCTCGGCGTCGGCTCCTCGTCGCCGAGCACCTGCAGCCCGAGCGCGATCAGCACGCCGCCGCTCGACGGCGGCGGGTTCGACCGGAACTCGCAGCCCCGGTAGGCGACCGACACGGGCTCGCGCTCGATCAGCTCGTACGACTCGAGATCTGCGAGCGTGACCGCGCCGCCGCCGTCGCGCACGTGCGAGACGATCCGCTCGGCGAGCTCGCCGCCGTAGAACACGGGCGCTCCGCGCTCGGCGTACCGCTCGAGGGTCGCGCCGAGCTCCGGCAACGCGAACTGCTCGCCCCACCGGTACGCGCGGCCGTCGACCCCGTACATCGCGTCGCCTTCGGGCGAGTGCCGGAGGAGCCCGTCGAGGATCTGGTGCAGGTAGCCCTGCATCGAGGTCAGCTCGAAGCCGTCGCGCGCCAGACGAGCGGCGGGCGTGACGAGCGCGGCCCAGTCGAGCCGGCCCCAGCGGGCGTGCGCCTCCCACAGGCCGAGCGCCGTGCCCGGAACCGCGACCGCGGCGGCTCCCGTCCGAAAGAGCTGCTGCGTGTCGCCGTCGAAGTCGACCGCGAGCTCGAGGAGCGAGCCTGCCGCCGCCTCGCGCGGCACGGAGACGAAGAAGTCGAGCAGCGCCGTCCGGCCCGCGTCGGCCTCGTGCACGAGCATGAAGCCGCCGCCGCCCGGCCCGGTCAGCATGCTCTCGACGACCCAGGAGGTGACGCCGGCGGCCACGCACGCGTCGACGGCGCTTCCGCCGGCCTCGAGCACCCTCGCCCCCGCCGCCGCCGTCAGCGGGTGGCCTGCCGCGATCGCGCCCTTCATGAAGAGAGGGTAAAGCTGCACCCGCAACCGGCCAACCTCAAGTTCCGTTCCTCGTCTACCGAAGTGAAGGCCAGGAACGTGAATGCAGTAGCCACCCAGATCCGCGACCGGGTCGGACGCCGCGGCATCGCCGCCGCCGTCCTCGTCCTGCTCGCCCTCGTTGCGGCCGTTGCGACGCCGCAGCTCCTCGGCCGCCGGGTCGCCGCCGCGCTCGACACGCTCGGGACGGCCGACGCCAAGCTCCTCTGGATCGCGGGCATCGGCTTCGCGGTCTCGGTCGTCACCGCCGCCGGTGCCTGGCGCTCGGCGATCGGCCTCTGCGGGGGTCGCCTCGGCCTGACCGAGGCCTGCGCCCGCTACGGCGCCGGCAGCCTCGTCAACACGCTCGTCCCGGCGCGGGCCGGGGACGCACTCCGCGTCGCGCTCTTCTCCCGCGCCGTGCCGCACGGCGAGAAGCTGCGGACGACGGGCGGCGCCTTCGCCGCGATGGCGGCCTCCCGCGGGCTCGTGCTCGGCGGGCTCGTCGTCGGCGGTGCCGTCGCCGGCGTCGTGCCGGTCTGGCCGCTCCTCGTGGCGGCCGCGGTCGTCGGTGCCGCGCTCGCCGCCGGCGTCGTCGCGAGGAAGACGAGCACGCACCTCCTCGACGCCTTCCGTGCGCTCGGCGACGATCCCGCCGCCGCGGCGCGACTCATCGGCTGGCTCTCGGTCCAGCTCGCCGGGCGCCTCGCCGCGGCCATCGCCGTCGGCGCGGCGCTCGGCATCCGACATCCCGTCGCCTCGGCGGTCGTCGTCATCCTCGCCCTCGACGTCGCCGGCCTCGTCCCGATCACCCCCGGGAACATCGGCGTCGCGCAGGGCGCGGTCGCCCTCGCCCTCCACCAGCAGGGCATTTCCGCCTCGAGCGCGCTCGCCGTCGGCATCGCCTTCCACGCCGTCGAGACGGCCGTGGGCCTCATGTTCGGCATCGGGAGCCTCGTCTGGCTCGCGCCCTACTCCTCCCCGGCCGCCCGCCGGGTCGCGCTTCTGGCCGGAGCCGCGAGCTGGGCGGTCGGGATCGCAGGCGCGTTCAGCGCGACCGTGCTCGTCCCGCTCGTCTAACCTCGTCTCTGTGAAGGCGATCCGCGCCCTGATCGTCGCGTGCGCGTGCGCGCTCGCGGCTTCCGGCAGCGCCGCCGCGAAGACCTCGAACGACTTCGCCGGGCACCACAAGCAGATCTTCCCGGTCTACGTCGTCAAGGGATTGTCGCTCGGCGATCTGCCCCAGCTCGCGACCGAGGGCGCCGTCGGCCTGATGGTTCCGAACGCCGGGCCGCGCACGAGCCAGGCCGACGCGTTCGCCGGCATGGTGCGCGGGATCCTCTACAACACACGCCTGCCGCGGCCGCACGACACCGTCCTGATCCACGTGAAAGCGGCGAACTCGATCCCGCAGCACGGGCCGGCGATCGTCGTCGGCCTGCCGCCCGGACCGACGTCCCCGAACGACCGTCGCTATCCGATCGCGGTGATCGGCCACGGCTACCACGGCCTGCTCGTCTCGAGCCTGACGCGCGTACCGGGGCTCGTGTCGATCGCCGACGTCGCGCGCACGGCGCTGCAGACGCCGCACTCGCTCGACACGCAACGTGACGGGGGACCCGTCGCGACGTCGTATCGCCTCGAGACGCAGATCGACGTCGCGCGCTCGACGACGATGCCCGGCTCCGTGCTCGTGCTCTCGCTCCTCGTGCTGATCGCGCTCTTCTATCCGCGCGGCGCGCCGACGGCGCTCGGCGCGGCCATCGCGGTCAACCTCGTCGAGGGCTGGTTCCCGACGGGCGATGCGGCCGGCCGAGTGACGCTCCTCGGCCTCTGCACCGTCGCAGGCGCGATGTTCGGGCCGATCTTCTTCCGCCGGCGACTGCATCTCGGCGTCGCGCTCGTCGCGCTCCTCGCCGCCTACACGGTGTCGATGATCATCCGGCCGTCGACGCTGTCGCTCGCGCCGATCGGGCCCGAGCTGACCTCGCGCTTCTTCGGCGTCTCCAACCTGCTCGAAACGTGGCTCCTCTACCCCGGCCTGCTCGGGGCCGCGCTCCTCACCCGGCGCTTCGGCCCGTTCGCGTTCGTCGGCGTCGCCGGACTGACGCTCGCCACGATCGCCGAGAACGCGCTCGGGGCGGACGGCGGCGGCGCGATCGTCGTCGGCGTCGCGTTCGCATTGCTCGGCGTGCAACTCGTCGGCGCACGGCTCCGCTACACGATCCCCGCGCTCGTGCTCGCTGCGCTCGTCGTGCTCGCCATGGTGAACATCGACGCGTCGCTGAGCGGCCCTGACCATCTGCGCGGCGCGTTGTCGGGCGGCTTCGAGGGGATCGCAAACGTGGCGGCGAACCGCGTGCCCCTCGCGTATGCGCGCGCGGTTCACCAGTGGTGGCTGCTCGTGCCCGGCATCCCGTTCGTCGTAATCGCGGTCGCAGCCGCGCGCACGGCGCGCGAGCGCGCCGACCGCGCGGTCGCCGTCGCGCTGCTCGGCGGCGTCGCCGCCTCGCTTCTCGTGAACGACTCGGCCGGGCCCGTGATGCTCGGCGCACTTGCGGTACTGCTCGCCGTCGAAGGCGGGCTTGTCCACCGGACGCTGACCGTTCCGGTGCTGCGGCGGTTCGCATTGCCGATCCCCGTGCCGCAGGAGCGATGACCCTCCGCCACCCACTCGTCCGCGAAGCGGCCCTCTCGGCTGCTGCGGCGGGGTGCGTCGCCGCCGCGCTCGCGTGGCTCGGCCCGCCCGGCACGGACTTCGCGGCGCACGCGTACCAGCGCACCGTGTTCCTCGAGCACGGCTTCACGCTCTGGAACAACTTCTGGTACGCGGGCCGCTACAGCTTCGTCACCTACTCGCTCGTCTACTACCCGCTCGCCGCGCTCCTCGGGATCAAGTTGCTCGCGGTCGCGACCGTCGCGCTCGCCGCCCTGGCCTTCGCCGTCATCCTGTGGCGGGAATGGGGCCCGACGACGCGCTGGTCGTCGCGGACCTTCGCCGTCGTCTGGGCCGGGATCGTGCTCTCCGCTGCGTTCCCGTTTGCGCTCGGCATCGCGTTCGCGCTCCTCGCGCTCTGGGCGCTACAGGCCGGCAGACGCTGGCGTGCCGCCGCCCTGTCCGCCCTTACGCTCGCGGCGTCGCCGTTGTCGTTCCTGCTCCTCGTCGTCGTGCTCGTCGGCATTGCGCTGGCGCGCCGCGACGCGCTCCGGCGCAACTGGGTTCCTGCGCTCGGTGTCGCGATGGCGGCAATCGTCGAGGCGGTGCTCTGGCGGATGTTCCCCGCGGGCGGGCGCTTCCCGTTCAGCGGCGCCGAGTTCGCCGCCGGCCTCGCCTTCTGCCTCGTGTGCCTCGCGCTGACGTGGCGCGTCGAGAGCGCGCGCGTCCTGCGCTTCGTCTTCGCGGTGTACCTCCTGGCACTCGTGACGCTGTACATCGTCCCGTCGGCGGTCGGGGAGAACGTCGCGCGCCTGCGCTACGCGGCGATCCCGCTCGTCGTCCTCGTCTTCTGCCTGCGCCGCTGGCGGCCGCTCGCCCTCGGCGTCGCGGCCGTGACGCTCGCGGTCGCGTGGAACGTGACGCCGCTCGCATGGAGCTACGTGCACGGACAGAGCGACGCCACCGCCCGCGCCGCGGCGTGGAACGGCGCGATCGCGTTCCTGCGTGAGAACCTCGGCCGGTCGTACCGGGTCGAGGCGGTCGACACGCAGACGCATTCGGCCGCCGTCTATCTCGCCGAGGCCGGCATCCCGCTCGCGCGCGGCTGGTACCGCCAGGACGACTTCCCGCAGAACGAGGTGCTCTACGACAAGCCCGGCGCGAAGGTCTACCTCGCGTGGCTGCGCCGGCTCGGCGTGCAGTACGTCGTGGCGCCGCATGCGACGGCCGACTACAGCTCGCAGAGCGAGGCGCGGCTCGTGCGGAGCGGCCGCGCAGGCCTCCGGCCCGTGTTCCACACGCGGTATCTGACGGTCTACAAGGTGCCGCACGCGCGGCCGATGATCACGGGCCCGGGCCGGCCCCGGCTCACGTCGCTCACGGAGTCCGGGATCGACGCGGTGCTGCCGCGCGGCGGGACGTATCGCGTGGCGGTGCGGTGGTCGCCGTACTGGCATGCGTCGCTCGGCTGCCTGAGCCGCGGGCCCGACGGGATGCTGCGTGTCGTGACGCGCCGCCCGCACTACGTGCGGCTGACGTTCCACGTGAACGCAACGCGCGCGCTCGAGGAGCTCGCGGGCCAGCAGCCGCGCTGCACGCTGCCCTAGGCGCGGCGGACGACGTCGTCGAACGGCTTGCGGTTCGCGCGCGCCGACCATTCGTCGGCCGTGCGCGCGCTCGGGTCGCGGGGCTTCGCCGGATAGCCGAAGGTGAGGATCATCTTCACGGGCGAGCCACCGACGATCTCCGCGGCGCGATCGGCGTTCGCGATCCCGTTCGGCACGGAGCCGACGCCTTCGTTCCACGCGGCGAGCATCATGTTCTGCGCCGCGCGGCCGACATCGAATGGGAACGCCTCACCGACGATCGCGACGACGAGCCTCGCATTGCGGACGTTGTCGGGCGCGTAGACGGCCTCCGCGAGCGCGTCACGATCGGAGACGACGACGAACTCCCATAGCTGCGTGTTGCGCGACGAGCCGGCGAGCCTGCCCGCGTCGAGGATTCGACGCGCGACGTCGTCGGGAATCGGCGTGTCCGCGTACTCGCGGACCTCGCGCCGGCTCGCGATCGTGAGAAACGTGTCCACGCGCGGATCGTACGGCTTCAGCGCCGGACGGGCGCCATCGAATAGACCGCGCTGTAGCCCGTCACGAACACGTGCTTGCCGTCGGAGACGGCGGGCGCGTACTTGCCGCGCGGATAGCTCCAGAGCTGCTTGCCGGTGCGCGCGGCGAGGGCGTAGGTCCGGCCCTTCAGGGTTGCGAAGTAGACGACGCCGTCGATCATCGTCGCCGAGCCGGAGATCGGCCCGTTCGCGTGGAAGCGCCAACGCACGTCGCCCGTCGCCGCGTCGAAGCAGTAGAAGTAGTGGTCGTACGAGCCGACGTAGACGCGCTCGTGCCAGACGGCGGCGGAGCCGTAGACGTACGAGCCGGTGCGGTGCACCCAGCGCGTCTTGCCGGTCGTCGCGCCGAACGAGTACATGCCGCCGTCCGTCGAGCCGACGTACACGCGACCGTACGCGACGACGGGCGTCGCATAGAAGCGGCCGCGGTGGAAGAAGCGCGACTCGGTCGATCCGCGCCAGATCAGCTTGCCCGTGCGTGCACGCAGCGAGTAGATGTGGCCGTCGTAGGAGCCGACGAAGAGCTGCGTGCCACTCGCGGCGAGGCCGCCCTTGACGGCGCCGTGGGTCTGGAAGGTCCAGAGCTGCCTGCCGGTGCGTGCATCGAGTGCGTAGACCTTGCCGTTCCACGCGCCGACGTAGAGGCGGTTGCCGACGAGGAGCGGCGAGGTCTCGCTCGCGCCGATGTGAGCACGCCAGCGCTCCTTGCCGCTGCCGACCGCCACGGCGATGACGACGCCCTCGTTCGCGTTCTTCGTCCGCGAAGGAAGCTTGTTGAGAAACGACTCGTAGAGCGTTCCGTGCTTGTACGGGCCGAGTGCAGGCGTGGCGGCGACACCGTGCCTCGCGTTGAACGTCCAGCTGCGCTTGCCCGTCTTCGCCGAGATCGCGAAGATGCGACCCGCGCCGTCGGCGAAGAAGAGACGGCCGTAGCCGATCACGGGCGGGAACTCGACAAGGGACGGTACGCCGGACGTCCAGACCCGCCGGAACGGCGGCCGCAGGTCGGCCGCGAAGGTGGCGACGGCACGTCGCGACGGATCGACGCCGAACATCTCCCACGAGAGGGACGGCGCGGGCGGCGGCGTCGGCTTCGGCTCGGTCGGGACGAACTCCGTCGTCGAGCCGCGGATGTTGTGCATCAGCTGATGGCGGTAGCTGAGGAAGGCGGCCGCGGCCGCGGCGGCGAGGACGACGAGCGCAAGGAGGATCGCGAGGCCGCGTTTCATCGTTCCGCAACTCTCGCGAGCCGGGCGACCGCCGCGGCCGCAGGAAGGAGCGCCGCTGCGGAGACCCAGATCCAGCCGCTCGCCGCGTAGAGGCGCGGGTAGAGGGTCGCGTTCGCAACCGCTGCCGCAGCGACGGCGCCGGTCACCACGACCAGCTCGCGCTGCGAGCGCGCGACGAGGGCGGCCGCGGCGGCGACGCCGACGACGACGACGACGAAGAACTGCGGGCTGAAGATCCGGTTCGTCAGGAGGAACGCGGGCGGCACGAGCGCTGCGAGCGCGAGCGCCGACGCCGGCCGTTGCGCGCGCGCGGCGAGGACGAGGAGCGCGACGACGACGAGCGCCTGGAGCACGGCGGCAGCGGTCTTCGACCAGCCGGGCACGCTCGCATCGCCGGAGTAGTGTCGCGGCGGATCCGCGAGGCCGAGCAGCCGCAGCGGCAGGTACGGCAGCGACTCGCCGGTGATCCCGCGCACGCTCTGCGCACGGTAGGGCGAGCTCGCGTCGTGCGGGTCGATGAGAAAGAGCGGCACGTTCACGAGCACGACGGGAATCGCGAAGCCGAGGACGTAGCGTCGCGCCGCCCGCGTCCGGTGCGAGGCGAGAAGCCACAGGGCAAGGGCGAGCGCGGTGAGCCCCGGCGTCCACTTGGCGAGCGCGCCGATGCCGAGGGCGAAGCCCGCGGACGCCCAGCGCTCGCGCCAGGCGAGCGCGATTCCCGCCGCAATTGCCGCGGCCGGCACGAGGTCGAAGCGGAACTCCCAGAAGAAGAGGTTCGCCGGCCAGAGCGCGACGAACGCGGCGAGCCACGCGCTCCAGCGCGTGCGGAGGAGCCACGCTCCGGCGACCGCCGCCGCCTGGAAGGGGACCATCAGAAATGCGTTCGCCGTGCGCGCCGCGCCGCCGCCGAGCCACGTCTCGACCGCGAAGAGGCCGACGGCGCCGGGCGGGTAGGGCGACGGCGGGTAGGCGCCGTGCCGGAGCGCGTTTCCCTCCGCGGGATAGACGAGGCGCGGGTCGGGATCGCCGCGGACGCCGAGCCCGAGATGGATCGCGACCCACGCCAGCTGGAACGAGACGCCGAGCGCGAGCAGCGGCGCAAGCCGGAGCGAGTCGCGGCCGCGCCAGGCTGCGGCGAGGGCGCCGGCGACGACGACCGCTTCGAGCAGAGGCCCGAGCGCCGTGCGGTCGAGTCGCAGCGACTCGCCGGCGAGCAGGAGAGCGGCGGCGAGCGCGAGCGCGGCGTGCGGGTCGGCCGCGAGCGCACGGAGCGAGGAGCCCACCTGCCGGCCGCGCTCGGCGCGCGGCGTCACCGCACCGTCCACGGAGCCGGATGCTAGCGGGGTGGGACAGCGGGTCCGACCCGCGTCACGTGCGGCTGGCAGCTAGCGCAGGAAGCTCGGAACGTCGACGTCGTCGTCCGTCCTCGCGTTGCTGATCGCCGAGCGCATCTGGGCGGCCTCGAAGCGCGGATTGCGGACGCGGGCACCGCGCCCGATGCCCGTCGCGACGACGGTCACCCAGACCTGGCCGGTGAGCCGGTCGTCGACCGTCGCGCCGAAGATGATGTTCGTCTCCTCGGTCGCCGCCGCGCGGATCGCCTCCGCGGCCTCGTTCACCTCGATCAGCGTCATGTCGTCGCCGCCCGCGATCGAGAGCAGGATGCCCGTCGCGCCGGTGATCTCCTCGTCGATCAGCGGCGAGCGCAGCGCACGCTCGGCGGCTTCGCGCGCGCGGTTCTCGCCCGACGACGCAAAGCCGATGCCCATCAGCGCCGTCCCGCTGTCGCTCATGATCGTGCGCACGTCGGCGAAGTCGAGGTTGATCAGGCCCGGCATCGTGATCAGGTCGCAGATCCCCTGCACGCCCTGGCGCAGGACGTCGTCGGCGACCTTGAACGCATCGAGCATCGACGTCGACCGATCCAGCACCTCGAGGAGCCGGTCGTTCGGGATGACGATCGTCGTGTCGCAGGCCTGCCGCAGCATCTGCACGCCGTAGTCGGCCTGCGTCCGGCGCTTCGTTCCCTCGAACTTGAACGGCGTCGTCACGATCCCGACGGTCAGGGCGCCGAGCTCGCGCGCGATCTTCGCGACGACCGGCGCAGCGCCCGTACCCGTGCCGCCGCCTTCGCCGGCGGCGACGAAGACCATGTCGGCACCGCGCAGTGCGTGCTTCAGCTGGTCGTAGCCCTCGTCGGCGGCGCGGCGGCCGACGTCGGGATCGGCGCCGGAGCCGAGACCCTGCGTCAGCTCGCGGCCGATGTGGATCTTCACCGGCGCGTCGCTCATGTGCAGCGCCTGGATGTCGGTGTTGACGCCGATGAACTCGACCTGGTTGATGCCCGCGTCGATCATGCGGTTGACCGCGTTCAGGCCGGCACCGCCGACGCCGACGACCTTGATCACCGCGAGGTAGGCGCCGGCATCGCGCGCGGGCGCGCGGTAGAGCCGGGCCGGCTGCTCGGGGAGCGGCTCGACGTACTGCGTGACGGGCGGCGGCGGCGCGACCCGCATCTGCGGCGGGTCGGGATCGGGCGCCGGGATCGGGTCGGGACGCGGCGCGGGCGGCTGCGGGTCGGGCGCCGGCGGTCCGGGCGTCGGGTCCGGGCCGGGCGAGGGCACGGCGCCGCGGGCAGCCTCCTCCCACGACGGGACGTGGTCGACCGTCCGCTCGTCGGGCTCCTCGGCCGCGGGCGCAGGCGGAGCCTCCGCGGGCTCGCCCTCGGACTGCCGCTGTGCCGCCTCCGTCGCGCGGAAGAGCTCCGCGAGCGGGCCTTCACGCATGCTGGCGCGCCGACGCGCCATTGAGCACCTCCTTGGCGAGGTCGCGGTACATCTCCGCGGCCTCCCCACTCGGGTCGTACCTCAGGACAGACTGGCCCTTCACCGGCGCCTCCGCATACCGGACAGTCTTGCGGATCTTCGTCTGGAGGACGAGGTCTCCGAAATTCTCCTTCAGAATCTCGACCGCCTCGCGCGAATGCAGGAGGCGCTTGTCGAACATCGTCGGCAGGATCCCCTGGATCTCCACGTGGGGATTGAGGTTCTCGCGGATCATCGACAGCGTGTTCTCGAGCTGCACGAGACCCCGCAGCGAGAGGTACTCGCACTGGACCGGCACGATCACGCCGGTGGCCGCGACGAAGGCGTTGATCGTCAGCAGGCCGAGCGAGGGCGGCGTGTCGATCATGATCCAGTCGTACTCCTCGCGCACCGGGAGCAGCGCCTTCTCGAGCGCGCGCTCGCGGCCGATCATCGAGGAGAGCGCGAGCTCGGCGCCGGCGAGGTCGATCGACGACACGGCGACGTCGATCTCGTTCGTGCGGATGATCTCGGTGACGGGGAGCTTGTGGACGAGGACGTCGAACATCGAGCGGTCGATCTCGTCCGGGTTCCAGCCCTGCGACATCGTCAGGTTGCCCTGCGGGTCGAG
>Ga0070741_10016658_pt1 | contig 12206 bp, 13 predicted proteins | sample Coa_R1_4_FD_66440 | JGI IMG/M metagenome (GOLD analysis project Ga0070741, IMG submission 66440) | Surface soil microbial communities from Centralia Pennsylvania, which are recovering from an underground coalmine fire - Coalmine... | ecosystem: Environmental > Terrestrial > Soil > Unclassified ...
TCGGGATCGCAGGCGACGTCGCTGATCATCCGCTCGCTGGCCATTCGCGAGCTGCGGCTGGGCGACTGGTTCCGCGTCTTGCGGCGCGAGCTGATGTCGGGGTTCTTTCTCGGCGCGCTGCTCGGCTCGATCGGCTTCGTGCGCATTGTGCTGTGGCAGCGGCTGCATCTGACCGAGTACGGCGGGCACTACATGCTCGTGGCTTTGACCGTGTGGGCCGCGCTGATCGGAGTGGTGACGTTCGGAACGCTCGCCGGCAGCATGCTGCCGTTCGCGCTGCGGCGGCTGGGATTCGATCCGGCGACGAGCTCGGCACCGTTCGTGGCCACGCTGGTCGATGTGACCGGGCTGTGTATCTACTTCACGGTGGCGCTGGTGATCTTGCGAGGGACGCTGCTGTGATCTGAAGTGCGGCCGCCATGCGACCGCTCTCGGGGCGGCGGCATGGCCGCCGCGCTCCAGAGAAACTCGCCCAACTCCCCAACCCGCGCTTCTACGTCCTCCTCGCCGATCTCGATCAGCAATCGAAGATAGCTCGGATCGAACATCAGCAACGAGAGAAAGTCGGAGGACTCGGTCTCGTAGCCGCCGAGCGCGCGAATGAAGAGCCGCATGCTGCGCGGCAGGAGGCGCTGGTACCCGGCGGCGAGCCTGGCAAGATCGCGCGAAGGCCGCAGCACGAACAGATCGATCGGCTTCAATCCGTCGCGCTCCGCCGGAGGAAGACGCCGGATCATCTCGTTGATGCGCTCCATGCGCACCACGTCCTCGTCGATGGCATCGAGGAAGACCGCGTTTACCAGCTGCCCAAGAATCTGTGCAGCGGGAGGATACCCGCGGACCACGGGTCCATTGGCTTCGCAGGCCGCCGGCTGGTAGCCGGTGGACATCGCCAGCACGCGGGTGGCGCCAAGATGCAACGCGGGGGAGAGCGGCGCCGAAAGTCGGATGCCGCCGTCGCCGTGCCACCGGTCGCCGATCCGCACCGCGGGGAAGACGAACGGGAGCGCCGTCGATGCGAGGATGTGTTCGATGGTGATCTCCGTCAGCGCGCTGCGGCGGTTGGGGCCGTCAAAGTGATCGAAGGCACGCCCCTGAATCCACCGCACGGTCTGTCCCGTGGAATAGTCGAGCGTGAGGAGCGACACGGCCTCGAGCGTGCCGTGGCGCAGATTCTCGCGGATCCCTTCGATCGGCGCGTTTCGAGCGGGGCAGTGAAGGATCTCGCCCAGCAACGCCGCCAGCGGCTCCGAGCCGAACAAACCGTGCATGCCGCGCCGGCGGAATGGGAGCAGTGAAGCGTAGTTCGGCCGGAAGACGCGATCGCACTCCAGCACGCGCCACAAGTCGGTGAGCCGATCGACCTTCTGTTGAAGGCTTCCGCCGTTGGCCGCGAGAAACGCGGCGTTGATTGCGCCTGCGGAGACTCCCGTTACGATCTGGAAATGAACCGTTGGGAAGTGCCGCGCCAGGCCGCGTAGCAGTCCGACCTGATAGGCGGCACGTGCGCCGCCGCCGGTGAGCATGACCGCAAGATCGCCCGAGGGCTCCTCGTCCGGCTCCGGCGCGACGAATTCATGTACGCTCACCACATCGTGCCATTTCAAATGGGTTGCCAACCGCCATTTTCACTGGGTGCAAGCAGGATTCTTTGGTGAACATCGCTGTTGTCGGCTGCGGGATCAACGGCGCGGGAATCGCCTGGGAACTGGCCCGAAAAGGCTACGCCGTGACCGTTTTCGAGCGTGGCCGCTGCGGCGCCCAAACCTCGTCGGCCACCACGAAGATGATCCACGGCGGGCTGCGCTACCTGGAGGGCTTTCATATCGAGCTCGTCCGTGAGTCCCTGCGCGACCGGGCCTGGCTGCTGGAGCACCTGCCGGATCTGGTCAGGCCAATTGAAATCCTCCTCCCGATCTACCGCGACAGTCCCCGCGGCCGCTTCGAGATCGCCGTGGGGCTCACGCTCTACGACCTCCTTGCCGGACGCACGGTCATTCGCCGCCATCGATCGCGTTCGGTGGAGGAGCTGACGCGGCTCGCGCCGCTCGTGCGCGAAGGCCTCCGCGGAGGATTCAGCTATTTTGACGCTCAGGTCGACGACCAGGCGCTGGTGCGCACCGTGGTCGAGTCGGCCCGCCGGGAGGGAGCGGCCGTCCACGAGGACACGGCGGTGGTGGCCGTTCGCCGCGAGGGAGGGGAGTGGGTCATCCGTACGAACCGTGGCCAGGAGTGGCGATTTGCGATTCTGATCAATGCCGCGGGGCCGTGGATGAACGAGTTGCTGGAAACGAATGGGATCCGCTCACGCTACCGGCTGTCGCTCGTGCGCGGATCGCATCTGGTCCTGAAACGCCATGTCAGCGGCGTGGGGATGCTACTGCAGTCGATCTCCGACCGCCGCGTTTTCTTCGTTCTGCCGTGGAAAGGGAAGTCGCTGGTGGGGACGACGGAGGTGTTTCAGCGCGAGCCGCTGAGCGATGTCCACGCGTCCGATGAGGAGATCGACTACCTGATCACGCGTTTCAATCACTACATCCGCGATCCGATCGGCCGCGATGACATCGACTCCACGTTCGCCGGCGTCCGCGCGCTCGTCGGGCGGGCGTCGAATCCGAGCGCCATCGGGCGCGAGTACCGGATCCAGCGTCACGGCAATCTGATCAACGTCTTCGGAGGCAAGATGACCACCTTCATGTCGCTGGCGCGCAATGTCGGCATGCGCGTGGATAATTACTTCGGAAAGCCGCGCCCCGCGCGCGAGCCGGTATTTGCCCGATGAGTTACTCCACGGTTTCCGACCTCGGCGGCGAACGCAAGCCGCGCGTGCTGCCGTCGCGCCCGCTCGATGCCGTCGAAATCCGCATCCTCGGCAGCCTGGCCGAAAAGCAGATGACCACGCCGGAGTCCTACCCCCTCACGCTCAACGCGCTCGTCGCCGCGTGCAATCAGAAATCGAACCGCGAGCCGGTGATGGAGATCAGCGAGAGCGATGCGCAGGGAGCCCTCGACCGGCTGCAGCAGGAGAAGCTGGTGTGGAAGGTCATGGGCGGGCGGGCGGTGAAATGGGAGCAGAACCTCGACTCCGCGTTGCAGCTCGATCGCGCGTCGAAGGCCCTGCTCACGCTGCTGATGCTCCGCGGAGCACAGACGCCGGGAGAACTGCGCGGGCGGAGCGAGCGGCTCCACGCATTCGAGAGCATCGCCGAAGTCGAGCAAGCGCTGCGCAGGCTCGATCCGCTGGTGCGGGAGCTGGCGCGGCGCCCGGGGCAGAAGGAATCGCGCTGGGTGCACCTTCTCGGCGGGACGCCCGAGGAACCGGCTGTCCCTGATCGCGGAGCGACGACGCTCGAGGAGCGCGTCACCAGACTGGAAGAAGAACTGCGCGCGCTCAAGGCGAAGCTGGGGGATTGATCCGCTCCGTTCTCCACCGCAGGAACATGTACACGCTCTGGGGCTTGTGACCGTAAACGCGTTCGAGCGCGCGCGATGCGTTGTGGTAATCGATATTGATTCCGATGCCGGCGCGCTGGCGCGCTGCGCGAAGGATCTCGAAGATATAGCCGAGCGTGACGTGCGCCGTCCGCTTTTCCGTTTGGCTGAAGATTCCGAGCGGACGGTCGACCCATTCGGTGCGCGCCATCATCACGCTGCGCGCGGCGCGCAGCGTGGCCTCGAGTGAATACGCTGTGCGGTCATCGCGCCGGGTCCAGATCGCGCTGGAGGCCAGCACCGCGCCGTTGTACGTAATCGAGGCGCTCGAGAGTTTCGATTTGGCATCCCCGAGACGGCCGGTGGAGAGCTGTGCCGACAGCCGCGACCCCGGCGCGAGCGTCAGGCGCGCTCCCCAGGAGTCGGTATTGCCGTCGTTGATTGACGTGTGCCGTCCGGTGGAGAGCGATTCGTGAAAGACGCCGTATTCGAGATCGACCGCGTGGGTGGTGATTCCGGCGGAGACGACGCGCGTGGCGCGGTGAAACGACTCCTGCACGTCGTAGGCGAACGGCGCCTCGGCGAAGTCAATCGAGGAAGAACGCTGCGCGTACGGCTGCGGGCCGAGCGGAGGCTCGCCGACCGGCGCGAGGCGAAGCGCCAGCGGACGCCATTCGAATCCGACCGACACCTCCTCGATCAGATCATGCGCGCGCATGGCGTCGGTGAGCGCACCGCCACTGCGCGGCGAAACGTATTGCAGGAGCTGCGGGTAGCCTTCCTTTGGAATGGTCAGCGGCTCGAGCGAGACGCGCGCGCGGGCGAGGATCGATCCGCGGCTGCCCACGCCGCGCTCCCCGCCGGCCATAAACCAGTTCGTGGAGAAGACGCGATTTTGTTTCCGGGGTCCGGTCTCGGTCACGTGCGTGCCGAACGCCGCGCCCTCGAAGAAGGGATGCCACTCCTGCGCGGCGAGGCCGGTCGTCATCAAAACGGCAAAAGCTACAGCGGCCGGCCGCAACATCTGACTACAATCTTCGCATGACTCGGAAACCGCCGCCGGTGGTCATCCCCCGCGGGAAGCTGATGCCGCACCAGCGCGCCCCGATCATTCCCACGCGCGTTGTGCAAGACAAGCGCCGGAAAGTGGGGCGGAAGGCGAAACACAAGAAGCAGCCGTCGGGCGTCGGGCGTCAGCCGTCAGGGGAAAGTCACAACGGCGAGTAGGGGGCGAACTTCACGTGGAAGGAGCGGGCGCCGTCGACCGCAGGACGGCGGAAGCCGCTGGGTCGCGGCGATGATCTGCGGCAAGGAGCCGTACGCCGGCTTGACGAGCGCGAGCGTGAGCAGGCCCCAAATTCCGCCTTGGCAATCTACTTGAAATGCTCCGGCCGCTTCCGTGGAGGGCGGTCGCGATCGTGGCCACGATTGCGGCAATCCTTCTATCGCTTCTGCTTCTTCCGGCCTGCTGTTGCGTGCGCGGACCCGTGGGTCCGACGACAGCTCCGCCCGAGCACGTCCCGCCAATCGGAACCGAGCCGATCCCCACGCCGGCCGAGGCCCAGGCGAAGGCGCTGACGCAGGCGATGATGCGCCAGGTCGACTTTCATGTCGACGCCACGACGGTCCTGAAGATTCACTCGCTGCGCGGGGTCATGGTGCCGAGGACGCCCGGCGCGCCGCTGAACTTTGACAACAAGAACGACTTCACCATCGACATCGACCGCGCCAGGATCGGGATGGAGAGCGCGAGTCTCGACAATCTGATGAACCGGTATGTGTTCGCATTCCCGAATGCGCCGCTGCGTGACCTTCACATCAGCGTCGAAGGAAAGCAGCTCCGCCAGGAAGGGATCATGCACAAGATCATCGACATCCCCTTCACCCTGTGGGCCAACGTCTCGGCCGACAACGGCCGGATCCGGCTGCATCCGACGAAGATCAGCATCTGCGGGATCAACGGGATCGGACTGCTCAAGGCGGTCGGAATGACGCTGCAGAAGATGCTGAAGATGCCCGCGGAGCGCGGGGTCACCGTGGAAGGGAACGATCTGCTGCTCGATCCGGCGAAGATGCTTCCGCCGCCGAAGGTCGAGTTGCACCTCGTCGATGCCCGAGTAGAAGGGACGGAGCTGATGCAGATCTACGATTCCGGCCGGCATCTGCCCGATCTGCAACTGCCGCATCCCGAGGAACCGAACACGATGTACTACAAGGGCGGTACGTTGCGGATGGGAAAGCTGCTGATGGTCGATGCGGACATGCAAGTGGTCGACACCGACCCCCGCGATCCGTTCGACTTCTTTCTCGACCGCTACAACGATCAGCTCGTTGCCGGCTTTTCCCGCAATCAGGCGAATTACGGGCTCGAGGTCTTCATGCGCGATTTCAACGACCTCGGCGCGCCGCCGAAGCCGGGCGAGAGGTTGGCGCCTTAAGCGCCAACCGGAACGGGGGTCAGGTCTTTCTTTCTTCTTTTTCTACCAGCGGTAGAAAAAGAAGAAAGAAAGACCTGACCCCCACAGATGGGGCAGGAGGCGGGATCGTGGTTGCGCGCGGGGCAGTATTGGCGGCCGAAGTAGATCAGTTGCAGGTGGCGCTTGCCCCACTCCTCGGGCGGGAAGAGTTTCTTCAGGTCGGACTCGGTCTGCGCGACATTTTTTCCCTTCGACAACCCCCAGCGCGCAGCGAGGCGGTGAACGTGCGTGTCGACCGGGAAAGCGGGCTCGCCGAAGGCCTGCGACATCACTACGCTCGCGCTCTTGTGGCCGACTCCCGGAAGCTGCTCGAGCGCGTCGATGTCGCGCGGGACGCGCCCGCCATGCTCCTCGACGAGCTTCTGCGCGAGGCGCTTCAGATTTCGCGCCTTGCTCGGCGCGAGGCCGCAGCTTCGGATCAGCTTCAGGATCTCGCGCTCGGGCATCTTCGCCAGCGTCGCCGCGTCGGGCGCCCGGCGGAAGAGCGCGGGCGTGACGCGATTGACCTGCGCGTCGGTCGTCTGCGCCGAAAGCACCACCGCGACCAGCAGCGTGAATGGATCGGCGTGACGCAGCGGGATGTCAGGCATCGGGTAGAGCCGATCGAGGATCTCGCCGATTCGTTTCGCTTTTTCGGCGCGTTTCACAGAGGTTTCTCCGGGAGCGGCGGCGACGGACCATCGAATCCGAGGAGCGCGAGCACATCCGCGGTCGGCACCGGCCCCTGACGCGTACGAAGAAGGCCGCGGACCGTGGCAATGGCCATCAGATTCTCGCCCCGCACGAATCGGTGCTCGAAGTAGACCCACTTCTCGTCCCACCCGAGGATACGGGTGTGCAGGTCGAACTTCGCCAGGGCGGGGATCTCGCGCCGGTAGCGGATGGTCGCGCCGCCGATGACGGGGTACCACCGGCGGGGGATGGCCTTGCGGAACAGTCCCGTGCGGGCCATGTGATGGATCCGGCCGCGGCCGGCGAGGCTGACGTAGCGGCCGTCGTTGAGATGGAAATTCAGGTCCATGTCCGTCGGCCAGACGCGGAGATGGAGCGCCGTCTCGTCGAGCAATCCGGTGCGCGGGAGAAAGAGGCTGGCGACCAGAACCCGCAGCACGCGAAAGAACAGGAGCATGTTTCAGTTCAGATCGAACAGGAGGAACTCGGCGTCGCCGTGGCCGCGCAGCGCCAGCGTGCGCTCGTCCTCGATCGCCGCGCCGTCGCCGGCGCGCAGCCGCTCGCCGTTGATCTCCACCTCGCCACGCGCGAGCTGGATCCACCCGTAGCGCTCCGGCGCGAACGAGTGCTCGAGTGTGACGCCGTCGCCCAACGTCGCGGCGTAGAGCTTCACATCCTGATGGATGGTGAGTGAGCCGTCGTGGCCATCGGGGGAGACGAGCAGCCGCAACCGGTTGGTGCGTTCCTCGATCGGGAAGGTCTTCTCCTCGTATTCCGGGCGAATGCCACGGCGCTGGGGAAGGATCCAGATCTGCAGGAAGTGCACCGGCTCGCTCGGCGAGGGGTTCATCTCGCTGTGCAGCACGCCCGTTCCGGCGCTCATGCGCTGCACCTCGCCCGGGTGGATCACCGATCCGCTGCCCGTGCTGTCCTTATGTTGCAGCGCCCCCTCGAGCACATAGGTGATGATCTCCATGTCGTGATGGCTGTGCGTGCCGAACCCGTTGCCCGGCCTGACCCGGTCCTCGTTGATCACGCGCAGCGCGCGGAAGCCCATGAACCGCGGATCGTAGTAATCGGCGAAGGAAAACGTGTGCCGGGTATCGAGCCAGCCGTGGTCGAAATGTCCTCGTTCGTCTGCCCGTCGAATGCGGATCATCGCGCGCATGTTAAAACAACCGCATGAATCAGGATTCCCCCCCGCGCAAACTCCAGGAACGGACCGAGAAGCACAAGTGCATCCGATGCCTCCGGGAGATTCCCGCCGGAGAATATTTCGGAAACGATTTTCTGTGCGACGTCTGCGCGGCGAAGGAGGGGGAGTATCCGCTGCAATCGACCGAAAAGGGAACGATGAACGATGAAAGATGAACCATGAACATGGAGGGTTCGAACAGTTCATCGTTCGGCCGGGTGGCGGTGGTCCACGATTGGCTCACCGGGATGCGCGGTGGCGAGCAGGTCCTCGAAGAGATTGTGGATCTCGTCCCGGGGGCGGAGATCTTCACGCTCTTTCATTTCCCGGGCGCGGTCTCGGCGAAGATCGAGTCGCGGCCGATCCACACCTCTTCGCTGCAGCGGATGGCGCGCCGCGCACGCGACTACCGCACGCTGCTGCCGCTCTTTCCGCGCGCGGTGCGCACGTGGGACCTCAGCGGATTCGATCTGATCATTTCCTCCAGTCACTGCGTGGCCAAAGGGGTGGACGCGCGCGGAAAGCCACACCTCTGCTACTGCCACACGCCGATGCGCTACATCTGGGACCGTTTCGACGACTACTTTCCGCGCTCGCGGCCACTGCTGCGCGGCGCGATGTCACTGCTCGCGCCGCGGCTCCGGCGTTGGGACGTGTCCACCGCGGCGGGCGTGTCGCGGTTCGTGGCCAACTCGAACTTCGTGCGCGACCGCATCCGCCGGTACTACGGCCGCGACGCGGAGGTGATCCATCCATTCGTCGCCGATGAGTTCTTCGCCGCGCCGCTCCGCGCCGATCGCCAGGACTTCGAGGTCATCGTCTCCGCTCTGGTTCCGTACAAACGGCTCGAGCTGGCCATCGAGAGCGGGCGCCGCCTGGTGATCATCGGCGAGGGTCCGATCCGAAACCGCCTCCAGTCACTCGCCGGCCCCAACGTTACGTTCCTGGGAGCCGTATCGAGAGAGGTGATCCTCGACCACCTGTCGCGGGCTCGGGCCCTGATCCTCCCCGGGGTGGAGGACTTCGGGATCGTTCCGCTCGAGGCCATGGCCCTGGGCACGCCGGTGGTGGCCTTCCGCGCCGGGGGAGCGCTCGATACGGTGGTGGAGGGGGCGACCGGAATGTTCTTCGACCAGCCCGTGGTAGATTCGCTTCGCGGCGCGCTGGAAGCCGCGGGCGCGCGCGCGTGGGACAGACAGGCGATCCGCGAGCACGCGGCCTCGTTTTCACGGGCCCGTTTCGCGCGGCAATTTCAGGAGACGCTTCGGCAGGTGGCGCTTTGATCCAGAAGAAACACCGCGCGCTGGCGTCGATCTACCTTCTCAACGATGCCGTGGCATCCGACCTGGCGATGCTCGCGGCGTGGTATCTCCGCTTCCACACCGATCTGATCCCCGTGACCAAGGGCATGCAGGACATCGAGCAATACCTCGGCATCCTGCCGGTCATCACGCTCGTCTTTCCGCTGGCCTTCGCCCTTCAGGGCCTCTACCGCTTCCGGCCGGCGCGGTCGAAGAGCGAGGAGTGGATGTCGGTGGCCATCGGCTCGGTCGTGGCCACCGTCGTTTTGTCGGGGGTGCTGCTGTGGATCCGCCCGCCGAAACGGCCCGACGTGCTCTATTCGCGGGCGACACTCGGAATCTTCATGATCTGCGCGATCCTCTTCGTGATCGCCGGACGGATGCTCGTGCGCGCCGTCGTGGAGCAGCGCCACCGGAAGGGAAAAGATCTCGACCGCGTGCTGATCGCCGGGAGCGGCGAGCTGGCGCGCGAGGTGGTGACGCGCATGCGGGCGCAGGGGGCGATCGGATTTGAGATCGCCGGCTATCTCTCGTCGGATGTGGAGCCGGCTCTCAGCCGGCTCGCACCGGCTGGAGAGCCGGCGCCACATTGTCTCGGCACAATTGACGACGCCGAGCGGGTCATCGAAGAGCACGGCATCGATCACGTCTTCGTGGCGTTGCCGCACGCCTCGTCGCAGGCGATGACGGCGCTGCTCGATCGTTTGGTGCGCACCACCGTGTCGGTTCACGTCGTCCCTGACCTGCTGCAGTTCATGGTCCTCCGCTCGCGCGTGGAGGACATCGACGGCCTGCCGACGATCAATCTCTCGGAGACCCCGCTCGAAGGTTGGAGCCGTTTCGTGAAGCGGGGATTCGATCTGGTCGTCGCCGCCGCGGCCCTGATCGTCTTCTCGCCGCTGATGCTGCTGATCGCCCTGGCGATCTGGATCGAGGACCGCGGCCCGGTGTTCTACCGGCAGATCCGCATGGGCCTGGATGGCAAGCCGTTCGAGATCGTGAAATTCCGTTCGATGAAAGTGGGGGCGGAGAACGAGACCGGCGCCAGATGGGCCGAACGCGACGATCCGCGCCGCACGCGCGTGGGTCGTCTGATCCGCGCCTGGTCGCTCGACGAACTGCCGCAACTGTTCAACGTGCTGGCGGGCGACATGAGTGTGGTCGGCCCGCGTCCGGAGCGGCCGCAATTCGTACAACAATTTCGTGCAGAATTTCCGCACTATATGTTGCGACATAAAGTGCGCGCCGGCATGACCGGCTGGGCCCAGGTGCACGGCTGGCGCGGCAACACCTCGGTGCGCATGCGCATCGAGCACGACCTCTACTACATCGAGAACTGGTCGCTGCTGCTCGACGTGAAGATCGTCTTCATGACCGTCCTCCACGGTCTGCGCCACGAGAACGCCTACTGAGGTCGAGGTACGCTGTGCTGAGACGCCTGGGCAACGGCCGAAAGTGGCCCCGCCGCGCCACGTGTGCGTGACTTCTGCGATGCCATTTAGGCCGACTGCAGGCTCGCGAAGGGAGGTGCTATTCTTCTGCCATGGAGCGGGCTCGCTACCACGTCGAGGCAGCCTGGGACCCGGAAGCTGGCGTGTGGGTCGCTAGCAGCGATGACGTGCCAGGACTGGCCACCGAGGCAGAGACGATCGAGGAGCTGACCGAGAAACTTCGGAGCATGATTCCCGAGATCCTCTCGGCCAACGCCTTGCTTCCCGTCGGCGACGAAACCGGATCCATTTCGTTCGAACTGACCAGCCACCGCCAGGAGTTGGTGGTGCTGGTCTCGTGAATGGGAACGTCCTTCACCCCTGAGCTCAAGAGGATCTTGTTGGAACACGGGTGCCGTTTCGATCGTCATGGCAAAGGCGACCACGAGATCTGGTTCAGTCCCATCACCAATCGTCGCTTTGTCGTCGACGGGCACATCAAATCTCGGCACACGGCGAACGCTGTCCTCAAGCAAGCCGGACTCGAGAAGCGGTTTTGATCTGATGTGCGGCTCGCGGTCCGTTCGAGCCGAGTATCCGACGTGAAGATCGTCTGCATGACCGTCCTCCACGGCCTTGCGCCACGAGAACGCCTACTGAGGCCACTTCTGCGATAATCCCACGCACCAACAACAAGGAGGAGTTCGATGCGATCCCGCGGTCTTCTCGTGTTTCTTCTGCTCATGGTCTCGGCCGCGCCGCTGATGGCGCGCAACCGGCCCGCGCCGACCGCCCCCGGTACGTACAAGGCGTGGGGGCCGGACATCGACCAGATGGAGATCGTGAAGACGTTCAAGATGGCTGACTACGACAAGGTCGCGGTGGTGCCGTTCGACACCGCGGAGACGCCGCTGCCCGATCCAAAGGACCGGTCCTACGAGACGATCAAATCGGTGCTCGACGGCTACACGCTCACGCTGGTGGAGGCGCTGAAGCCGGAGCTGAAGGCAAAGGCCGACGTCGAGCGCGCAGAGAGGGCCCCGAAATCGGTCAGGACGCTGATCGTGCGCGGCAAGGTCCTCGACCTTTCTCCCGGATCACGCGCGAAGCGCTATGTTGCCGGATTCGGTGCGGGAGCGGCGGGGACCAAGGTGACCGGCGAGATCGTCGACGCGCAGAGCGGCGAGGTTCTGGCGCGCTTCACCCAGGAGCGGCGCTCGGGCGGGACGTGGAAATTCGGAGGCGGCAAGGACTTGGACGTCATGCGCGACAGCATCCACGCCACCGGGCAGGACATCGCGCACATCCTCGATCAGTTCTGATGGCGGGTTACTCGGGGACGCCGCTGGCGAAGAAGCTGGGGATCAAGCCCGGCGCGACGATTCTTCTCGACGGTGCGCCCGCGAATTACCCCGCGGAGCAGGCGACGGTCGCGCGCTCGCTGTCCGATCGTGTCGATCTCGTCCACATCTTTACCACCCGCGCGAGCGAGCTCGCGGCGAAGCTGCGGAAGTTGCGTACCTCGATTCGCGACGACGCGACGCTCTGGGTGTCGTGGCCAAAAAAATCGTCGAAGGTCCCGACCGATGTGACCGAGGACGTCATCCGCGACGTGGCGCTGCCGCTCGGTTTTGTCGATGTGAAGGTCTGCGCTGTCGACGACGTGTGGTCAGGGCTCAAGCTGGTCGTTCGGCGCGAG
>Ga0070741_10016659_pt1 | contig 12205 bp, 9 predicted proteins | sample Coa_R1_4_FD_66440 | JGI IMG/M metagenome (GOLD analysis project Ga0070741, IMG submission 66440) | Surface soil microbial communities from Centralia Pennsylvania, which are recovering from an underground coalmine fire - Coalmine... | ecosystem: Environmental > Terrestrial > Soil > Unclassified ...
GCCCGGCCCGCCCCAACCGGCGTTCCTCCGCCGCCATATCCGGGCAGCTGCACGCCGGTTGCCCACACCCGGCCCCTCCCGCCCCGGCCCGGCCCGTCCCAACCGGCGTCCCTCCGCCGCCATATCCGGGCAGATGCACGCCGGTTGCCCGCACCCGCCCGGCCCGCCCCAACCGGCGTTCCTCCGCCGCCATATCCGGGCAGCTGCACGCCGGTTCCCCGCACCCGCCCGGCCTGGCCCAACCGGCGTTCCTCCGCCGCCATATCCGGGCAGGTGCACGCCGGTTGGGCGGAGCGGCGGTGGGGGCGTTGCGGTAGTGGCCGGGGAGACCGGTGTCTGGGATCATCTGGCGATGGGGGGACCGGCCGGGCGGAAGCCGTCGAGCGCGTCCCGGCCGGGCGCGGCGCCGGCCGGAGCGGCGAACAGGCGGCCGGGCGACCCCCGGGCGGGGCAGCGGGGCAAGGTGGCGACGGCGCTGGCCATCGGGCTCGGCCGCTACCGGTTCGTGCTGGCCGGGGTGTCGGTGATCCTCTTCGTCCTGGCTCTGCTGCCGGCCGGCCATGACGACCGGGCGGCGGCCGGCAGGCCGGGCGGGGGCAGCCGCGGCTTCACCGTGATCGATCCGACGCCGGGGCGCAAACCGGCGACCCGCCCACGGCGGGGGCCGGCCCGGGCAGTCGAGGCGGCCCCCGACACGGCGACCACCGGGCCCGCCGCGCCGTCCGGGCGGGCCGCGGCGGGAACCCATCCGCCGGCGACCACGGCCGGCCGCCGGCCGGCGGCCGGGGCGGCCACCCCGCCGGCCCCCGATCTGCTGCCGAGCCCGGCCTGCGACCCGGCCACCGGGCGCCTGGCGGTGCCGACCCGCTTCGCCCCGCCCTGCGTGGCGTCGGTGGCGTCGAACGGCGGGGCGACCTGGCCGGGAGTCACCGCCACGGAGATCGTCGTCGCCGTCTATCTCGACCGGGGCGACGTCGCCGCCCGGGCGCTGGGGGCGGCGGCCGGCAACCGGGACAGTGCCGAGGAGATCGCCGCCACCTACCGGTCGTACACCGACTACTTCGAGCACCACTACCAGACGTGGGGCCGGCGGGTGCGGCTGGAGTTCGTGACGCCGTCGGGGGCCGACGACGACCCGGGCCGGGCCCGGGCCGACGCCGTGCGGGTGGCCACGGAGATCGGCGCCTTCGCCTCCTGGGGCGGGCCGGCCCGGACCTCGGCCTACGCCGACGAGCTGGCCGCCCGGCGGGTGCTGTGCATCTGCTCCGTGCCCGAGCCCGACAGCTGGTACCAGGCCCACGCCCCGTTCGTGATCTCGCCCGAGGCGACGGCCGGTCAGCGCATCACGCTCCAGACGGAGTACGTGGCCCGGCGGCTGGCGGGCCACGACGCCCGGTTCGCCGGCGACGTCACGCTGGCCGCCCAGACCCGGACGTTCGGGCTGGTCTACGAGGACTCGGCGGGCCGGGCCGGCCTCCGCGACGCCGAGGCCCTGGAGCGGGAGCTGCGCCGGGCCGGTGTGGAGCTGCTCGACTCCGTGGGGTTCGACGCCGGCGGGGCGGGGGCCGCGGCGGAGTCCGCCGAGGCCCGCAAGGTCGTCAGCCGGATGCGGCTGGCCGGCGTGACCAGCGTCCTCTACGTGGGCGACGGCCTCTTCCCCGTCTTCATGACCCAGGAGGCCACCCGCCAGGGCTACGGGCCGGAGTGGGTGCTGCTCGGCCCGGCCGGCGACGGGTCGGGCACCGGCGGTGCCGGGCTCACCGGCGCCGACACCGCCTTCGCCGGCCGCACCTACGACGGCGCCCAGTGGAGCCACGCCTTCGGGCTGTCGTTCTCCCCCGCCCGGCTGGCCCCCGGCCAGGACGAGGCGGGACGGGTGCACGCCTGGCACACCGGCTCGCCGCCCCCCGCCCGGGCGACGCACTCGCTCATCTACCGGGCACCGTGGCTGTTCTTCACCGGCGTCCACCTCGGCGGCCCGGCGGTCACCCCGGCCTCCGTGCGGGACGGCCTCTTCCGCCTGCCTCCCGCCGGCCGGGGCATGGTGACGAGCCCGTCGGTGTCGTTCGGCCGCCACGGCCTGTGGGCCGCCGAGGACTACGGCGCGGCCGACGACGTGACCGAGCTGTGGTGGGACGCCACCGCCGCCGGCCCCGACGAGGCCGGCGGCCAGGGCGTCGGCCTGTACCGCTACGTGGCCGGCGGACGCCGCTATCTCCCCGGCCAGCAGCCCGCCACCGACACCGCCGCCTTCGCCCGCGACGGCTCCGTGACGGTCTACGACGAGCCCCCCGCCTCGGACCGCCCGCCGTCCTACCCCCACCGCGACTGAGCCGCACCCCCTACCGCCCGAGCGCCCGGGCCACCTCGGCCACCACGGACTCCGGGGCGTGGACGAAGCGCCGCCACGTCACCTCCAGGACGATCCAGCCCATGAGCTGCAACCAGTTGCGGCGCACCGGATCGCTCTCGAAGGCCCGCTCGAAGTCGTGGCCGATCCGGCCGATGCACTCGACGGCGACCTTCCTCGGGGCGGGATAGGCGAGGTCGATGAAGTACCGCCCCTCGGGATGGTCGACCGGGTACTCGTACTGCGGCGCCGGCAGCCCGGCCGCCTCCAGGAGGACGCCGACCCGCCGGGCGAACTTCGTCCCCGCCGGGGCGGTCCCGTCCCGGGTGAGCAGCACGTCCCGGTAGCGCTGCAGCCCCGGCCGCCCCCGCCCGGTGTGGACGAGCAGGCACTCCCACAGTTCGTCCCAGTCGACCAGGTCCAGCCGCCGGGCCTCGTCGAAGAGGTCGAGCCGCTCCGGGAGGGTCCGCACCTGGGAACAGGCGTCGAGGATCGTGCGGGCGACGCCCGTGACGGCCAGCCCGTCCCGCACCCCGGCCGTCTCGGCGGCCACGTCGAACAGCCGGCTCTCGTGGAACTGCACCCCCGGGCGGGACCGGGGCCGCCGGTGCCGGGGGACCGTGATGTCGATGATCCCCGGCTGGTGCTCCTCGATCCCGTACAGCCAGGCCGCGCTCCGGTGCGAGATGAGCGCCGGGGCCCGGGCCGACAGCAGCGCCGCCGAGGCCCGCAGCGGCCACGAACGCTTGACCCCCCAGGGCCGGAAGGCCCCGGGCGCCTCACGGACAATGCGGCCGGCGGCCAGCTGGTGGTCGATGTCGTCGTCGCTCACGCCGGCGGCCCGGAGTTGCCAGCGGGAGGCGGCCGAGTGCTGATCCCGGGCCAGCCGGGGAAAGGCCTCGGCCAGCGGTACGGGTTCCTCGTGGTCGGTCTGCCTGGCGGGCTCCATCCCCGTCCTCCTCTTCCAAACTGGCGTGCATCCGCCCGGATATGGCGGCGGGTGAACGCCGGAACGTGCTGGGCGGGGGAAGCGGGCGAACCGGCGGGCAGGAGCCCGGATACGGCGGCGGAGGAACGCCGGTTCGAGGAGGGGGAAGAAGTAACGGGGCGGGGTGAGCGGGGACTGAACCCCCGAGGGTGCGACCCGCACCGCAGGGCATAGGGTATTGGACCCGGACGGAGGTTCACATGGGGTTTTTCACCAAGAAGACCGAGATGATCTCGCCCGACTCGGCGCTGCCGGGGCGGGACCGGGAGATGCCGGTGCCGGCGGCCCACGAGGTGCTCGGCACGCCGCTGCGGCCGCCGTTCCCCGACGGGTTCGAGACGATGGTCGTCGGGATGGGGTGCTTCTGGGGCGCCGAGCGGAAGTTCTGGCAGGCGGACGGGGTCTACACCACCGCCGTCGGGTACGCCGGGGGCTACACGCCGAACCCGTCCTACGAAGAGGTCTGCTCCGGACGGACGGGCCACACCGAGGCCGTGCTGGTCGTGTTCGATCCCGCCCGGACGAGCTACGAGAACCTGCTCAAGATCTTCTGGGAGGCCCACGACCCGACGCAGGGCATGCGCCAGGGCAACGACGTCGGCACCCAGTACCGGTCGGCCATCTACACGTTCTCCGACGAGCAGGCGGCGGCCGCCCGGGCGTCCCGGGACGCCTACAACAAGGCCCTGGTCGACGCCGGCTACGGCGAGATCACGACCGAGATCGCCCCGGCCGGGCCCTTCTACTACGCCGAGGACTACCACCAGCAGTATCTGGCCAAGAATCCTTATGGTTACTGCGGTCTCGGAGGAACAGGAGTCAGCTGCCAATGAGCTTGAGCTACGCCAACGGCCCGTCGACCCAACCGCTGCTCGGCGAGACGATCGGGGAGAACCTGGAGCGCACCGCCGCCCGCTTCCCCGACCGTGACGCCCTGGTGTCGTGCCACCAGAACCGGCGCTACACCTACGCCGAGTTCAACGCCGCGGTCGACGAGGTCGCCCGGGGGCTCCTGGCCCTCGGGCTGGAGGTCGGGGACCGGATCGGGATCTGGAGCCCGAACTGCGCCGAGTGGGTGCTGGTCCAGTACGCCACCGCCAAGGCCGGCGTCATCCTGGTCAACATCAACCCGGCCTACCGCACCTCCGAGTTGGCGTACGCCCTCAACCAGTCCGGCTGCCGGATGCTCATCGCCGCCCGGGCCTTCAAGACCAGCGACTACGCGGCGATGATCGAGGAGGTCCGTCCCGGGCTGCGGGCGCTGGAGAAGGTCATCCTGCTCGACTCGCCGGCCTGGGACGAGCTCATCGCCGGCGCCGCCCGGGTCACCGACGAGGCCCTGCGGGAGCGGATGGCCGGCCTGCAGTTCGACGACGCCATCAACATCCAGTACACGAGCGGCACGACCGGGTTCCCCAAGGGCGCCACGCTGTCGCACCACAACATCCTGAACAACGGCTACTTCATCGGCGAGGCCTGCCGCTACACCGAGGCCGACCGGGTCTGCATCCCGGTGCCCTTCTACCACTGCTTCGGCATGGTGCTGGGCAACCTGGCCTGCACCACCCACGGCGCCGCCATCGTCATCCCCGAGGCCGGCTTCGAGCCCGGCGCCACGCTCGAAGCGGTGCAGGCCGAGCACTGCACCAGCCTCTACGGCGTGCCGACCATGTTCATCGCCGAGCTCGACCACCCCGGCTTCGAGAGCTTCGACCTGTCCTCCCTGCGGACGGGCATCATGGCCGGCTCGCCCTGCCCGGTGGAGGTCATGAAGCAGGTCGTGTCCCGCATGCACATGGAGGACGTGACCATCGCCTACGGCATGACCGAGACGTCGCCGGTGTCGACCCAGACCACACCGGACGACAGCCTGGAGCAGCGGGTGTCGACGGTCGGCCGGGTCCACCCCCACGTCGAGGTGAAGATCACCGACCCCGAGTCGGGGCGGGTGGTCGAGCGGGGCACGCCGGGCGAGCTCTGCACCCGGGGCTACTCGGTGATGACGGGCTACTGGAACGACCCCGAGCGCACCGCCGAGGCCATCGACGCCGCCGGCTGGATGCACACCGGAGACCTCGCCACCATGGACGCCGACGGCTACGTCAACATCGTGGGCCGCATCAAGGACATGATCATCCGGGGCGGGGAGAACATCTACCCCCGGGAGATCGAGGAGTTCCTCTACACCCACCCCGACGTCAGCGACGTCCAGGTGATCGGCGTGCCCGACGTCAAGTACGGCGAGGAGCTCATGGCCTGGGTCAAGGTCCGGGAGGGGGCGTCGCTGACGGAGGACGCCCTGAAGGAGTTCTGCCAGGGCAGGATCGCCCACTACAAGGTCCCCCGCTACATCAAGTTCACCGACGAGTTCCCCATGACCGTCACGGGCAAGATCCAGAAGTTCAAGATGCGGGAGATGGCGGTGGCCGAACTCGGTCTGGAAGCGGCCGCCGGGATGAAGACGGCGTAGCCGGGGCTCAGCCGGCGGGAATGGTGACGTAGGTCACCATTCCCTTGCCGCCGGCGTGGCGGGGGCCGCCGGCCCGGTCGGCCATGTAGCAGGCGAAGACGTAGGTCCGGTTGGGGTCGAGGGTCACGGTGAACGTCGCCTGGGCGCCGGCGCTGAGCGGCCCGGCGAAGGCCACGTCGTCGGGCGGGGTCAGACCCTCGGGAGGTGGCTGGTCGGCGGCGTCGGCGGCCAGGAACTGGTCGAAGGCGGACCTGGCGGCGGCGGCGTCGACGCCGGCGGGGAACTCGGCCAGCCCGAGGCTGTGGTCCTGCTGGCCGTCGTTGCGGAACGTCAGCGTCCTCGGCCCGGGGGTCAGCGGGGGGACGTCGAAGGCCCAGTCCCGGGCCACGACGGTGCCGTCGGTCGGCGGCATCACCGCCGCATTGGCCGCCTTGACCGTGAACGGCACCACCATGCCGAGGTCGAAGTGGAACCGGTCGGAACCGGCCGGGGGCTCGCCGGCGGCGTTCGGGTCCAGGCTGTCGGCGTCGGTCAGGGTGCAGGCGAAGACGTACTTGCCGGGCGGGAGCGTGAGCGTGGCCGCCGCCGACGTCCCGCCGGCCACCAGCGAGACGCCGCCCCGGAAGTGGAGGTAGGCGGGCACCGGCTTGCCGTCGCCCTTCACGACCGGCGTCAGGTCCTGCTTCAGCCGGTCGAGGGGCGTGTCGCCGGCCTCGACGATGACCGCCTCGTGCTTGAGCTTCCCGTCGTTCTGGAGGGTGAGGTGCACGACCCCGCCCTCGATCTCGGCCGGGGCGTCGAAGCCGTACTCGTGGGCCCGCACGGTCACGGCCGACACCGGCGCCGCCGTCGAGGACGTCGTCGCCGGCCCCGTACCGGCCTTCTTCCCCCCGCCGCGGCTGCACCCCCCGAGCAGCAGGCCGGAACACACCACCACGAGCGTCAGGACTGGGCGTCGCACGCCGGGGGAGGGTACCCGGCCGGCGGCGTCAGGCGATGACGCGGAAGAGTTCTTCCAGGGTCGTCTTGCCCTGGGCCACCTTGACCAGGCCGTCCTCCCGGAGCGTCAGCATCCCCTGGGCCAGGGCGGTCTTCTTGATGTCGTCCGACGAGTAGCGCTCCACCACCATCCGCCGGATGTCCTCGCTCATCACCAGCACCTCGTGGACGGCCAGGCGGCCCCGGTAGCCGGTGCGGGAGCAGGCGGCGCAGCCCACCGCCCGGTAGAGCGTGGGGGCGCCCTCGGCCTTGAGGAGGGCGGCGGGCCAGCCGGCCTCGGTCAGCTCGGCGGCGGTCGGCTCGTACTCCTCCCGGCAGCGGTCGCAGAGCTTGCGGGCGAGGCGCTGGGCCACGACGCAGTCGAGGGCCGAGACCACCAGGAACGGCTCGACGCCCATCTCCACCAGCCGCATGGGGGTGGAGGCGGCGTCGTTGGTGTGCAGCGTCGACAGCACCAGGTGACCGGTGAGGGAGGCCTCGATGGCGATGGTGGCCGTCTCCCGGTCCCGGATCTCGCCGACGAGGACGATGTCGGGGTCGGACCGCAGGATCGACCGCAGGGCCGAGGCGAAGGTCAGCCCGGCCTTGGGGTTGACCTGCACCTGGTTGACGCCGGGCAGGCGGTACTCGACCGGATCCTCGACGGTGATGACGTTCTTGTCCGTCGAGTTGAGGACGTTGAGGGTGGCGTAGAGCGTCGTCGACTTGCCCGACCCGGTGGGCCCGGTGACCAGCACGGTGCCGTAGGGCTTGCGGAAGCAGGCTTCGAAGCGGGGCAGGACGGCGGGGTGGAAACCGAGGTCCGACAGGCTGAGGCGGGCCTGGGTCTTGTCCAGGATCCGCATGACGACCTTCTCGCCGTACACCGTCGGCAGGGTGGCGACCCGGAGGTCGACGCCCTTGCCGGCGACCTGGAGGGATATGCGGCCGTCCTGGGGGATCCGGCGCTCGGCGATGTTGATGTCGGCCATGACCTTGAGGCGGCTGATCACGCCGCCCTGGATGGACCGGGGCGAGTGCATGACCTCGTGGAGCACGCCGTCGACCCGGAACCGGATGCGCAGGTCGGACTCGGTCGGCTCGACGTGGATGTCCGACGCCCGGTCGGCCACGGCCTGGGCGATGAGCAGGTTGACGAACTTGACGATCGGGGCGTCCTCGACCGCCTCCCGGGCCACGGCCTCGTCGTCGTCGTCGCCCAGCTCCTCGGCGGCGATCTGGGCCACCTCGTCGACCTCGGCGTCGAGGCGGTGGAACCGGTCGATGGCCTCGGCCAGCTGGGTGCGGGTGGCCACCACCACCTGGATCTCGGCCCCGGTGACGGCCCGGAGGTCGTCGATGGCCAGCACGTTGCCGGGGTCGGCCATGGCCACCTGGAGCCTATCGTCGGACCAGGTGATCGGCAGGGCCAGCAGCCGGCGGGCCATGGCCTCGGGCAGGAGGGCCACCGCCCCCCGGTCGATGGGGTACTCGGCCAGGTCGACGAACTCCAGCCCCAGCTGGCGGGCCAGCGCCCCGGTGAGGACGGCCTCGGTCACCGCCCCCAGCTCCACCAGCAGCTGGCCGATCGGCAGGCCCCGCTCGGCCTGGGCCTTCAGTGCCGCGTCGAGCTGAGCCTGGGTGATCAGGCCTTCGGACAGCAGCATCTCGCCGAGCGGCTGACGGAAGAGCAGGGCGGGCTCCGGTGGCGGCGGGAAAGGAACGTTCCACCTTCTATCGGCGGATCGGGCGGCCCTCTGAATGTGACCGGAACGGCCGAACCGGGCGAAGGAGCTACATCCCGCCGGGAGCCTCCTCCCACGACTCCTGCTGCTGGAGGGCGAAGAGCGACGTGTAGCCGCCCGACCAGTCGGGGGGGACGAGGCAGGGCCGGGGGTCGTGGTGGGCCCAGCGCGCCGGGGCCCCCCGGACGATCTCCCCGGCGTGGCTGGAGGGCAGCGGGTTGGCCGTGTAGGGGAAGGCGTCGGCGGCGGAGTACACGTTGAGCAGCAGCGGCCGGCCGGCGTCGGCCAGGTTGGGCCGGGAGCCGTGCACCACCCGGCAGTTGTGGATCGTGATCGACCCGGCCGGGCCGGTGAGCTCGTCGGCCGTCTCGACCGGCACCGCCTTCACGTCGGCCTCCGACAGGCAGCCCACCCATTTGCCGTCGGCGTCGTACTGGGAGAACAGCTCACCGTCGTGCGTGCCGGGCACGACCATCAGCGGGCCCTGGTCGGGGCCGCAGTCGTAGAGGTAGAGCCCGGCGGTGAGGGGCGAGTAGTTGGTGTGGGGCCAGTAGGTGATGTCCTGGTGCCACTTGACCTCTTCGCCGCCCTTGGCCCATTTGAAGTTCAGCTTCGAGTGGTGGAACTTCACGTCGGGCCCGACGAGGTCGGCCATGATGTCGGGCAGGACGGACTGCGAGGCGAAGGCCCAGTACTCCGGGTGGTGGTCGACGGGGCTGGTCAGCCGGCGGAGCCGCGGTTCGGCGGCGGTGTGCCCCGGTTCGAGGTCGAAGACGCGGTCGGAGCGGGTCAGGGCCCGGCTGCGGTCGACCATCTCCTCGGTGGCGGACCGGAGGCGGGCCAGCCACCCCTCGTCGACGATCGACTCCACCAGCAGGTAGCCGTGGGCGAAATAGAACTCCCGCTGCTCCTGGGTGAGCACCCGGGGCTCGCAGGCGAGGACCTCTTCGGGCTGCATGGGCTCCCCCCTTGACCTTCTCTTATCGCAGGGTACCTGCCTCTTTCTGCCCCGATCACCCAAGACTGCCAACCCGGTCTCACTCGCCGTCACCGGCCGGCCGACAAACCGAATTGCCCCGGACGGAAAGGCAAAGGACCACCACCGTGTCCCTCCAAGGAACCCTCGATACCCTCAGCCTCCCCGAACTGTGCGAGCTGCTGTCGGGGACCGGCAAGACCGGCGCCCTCCACGTCCGGGCCGAGTCCGGTCAGGGCGTGCTGTGGTTCACCGACGGCAAGGTCTGCGCCGGTGAGGCCGGGAGCCAGACGGGCCCGCCCCCGCCCGGTGCCGGCGGCGATCTCCTCGAGCGCCTCCACGACGTCTGCTTCGAGCTGTTCCGCTACACCGAGGGCTCCTTCGAGTTCGAGGTCGACCGGCGGCCGTCGTGGGCGGCCGACAAGGCCGTCGACGTCACCGGCCTGGTGGCCGAGACCGAGCGCCGCATGGCCGAGTGGCGCGACATCATCGCCGTCATCCCCTCGGTCGAGGCCCGCCCCCGGCTGGTGGCCGAGCCGCCCGGCGGCGGCCCCATCACCCTCGACGCCGCTCAGTGGCGGGTGGTCACCGGCATCGACGGGCGCCGCCGCGTCAGCGCCCTCATCCGGGTGCTCGACGGCGGGGAGTTCACCGTCTGCAAGATCCTCCGCAGCCTGGTCCAGGCCGGCCTGGTCGAGATCGAACCGGCCGACGGCGCCGCTCCGGCGGCGGGCGAGGGCCCGTCGACCGCCGCCGCCGCCCTGGCCGGCACCGAAGCCGAGGCCGGCAGCGACCGCCCCGCCCCGGCCGGCAAAGCGGCGCGCCACCAGCCGGCGGCCGTGACCGACGACGAGCCGGCCGCCGCCGGCGACGACGGCGATCCGCTGGCCGACGGCCTCGACCGCGGCGCGGTCGTCGCCCTCCTGGCCAGCGCCCGCTCGAAGTAACCCGCCCCGGGGCCGCCCGGCCCGACCATTCCGGCGTTCACCCGCCGCCATATCCGGGCTCATGCACGCCAGTTCGCGCCCGCCGCCCGGGGCCCGACCATCCGGCGTTCACCCGCCGCCATATCCGGGCTTGTGCACGCCGGTTCGGCCCGCCCCCCGGCCCCGCCATTCCGGCGTTCACCCGCCGCCATATCCGGGCTCGTGCACGCCAGTTCGCGCCCGCCGCCCGGGGCCCGACCATCCGGCGTTCACCCGCCGCCATATCCGGGCTCGTGCACGCCAGTTCGGCCCGCCCGCCCCCCCCGGCCCGACCATTCCGGCGTTCACCCGCCGCCATATCCGGGCTCGTGCACGCCGGTTTGCGGAAGGGGGTCAGCGGGCGGCGAGGACGGCGGCGACGGCGGCGCGCATGGCGTCGATCGGGGCCGGTTCGGCCGTCCACAGCGTGAAGGACCGGGCGGCCTGGTGGAGGAGCATGCCGAGGCCGTTGACGGCCGCCGCGCCCCGGGCCCGGGCGGCGGTGAGCAGCGGCGTGTCGGCGGGGTGGTAGACGAGGTCGACGACCGACTGGCCGGCGTGGAGGGCCCCGGGGTCGACCGGGAGCGGATCGCCGCCGGACATGCCGAGCGGCGTGGCGTTGACGATCACGGTGAAGGCCGCCGGGTCGACGGCGCCGATGGGGACGGCCCGGGCGCTCGGGGCGAGGGCGGCGGCGGACTCCGCCGCGTCGGGGCGGCGGGCGGCGACGGTGACCGAGGCGCCGGCCCGGCCGAGGGCCAGGACGACCGCCCGGGCCGCGCCGCCGGCGCCGAGCACCAGCACCGGCTCCCCGGCGACGGCGATGCCTTCTGCGGCCACGGCGTCGAGGAAGCCGGGCCCGTCGGTGGAGTCGCCCAGCGTCCGGCCGCCGGGACGGGCCACCACGGTGTTGACCGACCGCAGGGCGGCGGCGTCGGCCGTCAGCTCGTCGCAGGCGCCGGCCACGTCCTCCTTGTGGGGCATGGTCACGTTGAGCCCGGCCAGCCCCAGCGCCGCCACGGCGGCCACCGCCTCGGCGCCCCGGCCCCGGGACACCGGGAAGGCGACGTAGACCCAGTCCAGCCCGAGCGCCTCGAAGGCGGCGTTGTGGAGGGTCGGCGACAGCGAATGGGCCACCGGATCGCCGATGACGCCCACCACCCGGGTGTGGCCCGACAGCGGCGGCCGGGCGCCGGTCACAGCAGGCCCTTCCGGCGGGCGTCGGCCTTCAGGGCTTCGAACTCCGCCGGCGTGGTGGCGAAGGCGTGCTTGCCGTTCTTGTCGGCCAGCACGTAGTAGAGGAATGTCGTGTCGGCCGGGTGGACCATGGCCTCCAGCGAGGCCCTGCCGGGGGCCGAGATCGGCGTCGGCGGGAGGCCGTCGATCTTGTAGGTGTTGTAGGGGCTGTCGATCTCCAGGTCCCGGTTGAGCACCCGGTCCTTGTGCTCGCCGAGGGCGTAGAGGACGGTGGCGTCGATCTGGAGCTTCATCCCCTTCTGGAGCCGGTTGGCGATCACCGAGGCGATGAGCGGCCGGTCTTCGGGGACCTTGGCCTCGCTCTCCACCAGCGAGGCGCCGACGATCAGCTGGTAGGCGCCGAGCCCGGTCGGCCGGGCCGCCGGGCCGAGGCCGACCTCGTCGGCCACCTGCTCGAAGCGGGCCACCAGCCGGCGGAGGATGGCGGCGTCGTCCTCCTTGTCGGTGATCAGGTAGGTGTCGGGGAACAGCAGGCC
>Ga0070741_10016660_pt1 | contig 12205 bp, 10 predicted proteins | sample Coa_R1_4_FD_66440 | JGI IMG/M metagenome (GOLD analysis project Ga0070741, IMG submission 66440) | Surface soil microbial communities from Centralia Pennsylvania, which are recovering from an underground coalmine fire - Coalmine... | ecosystem: Environmental > Terrestrial > Soil > Unclassified ...
CGCCTCGGCGATGTCCTGATACACACCGTCCACCATTGCCGACGCCATGTTCAACAACGTCAGCTCGTCGATGTTCTTCACTTCGCGTGCAGCGAGCATGATTTGCTGGCCGTCGCGCACTTCGATCCCAAGCTTTTGCAGCTCGAACATCATGGGCGGCTCGACCACGTCGAGGCCGAGCGGCATATCGCCGACACCTTCGGCATCGAGAATGGATTTGATTTCCTTCGCGGCGTCGCGGAACAGCGCGATGTCGCCGCCCACCGCCCCGCGCAGACCGAGCAGCCCGGCGCGGCAATGGTCGTGGTGCAGCCACGGCGCGTGCAGGCGGTGATGCTTGGCGGCGGAACCGAAATCCCAGATGTAGGGATCGCCGTTGCCGGTCAGCAGCGAATAGCGCGTGAGCTTGTCGCGTGCCCACTCGCCGATGACCGTGCTGGTGGTGTAGCGGATGTTGTGCTGATCGAACGACAGCAGGGCGCCGAGGCCGGAGGCAGCGAGCGCCGCGCGGACGCGCGCCAGGCGATAGTCGTGCAGCCGGCGAAAATTAATGCGCTCCTCGAAATCCACCTGGGTGTGTCCCGGCGCACCGATCGGCCGGTCCCAGTTGTGATGCGGGTCGATGTCGTCAGGCCGGATGATTTTCGGTTCGCGCGGTTTCTTTTTCTCGGCCATGGTTTCCTTCGTTACCGCAGATGCGTCGCCTAAGTTTCCTTGATGACAGCGAGCTTGGTGCCGATCGGCACTGTCTCACCCGCCTCGACAAGAATCGCCGTCACCACGCCGGCGACCGGGGATGGGATGTCCATAATGGTCTTTTCGCTTTCCAGCTCAAACAGGTTCTCATCGGCCTTGATGCTGTCGCCGACTTTCTTATGCCACACGAGGACTTTGCCCTCGGTAACCGTTTCACCCACTTGCGGCATGATGATTTCCATTAGCGGCGTTTCTCCAGCGCTTGGCGGATTTCTACGACGATGCGCGTCACCGGGGGCACCACGGTATCTTCGAGTTGGTCCGATGAAGGAAGCGGGATATGCGGCGTCGTGATTCTTATCACCGGCTGCTTTAGCGCACCGAAGCACTCTTCCTGAATGATCGATGCAATCTCCGCGCCCCAGCCGCAAAGCCGGGGGTTCTCTTCCACGGTGAATACACGCCCGGTACGCGCCGATTCGGCGAGCAACGTCTGCGCATCGAGCGGCACCAGCGTGCGCACATCGATGACGGCCGCTTCGACGCCGTGCTCCGCGGCGAGCGTTTCCGCTGCCTTCAGCGCACGCGGCACCATCGCCGCGAGCGCGATGATGGTGATGTCCTTGCCGGCCCGCAGCACTTTGGCCTTGCCCAGCGGCTCTATATGTTCACCGTCCGGGACCTCGCCCTTGGTGGCGAGCAGGCTCTTGTGCTCGAAAAAAAGCACCGGGTCGGGATCGCGTATCGCTGCGGCCAACAAACCTTTGACGTCAGCCGGACTCGAAGGCGCCACCACTTTGATCCCGGGCACCGCCATCGCCCAGTTCTCGACGCTTTGCGAGTGCTGCGCGCCGAAGCGCGAGCCGGCGCCATTGGCGGTGCGGATGACCAGGGGCAGCGTAATCTGGCCGTTGCTCATGTAGCGCGTCTTCGCGATTTCGTTCGCGACATAGTCCCAGCAGCACGCGAGAAAATCGGAGAACATGATTTCCGCAACCGGGCGCAGCCCGGTCATGGCGGCGCCCATCGCGGCGCCGAGAATGGCGAGCTCCGAGATCGGCGTGTCCTTCACGCGCTTCGGACCGAATTTTTCGTAAAGCCCAACCGTGGTTTTGAACACGCCGCCCGCCGCGGCCGTGTCCTCGCCGAACAGCACCACGCGCTCATCGCGCGCCATCTCCTGGGCGATGCCGGCCGCGACCGCATCGCGGTAAGTCAATTGCGCCATGCGCAGCCCCCATCGGCCCACACGTCGGTGAATGCCGACTCGATCGCCGGCGTCGGCGACGCCTTCGCCTGCTCGGTCGCTTCATTCACCTTAGCCATCGCCTCAGCTTCGATAGCCGCTAACGTCGTTTCGGCAACGCCTTGCTCGAGCAAGCGCTTGCGATAGGTCGCTACCGGATCGCGCTTCATCCACTCGGCAAGCTCTTCCGGCGGCCGGTACTTGGCCGGATCGGCGCGCGAGTGACCGCTGTGACGATAAGTCAGGCATTCGATCAGGGACGGGCCGCCGCCCTCGCGGGCTTTCGCAATCGCGGCGCGGGCGGCGCCGAAGACGATATCCGCGTCGTTGCCGTCGATCACTTGGCGTTCGAGGTTATACGCCGCCGCGCGATCCGCCGCCGGATGCTTCACCGCGGTGACGTCCGCAATTGGCGTGTATTCCATGTACATGTTGTTCTCGCACACGAAAATCACCGGCAGTTTCCACACCGCGGCGAGGTTCAGCGCTTCGTGAAACGCCCCGATATTGGTCGTGCCGTCGCCGAAAAACGCCACCGCCACCTGCTTGGTGCCGCGATACTGTGCCGACCAGGCGGCGCCGGCGGCGATCGGCAAATGCGCGCCGACGATGGCATAGGAGCCCATCACGCCGTGCTTGACGCTCGTGAGATGCATCGACCCGCCCTTGCCCGCCATCAAGCCGCACTGGCGCCCCATCAACTCGCCGAGCACGCCCACCATGGGCGCACCGCGTGCCAGGGTGTGATGGTGACCGCGGTACGTGCAGAAGGTGTAATCGTCGGGATTCATCGCCGCCGCGAAACCGGCGGCGATTGCTTCCTGGCCGAGCGCCAGGTGGCTCGTGCCCTTCACCAGATTTTGTAGAAACAGGTCGTACGCGCGCTTCTCGCAATAGCGCAGCTCCACCTGCAACCGGTAAAGCAACAAGCGCGTCGGCCCCGGAACATCAACTGCCGTCATACGTGTTTCCTTGCACTGCTCTCAGGGCTTGGCGAATGCCTTGTTGTAGTAACTGAGGTCCAGGTATTTGTTCGGGTCGCTGAGTTTTTTCGGCGGCTCGCCGAACTTGCTGCGCAATTGCAGCACGGTCTGAAACCCCTTGGCGTTGATCGAGATGTCGCGGTTGAAACCGGGCAGCAGCAGGTCATACGCCTGCTTCGCGAGCGCCGGAGTTAGATCGCGCACATTGGCCACCAGTACCGCCTCGACGATCTCGCGATTCTTTGGATCGTAGATCCAATCCATGCCGGCGCGATACGCGCGCATGAAGCCGATCAGCGCCGCCTCGTTCTGACTCGCCCAGGCGCGCCGCGCCATACCGGCCGTGCCCTGATAGGCGCCGAGCGATTCGGCGGTGGCGAGCTCGTTGAACCCGCGGTTCTTCGCGAGCAGCTCGAATGGCGTGCGCAAGATCGTACCCGCGTGCTTGCCCGCGAGCAGCTCCTTGTAGCGCGTGGCGGTCGCGCCGGCGCGTTCGAATTTCACATCCGTCTCGGCGATGCCGTTGCGCGCCAGCAGCTCGCGCAGCACGTAGGCGAGGCCGTTGGTCAACGCGTCGACGGAGAGCGTTTTACCTTTGAGATCCGAGAAACGTTTTACGTCCGGGGCGGTAACGAGGGACACGAAGCCGCTGTCGCTGCCCATGAAGCCGAAGAGATCCGGATTCTCCGCTATCTTGGCCTCGCCCTGGCCTTCCTGATATGCGACCAAGTTATCGATGGTGGCGAGGCCGACGTCGAAGCGCCCGTCTAACAGGCCGGTAATCAGGAATCCCGAATTGGGCGTATGCGTAACCGTGACGGCAACGCCGTTCGCCTGAAAAAAACCCTGGCGCTGCGCCGCCCAAAGCGGCAGATTCCAGCCGCCGTCGAAAGTGATAACACGTACGGGCTTCGGTGGAGGCGGAGGTGAGGACGGCGTTTGCGCGGCGGCGGTCCCGATGGCTACGACAAGAGCAAGCAACAAAACCACGCGCTTAAGCATCGCCCTACCCTCCTGGCCCGGCCTTTATTAGACGGCTTAGCGCCGCGCGATGGCTGTGCGCTACAAGAACATGGCACGTCACCCGCGGCGTGAAATCATATCGCCGCCTCACGCCCAAGAGCAAATTGCGCGCCCCGTCGCTATCGACGCCTGCGGAACGCTCGTGGTACTTGGCGACGATGCCGAACCCGGTAGTCGGACTCGCCGGGCACCTAAACGCAAAAGATACGAACCGCGCTCCATTTGTACAACCCCGGACCGTTTCCTATAATGCGCCGCTCCGCGCCAACCACCCGATCACGGCCAGGTAGCTCAGTTGGTAGAGCAGCGGACTGAAAATCCGCGTGTCGGCGGTTCAATTCCGCCCCTGGCCACCAAATTTTCAACGATGTGAGACATCTTCTCCGATTCGCCGTCCTTGGGTGCTACCGTTTTGCTACCGAGTTACTTGCCGAAAACGAAATCGGCGATCGAAACGCGCGGTTTCCTCGTGGCTCTCGGTCACGTATGCGAGTAAGTGTCGAGCGTCATGGTTGCGCTCGCGTGGCCGAGGAGCCGTTGCACCGCGCGAAGACGGCGCGCTTCTTCCCCTTTCGGCTCTTGTATCCGCGCGCACCCGGACATACCGAAGGCACAAAAACCGTCAAACTCGGGTGCGGGGATCCGTAGGTCCTTAGCTGTATTTCGATCATGGCTATCCGCTCCTCCGCGTGGGAATTAGCAATTAGACAACATTACTGCTATGCGGCGCCCGCCCGCCGGGCAGCAACGGCGAACCGATCTCGACTGCTTTTTCCGATGACGCCGAGTAATTTACGATGCTATTTGGCACTGATAGAGTTCCGTCTTAGAGTTCCGTCTCATCGCTGTCGTCATACCTTGAATCAAGCCGGGAGGGAACCATGGCGAATCGATTGACGCTCACCGTAAACGGCAAGACCCAGCGGGTCGAGGCGACGCCCGACACGCCGCTTCTCTATGTATTGCGCAACGACCTGAAACTCCAAGGTCCGCGCTTCGGCTGCGGCCTCGCGCAGTGCGGCGCCTGCACGGTTCATGTCGGCGGCCAAGCGGTGCGCTCGTGCGTCACGCCGGTCGGGAGCGTGGCGAATAAACCGATCACTACGCTTGAAGGACTCGCCCGCACGCAAGGGACGACACGGCAGCTCCACGCCGTACAGCAGGCGTTCATCGACGAACAGGCGACGCAATGCGGTTACTGCGTCAACGGCTGGATCATGACGGCGGCGGCGCTGCTGGCGAAAAATCCGCGCGCGAGCGACGCCGAAATTCGCGCGGGACTTTCCGGCCTCAAGTGCCGCTGCGGCGCGCATATGCGCATGCTGCGCGCGGTGAAGCGCGCCGCCAAGACCATGAGCGCATAGGAGGCGATGATGACGGAACAAGCGGAGCTTCATACGTTCTCCCGGCGCGATTTTCTCAAGGCGAGCGGCGCATTGATCGTCGCGTTCGGCGTCCCCCCGGTGCTGTATGGGCCCGACGGCGAGGCGGCGGAATCGAAAGAGCCGTGGAAAATACCCATGGATCAGCTCGACTCCTGGCTCTCCATCGACGCCGACGGCACGGTGCAGGCGGCGGTCGGCAAGGTGGAGACCGGCATGGGCATCACCACCGCGTTCATGCAGATCGTGGCGGAAGAGCTCGACGTTGCGCTCGCGCGCGTGACGATCCGCATGGGCGATACCGCGACCACGCCCGATCAAGGCGGCACCGGTTCGAGCAACGGCATCATGACCGGCGGCAAGGCGCTGCGTGACGCGGCGGCGCAGGCGCGCGCGTTCTTGCTCGGCCTCGCGTCGACGCGACTCGGCGCACCGGCCGAACAGCTCGCCGTCAAGGACGGCGTGGTGAGCGTGAACGACGCGCCGGACAAAAATATTTCCTACGGCGAGTTGATCGGCGGACAGCGCTTCAACGTCAAACTAACCGACAAAGTCAAAACCAAGGATCCGGCGCAATACACCATCGTGGGTCAGCCGGTGCCGCGCGAGGATATTCCGTCCAAGGTTACCGGCACGTACACGTACATCGTCGACGTGCGCGTTCCGCGCATGCTGCATGGGCGCGTGGTGCGCCCCCCGACCATGGGCGCGAGGCTCGTGAGCATTGAAACGCCGCGCAAGATTCCCGGCTTGGTGAAAGTCGTGCACCAGCAGAACTTCGTCGGCGTCATCGCCGAGCAGGAATGGCAGGCGGTGCGCGCGGCACGGGAACTCAAGGCCACGTGGTCACCGGCCGATACGACTTTGCCGCGCTCGCAGGACGAGCTCTATACCGCGATGCGCGCCATGCCGATCAAGGCGAGCAAGGTCGGCGAAAACGTGGGTGACGTTGATGCCGCACTCACCGGCGCGGGCCGCACGTTCGAAGCAGAGTATGAGTACCCGTTTCAGTCGCATGCCTGCATGGGGCCGGCGTGCGCCGTCGCCGATGTATCCACCGGCGGCGCGACGATCTGGTTCGGCGGCCAAAAACCGTATCGCGTGCGGCATGCGGTCGCTGACCTGCTCGGCATCCCGGTCGAGAAAGTGCGCGTTTATTGGTATCCGGGCCCGGGGTCGTACGGCACGAACGATGCCGACGACGCCGTCGGCGATGCGGTACTGTTGTCGCGGGCGGTGGGCCGCCCGGTGCGCGTGCAATGGATGCGCGCCGACGGCACGGCCTGGGATCCGAAAGGGCCGCCGCACGTCATCCGCCTGCGCGGCGCGCTCGACGACAAGGGCAACGTTAGCGCATGGAATTTCGAATCGCGTTGCTTCTCCGGCACGCTGCGCGCGGCGGGCGCGTTGAAGGCCGGAGACTTCCTTGCCGGACAGCTCATGGGACTGGCGCCGCCCGGAGCCGATGAGTTTGGCCTCGCGGCGGAAACCTACGTGATCCCGAACAAGCGCAAAGTCTCGCACGTATTGCCGTGGACGCAGTCGCTCGGCACCGGGTTGCGCACGGCGCACCTGCGCGATCCGAACGGGCCGCAGACCGTGTTCGCCAGCGAATCGTTCATGGACGAGCTGGCGGCCGCGGCCGGCGCGGACGCGGTGGAATTCCGGCTGCGACACCTGCGCGACCCGCGCGATATCGCCGTCATCAAGGCGGCGGCCGAGCGCGCCGGTTGGAAGCCACGCCCGTCGCCGAACAAGCCGAATGGCGCGCCGATCGCTACGGGCCGCGGCATCGCCTATGCGCCGCGCAACGGCTCGTATGTGGCGACCGTGGCCGAGGTCGAAGTGAATCGCGAGAGCGGCGAGGTGCGCGTGACGCGCTTCACGGTCGCGCACGATTGCGGCTTCGTCATCAATCCCGACGGGCTCAACGGCACGATCGAGGCGAATCTCATCCAGTCGATGAGCCGCGCGCTGTACGAGGAAGTCAAATTCGACGGCAGCGCGATTCAAAGCGTCGACTGGAACACCTATCCGATCGTCGACATGATGCAGGTCCCGGACGCGATCGACATCGTGCTGCTGAACAACGCGCCGGACATGCCGGCCAAAGGCGCCGGCGAACCCGCGACCCGGCCGACGACGGCGGCGATCGCGAACGCCATCTTCGACGCGACGGGCGCGCGACTGCGGCGCGCGCCGTTCACGCCCGAGCGGGTGAAGGCGGCGCTGCGGCAGCGCGCCTAGCGTCGAACGACCCTCGTCAGGCGAGCGCGGCGGAACGCGAACTACTCGGGAGGATCGCCGGACAACGGCGATGAAAATTGCGAACGTTCGGACTAGGCTTCGTCACGTTCCGACCCTAAGATATCGCGCGCGACCAAGCAAAAGAACCGAATGCGCGCGCCCAGAGTCCCCACTCCCCGGCCGGATCGCGAACGATGAGCGACCTTCTCGGACGTATTGCAGCGCGATTGCGCGCGGCGTCGATTACGGATGCCGACGGCGAAGCACGGCGCATCGTCAGCGCGGCCCATGCTCAAGGCGACAAGGCCGGCGCCGACGAGCGCGCCTTGGCGATGGCGGAACAACGCGCCAACGGCAAGCCCTTGGCCTACGTACTCGGTCGCGACACCTTTATGGGCGTCGAGCTCATCGTGGCGCCGGGCGCGCTCGCGCCGCGCGATGAAACGGAGCTGCTCGGGAACACCGCGCTCGAATCGTTGCGCCGATCGGGACTTGCGGCGCCGCGCGTAATCGATATGTGCTGCGGATCCGGCAACCTCGCGTGCGCCATCGCCTACCACGTGCCGAGCGCGCGGGTATGGGCCAGCGACTTGACCGACGGCTGCGTCGACGTGGCTCGTCGCAACGTCGCGCAACTCGGCTTGCAGCCGCGCGTGCACGTGGCGCAGGGCGATTTGTTCGCGGGCTTCGCGGGGATGGGACTCGAAGGAGCGATCGACCTGATCGTGTGCAACCCGCCGTACATCTCGGCCAAGCGCTTGGCCGAGGACCGCGCGCACTTGCTCGCGCACGAGCCGCGCGAAGCTTTCGACGGCGGACCTTACGGCCTCAGCATCCATCAGCGCGTCATCAAGGAATGTCTGCCGTTCTTGCGCCCGGGCGGTTATCTGCTATTCGAGATCGGGCTCGGTCAGGATCGGCAAGTTAAAATTTTGTTCGAGCGCGCCAAGGTATACGACGACATCCGGCTCGTGAGCAACGCGGCGGGGGAAGCGCGCGTCGCGCAGGGACGACGCAAAGCGGTTTGAGGATCGCGGAAAGCCGCCTACGAAGACGAGCTTATAAACGAAACAAACGAGGCGCTCGCTCAGCCGACCACGAGGCGTTCATCCACCAGCAGCGGCGGCGTGTGCAGATAGCGCGCGGCTTTGCGCTTACCTTCGATATCCCGATAGACGCGCTCGGTCTGCTCGGGCGACAAACCGAGCGCGCGCGCGCTCTCCTCCGCCGGGTAACCGTTGTTCAGCGCGTACAGGCAAAGATCCATCTTGTCGTACGGAAGCGAAAAGTAGAACTCGTCCTGACCCTGCGGCAGCGAGTAAGTATCCGTCGTGGGCGGCCGGCGACGGATGTCCTCGGGGACGCCCAAGTGCTCGGCGAGCTGATAGACCTGGCTCTTATAGAGGTGCGCGATCGGCTTGATGTCGGCCAGGCCGTCGCCGCCTTTGACGAAAAACCCCTGGTCGTATTCCAGGCGATTCGGCGTGCCGACGACGGCGTAGTTGAGCCGGTCGGCATGGTAATACTCGATCATCTTGCGCGTGCGCTGCTTGAAGTTGGAAGCAGCGACAACACCCAAGTAGCTTTCGGGCGGCAGACGCTTTTTGACCTGGCGGCCGTCCGGCGCCACGGCGACCACGGAAAAGATGCGGAAGCGGTCGTCGTCGATCACGCTCGGCAATACGATCTTGCACTTCCATTGCGAGGTGTATTCCGGGATCACCGCCCGAATCGCTTCATCGCGCCGGCGATAGCAGCCGGCGGCCTCGAGGATCGGCGTGATGTCCTCGAGTATTCCGCGCACCTGCTGGCTCTCGGCGGCCAGGCGGCTCAGCGGCAATGTTTCCTCGCCGGATTCGCCTTCCGGCGTGAACAGACCTTGCACGCGCTCCGGACCGAGCGCGCGGGCGCAGAGCGCCGTGCACACGCTGCTGTCCACGCCGCCGGAAATACCGAGCACGACGCCCTTGCGCCGAAAGCGGTTGAACACGGTCTCGCGGATGAACGCCGTGATGTCGGCCGTGACTTTTTCGCGGTCGATCTTCAGCAGGTCGGCGGATAACGGGGGGCGCATGACTTCGTTCGGAGCGAACCGCGATCAGGCCTGCTTGCTCGCGATGAAGCGCATCAGGTTGGCGATGGAATCGAGATTGGCCGGCGTGATTTCCTGGTCCGCGACCTGGATGCCGAAACTGTCCTCCAAGAAACTGGTGAGCTCGAGTACGCCGGTCGAGTCGATGATGCCGTTGTCGAGAAACGAATCGTCGACCGATAGGGTCGTCGCATCTTGCCCCATCATCAAGTTAGCGCCGATGAACGCCCGGATCTTCGCTTCCACCTCGTTGGCCATGCACTGCACTCCTCGTTGACACGTCGCTCGCGATCTGCACCGCCACTTACTACGCGCAGAGCATAGCCTGCCCGGCGATCTCCGGCCACCCGAAGGGCCGCCGCCCGGCCTGCGCGCGGGCGCGTTTCTCGGCTATCCTAGCAGCAAACTATCGCGCTCCCGCGAGGCGGCATCGGCGCCCACGCCGACGCCGCTTGATACGGACCGACCTATGGCATCGCCACCAATCCGGCTGCTGCACGAAACGCTCGTGCTTTCGGCCGCCCAGTACGCGGACAAGCACGCGCTCGTCGTGGAGGGGCAGCCGTACACCTACGCTCAGTTGCTGGACGCCGCGCGGCGGCTCGCTTCCTGGTTGCAGGCCCGCGGCCTGCAACGCGGCGACCGCGTCGCGATCTTCATGGACAACACCTGGCCCTGCGTCGTTGCGATTTACGGGACGCTGATGGCGGGAGGCGCGTTTCTCGTCGTCAATCCCCAGACCAAGGCCGACAAGCTCGAATACATCTTGAAGGACAGCGAAGCCGCGTTTCTGTTGACGGATGCGCACCTGGCGAAAGTGTTCGCGCCCGCGGCCGTGGCGGCGACGGATTTAAAGGCGGTGATTTGTTCGGGCAAACTCCCCGAGCTTACGAGGAACCTGCGCGTCCCCGTCCACGCGTTCGCCGATGTCCTCGCCCATACCTGTTCGCCGGCCAAGCAGGCGCAGACCATCAGCATCGATCTGGCCGCGCTTATCTACACATCCGGAAGCACCGGCAATCCGAAGGGCGTCATGATGACGCATCAGTCCATGGTGTTCACGGTCGATAGTCTCGTACAGTACCTGCGCCTGTCGGCGGATCACCGCATTCTGAACGTGCTGCCGCTCGCGTTCGACTACGGGCTGTACCAGCTCATCATGGCGCTGCGCGTCGGCGCGACGCTGGTGCTCGAGCGCTCGTTTACTTACACGGCGCAAGTTCTCGGTCGGCTGGAACAACAGGAGGTAACCGTCTTCCCCGGCGTGCCGACAATTTTTGCGATGCTCCTGTCCATGCACCGCCATCAGAAGCTGCGCTTCCCTTCGGTGCTGCGCGTCACGAATACCGCGGCCGCGCTTCCGGCGAGCACCATCCCCGAGCTGCGGGAAATTTTTCCGAACGCCCTCATTTACAAAATGTACGGCATGACCGAATGCAAGCGCGTCAGCTATCTCGAGCCGGAAGAGCTCGACCAGCGCCCGGATTCGGTGGGCAAAGCGATCCCGGGAACGGAGGTTTTCGTGCTCGATGCGAACGGCCGGCCGGCGCCGCCGGGCGAAGTCGGCGTGCTGCACGTGCGCGGCGCGCACGTCATGCTCGGCTATTGGAAACTGCCGGATCGAACCGCCGAGATGTTGAAGCCCGGGCGCTACCCCGGCGAGCGCATTCTCTGCACGCAGGATCACTTCAAGATGGACGCCGAGGGCTATCTCTATTTCGTCGGTCGCTCGGACGACATCATCAAGACCCGCGGCGAGAAGGTGAGCCCGGTCGAGGTGGAGAATGCTCTCTACGGCATTGCCGGCATCCGCGAGGCGGCGGTCATCGGCGTTCCGGACGAAATCCTCGGACAGGCGGTGCGGGCCTACGTAGTGCTGGAACCCGGTTCCACGCTTAGCGATAAAGAAATCAAAAAAATCTGCCTCGCGCGTCTGGAAAATTTCATGGTGCCGCGGGACGTGATATTTATCGCAGAGTTGCCGAAGACCGCGACCGGCAAGATCAGCAAGAAAGGATTGGGCGAAACGGCGCAATGACCCGGTGGCCGCAAGAACGCGGCGATTCCAGGGCCGGTACTGGTGTTGTCGTATCGCCTATTTGAAAAAGCGAAACTTCGTCCCCGCAACTTCGACAAAGTCGCCGCGCTCCAGCAACTGACCGCCGGGAGGCACCGGCTTGTCGTTGATCCGCGGTTCGCCCGGCCCGACGGCGGCGTGCAGCACGTAGCCCTCGGAGGTGCGAAAGATACGAGCCGGCTTTCCGCCGGGATTCTCGAGCGTGACCTCTTCCTTCACGAGCGGCATTCGCTTGCCCTTGTCCTTGCCTTCCACCGCGAGCAACTGCGCGAACGCGGTGATGACCTGGGTCTTCTCCTGTGACTCGGCCGGCGGTGTTGCGGCGGCGACCGGCCGTTTGCCGAGCGCCGGCGTCTCGAGATTCACGTCGTCGCGATAAATCAATAGGTGCGCCCCGATGATGATCTCCTCGCCGTGGCGCAGGTCGTGATGTTTCACGCGCTTGTTCTCGATGAACGT
>Ga0070741_10016661_pt1 | contig 12205 bp, 11 predicted proteins | sample Coa_R1_4_FD_66440 | JGI IMG/M metagenome (GOLD analysis project Ga0070741, IMG submission 66440) | Surface soil microbial communities from Centralia Pennsylvania, which are recovering from an underground coalmine fire - Coalmine... | ecosystem: Environmental > Terrestrial > Soil > Unclassified ...
CGTGGTCCGGCTGGGTGTCCTGCCACTCGTACTTGCGAGGCAGCTGGATCGCGGTGGTCATGGGGCCTCCTCAGGGCGACGGCTCGGGGTGGGAGACGAACGCACATTATAGCGGAGGCGCCGAGGCTCCGGAAGCCCCCATCCGCGCCGAAATTGACAGGACCCGCCGGGCCCCCTAGAATCAAACGCGTTTCTGGCGTTCGCCGGTCCAGCCGGCTCGAGCGCCTCGACATCGTGACGCCGATCCCGATCCCCTCGCCTCCGCCGCGACCCGGCCGCGCCCGCCCGGGACGGCGGCTCCTGGGCCTGCTCGGCCTCGCGCTGGCGGTGCTGATCGCCGTCGAGGCCGGGCTCGCGACCCGTCCCTCCGGACCGATCCGCCAGGGCGCCGTGACGGTCGAGATCCCGGCCAACCAGGGCGTCACCGGCATCGCGCGGCTCCTCGCCGCGCGCGGCGTGATCCGGAGCCGGGCGGCCTTCGTCGGCTTGGCGCTCCTCCGCGGCACCGCCCGGTCGCTCAAGGCCGGGGAATACGAGGTGCCCCGGGGCGCCTCGCTGCTGGCCGTGCTCCAGCTCATCGAGAGCGGGCGGGTCAAGCCTCACCTCCTCGTCCTCCAGGAGGGGTTCACGGTCCGCGACCTGGCCCGGCTCGTCGAGGCGGAGGGCCTCGCCCCCCGCGAGGACGTGCTCCGGCTGGCGTCGAGCCCCTACTTCGCCCAGAGCCTCGGGATCGAGGACAGCGCGCTCGAGGGCTACCTCTTCCCGGACACCTACCAGGTCACGAAGGGCATGCGGGTCGAGGAGATCCTGGCCCGGATGGTCCATCGCTTCCGCGAGCGCGGCGGGCCCCCGGACGTCGTCGCCCGGGCGCGCCAGCGCGGGCTGACCCTGCACGACCTGGTGACCCTGGCGTCGATCGTCGAGAAGGAGACGGCGGTGCCCGCCGAGCGGCCGCTCATCGCCCGGGTCTTCCTGAACCGTCTCGAGCGGGACATGCCGCTCCAGGCCGACCCCACCGTCGCCTACGCCGTCGGCCGCGAGGGCCGGCCGCTCACGCGCGAGGACCTCCTGATCGACAACCCGTTCAACACGTATCGCCGGCGCGGGCTCCCCCCAGGCCCGATCGGCAACCCGGGGCGGGCGGCGATCGAAGCCGTCCTCGAGCCGGCGGACGGGCCGTACCTCTACTTCGTGGCCGTCGACGACCACGCCCACCACTTCTCGACGACGCTCGACGAGCACAACCAGGCGGTGGCGCGCTACCGGCAGTACCGGGCCCGCACACGCGCCGGCCTTTGAGGCTTGCACGCGCCGCCGGCCCGGTGCTATAACGCCCGTCGGACGCGCAAAGCTCGATGAGCCAGAACCGGAGGCATTCCCCGCCGGCCTCGTGTCCCGATGTGGCCGCGGCGACGGGCGGCCCCGAGCGCCTTCCGCTCCTCTACGCCGGCCTCAAGCGCGTGCTGCCGACCGTGCTCCGCCGGTACTTCGCCTTCCGGGTGACCGGCCTCGAGCACCTGCCGCCGGCGGGCCCCTACATCGTGGCGGCGAACCACGCGAACTACCTGGACGGCGTCGTGCTGGGCGCGGCCCTGCCCCGCCAGATCCAGTTCCTGGTGATGCCGCGCGTCTACCGCGCGACTCCGCTGCATCCCTTCTTCCACGACCACGTGGGCTCCATCCCGATCAGCCTGGGCGGCCCCGATCCGGGCGCGATCCGCCGCGCCCTCCGGGTCCTGGATGCGGGCGGGGTGGTCGGCATCTTCCCGGAGGGGCCGTTCAGCCGCCACGGGGAGCTGGTGCGCGGGCAGCCCGGGGTCGCGCTGGTCGCGCTCCGGGCCGGCGTCCCGGTCGTCCCGGCGGCGATCTCGGGGACGTTCCACGCGCTGGTGGACCGGCGCTTCTACGTGCCGCGGCGCGTGCCGCTGGCGGTGCGCTTCGGCAAGCCGCTCCGGTTCGCCCCGGCGGCCCGACGCCCCGTGACGCAGGGCGTGCGGGCCGACGTCACCCGGCGGATCATGGACGAGATCGCCGCGCTCCTCGCCAACGACCGGAGCCCTGCGCCCGCGGGCGCGGCCCGATGACGGAGGGCAGCCCCCCGCTGCCGCCGCGCGACCGGTTCACCGCCGGCGGCCGGTTCGCCGAGGCGGCGGCCCCGACCGCCCGCGCCTTCACCGCCTCGCTGCCGTTCGATCACCGGCTCTGGCGGTACGACCTCCAGGGGAGCGAGGCGTGGGCGCGCGCGCTCGCCAGGGGCGGGGTGCTCGCCGCGGCGGAGCTCGAGACGATCCTCCGCGGGCTCGGCGAGATCCGGGGCGAGCTCGAGGCGGGGACGTTCCCGTACCGGCTGGAGCTCGAGGACATCCACATGAACATCGAGCGCCGCCTCATCGAGAAGGTCGGCGCCGTCGGCGGGAAGCTCCACACCGGGCGGTCGCGCAACGACCAGATCGCGGTCGACATGCGGCTGTGGCTCCGGGCCGAGATCGACGGGCTCCGGACGGCCCTCCGCGACGTCCAGGCCGCGCTGCTCGAGCAGGCGGAGCGCCACCGCGACTGCCCGATGCCCGGCTACACGCACCTCCAGCGAGCGCAGCCGGTCGTGCTCGCGCACCACCTCCTCGCCTACGTGTTCATGCTCGACCGAGACCGCGCGCGCCTGGCGGACGCCCGCCGGCGCGCGGACGTGTCCCCGCTCGGGGCCGCCGCGCTCGCCGGCACGACGGTGCCGGTCGACCGCCAGGCGCTGGCCCGCGCCCTCGGCTTCGCGGCTGCGGCCCCGAACAGCATGGACGCCGTCTCCGACCGGGACTTCGCGCTCGAGTTCTGCGCGGCCGGCGCGATCTGCGCCATGCACCTCTCGCGGCTCGGCGAGGAGCTCGTCCTGTGGGCGTCGGCGGAGTTCGGGTTCGTGGAGCTGCCGGAGGCCTACGCGACGGGCTCGTCGATCATGCCCCAGAAGAAGAACCCCGACGTCGCCGAGCTGATCCGGGGGAAGAGCGGCCGCGTGTACGGCGACCTGGTGCGGCTCCTGACCGTGATGAAGGGGCTGCCGCTCGCGTACCACTCCGACATGCAGGAGGACAAGGAGGCGTTCTTCGACGTCGCCGACACCCTCCGGGGGTGCCTCGGCGTGCTGGCGCCGTTCGTGCGGGCGCTGCGGTTCAGGGTCGACCGGCTCCGCGCCCTGGCCGGGGAGAGCTTCTCGACGGCGACCGACCTGGCGGGGTACCTGGTCGCGCGGGGGCTCCCGTTCCGGGAGGCGCACGAGGTAGTCGGGCGGGCGGTGCGCCTCGCGATCGACCGGGGCGTCGCGCTGGACCAGCTGCCGCTCGACGCGCTGCGGGCGCTCTCGCCGCTGTTCGGGCCGGACTTCCGCGAGGCGGTCTCGGTGGAGGCCTCCCTCCGGGCCCGGAACGGCTACGGCGGCACCGGACCGGACGCGGTGGCCCGGGCGCTCGCGGAGGCCCGGGCGCTCGTGGACGCGCCATGACCCCCGGGGCCCGGCGCCCCGGCCGGCGAGCCCTGGCCGCGGCGCTGCTCCTGCCGCTCGCGCTGGCCGCGTGCGGCAAGCGCGGGCCGCCGGTCGCGCCCGAGCGGCGGCTGCCGGCCGCGGTCCAGGACCTCCGGGGCACCGTGGTCGCCGACGGCGTCCAGCTCGCCTGGACCCTGCCCCGGATCCGGACGGACCGCAGCGCCCTGAAGGAGATCCGGCGGACCGAGGTCTACCGGCGCCTCGAGGACGGACCGGCGACCCAGCCGACCCGGCCCGCGATCCTGACGTTCGGCGGCCTGTTCGGGCCGCCGCCCGGCATCCCCGGGTTCGATCGCGTCGCCGACATCGCCGTCGCCGAGCCGGCGCCGGCCCGGATCCAGAACAACCAGGTCACCTACACGGACGCCCAGGGCCTGGTGTTCGGGCGCCGGTACACGTACGTGGTGGTGGCGGTCGACGAGCAGGGGCGGCCCAGCCCGCCGTCGAACCGGGTGGTGGTCGCCCTCGCGCCGCCGCCGGTCGCCCCGGGCGGGCTCACGGCGCAGGCGGGCGACCGCCAGGTCCGCCTCTCCTGGCAGGCGCCGGCCACCCTGGCCGACGGGTCGCCCGCCCCGGAAGGGCTGGTCTACGACGTCTACCGCACGACGAGCCCGGCGACCGCGCCCGCGCGCCCGCTCAACCCCGAGCCGCTGACGGTCACCGAGTACGTGGACCTCGGGGTCCAGAACGACGTCAGCTACTTCTACACGGTGCGCGCGCGCGCCGGCGCCGGGGGCCCCGAGGGGCGGCCGAGCGAGGTGGCGACCGCGACGCCGGAGGACACCACGCCGCCGGCCCAGCCGCGGGGGCTGGTCGCCGTCCTCGCCGGCCAGACGGTGCGCCTGGCTTGGCAGGCGGTCGGGGACGCGGACCTGGCGGGCTACCACGTCTACCGGAGCACGACCCCGGGCCGGGACTACGCGCGGCTGACCCCGACGCCGCAGCCGGGGACGACGTACGTCGACGCCGACGTCCGACCGGGGCAGACCTACTACTACGTCGTGAGCGCGGTCGACCGCGCGCGCCGCGCGAACGAGTCCGTCCCGTCCGCGGAGGTCTCGGCCACCCTCCCCTGACCGCGGCGGCGCCCCCGCCGGCCGACGCGCCCCGGTCCCGCTGCCGCCACGCGATCCACGCCGGCGATCCCCTCGCGCCCATCCGGGCCGCGGTGCCACCGGCCGCCCGGGTGCCGGAGCTCGGGACGGCCGGCGGGCGCAGCGCCCGCGCGCTCGTCGAGGCGCGCGGCGGCGCGGCGCCCGCCCCGGCGGCTTGATTCGCCCCCCGCCCCGTGCTACGGTGCGACCCGGCGCTCGCCCCATGCCGGCGCTCGATTGTCGCCAAGGAGGTCCGGCGATGCGACGCACCTTCCAGGGCTCCCTGGTCGCCATGGTCACCCCGTTCCGGGACGGTCGCGTGGACGAGGACAGCCTGCGGGCGCTGGTCGAGTTCCACGTCAGCCACGGGACCGACGGGCTCGTGCCCTGCGGCACCACCGGGGAATCGCCGACGCTCTCCCCCGACGAGCACCACCGCGTCGTGGAGATCGTGATCGAGCAGGCGCGGGGCCGGATCCCCGTGATCGCGGGGACGGGCTCGAACTCGACGACGGCGACGATCGAGCTCACGCGGCACGCGGCCCGGGCCGGCGCCGCGGGGGCGCTCCTGGTCTCCCCGTACTACAACCGTCCGACCCAGCGCGGCCTCTACGAGCACTTCCGGGCGGTCGCCGAGGCCGTGCCCGATCTGCCCCTCATCATCTACAACATCCAGGGCCGGACCGCGGTCAACGTCGAGACCGAGACCCTCCAGCGCCTGGCCGAGCTTCCGAACATCGTCGGCGTCAAGGAGGCCTCCGGGAGCCTGGACCAGATGACGGCCGTGATCCTGGCCTGCGGCCCCGACTTCACCGTGCTCTCGGGCGACGACACCCTCACGCTCCCCTTGATGGCGGTCGGCGGGCGGGGCGTCATCTCGGTGGTGGCGAACCTCCTGCCGCGCGAGGTCGTCGAGATCACCCATGCCGCGCTCGAGGGCGACTGGAAGCGAGCGCGGGAGGCGCACCTCCGGCTCTTCCCGGTCTGCAAGGCGATGTTCATCGAGACGAACCCGATCCCGGTTAAGGAGGCGATGGCGATGCTCGGCCTGGTCCGGGCGGAGTGGCGCCTCCCGATGTGCGCGATGAGCCCCGCCAACCGGGAGCGGCTCCGCACGACGCTCGTCCAGGCAGGCGTCCTCAGGGCCTGAGCCGGAGCGCCGGCGGGCGACCGTGATCGAGCTGGTCGTCGCCGGCGCGGCCGGACGGATGGGCGGCCGGGTGATCGCCCTGGCCCGCGAGGCCGGTGACCTCCGGGTGGTCGGGGCTTTCGAGCGGCCCGGCCACGGCGCCGTCGGACGCGACGCCGGGGAGACGGCTGGCGCCGGGTCCCTCGGGATCCCGATCAGCGACGACCCCGCGCCCCTGCTCAAGCCCGGCCGCGTCCTGGTCGAGTTCACCGCCCCCGACGCGACGCTCGCCCACCTCCGCGTCGCCGCGGCCCACGGGGCCGGCGCCGTCGTCGGCACCACGGGCCTCGATGCCGCCCAGCTCGCGGAGATCCGCCGGCTCGCCGCGGCGGTGCCGATGCTCGTCTCGCCGAACATGAGCGTCGGGGTGAACCTGGCGTTCCGGGTCCTCGCGCTCATGGCACGGGCCCTGGGCGACGCCTACGACGTGGAGATCACGGAGATCCACCACCGGATGAAGAAGGACGCGCCGAGCGGGACCGCGGCGCGGATGGCCGAGGTCATCGCCGAGGCGCTCGGACGGCGGATCGAGGACGTGGGCGTCTACGGCCGCCACGGGCTGGTCGGGGAGCGGGGGCCGAAGGAGATCGGGGTCCACGCGCTCCGGGGCGGCGACGTGGTGGGCGAGCACACGGTCGTGTTCAGCACCTTCGGCGAGCGGCTCGAGCTGACCCACCGGGCGCACAGCCGCGACACCTTCGCCCACGGCGCGCTCCGCGCCGCCCGCTTCGTGGCCGGCGCCCCGCCGGGGCTGTACGCGATGCCGGACGTGCTCGGGACCTGACCGCCTCGTCGCGTGACCCCCGTCCGGCCGACCCGTGGGCCGTCTGATATACTCCTCGTCGAGGACATCCGGTTCTACGGGCACCACGGCGTCACGCCGGCGGAGCAGGAAGTCGGAGCGTGGTTCGCCGTGGACGTCGAGCTGGCCCTCGACCTGACGCCGGCCGCCCTCTCGGACGACCTGGGCGCGACCATCGACTACGGCCGGGTCGTCCGGCACGTCGTGGGGACGGCGACCGGGGAGCGGGTCCGGCTCCTCGAGCGGCTCGCCGGTCTGCTCTGCGAGGCGCTCCTGCGGGAGTTCCCGGTCCGGGAGGTCACCGTGACCGTGCGCAAGGTGACGGCGCCGGTCGCCGGGATCCCCGCCGTTCCGGGCGTCCGGATGACCCGAAGCCGGTAAGAGCATGGCGCGAGTGTTCCTGTCGCTGGGCTCGAACCTCGAGGACCGCCGCCGGCGGCTCGAGGAGGCGCTCGGTCACCTGCGTGCGCAGGAAGCGCTGCGGGTGGTCGCGTGCTCCCCCCTCTACGAGACCGCACCCGCCTCCGGGCTGGAGGCGACCCGGCAGGCCTGGTACCTCAACTGCGCGGTCGAGATCGACACGCGTCTCGGTCCGCGGGGGCTGCTGCGCCTGCTCCGCGCGATCGAGACCAGCTCGGGGGGCGCTCCGCCGCCCGAGCCGTGGGAGCCGGAGGAAGGCCCGCGGGCGCTCGGGATCGACATCCTCCTCTACGAGGACCGGGTGATCGCCGAGGATCGGCTGCAGATCCCCCACCCGTTCCTGCACCTGCGGCGGTTCGTGCTGGTGCCGCTGGCCGACATCGCGCCGCAGGTCGAGCACCCGACGCTCTACCAGTCCATCGCCCAGCTGCTCGAAGACCTCCCGGGCGAGAGCGACGTCCATCCCTATCGCGGCTGACGCCGGCGGGGAGTCGCCCTCCCGCGGCACGCGCAACGTGCGCGCCGAGGGGGGGTCGCCAGCCGGACCACCGCCGGGTGCGCCGGGGGAGTTCCGCCAGCAGGCGCTGGCGCACCTCGACAGCCTCTACAGCTTCGCCCTCCGGCTGACCAAGCGGCCGCCGGACGCCGACGACCTAGTCCAGGAGACCTACCTTCGCGCCTTCCGCTTCGCGCATCGCTTCGAGCCGGGAACGCACCTGCGGGCCTGGTTGTTTCAGATACTGAGGAACACGTTCCTCACGTTCTACCGGCGGGAGGCGCACCAGCCCGTGCTGCTCGACAAGGAGTGGGAGGACGGGCCGGACGAGCCGGCCGGGGGGCCGGCCCTCGACCTGGCGGTCATGACCGTGCTCGACCTGGAGCGGGCGCTGACGGAGCTCCCGGAGGAGTTCCGCTCGGTGCTCCTGCTGGCCGATCTCGAGGGGCTCGCGCTCCAGGAGATCGGGCAGATCATGGACATCCCGATCGGCACCGTGAAGTCCCGGCTCTTCCGCGCCCGGCGGCTGGTGCGACGCCGCCTGGCCGACTATCAGCACCGGCACGCCCCATGAACTGCGACGGCGCCCGCGAGGCCCTGGAAGCCCGGCGGCGCGGCGAGCTGCCCGCGGGCGAGGCCCGCGCCCTGGACGCGCACCTCGCGGGATGCCCCCGGTGCCAGGCGGGCGCCGCCGAGGACGATGCCCTGGCGCGCCTGATCGGGACGCTGCCGCGCACCCCGGCCCCACAGGCGCTCCGGCGCCGCGTGCGAGCGCTCGGCATCCGCCGCACCGGACCGCGGGCCTGGCTCGCCCGGCCCTGGGTGGCGGCGGCCCTCGCGGCGGCCCTCGTCGCCGCCGTCCTGGCGCCGTGGGTGCGCTTCTCCGCGGAGCCGCCCCCCACCGTCCTGGAGGCGCTGATCCAGTCCGGGGTCGCCGAGCACCGGCGCATCCTGCTGCAGCTGGAGGTCGGCCCCGGCGGCGTCGACGACCCGGCTGCCCTGTTCGACCGCGTGGGGACGGTCACGGACGTGCCGGTGCCGAAGGCGTTCGCGGGCTCGGGCGACCTCCGGCTGGTCACGGCCAGGCCGACGCTCCTGTTGAGCCGCAAGGGCGCCGCCGCCGCTCTCCAGTACCGGACCTCGCCGGTGACGACGTACTTCGTCCTGCCCGGCAAGGACCTCCCGATGCCGACCGAGGGCCGGGTCCAGATCGACCAGTACCGGCCCTACATGCGGGAGGTCAGCGGCTTCAACGTCGTCTACTGGAAGCAGGGCGAGCTCGCGTACCTCATGGTCTCCGGCCTCGATCGCGAGGGCTGCCAGAAGCTCTTTCTGAAGATGCGCCGGGCGCTCTGACGGAGGCGCGCGGCGCCTCCGCTCATCCCCGCTCCGGACGCGCGGCCCGCACCCCGTCCGGGCCGGCGGGTCCCGTCGTCCCGCGGCCGCCGGCGGGCGACTCCCGCGGCTCGCTCGACCTTCGCGGCGCGGATCGAGCAGGCAGCTCGTCCAGGAGGCGACGCAGCCGCTCGCGGACCGCCGCCGGGCCGAAGCTCCGATCGACGTGCCGCCGTCCGGCCTCCGACAGACGCTGCCAGAGCGCCGGATTCCGGTACAGGCGCACGACCGCCGCCGCGAACGCCTCGGGCGTGTCGGCGATCAGCGCGTGCTCGCCGTCGACGAGCCCGAGTCCCTCGGCGCCGATCGAGGTCGTGACCACCGGCACGCCGTGCGCCAGGGCTTGGCCGATCTTGCCCTTGATCCCGGCCCCGAAGCGCAGGGGGGCCACGAACACCCGCGTGGCGGCGAAGACCGGATCGACGTCTCGGACCCAGCCGAGCACGCGGATGCGCGCGGACGCCAGCTGCGCGACCTCCGGCGGCACGTTCGAGCCCACCACCACGAATCGCGCCTCCGGCAGCTCCCGGTGGACGAGGGGCAGCACGCGCGCGGCGAAGTGGAGGACCGCGTCGGTGTTGGGCGGATGTCGGAAGCCGCCGATGAACATCAGGTCGGCGCGGCGGTCGAGGGGCGGCACGGCCGGTCGGACGGCGTGGACGGTCGGCACGACGCCGACGCGAATCCCGGGTCGCTCCCGTCGGAGCAGATCGGCCTCGTACGTGCTGACGGCCCACACCATGTCGCTGAGGTCGGCCAGGTAGAGCTCGGTCGCCCGCCGGACGGCCGCGAGACGCGCCAGGCCGGGGTCGCCGTCCAGCTCCGCCTGGCGCCGCTCGCGGAGATGGTGGAGGTCGACCGTGTCGAAGACGATCGGGGGGGCGCCGGGATGAGTCGCCAGCCACGGCAGATACTCGAGGCCCACCGCGGCGCGTGAGACGATCGCCACGTCGAAGTCCCGAAGGTGCGTGCCGAGGTACCCGAACGGCGACGCGAGCCCGTGCAGCACCTCCACCCCGCCCTGCTGCAGGTCCTCCGTGTACGGCTCGGCCGGGGTGGGATCGTTCGGCAGCAGGGTGACTGCGTGGCCCAGCTCGCCCAGGAGGCCGAGGAGGGCGGTCATCCGCATCGACCCCGCGTCCTGATCGTCGCGCGGCACCGTGTGATCGATCACCAGGATGCGCCGACCGGGTTTCCGGTCCCGACTGCGGAAGAGGTTCGCGGGATCCGGCTCGGGCTGGGCGGCCAGCGCCGCCGCGTGCCGCGCTCGGAAGATCTCCCGGTGCCGCTCCTGGTAGCGCTTGAGTCCACGCCGCGGATCCGGCCCGGCCGTGCCGCCCTCGACGTGGACGACGCGGGCCCGCGGCTGGTAGACGACCCGGAACCCGTGGGCCCGGAGCCGGAAGCAGAGGTCGACGTCCTCGTAGTAGGCCGGGGCGTAGGCGGGATCGAACCCGCCGAACCGCTCGAGGACCGTCCGCCGGACCAGCAGGCACGCCGCCGAGCAGTAGTCGACCTCGCGCACGTATCGGTACTCGGGGCGCTGCGGATCGTCGCCCCGGCCGTAGTGCCAGGCGCGGCCGTCCGGGCCGACGACGCCGCCGGCTTCCTGGAGACGGCCGTCGGGGAACAGGAGCTGGGCGCCCACGGCGCCGATCGACGGATCGCCCTCCAGGGTCGCCACGAGCGGGCCGAGCCAGTTCTCCGTGACGACGGTGTCGTTGTTGAGGAACGCGACGAACTCGCCGGTCGCAACCGCCAGGCCCTGGTTGCACGCCGGGCCAAACCCCTCGTTGCGCGCGTTCCGGATGACGCGCAGTCCTTCCGCGCGCGCGAGGACGTCCGCGGTCCGGTCGGTGGACCCGTTGTCGATCACGATCACCTCGTACGTCCCGGGCGGAGTTCGCTGGATCACGGCGGCCAGGCACCGCGCGGTCAGCGCGGATCGGTCGTGGACCGGGATGACGATCGACGTTCCCCGCGGGCTGGTCATCGGGGGCACGCGGAGCACCCCTCGCCGCCTCCGGAGGCGGCCCGGCCACCGCGCCAGCGGCTCCGGCGTCCCCGGCCGCCGCGACCCGACCCGGCCGGTCGCCACCGTCTCGAGGACGTGGGCCACGCGCGTCAGCGGGCCCCCCAGGGGGCCGAGGCGGGCCAGCCGGGCCTTCCACGCCCGCCAGCGGAGCAGGAGCTGCCAGAGCCGCGACGCATGGATCCGCTCCAGCTCCTGCTCGAGGCGAGCCAGGCGGCTCATCGGGTCGGGAAGCCCGCCGCGCTCGTGGAGGATCACGCGGGGCTCCGGAGACCGTGACGCGCGGCCTGCGGGGCGGCGCCCCCGCCCGGCGCGGCGATCCCGAGCATCACGTCGCGCGCCGTCGCCCGCCTCGAGCAGGACGGGCTCGGACCGGGCACGTGACGAACGGCTCGAAGTTCGAGCGGAAGGTGTCGCACGCCTGGTCGTCGACCTCGAGGCCGAGCCGCTGGACGGTCGCGCGCTCCGGGCCGGAGGGTCCACGCGGCCCTGCGGTCAGGGTGCGGACCGGTCCCTGGTGCTCGGCCACGACCGCGCGGGTCCGCGACCAGAACCCGCTGGTCTCTCCGAGAGGCATGTTCCCGCTCAGTCGCACCGCCCGGCCGTCGCGGGGGAGCTCGGTCAGCACGTAGCTCACCGGCGCTCCGCCACTCGCGATGAGCCAGAGCGTGCCGGGTGCGACCGCCGGACCTGTGGTCTGCACCGCGAACCAGCTCGCGTCGAAGGGCCGGCGTCCCCAGGAGGGCGGGATCGTCCAGGCGATCGTCCCCGCGGTGACGGCGGCGAGGATGGCCACCCCTTCCCGACCGCGTCGGACCAGGACGCCGACGAGCATCGCGATCACGACCCCCGACAGCAGCTCCAGCGTGGCGAGATACCGCTGGATCGCCCACAGGCGGAGCCACGTCGCGTAGGACGCCACGAAGAAGACCGCGAGGACCCACCCGGCCGGCAGCAGCACCGGCTGCCGAGGGCCGCCGCACCGGCTCCGGAGGCGGCGCACCCCGACCGTCGCCACGGCCGCGACCGCGAGCACCGCGATCAGCGCGAACCTGGCGTCGCGAAACCGGACCTCGGCGGTCGGGTGCCGGCCGACCGCCCAGAGGAACGGGTACAGCAACGCGCGCCCGAGGGAGCCGGGAAGGAATCGCGCGTCGTGGAAATCGACCGGAGGATAGAACCGCGAGCCGAACACCCCGTTGTAGAACGGGAACACGGGATTGCCGAACTCCTGCCAGAGAC
>Ga0070741_10016662_pt1 | contig 12205 bp, 5 predicted proteins | sample Coa_R1_4_FD_66440 | JGI IMG/M metagenome (GOLD analysis project Ga0070741, IMG submission 66440) | Surface soil microbial communities from Centralia Pennsylvania, which are recovering from an underground coalmine fire - Coalmine... | ecosystem: Environmental > Terrestrial > Soil > Unclassified ...
CCATGCGTGCGACATGCAGCGTGCAATGCAGGCAAGGCATTTCATAAACGATGGCATAGCGGCCATCGTAGCGGGTGCGGAAAGTCCCCACGGTTTTTCCGGACGAATCTTTCAGGTCAATATTGACGCGACCGGCGGGCCAGCCGTTTTCATCGGTGATGACACCTTGAATCTTTCCCTTGACGGGCAAGCCTTCGGGCGATGAGCCTCGCCCTGACCATCCGGGGCCGCGTAGCGGGCGTCCGCCGACTTGGCCGGTGACATGGCCATGCTCCAGCGACAACACGCCATTGACGAACACATATTCGATTCCCACGGACGTTCGATTGGGATCGTCAAACGTGGCGACGTCGCGCACCGTCTCCGGATTGAAAATTGTTATATCGGCAAAATAGTCGGGACGCAGCAGTCCGCGCAGTTGCAGCTTCATGCGCTGCGCCGGCAATGAGGCAAATTTCCGTATAGCCTCTTCGAGGCGCAGCACATGCTCTTCACGCACATACTTTCCCAGAATGCGCGGAAACGAGCCATAGGCGCGCGGGTGCGATTTGCTATCGCCCAGAGGGCCTTCCGGGTTGATGGCGCCGTAGTCGTTATCCACACTTACCCAGGATTGCTGCATGGCCAGCTTCACGTCATCTTCGCTCATGGTGAAATAAATAGCGCCGGTATTGTCATGGTCGGCAATGACAAAATCGAAGAGTGCATCCATTGCATCTTTGTTTTCTGCGCTCGCGATCTGCGCGATGGTCTTGCCCTCATATTTTTTCAGCTCTGGATTCAGCACAGAAACGACCATGATGCCCTCGGGGCCGCCCGCGCCATGCCACATGTTTTCCATCTCTTTGCCGGAAGCCGACTCAAGTTCTTTGCGGATAGCTGCACGCGTCGTCGTATCCTGCAATCGCGCAATGAACGCATCCGTACCGCCGGCGTGATAGATGGCCGGAACGGTCGCGCCCAGAGAGGTGGCCGATGCAATATAGGGATATTGATCGGCAGTGACATCAATACCCTCCGCACGGGCCTTTTCGATTGCGGCAATCACTTGCGGCATCTTCCCCCAATTGGCGCGTCCCGCGCTTTTCAGGTGAAAAATCTCTATCGGAATGTGGGCCTCGCGGCCAATGCGAAAGGCTTCGTTGAGGGCTTCCATCTCCGAATCGCCTTCGTTGCGAATGTGCGAGGCATAAATGCCGCCATGCTGTGCTGCCGTCTGCGCCAGCGCAATCAACTCATCGGTCTGGGCGTAGCTGCCGGGAGCGTAAATCAGGGCTGAAGAGACGCCCATGGCGCCGTCATCCATGGCATCTTCCACCATCTGCTGCATCTGCTTCAATTCGTCAGCGGTCGGCGGACGATTGTCGCGTCCAATTACTATCTCGCGCAACTGGGCTGCGCCCACGTAGGTCCCCAGGTTGATGCCCGAGCCTTGCTTTTCCAAACGGCGGAAATAGCCATCAAGCGAGGTCCAATCTACAGTGAGCTTGTAATGATCGAGAAAATCTTTGTTCGCTGCAATCGTGCTGTCGGTCTGCGGGCCGACGGATTCGCCCTCGCCCGTGATTTCTGTAGTAATGCCCTGGGTTAACTTGCTGACCGCCTCGCGGTCAATCAACAGATTCAGCTCCGACTGTCCCAGCATGTCAATGAAGCCGGGAGCGATCACGAGCCCGGTGGCGTCAATGACGCGTTTGGCGGTGACGTTCGTATCAGCATGGCCGACGAAAGCAATGCGGTCGCCGATAATGCCGACGTCGGCGTAGGTCCAGGGATTGCCGCTGCCATCCGCCACACGACCATTGCGAATCAAGAAATCATATTGCGGGGATTGCGCCAAAGCGCACGCGGAGAGAAGCAGAACAGACAGTAGCAATTTCATGGACGGCCTCGTGAGTAAAGCACCCCTTATACCAGAAACTTGGAAAAATTAGAGCTAAGGATCGCACGTAGTTGCAAAATTAGCGCCTCTGACCGAATCCAATGATATTGAGGCGATTCAGGTTCTAATCTCCAGATGACCGTGAAAAAGAAAACCCGTCAGAATCCCAGGCATGTCATCGTAATTGGCGCCGGCGTTGCCGGGCTGGCAGCGGCTGAGCAGCTATCTTCTAGCGGATGTAATGTCACCATACTGGAGGCACAACCCCGCGTTGGCGGGCGGGTCTTTACTCTGCAAGATCCCATGACTTATTCTCCTGTCGAACTGGGCGCTGAATTTGTGCATGGCAAACCCAAGGAAATTTTCTCGCTTGCCAACAAAGACAAGCTCAAGTTGATCGAGGTGGAAGGCCAGGAATGGCGCATCGAGGAAGGCAGCCTGCAGCATCCCCGGGACTTTTTTTCGGAAGTTGACAAAGTTTTGCGGCAAATGAAGCGGCGCAAGAAGGACCGCTCTTTCCAGGAGTTTCTCGAGGAGTGCTGCCCCACATCCGGCCAGGAAGCGCAAAAAAAATGGGCCGCTGCCTACGTTGAAGGATTCAATGCTGCGCGCCTCAACGAAATCAGCGTCAATTCCCTGGTGCAAGAGCAGAAAACCGAGGAAAAAATCGAGGGAGACCGCGCCTTCCGCATAGAAGGTGGATACCAAAAGCTTCTGAACAGCCTGTGCTCTCGGCTCGATCCACGCCGCGTGAAGCTGCTGCTCAATCGAGTGGTTGCCACAATTCGTTGGCGCAAAGGCGAGGTCTGGGTCGAGACGCACTCTTTACCGGAACAGGCTTCCGAGAGCTTCACAGCAGCAGCAGTCGTGGTGACATTACCGCTGGGTGTGTTGCAGGCAGGCGCAGGCGAGCCTGGGTACGTGCGTTTTGATCCACCGCTGCCGGCCAAAGTGCAGCGGGCTGCTGGCCTGCTCAGAATGGGCCAGGTGGTGCGGATCACCTTGTGCTTTCGAGAGAGCTTTTGGGAAAGCACTCCGATACGCGGGCAGTCAGCGCTCAAAGATTTAAGTTTTCTGTTTTCGTCAGACCCCGTCTTTCCTACCTGGTGGACTCGCATGCCCGAGCGTATGCCTGTGCTCACCGGTTGGTCACCGAGCACCCGCTCGGCTCCGTTATGGAACAAACCTGCGTCATTCATTTGTGCGGAGGCGCTTGCCGCGCTGGGCCGGCTATTGGGAATCGAGAGGTCATTCCTGGAAAAGCGCCTGGCTTCTTTTTACACGCATGACTGGCACTCAGACCCATTTGCCCGCGGCGCTTACAGTTATGTGGCCGTCGATGGGGAAGGCGCGCAACGCTTGCTGGCTCAGCCTGTGGAGCAGGCGCTGTTCTTTGCCGGTGAGGCGACCGAGTATGAAGGCCACCATGGCACAGTCCATGGGGCGATGGCCACAGGGTACAGGGCGGCAAGACAGGTGGTCGAATCAATGGATCATTCACATCAGGTCAGAGCAGGCTCATAACCTTTATTGCCTTCAAATCGATTCAGGAAACCACCTAAAGCTATTTACGAATCAATGACTTAGATCAGGCTTCCTCCTGGCCTGTTCATACTTTATCCATGCTGTATGTAAAGCTGCTGATTGCTCCGTTTGATTTGTCCTGCAGTTGACTTAACCAGCATAGCCACGTCCAAAAATAAGTGGCGCCGCGCTTTTTTTTGAGATATCTCTGTCGATTCTGCGATCTTCCATCCGTCGTAAGTATGGAAAGGGGAAGAAGGATGCGGATTGCTGTCGCCGACTAAGAAGCGCAGATTGAAAAATTGCATCCTCTCTGCCCATTAACGAATCCGATCAGTTAATCTGAATGCACGAGCTGCAGGGATTCAATAAAATACTTATAGTGGCTGGCTTTGGCGACGGGTGGTCACGTAAACCTGCGGCGCTGCAATATAGGACAATCGTCGCGAAAATTTAGGCGCATTGTCATTTTTCTGCAGCAGCTTCCGTCAGGGTCACGTTTGGAACAGCCGCTGGTTATCTTTAAGCAATTATCGAGATGTAGAGGAGATTATGGCGAAACGAATGCTTCTGATGCTCGCGGTGGCGGTAGTCGTCATCGCTGCGCTCGGCTATTTTAAATCACGACAAATTCAAGCAGCCGTGCAGGCCCACGCCTTCCAGCCGCCTCCAGAGGCGATTACGACCATCGTCGCTAAACAGGAGACGTGGCCGACAACGCTGAACGTTGTGGGAACAATGGAGGCCGTCCACGGCGTCACCGTGAGCGCCGATCTACCCGGCACCGTAGACCGAATCAACTTCGATTCCGGCAAGCCGGTGCAACAAGGTGACGTGCTCTTGCAGCTCGACACCCGGCAGGAGCGGGCCCAGTTGGCCGCCATGGAAGCGCAGCGCGATCTTGCCAAGATCAACTATGCCCGTTATGACGAACTGCAAAAACAAGGCGTCATCTCAAAACAGGATTACGATAAAGCGATGGCGGACCAAAAGCAGACGGAAGCAAATGTTGGCGAAATCCGTGCGACCATCGAGCGGAAGACCATCCGGGCGCCGTTTTCGGGAGTGCTGGGCATCCGCCAGGCGAATCTCGGGCAATATCTGGCTGCCGGCGCTGCCATTGTTCCTCTTCAGTCGGTGAATCCGATCTACGTAGACTTCAGCGTGCCGCAAGATGTCATCGGTCAGGTGAAAGTAGGAGACACAGTACGGCTCACATCTGAGAACCTGGATGGACTCGAGTTCAACGGCCGCATCAATGCCCTCGATTCCGTCGTTGATCAGGCCACCCGCAATGTTCAGGTGCAGGCGACACTGCCCAATCCCGGCGGCAAGCTGCGTCCTGGCATGTTTGTCCAGGTCGAGGTAAGTGTAGGCGCCAGGCGTTCGGTGCTCCCGTTGCCGGCATCGGCAATCAGTTACGCTCCCTTTGGCGACTCGGTCTTTATTGTCACAGACCTCAAGAGCCCTGACGGGAAAACCTATCGTGGCGTACGCCAGCAATTCGTCAAGATAGAAGGTTCTCGCGGCGATCAGGTCGGCGTCATCTCAGGTGTGAATCCGGGCGACGAGGTTGTAACTTCGGGTGTCTTCAAGCTCCGCAACGGCGCTGCGGTGGCGGTTAATAACAAGGTCCAGCCGGGAAATAATCCAGCTCCCAAACCTGAAGACAACTAAGAAGGATAGCGAATGAAGTTTACAGATATATTCGTCAAGCGGCCCGTTCTGTCAATGGTAGTCAGCCTGGTGATTTTGATCGCGGGCCTGCAGTCGATTCGTTCACTCAGCGTTCGGCAGTATCCGCGCAGCGACATTGCGGTGGTGCAGGTCTCCACGGTGTATGTCGGCGCCAACGCTGACCTTGTTCGCGGATTCATTACCACCCCGCTGGAGCGCGTGATCGCCAGCGCCGATGGCATTGATTACATGGAATCTTCGAGCGCGCAGGGCCTCAGCACGATTTCCGTGCACTTGAAGCTTAACTACGATACCAACGCGGCCCTTACGCAGATACAGTCAAAGGTGGCCCAGGTTCGCAACGACCTGCCTCCTGAGGCCGAAGCGCCTGTCATCGACCTGCAGACGGCAGATAATCAGTTTGCGTCAATGTACCTCGGGTTCTCCTCCGCCGACCTGGACCAGAACCAGATTACCGATTATCTGACCCGCGTTGTGCAGCCCAAGCTGAGCGCCATCAGCGGCGTCCAACGCGCCGATATTCTCGGGCAACGCACCTTCGCTATGCGCGTCTGGCTTAAGCCCGAGAAAATGGCGGCCCTTGGCATTACGCCGTCGGCCGTGCATGATGCGCTCGCCAACAACAACTACCTCTCGGCGCTGGGAAAGACAAAAGGTTCGATGGTATCGGTCAACCTGGTGGCCAATACCGATCTGCGCACCCCCGAAGAATTTCGCCAGTTGGTGGTGAAGCAGGATAAAGGGACTGTGGTTCGTCTCGGCGATATTGCCGACGTCGTGCTGGGTGCTGAGACCTATGACGAGGATGTCCGTTTTAACGGAGAGTCCGCAACCTTTATGGGAATTTGGGTGCTTCCCACGGCCAACTCGCTTGATGTAATTCAAAGAGTCCGCGCCGCTATTCCGGAAATCCGGGCGCAATTGCCGGTCGGCATGAAGGTCGGCATACCTTATGATTCAACCGCCTACATTCAAGACGCGATCAAAGAGGTTTTGCATACCCTCAGCGAAACTCTCTTTATCGTGATCGTGGTCATCTTTTTGTTCCTGGGATCGTTTCGATCGGTGTTGATTCCTGTAATCGCAATTCCCGTTTCATTGATTGGCGCCGTCTTTCTGATGCTTGCAGCCGGCTTCACCATCAATCTTTTGACTTTGCTGGCAATCGTGCTCTCAGTCGGCTTGGTGGTAGATGATGCCATCGTCATGGTGGAGAACGTCGAGCGGCACCTTCACATGGGCAAGACGCCGTATCATGCAGCCATTGACGCTGCTCGTGAGCTGGTCGGTCCGATCATCGCAATGACCATTACGCTGGCCGCGGTGTATGCCCCGGTGGGCATCCAGGGAGGTTTGACCGGGGCCCTGTTCCGCGAATTCGCCTTCACCCTCGCCGGCGCCGTAATCATATCGGGAGTTGTCGCCTTGACGCTCTCGCCGATGATGGGTTCAAAACTTCTGCGTGCCGGGGATACCGACCGCGGCTTCTCGGGCTGGGTGAATCGCCGCTTCGACAGCGTGCGCAACCTCTATACGCGAACCTTGACGCACATATTGCAATACCGGCCCGTGGTTTTCGGAGTGTGGCTCATTGTCGTGCTGTTGATCGTGCCGTTCTACATGTTCTCGCAGCGCGAGCTGGCGCCGGCAGAAGACCAGGGCGTGGTCTTTGGAGTGATCCAGGCTTCCCCTAACTCCACAATCGATCAGACCAGGCTGTACACATCTGAAATCTACGACGTGTACCACAACATGCCCGAGAGCGCGAGCATCTTTCAGATCACTAATCCCACTGGCGGCTTTGGTGGCATGGTGACGAAGCCGTGGAGCGAACGCAAGAAAACCGCCCAGCAGCTTCTGATTCAGTCTGCCGGGCCGTTGTCGCAGATTGCCGGGGTCCGCGTGATTCCGCTGACCCCACCGCCGCTGCCGGGCGGTGGAAGTTTCCCGGTCGATTTCGTGATTGCATCGGCCGCAGAGCCGCAGCAGCTCGCGCAATTCGCCAACCAGCTCGTGGGCAAGGCCTTCCAGAGCGGCATATTTATCTATGCTGATTCTGACCTGAAATTCGACCAGCCGCAGACCGAGGTCGTGTTCGACCGCGACAAGCTCCGCTCGCAGGGCATCGATCTGAGCCAGGCCGGAAAAGATCTTTCAACCCTGTTCGGCGGAAACTACGTTAACCGCTTCAGTATCCAGGGCCGGAGTTACAAGGTCATTCCCCAGGTCAAGCGCGTGGAGCGCCTCACGCCTGATCAACTGTCGCAAATCTACATCAAGGGATCGAATGACAAACTTGTTCCACTGTCTACCTTCGCCAGCCTGAAGACCACCACCGAACCGCGGCAGCTCAACAAATTCCAGCAACTCAATGCGGTGCGCATTCAGGGGGTGATCCCGCCTGGGGTCCCATTAGACCAGGCATTGCGCTTCCTGGAAGACCAGGCAAAGATAATCTTGCCGCAAGGCTTCACGGTTGATTACGCGGGCGAGTCGCGCCAGCTCCGCACTGAAGGCAGCAAATTTCTTGGCGTGTTTTTGCTCTCGGCCGTCCTGATTTATCTGGTGTTGGCCGCGCAGTTCGAGAGCTTCCGCGATCCCTTCATCATTCTTGCCGGCTCGGTGCCGCTGGCCATCTCCGGCGCTCTGATGTTCTCGTTCCTGGGATTAACGACCCTGAACATCTACAGCCAGGTAGGACTGATTACCTTGGTCGGCCTGGTATCGAAAAACGGCATCCTTATTGTGGAGTTTGCTAACCATCTCCAGGAGCAAGGAAGAGAAAAGCTGGCTGCGGTCATCGAAGCGGCTTCCACTCGATTGCGTCCCATTCTCATGACCACTGCGGCCACCGTAGTCGGTCACTTTCCGTTGGTGCTTGCCAAAGGTCCTGGGGCAGGAGCTCGCAACAGCATCGGAATCATGCTGGTCAGCGGCATGATCATCGGAACAGTGTTCACCTTGTTCGTTGTGCCGTCAATCTACGTGCTCGTAGCCCGCAGACATAAAGCACTCGCTATAGAGGAAGGCGACATCGAAGCCGAGGTTCCGGGACTTGAAGAGGTCGCGTCCTGATCGAGATATTGAAGCAAGTACAACCGTAATGTTTTCAGCGTAGGGACGTAGAATACTTGCGTCCCTACAGACTGCAGACCTGAACAGTAATTCCCCACAATTCTCTGTACCTCAGTTTTCTTCGAGAGCTGATTAATAGCTCCAAATAATGAGAGTTGAAGCTTCGGAATTCCGTATCCGGGTATTCGCCTTAACTCTCCTTCCAACTTCCCCACCGGGCGCTCTCTCTCAAATTCTATGATTACTATTTAGTAAACAGTTGGCCCGCTGCTTGCAGCACTCCGAGAGTGGCCGGTTTCCATTCCTGAGGCCACTTTGCTGAAAGGGGATTTACAAAGTGAAAGCCAAGTACATTGTCGCGCTGCTCGCATTCGTCTTTATTATTCTTTTTCCAATCTTCTTAAACGCCCAGACAGAGACTGGAAGCATTAGCGGAATAGTCACTGACCCCAGTGGCGCTGTCGTGCCTGGAGCTACGATTACGATTACATCTGTAGAAAAACAGAATACCCGCTCGGTCACCTCCGGCGCCAAAGGTGAATACATTGTTACGAACCTGGAGCCGGGGAATTACGATGTCACCATCGAACATCCGGGCTTTGGACGATTCAAGAGAAGAGTGCAAGTCACAGTCGCCGGCCGCCAGCCAGTGGACGCAAAACTTTCGGTCGCAGGTACGGGAACCACGGTGGAAGTGCAAGCCGAAGGCGGAGCCCAGGTGAATACTGAGGACCAGACCATCTCGCAGGTGGTGACGGGAACCCAAGTTCGAGAGCTGCCGACGATTACGCGCGATCCCTATGACCTGGTGCAGCTTTCAGGGAACGTGGCGACCTCAGAGGCGAGCAATAACGCAAATGCTGTCCGTGGCGTCGGTGGTTTCTCGCTCAATGGGCAGCGTGCGACCAGCACAGATATCCTGCTGGATGGCGGCGAAAACGTCGACGAGTACAATGCCAATTTGGGAGTTACTGTCCCATTAGATTCCGTGGAGGAGTTCCGCGTACTTACCAGCAGCTTCACCGCCGAGTATGGGCGCGCCTCCGGAGGCGTCGTCAACGTGGCTACGCGCTCTGGGAGCAATGATATACATGGCTCCCTTTATGAATTCAATCGAATTTCAAGATTCGCGGCCAACAGTTATCAGAACCTGGCCACCGGCCAGCCCCGGGATCACTTTGTCCGCAATCAATTTGGATATGCAGTAGGCGGCCCTATCGTGAAGAACAAGCTCTTCTTCTTCCAAAGCACGGAGTGGCATCGGGTGCGGGGCTCGCTCAATAACCAGGCTTATATTCCGACGCCTCAGTTCCTCGCCTCCGCTGCTCCTAATACACAGGCGTTCTTTAATGCAGAAGGAAAATTAAGGCCTGGGGACCGAATCACCCAGACAGTAACGTTGGGGCAGGCAACGGGAGGAGCTCATCCCATCATAAACACTCCTGGACCGCTCCTGGCGGCCCTGCCGGCATCGACCCCAATTTTCGATCTGGTGAATTTCTCTACCGCCCAGGATGCCGGAGGCGGCGATCCGCAGAACCGGTACTTTGGCATGATCCGCATTGACTACAACATTACCGATAAAACCCAGTTGTATGGCCGCTATGCCGGCGATCATGACATTTTCTTTCCTGGGTTCGTGAGCACCAGCCCCTACAACGGCTTTGAAACCACGCAGAAGACGCTGAACCAAAATGCTTTGCTCAACCTGACCCACATTTTTTCATCGTCGACAGTTTCGCAAACCAAAGTTGACTACAATCGCTTTAATTTGTTCCAGCCCCTGGGAACCGCCGGCGTTGTTCCCGGCGTCGCTCCTCGCGGCACGGTTCCAGTTTCGCTCAACGGCATCAACATGCTGTTCCCCGGTTATCTGCCGCTCTCGCCGGGGAGTGCCCTTCCCTTTGGTGGACCGCAAAATCTTTATCAGGCCAATGAAGACGTCACCATCAACAAAGGCGCTCACTCCTTCAAATTGGGCGGACAGTACATACAAACCCGCGACAATCGCACCTTCGGCGCTTTTGAAACCGGCTTCTATACTTTATCCAGAAACGGCAGCGCCAGCAGCAGTCTCGATAGCCTGCTTGCCGGCAATGTCTTCCAGTTCCAGGGAGCGGTCAATCCCCAGGGTAAATTCCCCTGCGTGGTTGACCCGGTGACCAACAAGCCGATCACAACTCCGTCGTGCCTGGTAAGCCTTCCCGTAGTTCCGCCTTCGTTCACCCGCAATAACCTGTTTAATGACGCAGCCGCTTACGTGCAAGATACCTGGAAGGTTGTCCCCAGGTTCACCGCCAACATCGGTCTGCGCTGGGACTACTTCGGCGTGCAGCGCAATCGCAACCGCGCGCTTGATTCGAACTTCTATTTTGGACCTGGGGCCACTCCATTCCAACAGATTGAAAATGGCTTTGTAGCCACAACGCCGCAGGCCCCGAACCATAAGCTGTGGAGCCCGCAGTGGCGTAATTTCGAGCCCCGCGTCGGCTTCGCCTACGATCTGTTTGGCGATGGCAGGAGCAGCCTGCGTGGCGGTTACGGCATCAGCTACGAGCGCAACTTTGGCAACGTGACTTTTAACGTGATCCAAAATCCACCGGCCTATGCGGTCATCTCTTTGCGGTCCCCGGGCGATGTCACAACCCCAATCCCGCTCAGTACCAGCAACTTCGGGCCGCTGGGCGCGCCGGCCGGCACCGCTCCTCTATTGCGCACCAGTTTGCGCGCCGTGAATCCCAGCATCAAGACTGCTTATGCTCATTTTTATAGCCTTTCATTTGAGCACGAGGTGGTCAGAAATACAGTGTTTGCGCTGGAATATGCCGGCTCGCGCGGACTTCATCAGTATTCCATTTCAGACATCAGCCCGCTGGGCTCAGGCGTGGTTTTCGGAGGCCTGGATCCAAGCGTAGTCGTACCCACAAGCCGTTTGAACCACCAGTACTCGAACATTAACTTCCGCGGCAGCAATGGCGATTCATACTATAACGGCCTCAACGTCAGGGTGGATAGCAAGAACTTCCAGAATTATGGCCTGTCATTGACCGCCAACTACACCTGGTCGCATGCCATTGACGACTTGAGCTCGACCTTCAGCGAGAGCAGCAACAACTTCAACCTGGGATTCCTCAGTCCTTTCAACCCCAGGCTCGACCGCGGCAACGCTGATTTCGACGTTCGTCACCGGGTCGTCGTGAGCGCGCTTTATGAGGTGCCATTCCCGAAAAATTCAAACGGCTTCGTACAACAAGTTTTTGGAGGCTGGGAAGCTGCTCCCATCTTCAATGCGCAGACCGGTACTCCGTTCACCGTGTTTGACGCAACCAACTCACAGGAGCAAACGCCACGTTACGCCCCGCTTGGAACAATCACCGACTTCCAGGGCAGCGACCATCCGCGAGGTACTGACCCCAATGTCTTCTCGTATCTGGTGCTGCCGCCGAGACAGGACTTCAGCAATCCTGTGCTTGGCTTCTCTGACCTGGGGCCGTTCCCTGCGAATATGACCAGCAGAAACACATTCCGTGGACCCAATCACTGGTGGCTTGATTTCGGTCTTTACAAGAATTTCAAGCTTACCGAGCGTGTCGGGTTGCAACTGCGCGGCGAAGCTTACAACATAGCCAACCATCCGAACCTGTGGGTGGTGGGCTCGTCAGCCGATCCGTCAACCAGCTTTGCCGATATCGGCACAGCAGGATGTCCCGCCGTAGCGGGCGCGGTCGCCGGAACCAATGTCTGCCCGGTTGTTCAAGCCAAGAAGGGGGGACTTGCAGGGGTGCTTTCACCTGCGACCAATACGCACGAGCATCGCAACATGCAGTTCGCAATTAAACTGAACTTCTAATTCCACTCACTAAGAGCAAAGAGGGAGCCATGTCCGGCTCCCTCTTTTACGTCTATGCTAATTTCATAAATGCTATCGTTCCCTGGAGGAAACTGCCTCAGGGAGGCCAAGTCCCAAATATCTAGAGCAATTCCCCAATTGGTGTATCCGCGCGCACCGGGGCTGAAGCCCAAAAA
>Ga0070741_10016663_pt1 | contig 12203 bp, 5 predicted proteins | sample Coa_R1_4_FD_66440 | JGI IMG/M metagenome (GOLD analysis project Ga0070741, IMG submission 66440) | Surface soil microbial communities from Centralia Pennsylvania, which are recovering from an underground coalmine fire - Coalmine... | ecosystem: Environmental > Terrestrial > Soil > Unclassified ...
ACGCCGAATTGGCCGTTGAAACAGAATGGCGTGTCCGTAGAACCCGCCCGATATGTTGTAGTTCCGTAGGGGCTGTATTCGATTTGGTCGGTGATGTTGCCGTTTGCGTCTGTTAACGCGATGGTGCTGCCGCGTGAGTCGAAGTGGTAAAATACTGTGTTCGTGGTCGTTGGCGTTTCGTCAATCTCGTAAAGAAGCCCTGCGCCGTAAACGTAGTAATTGGTCGTTGTTCCTTTAATGCGTATAATCACCTGCGATCCTTGCGGACTCACGACAAAAAGCGTCGCATTCATCCCATTTGTGAGCGATGTCCTCGTTCCTGCGGGATCATAGCCGTACGAAAGACCACCCGTGCCCGTGAGTTCGTTCCTGGCATCGTAGGCATATGAAGCGAAAGTGTTGTTCGTAATCGGGCCATAGGTCAAATTGCCGTCATTGTCGATGGTAACACTGCTGCCGTTGAACGTTTTCAACCGGTTGTCGTCATCATAGGTCATCGTGCGCGTCGGCGGCACGAACATGTGATTAGTGGGGGCCTTGAATTCCCAGTCGACACGTCCGGCGAGATTGTAATGCAATGTGAAAAACGAAATGGGATACTGGCTCGTCAGTTTCTCGACGATGTTCGTCAACTCGCCGTCGTCGTCATACGACAGTGAGCGGACCGTGTTATTAGGGCGTGAAATAGTGGTGAGTTTCCCGGCCAAATCATAGGAGAAAGCCGTCTGGCGGCTCGCCCAATCCGTGACGTTGGTGAGCCGATTGTTGCTGTCGTAAGAATAATTCACCTGGCGATTGCCCGGATATATCAGGCTGCTTAAGTTCCCATTGGCGTCATAGTGATATTGAATCACATGGCCAGCGGCATCCGTAAAGCTTGAGACGTTGTTGTAGGCATCATAACCAAAATAGAGGGCAATTGGCTTCCCGGAATTCGACACGACAGTCAGATTGTTGTTCCCATCGTACGAGTAGATGTTCACGCCGACGTTGTCGGTTTTCGTGCTCATTCGCCCGCGTGCGTCGTAGGTAAAGCTTGTCTGCTGCAAAAGCGGATCGGTGCTCGATTGAAGCAGGCCCCGGTTGTTGTAAACAAGAATGACGGACTCATTCTTTGGGTTCGTGGTGTTCGTCAATCGATTCGCCCCATCATAATACAGATGCCAGACCTTGCTATTCCGGTTCGTCAGACGAATGAGGTTTCCAGCCCCATCATAGGCCTTGCCGACGATTCTGCTGGCCGCGTCCACGGTTTCCACCACACTCCCTCTTGTATCGAAGTATTGCGTGGTGCTGTCCAAGGCCGCATCCGTCGTGTAATATTCCCGGCCGTCATTGTCGTAATAATAATGCGTGGGGCGCAGCAGGGGATCGGTTGTGGCAACCAGCCGGTGCGCGGCGTCGTTCGTGTAATATGCGAATTTCCCGAGCGCGTCTTCCGTGTGCGCCAGCCAATCACGCGTGTCGTATGTGTCATACGTAGCGGGCGTGCCTTGCAAGGTCGGCGGGAACGATGTGGATAGGAGGCGTTTCGTCGCACTCCAGTAATTGCTCGTGACATTTTGCTTGGCGTCCGTGATTGTTGAGACGTTCCCGTTCGGATCATACGCGGTTTGCGTGGTTAGATTTGTGGGCGCGATGGTGCTTGTCAGCTGGCGACGATTATTATACTGGTAGGTGGTTGTGAAGTTACGGGCGTCAGTCCGATAAACGACATCGCCTCGACCGTTATTAGTCAAATATTGGCTTCCGAGACTTCCGGGAAAATTGACCGTGTTCAAATAGCCGCCGCTGTCGTATAGGTATCCCGTCTGGCCGCCAGAATCCGTTTTGTATTGCAGGGTTCCGTCCGAGTTGTAGGTAAATGTCATCCAGTCGCCATTTCCGTTTGTAGTGCCGGTAACACTGAATTGACCGTTGTAGGCGAAATGGCTGGGGGTTCCGTTTCCATCATACGACGTCACTAGGTTGTTTTGGGAATCGAAAACGAACACATTGCTGTAACCGAGCGGATCAATGGACTCAATCAAATTGTTGTTCGCGTCATAGAAGAAGGTGTTCGTTTCGTTGAGCGGAGAAACAGTCTGAACAACGTGGTCCTGGCCGTCATAGGCGGTTTGGCTGACGTTCCCCAACGCGTCTTGAAAGGCGATCATGCGCGAGCGACCGTCGTAGGTGAACTCCCTCTGGTCTCCAACGGGATCGATTTCGAGGGTGTAATACCCCGAGGGATAAATCTGCCACGTCTTTGTGGTGTCCCCTTGGCTCACTTGGGTGACGACGTGCCCGAAACCGTCATAAATGTTTGAGACTACCATTCGGCTCAGCCCATCAAACGTGGCTATTATTTCATGGTCGGTATCGTAAGCGTATGAGGTAGATTTCTGCTCAGGATCGCTGTAAGATGTCAAATCGCCGCCGGTGTAATTATAGGAGACAGAGCGACCGGTGCTGTCGGAAACGGATGTTAGAACGCCGCTGGTGTAATTAAATGTCAGACTGTGGCCTTTCCAGTCAGTGACATTGGTTAGAAGGCCGCCTGAGTTATAGGAAAGGCTGTTTGACTGGTTGTATTGATCGACAATGGTCGTCAGAAGTCCGTTCGAGCCGAACTTGAAAGTCCGACCGTGGCGTTCTTGGAGATTGTAGCCGCCGCCAGAAGACGTTAAGCTCATCGTGCAATTCTGCGGCGGGGTGAATCTCCCATCGGGTTGCTTCGTGAACTGAATGACATTATTGCCGAGGTTGACCGAAACGACGCCGGCTGTGAGTTGATCTATCGCCCACTTCGCAATCAAAGCAGTAGTTTCCCAGTTCTTTGGGTCGAGATTGATGTTGTTGTAGAAATTAACGGCGGCGCAAGTCGCGACGATCATCGGGGCCATCTGCTGTGCGGTCGAACCGCCCAGGGCAACTTCTGGCGAACTGATCGGCACAGCGGTGCAATAATAGCTGTGAACCCAGCCGGGAGCCATTCCTGCGAGGTTTGAGTGTCGCCGGGCCGAGGAATAAGACCGGGTCAGATTAAGGCCTTTGGGGTCAGCTTGCCCAATCGTCAGATCGGTCGCAGTGATCTCAAAACTGCCATCAACGAGGTTCACCGGGTCGAGTCCATGCGGCGAACTGAGAGACAGCGTATAGGATTGCGGATCGTTAAATGAAAACTGATTGTCGCCGAGGAACGAAATCGTTGACGGGCTCGGCGAGGCAGAGGGGTTGCTGACGTAACCGCCATTGTAACCGCCAGCGATGATCATGCCCATCGCTCTTCCAGTGCTCGTCGCACCCAATTCGACATAACCGTAGCCGTTCCAAGTGCCAGAGCCCGCCACGTGATTAGTGCCGTTCTTCGGAAGAAGCAAAACGTATTGTTGGCTGATGAGGCCGTCAAGCGTGCCTAGGGCGGTGGAACTGTATCCGACGAGGTTTGAGCGGACATTCGCACCGGTGGTCCAGTCGCTGGAATTAGCCAAATACACGGTTTGGGAATTGGTATTGGCAATTTCGAGCATTTTGACAGTCGAGGCGGCGACGAGATTGGAATTTTGGAGTTGCTCGATGATTCCGTGCTCCATCGCACTGGAGAAGTAACTATCAATATCGAACGCCTGGCGGTTGTTCGTGATGTCGAGAGAATTGTAGCCGGTTGCGGGCATGGTGCCATCAAGTTGCATGTAAACATCGACGTAATAGCCTTTCCCAGACTCTTGAGCCATTCGACCAAATCGATGATGTCGCTCGGGAAGCTGGCCCAACTGCTGGCAGGACAACGCGTGCGCCAGCTCCGTCTGGACGAGCCAGCCCATTCCCATCACATTCAAGGTTTCTGTAACAACTTGCCTCGACGAATCGGGATACCCTTCCGCACGATATGCGTCCAGCTTGTCTTGGCGAGCCTGCAACCATTGGCGGGCAGCATCGAAGCAATACATTATGGCGTAGCTAGAATTGGTTCGTTGGTAAAGATTCGTTGCACTTTGATCAAAACCCAACGCCGCTCCTTGATCGGTGGGGGTTTGCTGGCTGGCATTCCAACCCTCGTATGGGTGTGTCGCTGTAAATATGACATTGATCGCGTTGGTATTCACCGGCCCGGTGTTGGTGCTTTGCAGGACGGGGGTGTCATCGAGCCAAAGTTGGGCCAAAGCATTGCTGTTGAACGTCAACGACAGACGTTGACCTTGCAGTTGGGGTGTCAACCAGGTCTTGTTCGTGCCAGCGAAAGTGATTGAAAATGTCCCCATGAAATTTGTTGGTTGGTTTGTCCAGTTCTGCAACAGATATGAAGAGTTTGTATAAATGGAAAATCGATTTGAGGTCGTCAGCGGCAATCCGCTGGATGAAACGATTTGCTCGCCGCCAACAACCTGCGAAACGGAATAGTTCGGGACATTGTTTGAAATGTAATTCAAAAGATTGGAGTTGCACGCCTGCAAAGTGCCACGGATAGCGCCCTCGTTGAGACTAGATACCGAGTATCCGTTGTCCGTTCCGCCGGCCGTCGTCCAAAGGGTGTTTGAACTGAAGCTCATCGCAGTCGGTAGAGTTATCCCAGCAATTGGCATACTCACCTTAAATGAAGGGTCCAAATAATAAGTTGTTCCCCCAACGGTAAGTGTCAACCATACACGCTGAATGCCGATAGTATTCGTGTCGCCGAAAGTGCCGTAAACCGGATTTCCACGCGTGCCGAGGAAATGGCTGATATAGTTTGTCGTGGTGGTCCAATTTGTGTTGCTGAAGCCCAAGCCGAGCCAGTGGTGCAAATCCTGGTCGTCACCAGCCGGGCTGTCGAATGGAATTTCCTGTATGGCAAATTGGTAAATCGGCAAATATCCTGACGCCTGCAGTAGAGCGGAGAGCAGCGCACATTGATCAAAATCATTGCCACTTCGCTCGAGAAGAGTGACCTCAGCCCCCTTTTTTGAACCAAAATAATGCACGTATCGAATTTGATCGTGAACAAAGTTGAAAATGCGCGTCGGATCGTATCCAAGGTTTCCCGCGAGGGCCTGAATGTCCGGCGTGATTGCCTCTGCGATAGCCGTTGAGGTTTGTGTGATTGGGGTGTAAAACGGTCGAAATTGCGGTGTGGCCCCGCCCGTCACCTGAAAACTGGAGATGTTGGTCACATATTGGCTCATGCCGGGTTGCGGCTGGCCGAGGCCAAGAAACGGCGCAAGGCATGTCAAAAAGACAAGAATTTTTCTCATAAGTCGTCTGGGCGGGGGTTATTGCGTGTCCTGAGTAATGTTGCCTTCGGGGTCCGTCGAAAATATCTCTGCTTCGATTCCTGAATTCGTTCCCAATCGTCCAGTCCCATCGTACAAATAATTGTTCCGCAGCGACGGAACTGCGCTGTTATTAATGGCGGCGTCAAATCCCCAAAGCACTTTCCAGCCGTCGAGCATTCCGTCGCCGCTCGGAACGGCGGGGTTCTTATGTAGAACAAGCCATTCATAGGCGTCGCTCACGCCATTCCCGTAGGAATCCCGAGTGCTTGCCAAAAGGAAAAAGGCTTGAGGGTCAGGAATCCCCGGCACGATGGTGTACGTTACGCAAGAGTAGCCGCGTCCAAGCCAAGCCCAAGGAGTGTTGGTCCGGTCGTCGTCGAGTTCGGGCGTCGCGAAGAGGTCATACGGGACACCATTGCTGCCTCCGGCAATCGTGAACGTGACGTAATTGGTGCCGTTCGTTATCGCAACCGAGGTGTTCGCGAACCAGAGAGTCGGAAAATTTCCGCAGCCGTAGTTGCTGCTTACGATGTTTGTCAAATATCCGGGTCCATAGATCGCCTGAAAGCTGGGTGTCTCCTCTGGCTGCGATGGAGCGGGATTGATGTTGGCCGGATTGGCCGGGTTCAAATAGTAAGAAATGGCCAATATGTTGTAAGTATTTTCAATGCTGTTGGTCCCAAGCTGGACGTTATAGGTGGTGACATCATCAAGGCTTCCATTCGCTTGTTCGGCTCCATACCAGTCCGACCCAAGGAACATGCCGTTGCTTTGAACGGTGGTATTCGGAAAATAGGTTACGCCGGAGCCGTTAGCGACATTAGTTTTGTCGATGTATAGAGCCGTGTTGGTGGACGAATAATTGAGAACGATGAAATGCCAGTAGTTGGTCGTCCACGCGATGGGCGCAGAGACGTAGTTTCCGAGGTGACCGATATTGTCCTGGGCCGCGAAATAGACGTTGTTTCCCGCGGGATCGAAATAGAGGCCCCACCATCCAACAGTCGCGCCAGCGGTCCATTGGCCAACTTCGAGCAAGCGACCATAGGCTCCAGGGCCGCTGCCGCCCTTGCTGGTGCTAGCCCACCGAGGGGCGAACCACAGGGCAACGCTTCCTTTTCCGCCGATAATAAGGTTTGTCCGGTTGGTTTCGAAAACCCGATAGTTCATCCAGGCCGAATTGGGCGAATCGACGACAAGGCAAGTGCCGTCACCAATCATGGAGGCACTCACATTCGTGAAGGAAATCGGAGCATTGCTGAATGCGGTCAGCCATCGATTAGTGTCCTGAAAGGTCCATTCTTGGATGGGATCAGGCAGCGAATTGGTCGGCGGCAAACTGAGTGCCAGAAGGTCGCCGGTGCAACAAAAAGCCAAGAGATAAACAAACGCCGCCCGAAATGAGCTCAAGAATGTTTGACGCCAATCACAAGGCAATTCTTCCCGCGGGCCGTGAACGTCCGCAGTTGTTTGGTCTTTCATATGCGTGGGGTGTGGATCTGGACATGAAGCGAGGTCGGTTGCCGTAGTCGCGATTGCCAACGTGGAGCGGCAGCCAGGCAAAAGAAATCAGTGCCGGTTGTATTGCCTCTCCGGGAATTCGGTGGTTCCTGAATTTGAGGGTGGTTTTCAAAGCAGCCGCCCCGTCTCAAGGCGTTTGTCCGCTCTTTGGCCAGTTAAGTCAAGCCTCGACTACGATATCTTCGTCACAACCGCGCAAATTTTCTTCCTTCGTAAATTGCAGGAGCGAACGCAAGAACTGGCTGAAAGATGAATGGGAGCCATCTAAACGTCACTTAGAGTATGCAAAACATAGGAGTGCTTCAGGTCGTTTTATCTGACCACCTGATCTCGGACCGTCAATTCCAAATGTCTAACACCATGATCAAATCCAGCGCGTAAACACGGTTGGCCTCGCTCTCCGAGCAATACCCGGCGATGTAAGATGCGGCCCTCCTCGTAATGCTGGAATACCATCGAAACTATCACTGATCGCGGCATTGCGGGCTTTGAGCGCCGATGCAAATGAACTCACAGGGCTCACCCGTGAGCATGGCTCTTAGAAACATCAGCACAACCGGGTTCTCTGAGACAAGCAATGGGATTCGTGGTTGCGCCAGCCACGCAAACAGTCCTTCCGACGGAAACAATTTTGGATCGAGACCCGGCAGCCTCATATCGAAAACGGAGGAATTCCGGTTGCTTTTCATTCTCGAAACCATACCGACAGGGGCGGACATCCGTTGGGGCAGCCCTCTTTATAATCGGGGAATATGGGTTCTCCCCCGCCCCCGTTCCTGTGCCTCTTTATCTGACATTTTAACTGACATTATCTGACATCCCGCTATAATGGATAGTTATGTTTTCGCCGGTGTATTCAATCACGCCCGCCATCGCGAAGGCCTTGATGTCCATCGAGGCCGACCGGCAGGCCGTAGCGGATCTCCCCATTGATGTGACGGTGCTGGCGAAGCTCCGGGAAACCGCCCGCCTGGTTTCGACCCATTACTCCACCCAGATCGAGGGGAACAGACTGACCCAACAGCAGGTCAAGGAGGCTGTCGCCGGCGCAAGATTTCCGGGACGTGAAAGAGACGAACAGGAGGTGCGGTTTCATTACCGGGCACTCGAAGCAGTCGAAAAACTAGCGGCAGAAGGAAGGCCGCTCACGGAAAGGCAGATTCAGACTGTTCACGGGCTGGTCATGTCAGGACGGGCGAAGCCGACGGCCTATCGGGATGAACAGAATGTGATTCGGGACAGCCGCACGCGCGCGATGGTTTATTTGCCGCCCGAGGCAAAGGCTGTTCCCGGCCTGATGGCGGACCTGGTTGCCTGGATCAACGGCCAGCTTTACGAGGGCGACCTTCCCGTGCCCATGATTGCCGGCCTCGCCCATTATCAGTTCGCCACAATTCACCCGTATTACGATGGCAATGGGCGCACGGCCCGCCTCCTGGCGAATCTGATTCTGCACAAGGCCGGATACGGCTTGAAGGGCATTTATTCGCTTGACGAATATTACGCGAAAAACTTGGAGGCGTATTACACCGCCCTCACGGTCGGCCCGTCGCACAACTACCATCTTGGACGGGCGGAGGCGGATGTGACCGGGTTCCTCGAATACTTTTGCATCGGGATGGCGGATGCGTTTTCGGCGGTCCGGTTGCAGGCGGCGGAGGCGGCAAAGCGCGGAAGCCTGGATCGCAGCGACGATTTACGGAAGCTCACTCCACGCGAAAGGCGATTATTGGAACTTTTCAGAAACCGCGAGAGCGCGACGGCGGAGGAAATCGCCGTTCATCTCCGTCTGAGCCACCGGACGGTTCTGGGCCTGTGCCGGGATTGGGTGAAATCGGGCTTTCTGGAACTGCACGATTCGTCGCGGAAGCGGCGGTCGTATGAATTGGGAGCAAAAGCCAATCGGCTGCTTGAGTGAAACTTCTGTCAATACTCCTTTTGATAATCGATGTCGTTTTTTTGGTCTTTTTCAGGCCAGACCGGTCCAAAAAAGTATTGACTTGCTTGACAGAAGTGATGGAAAGTCAATTTTGTGCCGCCAGAGGCCAGTCGCGGCCAAATTGCCTCGGTCGACTAGAAGCAGTTGGCCTGGGCCACAGCCAGGATTCAATCCGGCTTTGTATCCCGTTTTGTATCCCGCACGCCGAAAAAAGAGGCCAAAACGGGGCAAATGAGTCCTTTAGTCAAGTATGGCGTGAGAAGCCAATCCCTTTAAGTCCAAGTGCTTCCACTGGCGTCCACGATGCTTGGCATGATTTCGAGTCAGGTGCCTTCAACCACTCAGCCACCCTTCCGCACTGCGAGGCGGGGGTTTAAATGGCACGAAATGAAGCCCTGAGCAAGGGGATTTGGCCTGAGGGGGCGCAGTGTGGCCCCGGTTTGGGAAAACCAAAACCAACGCAATTTTGTCGCGCGCAGGAGAGGAGGGCTTTTTTTGGCGCATGTTACCGCACGTTGGCACAGAAACGGAAGGACGGGTCTGGTGTGTTCGTCATCGTGCGTATTGAACTTGCGTTGCAACTTGGGATGGCGGTTTGGGAAGCGTTTCACGACCCAAAAGACGGCAAGGTCAAACTTGACGGCGAGATCGTGACGGCGTTTCCGAAACTGCCGGAATTCCAGCAAGTGACGTTGAAGGCGCTGCGCTGGGAAGAACGGGACAAGCGCGTGATCGTCAAAAAGGCGGAGATCGTCTCCTGACAGAGCCCGGCCCCCTGCCGCTTAACCTTGTTTGATATTCTAACAACTGTCCGGTTGTAACGAGGAAGTCGAAACGGGTGGTGTTCAGGTTGACAAGGCCCTGATAACAGTGTGATAATCGCGCGTATGGCCAAGGCGATGAAGCGACGCGTCTCCAATCTTCTACGAAACTTCGCTGTTGTCGCTCTGACCTGGTCAATGTCGCCGCCGGCGATGGCACAGGCCACCAATTACATGCTCGGAACAGGTTCACTTTTGATGGGGCCAGCTGGTGGAAGCAACAGCATTGTGTTGGCAGTCACACCCCCTGCAGCTACTTGGACAGCGACGGTCAATGCTGCCTGGCTTCATGTGCCGGCTGATTTTGTGGCTGGCCAGGGCAGCACAAACGTCATTTTCGTTTGTGACTCCAACGCGGGCCCGACTCGCACAGGAACCCTGACCATTGGCGGCCAAACTCTTAGTGTTATCCAGGCGGGATCAAGCTACGTTCCGGTCCGACGGCCCACATTGCTTGCACAAATAGACTACCCCGATGCGCTCGCAGTCGATGCGAGTGGAAATGTTTATATTGCCTCCTATTCCGGCCAAGCCGTTGCGAAGTGGACTGCGACGTCCAACACGACGACCTTGCTGGAAACAAACGTAGACTACCCAGAGGGTATTGCCGTCGACGGTTCGGGCAGCGTTTATTTCTCGACGCGGACCACTGGAATTAAAGTATGGACCCCGACGACTGCGAAAGCGACCACCTTAATTCCGGCCGCCGATTTTGTGACGCCGACACAACTATGCCTCGACGGCAACGGTCACCTTTATATTTTAGACCAGGGGAATAGCGCGATTCTGAAGTGGACACTGGGTGACCAGACCCTGACGACTGTGCTGGCTGAGGGACTTGCCACACCCTTAGGACTGGCATTAGACAAAGCGGGCAATCTATACGTTGACCCAGACTTGACCGACGCTCTAGACCGCGTGACGTCAAGCAACGGAGATTTGAGTCTTTTGGCCTCGTTCGCATCGACTGACCCGGAAGGCATCACTGGCCTCGCAGTTGATGATGGCGGCAATGTTTATACGGGCCCGGCTATGGATTGGGCCGGCAGCATTCGACGTTGGTCAGCGGCAACGAAGACGGTGAGCAATGTCGCAACGCCGGGGGTCAAGATTGGGTGGGCTTTTGCGCTGGATGCAGCCGAGAATCTTTATATCGCCGACTCCGATAACAACGCCGTTCTTGAGGTGCCGAATGCCTATTTCGATCCAAGAACCAAAGTGGAAGGTCCACAGGCCGGCAACGATTCTTTGCCACCAACAGTCCCGGCGTCGGTGAATATGGCGGCGCCTTTTGCCCCAACCAGCGATCAAGCGTGGCTGACGATCACTGGCGTATCTAACGGCGTTGTGAATTCTTCATTTGGCGACAACGCCGGGGCGGGGCGTACGGCGCATATCAATCTTCTCGGCGAGAGCATAGCCATCGTGCAAGTTGCCGAGGTCCCCCGGACGTCCTCGTGCCGTTGCCCTATACGGTCGGCGCGCCTTTTGGGTTCGCTTTCGGCGACAATCAGAACACGAATTTCACGGCTCTATCTTCGACTAATGCGGCGGCGCCAGGGGGATCTTGGAGCGCGGGCGGAGTCGTATCAAATATCGCGTCGAACACATATGAGGTCATAGACGCAAGCGCGACCAACGAGCCCATCCGCTTTTATCGCGTCAAGGTAACCGGACGCTAATAGCATGGCTTCTCATGCAACCACCGTTTAAGTCTGAGACTGCAATCTGATACTGCTTGGGATTTCTGAGCATTCGTGACGATGGGGCGCAACGCCTCCGTATGGACAGCCACTTCCGCTCCTTGGTCTTTGTTGCTGCTATTCCGGTTTCCCGCTTAGTTCGAACCGCCGGGCTGCGGAGGCAGCCGAAAAGGGCCAATTCGATCTCAGGAGCCAACGGTCGGCGAGAGCGTCCGCTATCGCGTGCGTGAGGAATGGTGAGGAGGAACTGTTCCGGGCTTGACGGGGACGCGCCATTCGTGCGCGCGTCAAATCAATTCACTTTGGGGTCAAGGTGGAGAAGCCGCGGGATAAGAGCGGTTCGCTGAATACGCGATAGAAGACGCACCCCGAAAGAAGGGTCGCAGCCGCAATTGACAGTGCAAAACAGCTCCTGCCGTTCGGTTCGACCCCGTTTGGCGGGTGCGTTATTTGTTGGGGGCTTCGTTTTAAACGCGTGATTCAAAATCAATTGTTCTATAGCGTTCCAAGCTTTTTGGCCGGGGGCAATGACATCGAAATGCCCAGTGGCCGCCAGTGCGAGGATTTCAATTCGGTCGCCCGCCTTCTGACCAAGTGTCTGGTATTCCTGGGCTTTTGCCGGAGTGAGCACTTCGGCAGCAATCAGGAATTGCGGCACGCCGAGGGGCAATAGGGATTGCGGAGACGCCTGCCGGTAGCGTTCAGGCTTTTCCGCCGGTGTTCCGCCCATCAACGAAACCACGACCGGCCTGCCGCAAACTTGGGCATCAAAGCCTACGAAGCCTGTCAAGTCGGCCGGGCCATCAATGGCGACTGCGGCTTGAATCCGAAGTGGCTCCGAACCGCGGATCTGGCTGTCGGCTGGCAATCGATCACGAGCAGCAACCCAGAGGGCCGCGTGCGCTCCGGCTGAGTGTCCAACCACCACAATTTGGGAAAGATCGAGCGGGTAGGACTTGCCAAGCACGCGCAAGTAATCCACGGC
>Ga0070741_10016664_pt1 | contig 12203 bp, 11 predicted proteins | sample Coa_R1_4_FD_66440 | JGI IMG/M metagenome (GOLD analysis project Ga0070741, IMG submission 66440) | Surface soil microbial communities from Centralia Pennsylvania, which are recovering from an underground coalmine fire - Coalmine... | ecosystem: Environmental > Terrestrial > Soil > Unclassified ...
TGGAAAACAATTTTACATTCCATTGCAAATTCAAAATCAAATCGGAAATTTATTTTATTCTCCGATTACAGGATGGACGCGATTGCCTCCCGCCTCAACATACGAACTTGTTCTCAAAAATAATAAAAATTGTCTGAATACGGTTCTAGGATGGTTCAATACAACCAATTACGACACATCCGAAGAGGGAATGAGCTTTTTGAAAAAAGTTCTTTTTCAGGCGATGAAAGATTTTTACGCCAGCGGAGAGTTAAAAAAAGAAATTCAAGACGCTTTGGAATATCGGGCAAAGAGTGATTTCGAAATTGCAACGTAAGTCTTGCGACGACAGACGAGATGATGCCGATTCAACACGGTTAAACATTGTCGGATGGAAACAAATTTCCTCGGATTTGTTGTAAAAAACTGTTGTAACTTTTGGTTCAAAAAAGACGATGTTTCGAAAAAACATCGGTTTCATTATGGATTATCGAAGTGGTGCCCACGACAGGACTTGAACCTGTATGATTTTACTCACTAGAACCTGAATCTAGCGCGTCTGCCAATTCCGCCACGTGGGCAAATGATTTGCACCAATTTTAATACGCGTTGCCGACGCGCCGGGCAAGTTAAATTGCATTCGCAGATTTCGTTTTCTGCAAATCTTCCAATTCCAATTTCAACGCGTGCAGCGAAAGATTGATATCGAAGATGAATGCGATGAGCGATGTCGCCAGCGAAGCCATTGAAGCAACAAAAACAATTCCGATGAGCAATCCCGACTGCCATTGCAATAACGCCGTTATAAACAAGGTGACGATCAATAATGCCGCCAGCAAGGCGCTCAATGCCGCCAATGTGATGCTCAAGCGAATCATTTTTGCGCGGCGATAAATGATTTCAACTTGCGCGAACACCTGCGCTCGTTCGCTTTCCATGCGCTTTGGCAATTCCGCTTTTAATTGCCGCAACCGGTCAATCGCGCGGCCCAGACGATTGGTCATCGTGAGCAGCAACAAACCGACGCCGGAAATCAAAATCACCGGACCGATGGCGTCGCGCAATTCGGGAATGATTTGTTCAAGTGACGTTGGCGGCATAATTTACAAGACAATTTAAGGTGGGGCGAGACTCCGTCGAGCCCTAATTTTTTAGCAAAATTTTTAAGCGGGGCGCGAGAGACTCTCGCCCCACCCAAATTAAAATTAAACCTTCGCCCATTTGCCTTTGGCTGAAGATTCTTCCACCGCCGCGAGCACTTGCTGATTTTTCAAACCGTCTTCAAATGTCGGCTGGACGGATTTTCCTTCCGCGCAAGCGTTCACAAAATCGGCAATCGTGTGAACGAACGTATGCTCGTATCCAAGCCCGTGTCCCGGCGGCCACCAATTGGCGACATAAGGATGAATGCCATCGCGCTCGGTAACTTGAATTTCGCGGAAGCCGCGGCGGTCGGCGGGGTCGGCGCCGTTGTAAAATTTCAACGCGTTCATGTCCTCGAAATCAAAATATATCGAGCCTTTGCTGCCGTTGATTTCGATTTCGATGTGATTTTTTCGGCCAAGTGCGTAACGCGTCGCTTCGAGATTCGCCATCACGCCGTTGTCCATCCAGCCGAGAAACGCCGCCGAATCCGGCACGGCGACCTTGCCCATTTTACGCTGGCCTTTGGCGAGCGACTCGGCAAGCGGCCGTTCGGGAATAAATGTATTTACCAATCCGAGAACTTGCTTGAACTCGCCGACGAGATAACGCCCGAGGTCAATGATATGCGAATTGATGTCGTAGTGAACGCCGCCGCCGCTGGAATCTTTTTGCAACCGCCAGTCGAGCGGAAATTCCGGGTCGGCCAATCTGTCTTGCGCGTAACGCGCGCGAAAATGATAAATCCGTCCAAGCGCGCCTTCGGCAATTATTTTTTTCGCGAGCACAATTGCGGGAATGCGACGGTAATTGTGGCAGACCATGTGAACGACTTTTGCCTTCGTCGCGGCGGCGAGCATTTGTTCGGCTTGCTTCACGTTCACCGCAAAAACTTTTTCGCACAAAATGTGTTTTCCATTTTTCGCGGCTGCGATGGCGATTTCCGCGTGCAAATCCGGCGGCACGGAAATGTCCACGATGTCAATCAGCGGCGACTCAACAATTTCGCGCCAATCCGTCGTCGCGTGTTGCCAGCCAAGTTGCGCGCGCGCCGTTTGCGTGTTCGCGGCATTGCGACCGCAAATCGTATGCAGCTCGACGTTCGCCTTGAGTGGAAAAAATTTAGGAGCTTGCCGCCAGGCGTTCGAGTGCGCCCGCCCCATGAAGCGGTAACCAATCATCCCGACGCGAAAAGTTTTCGCCATAAAAGTTGAGGGTTGAATCGCGTGTCTTTATAGTGAGCGGCGACAACCAAGTCAATCAAATGACATTCACAACCGCAGAAATCGCAAAAGTCATTGGCGGAGAAGTAGTTGGCGATGCCAATGCCACGCTTAAAAACTTCGCCATGATTGAAAATGCGCAGCCCGGCGACCTGACTTTCGCGGAAAATGAAGAGTTTTTTGCGCGCGCCGAGCAAAGCAGCGCCACCGCCATCATTGCCGACAAGCGATTTTCTTCGGCAAAAAAAATTCTGATTCGCGTGCCAAATGCGCGCGTCGCGTTCGCCAAAGCGCTCGCGTTATTTTTTCCGGAACCGAAATTTGCTGCTGGAATTCATCCGACCGCCGTCGTCGCCAAGTCCGCGCAAATTGATTCGACTGCGCACGTTGGACCGCATTGCGTTGTCGGCGAACGTGTGAAAATCGGAAAGAATTCTGTTTTGCAGGCGGAAAATTTTGTCGGCGACAATTCGCAAATCGGCGACGACACAAATTTATTTCCCAACGTTGTAATTTATGCGCGCGGACAAATTGGCAATCGCGTTCGCATCCACGCCAATTCTGTCATCGGCTCGGACGGTTACGGCTACGTTCTCGACAACGGCATTCATCGTAAAGTTCCGCAAATTGGAAATGTTGTCATCGGTGACGACGTGGAAATTGGCGCGGGCGTGACGATTGACCGCGGCGCGCTTGGCTCGACGGTCATCGGCAAAGGAACGAAAATTGATAATCTTGTCCAAATCGCGCACAACGTCCAAATCGGCGAGCATTGTCTCATCGTTGCGCAAGTTGGAATTGCCGGCAGCGCAAAGCTTGGCAATTACGTCGTGCTCGCCGGACAAGTCGGCATCGGCGGCCATTTGAAAATTGGGAATCAAGTCACCGTCGCCGCGCAATCCGGCGTGATGAACGATATTCCCGACGGCGAAAAATGGCTTGGCGCGCCCGCGCAACCGGACCGGCAGACCAAGAGGCAAATGATTGCCATCCAACATTTGCCGGAATTGCTCAAGCGCGTTGCCGAATTGGAAAAGAAATTTGGCGAGAAGAAATAATTGGTGGGACGAGCGTCATCGCGAGCCGAATCACGCCGCCAATTTTTCCAGCAAAGCCGGATTGATGCCGGGATGAAAATCAATTTCCGTTGTTCCCGTTTCCGCAAGAATTTCCAGATGATTGTAGCGTCCACTTTCGCCGTCTTTCTTCAAAACGATGCGGATTGGCTCGACGATTTGATGTTGCAATGGCCGTTCTTCCGGCCGTCCCGCTTCGATGGTCACAATATCATTGCAAACAGTTTGTTTGCCGAATGCGACCGTTCGCAGCGGCACATCGTCGGCCACCGGACGTTTCCGGCCGTCGCGTCCGACAATTTGAATGCTCACCGCGCCGCGATACAATTCGCTGATGCGTTCGCAAAATTGTTTCCAAAGCTGGTGTGGAATTTCAGTCGTCATTTATTCCTCATTTTTCGTCGGATGCTTCGCCGCTTCGAGCATTTCGCTGTGTTCAGCCTCATCAATGCCCTCCTGCACCGTGCGTTCTTCGTCCAAATCATCGTCCGGCAATTGCGCCTCGACCTTTTTTCCGCGCGACACCGGCGGTGCGCCCATACCGCGACCGGTGATTTCATTTTCGTCCGTCGGATTGTCCGCCGAATCGTCGCCGAGCAATTCTTTCTTTGCCTGAATCCGGTCAGAAGCGTTCACGCGATTCGGTTCGCGTCCGGAAATCAAGGCGTCTTCGCGCGCGCGTTGCTCCACATCGTCTTCCGTCGCCGGCATGGTCGTGATTTTTCCGCGCGGATGGATTTCTTTTCCCGCATCGCCGCGCACCGATGATTTCTTTTTTGCCATGAAATATTTTTAGCACTGCCTGTGCCGAAGGATTAGCAGATGAATTGGGGAAAATTTGAAAATTTTGAAGCAATTGCGAATCGAAAGCCGCATTTCGCCCATGCCAAATGCAAAACGCAGTCCTGCGGATGTCCAATTAGCTCGAAGCGCGAGAATCGCCTGTTGTCATTTCCGCCTCGAATTGAGCCAATTCCGTTCCCGCCGTTTCCCATTCCGTGTTTGCTTCGGCCATCCGCTCGTGAATATGCATCAACTCGCGATTGATTTGCACCGCGCGTCCGCCGGTGTAGGACTCGGGCTTTTCCAATTCAGCAGCCAATTCTTTTTCCTTCGCCTCCAGTTCGGCGATTTCTTTTTCCAGAGCGGAAATTCTTTTCTGAATTTCCTGTTTCTTTCGTGAACGTGCCTGCCGTTGCTCGGCTTCAATTCGCTTTTGTTCCTTGCGGTCAACTGTCGAAACAACAGTCTTTTTCTCCGGTGAAGGATTGAAGCTCGAACTTGTCAGCGCCGCGCGCGCCGATTGCGCGGTCTTGTCCAAATAATATTGATAGCCGCCGGTGAAATGCCGCAATTGCCCGGCCTCGACGCGGACGACGTGGTTCGACAATTGCCGGATGAAATGCACGTCGTGGCTGATGAAAATCAACGTGCCCTCAAATTGTTTCAACGCGCCGATGAGCGCGTCCACGCTGCTCATGTCCAAGTGCGTTGTGGGTTCGTCCATCAGCAAAAGATTCGGCGGATTGAGTAATAATTTAACGAGCGCGAGCCGGCTTTTTTCGCCGCCGCTCAACACGCTCACGGACTTGAAAACATCGTCGCCGCGAAAAAGAAAATTGCCGAGCACGTTGCGCACGGCTTGTTCCGTCACGCGCTCCGGCGTTTCCATCGCTTCCTGCATGACGGTGTGATTCGGATTGAGCATCGCCGCGCGATGCTGCGCGAAATAGCCGTGCTTCACGTTGTGGCCGAGCTTGTGAACGCCCGACTGCGGTTTAAGAACTTCCGCGAGCAATTTCAGTAAAGTTGATTTCCCCGCCCCATTCGGTCCAACAAGCACGGTGCGCTGGCCGCGCTCGGCTTCAAAATGCATTCCGTCGTAAATCAGTTTTTCGCCGTAACCGAATTTTATGTTCTCCAGCGTAATGACGCGATGGCCGCTGCGTTGCGGTTGCGGAAATCGGAAACCAACTCTCGGGCCGTCGCTGCCGGGCGCTTCGACCCGTTCTTCTTTCAGTCGCTCAATTTGTTTCATCTTCGATTGCGCCTGCGCGGCTTTCGTGTTTTTCGCGCGGAAGCGGTCCACGAACAATTGCAGCCGGTCAATCTCGCGCTGTTGCGACACCGCCGTTGCGGCCATCGTGGCCTCGGCGGACGCGCGCTGCTCCAAATAGGTGTCGTAATTGCCCGTGTAACGCAAAATGCGCGACGCGCGCAATTCCGCGATGTGCGTGCAAAGGTTGTTGAGAAATTCGCGGTCGTGTGAGATGAGCAAAATGGCGCCGGGATAATGCTGCAAATAATCCTGAAACCAGAGCAACGTTTCCAAATCGAGATGATTCGTCGGCTCGTCGAGCAAGAGCAAATCCGGTTCCTCCGCGAGCAATCGCGCGAGATGCGCACGCATGATCCAGCCGCCGGACATTTCTTTTGCCGGACGATGATGGTCGGTCAGCTTGAAGCCGAGGCTGTCGAGGATTTGTTTCGCCTTGGCGATGAATTGCCCGTCGTGTTCATGCTCGTGCGGCACGGCAATTTCAAGGACGGTTTCATTTCCTGCCGGTTCACTTTCCTGCGGAAGATAACCGATGCGCGTGCCGCGGATGAGCGTCACATCGCCGGCGTCCGAGTCTTCCTTGCCGAGGATGATTTTGAACAACGTGGATTTACCCGCGCCGTTCGGGCCGACAACAGCGACACGTTCGCCGGATTGAATCGTGAACGAAACGTCGTCAAACAATTCGCGTCCGCCAAATGATTTAGAAAGTCCGGCTACGGTGAGCATGATAAAAAGTGGGGAATACTGAAATGAGATTGCCGTTGGCTCACGGCGCAAATAATTCGCCGAGCGTGTCAAGAACGGCATCCGCAGTTTCGGAATCCAATTTGCCCAGTCGCTTGACGAGACGCGATTTATCCACCGCGCGAATTTGATCCAAGGCGATTTCGCCGGTTTTGCCTTGGAAAGAAATTTCCACCCGCGTCGGCCAGCCACGACGAACTGTGGTCATCGGGGCGATGATGACCGTGGAAATAGCCCGATTTAATTCGTCGGGAGAAACCACCACGCACGGACGGGTCTTTGCGGTTTCTGCGCCGGTGGTTGGATCAAGTCGAACGAGGAAGATGTTGAACCGTTCGATCACCATCGCCATTCCTTCGCATCAAACTCATTGGCCAACTGTCGAGTCGCGGCAAGATCATCCGAAACCGGACGTGGACGGCGAAAAGATTTGCCCCAATGCACGCGAGCCTTGCGACGCGGACGAAGCAACAAGCCGCTGGCGGATGGCTGCAATTCCAAACCATAAGGCCAGCGATTCAAAGCGAGTTCTATTGCCGTTGTCTTCATGCAAACATTTTTCACCAGCCGTGCGGTTTAGTCAATCTCACTTCGGCTTCAACTGCGGGAACAAAATCACGTCGCGGATGCTTTCCTGCCCGAGGAGCATCATGCACAGGCGGTCAATGCCGATGCCGATGCCGCCGGCGGGCGGCATGCCGTGTTCGAGCGCGATGAGAAAATCTTCGTCCAATTTTTGCTGCTCGCCGCCGGCTTGATGTTCGAGGCGCTCGCGCTGTTCAATCGGGTCGTTTTGCTCGGTGTAGCCGGGAGAAATTTCCTGACCGTTGATGCAGCACTCGAAGACTTCGACGGTCGTCGGGTCGTCGGGCGAAAGTTTGGCGAGCGGCACAAGTTCTTTGGGCAAATGCGTGACGAACGTGGGCTGAATCAGCGTCGGCTCAATCAATTTTTCAAACACCGCGCCGGTGACTTCAAAATCTTCGTAATCTTTTGCAATATCTCCACCAAGTTTCAAATCATCAATAGCTATATGCCGACGTTCCAACGGAGTTAAGGCAAACCAATCAATACCAATTCGTTTCCGCACTTCATCACGGACAAGATCTTTATATTTTTTCCGCTGCCATGGGCCAGTTAAATTAATAATTTTGGGCTTAGCCAGGCGTTCTAACGAAAATTTTGTATTTAGAATGCGTTTGACCCCATCAGCCACTTCAAGTCCGAATTGGTCTTCCGAAATGCTCATTTTGAGATCTGAAACGCAGATCGATCCAATATCTAATAATTCTCCAGCTTTTTTAGCCACTTCTGCAGATGAAGATGTTTCCAATTTCTCAAGACATTCTTTTAATTCGGGGAAGATTGTTTTAAATTCTCCGTTTAATTCTTGAAGTTCTTTCGCAAATTTTTCTTTCGAATCTTTGAAGGCCGGATTTTCCTGCGCCTCTTTGCTAATGAAAGCAAGAGTGTCAATCGCAGATTGAATATTGCTGCGGACTTCTTGTTTTGGGTTGTGCTGAATTACGAGCGTCCCCAAAACTTTTTGCGCGACGTGGCAAATCATTTCTTCGACGAGTTTCATCATCGTCTCGTAATCGCCGAACGCCTGATACGCTTCGAGCATCGTGAATTCGGGATTGTGTTTGCGCGAGAGGCCTTCGTTGCGGAAGTTGCGGCCAATCTCGAACACTTTGTCCACGCCGCCGACGAGCAGGCGCTTGAGATACAGTTCCAGCGCGATGCGGAGATAAAAATCGCAGCCGAGCGCGTTGTGTTTCGTCTTGAATGGTTGCGCCGCCGCGCCGCCGGGAATCGCTTGCATCATCGGCGTCTCGACTTCCACGTAGCCGCGCGCGTGCAGAAAATCCCGGATTTCGCGGATGATTTCGCTGCGCTTAAGCATGACGTCTTTCACGTCTGGATTCGCCATCAAATCGAGATAGCGTTGGCGGTAGCGGATTTCCGTGTCGGCGAGACCGTGCCATTTTTCCGGCGGCGGTCGCAGCGCCTTGGCGAGGATGACGAAGGAATCAAGCTTGATGGAAATTTCGCCGGTCTTGGTGGTGAACAATTTGCCGCGCGCCCCGATGAAATCGCCGAGGTCGAGGTGCGTGAAAATGTCCCAACTGCCGGGGGCGGTTTCTTCGAGATGATTTTTCTGCGCGTAAATCTGGAGGCGACCGCTTTGGTCGCGCACGTCAATGAACATGGACTTGCCCATTTCGCGGTGCGCGGTGATGCGTCCGGCGACGGAAACTTCGGTGGTATCGTTGAATTCGCCGCGTTTATATTTTTCGCGGGCGGCATCGCAGGATTCCGTCGGCGTGAATTTGTTGCGGAACGGGAAAATATTTTTCACTTCGAGCGCTTTGAGTTTGGCCCGACGCTGGTCAATCAATGAATTCGTTTCGTCCATCAGAGTTGATGGAGTAAATCACGAAATGTCGCCAAGCGCACGCCGGAATTTAAGCGCGCTTGTAAAGTCCCGCCTTGATGAAGGGCTCAAGATATTTTCCGTAACCAGCTTTTTCCATTTGGTCGAGAGGAATAAATTTCAGCGACGCCGAATTGATGCAATAGCGCAAGCCGCCCTTGTCGCGCGGGCCATCATCAAAAACGTGTCCAAGATGCGAATCGGCAGTTTTCGAACGGACTTCCGTGCGCACCATGCCGAAGGAAGTATCCGAGTGCTCAACAACTTCTTTGTCTTCGACCGGTTTGGTAAAACTTGGCCAGCCGCAGCCGGAATCGAATTTGTCCAACGAGCTGAACAGCGGTTCACCGCTTACGATGTCCACGTAAATGCCGTGCTCGTGATTGTTCCAAAATTCGTTGCGAAACGGCGGTTCGGTGGCGGAATTTTGCGTGACATTGAATTGCATCGGCGTCAGTTTCTTTTTTAACTCCGCTTCGTCCTGTTTTTTGAAATCACTCATGGCAGGAATTTACGTTGAAAAGCCATTCGCTCAAATAAATTCCCACTTATCGAATGTCGCGGCTTGCCCAAGCGGCTCGCCTTTTTCAGAAATTAAATTCCAAATGACGGCGTTTGAAATCTTAAATCGTTTGCCGCTTTTGGAAATGCGAATGCCGGAATAGTTTTCGGCAAAGCCATTTGCGGCGACAGTTTTCAGCAATTTTTCGCGCGCCGCTTGATTTGTAGTTTCTGCCGTCAACCGCGAAGGCGTGCGTGTGAATTCTTCCCACGACATTTCCCAAAGTTTCAGCGCGACTTCATTTCCATAATTCAAAATCGGGTCGGTTTCCGTTCCGTGCGAAACGACGACGAATGGCGCGTAGAATATATTTTTCGCCAAACCTTCGCGGTTAAACAATCCAGGCAACAAATCGCGCCCGGTCCATTTGCGAAAACTGCGCGCAAGCAATTGCGTGTGCGCGATGACAAAACCGCTTTGCCATGGAAAATCCATTCGCGTCCAAATTAGGGCGTGCGCCGCAAAGCGCGAGAAATTTCTATTTCCTAAAGCCGTGCGCTTCCGCAAACTCATCGCATGAGCCGGCGGACGAAAATTCTTCGCGCAAAAATTTTCCGCATGCTGATTGTCGTCGTCGGAATCGTCGCGGGACAATTTATTTTGTTCTCGCCGTCGCTCATCGGAAAAAAAATTCTTCTGCCGCTGGACACGCTCGCCATGCCGCGCGTTTATTTGCCCGGCCAGCCGCAAATCCCGCACGACGATGTGCCGGTGGATTTGGTCGAGCAATGGGAACCGGCGCGACAATTTGCGATTTCAGAATTTCATGCCGGGCGATTACCGATGTGGAATCCAAATCAATTTGCCGGCAGCCCCGTCGTGTGGCCGAAATTTTCGCCGTTCCTGTTATTTGAATGCCTGACGAAATCGCCGGTGATTTTGGCGTGGACGCAATTGTTCGCGGCGATTGTCGGCGGCGCGGGAATTTATTTTTTTTTGCGGCGCACCCTGAGAATTTATTTTTGGCCGGCGGCCATTGCCGCATGGTCTTATCCGCTCACCGGATTTTTTGTTTTCTGGCAGGGATTTCCGACGGAATATCCGGTTTATTTTCTGCCATGGCTGTTGCTGGCCATTGACCGGGCAATTTGCAGAAGAAATTCATTTGCGCCAATTGGATTGGCAATTGTCACGGGACTGATTTTAGTCAGCGGCGCGCTCGACGTGGGCGGACAGGTTTTGCTCGTCGGCGGACTTTACGCGATTTGGAAGCTCGCGCTCGAATTTGGAATTACGTTTCAATTAAAAAAAATTTCCCGCGCAATTGTAATCCTGACCGCAGGTTTCATTGGTGGATTTCTGCTGGCGGCGCCATATTTGCTGCCGCTGCTCGAATACGCGCACACCGGCGCGCGCATGGAACGGCGCAGCACCGGCGCCGAGGAACGCCCGCCACAAGGATTGACGGCACTGCCCGCTATCATTTTGCCGGATTTTTACGGCTCAACCGTGCGCGATAGCGTTCGGCTCGACGCCGGAAATCAAAAAGAAAGTTCCGCCGCCGCTTATGCCGGAATAGTCGCTACCCTTTTGCTCGCGCCGCTCGCATGGTTCGATAAACGCCACCGTTCCTCGGCGATATTTTTTATTTTGCTGGCGATTTTCGGATTGAGTTGGTGTCTCAATGTGCCGGGAATCGTCGCGCTGCTGCGGTTGCCGCTGCTCAACATGATGTCGCACAACCGCCTCGTGCTCGGAACGGCGTTTTCGATTTCAGTTTTAGCGGCAATCGGGCTCAACGCGCTCTGGCGACAAAAACTTTTCCAACAAAAATATTTTTTAATTTTTCCGGTTCTGCTCGCCGCAATTTCCGCCTGGGCATTTTTTCGGGCAATTCATTTGCCGGAACCGATTGCCACGAAACTGTCCGCGTCCAATCTTCACGAAATTCAAATTTCATTTACTCAATTTTTTCTTGTGTCTGGAATTTTGTGCGCGCTGGCATTTGTCGCGTGGCTGCTCATTTTTTTACGGCCGCAATTTCAGCGGCGAATCGTTTTGCCGCTGGGAATTTTAATGGTCGCCGATTTACTTTGGTTTGCGCATGGTCGCGCAACGCAATCCGATTTCTCGCTTTATTATCCGCCCGTTCCCGCGCTTGCAGCCGTCGCGAAATCCGAACCCGCGCGCACTTTGGGCTTCAACTGTCTTCCAACCGCCCTGCCGCAAATGGCTGGACTGCGCGACATCCGCGGTTACGACGCGATTGACCCGGCGCGACTCATGGATTTGATGCGCGCCGCCGAAAATTCAAACTTCGAAGGATTGTCATACGCGCTCGCGCAATGGTATTTGCCAAAATCAAAATTGCTGCCGCCGGATGGAATCCAACTTTCGCCGCTGCTGGACATGCTCAACGTGCGTTACGTCATTTTTCGCGGTTTGCCGCCGCCCGATTTTCATCCGCAATTTCAAAGCGACAATTATTGGGTCGCCATCAATCACTCGGCCTTGCCGCGCGTCTTTGTTCCGCGACGCGTCGAAGTCGCGACAAATTCCGCCGACCGATTGCAAAAAATTTCAGCGCAGCAATTCAATCCGCGCCAAGTCGCTTACATCGAAACGCCGGTGAATTTGCCGGGCGATTGTGCCGGGCAAGTTGAAATTACAAACGAAATTTCCACGCGCGTTTCCATTTCCGCGCAAATGCAAACGCCCGGCCTCGTCGTGCTCGCCGATTTATGGGATAAAGGCTGGAACGCTTATTTGAACGGTGAGCGCGTTCCGGTTTTGCGCGTCAATCATGCGATTCGCGGCGTGATGGTTCCGACGGGAAATTCCAATTTGGAATTTCGTTACGAACCGGCGAGCTTTCAAGTCGGCGTGGAATTATTTTCATTCGGCGCCGGCGCGCTGGCGATTTGGTTCGGAATCATTTTGCGGTCGCGCTTTTCGCCATCGCCTTGCCGGCAATCCAACCCGTTGTCCACGCCGCCTGAAAATTAAATCCGCCGGTAATGCCGTCAATGTCCAGCAC
>Ga0070741_10016665_pt1 | contig 12201 bp, 13 predicted proteins | sample Coa_R1_4_FD_66440 | JGI IMG/M metagenome (GOLD analysis project Ga0070741, IMG submission 66440) | Surface soil microbial communities from Centralia Pennsylvania, which are recovering from an underground coalmine fire - Coalmine... | ecosystem: Environmental > Terrestrial > Soil > Unclassified ...
CAAGAAGGCATCGACACAAGCCGCCTGGAACGCCTCGGCGTCCAGACCCTCGGCAGGAAGAGCAGGCGCCGCCGCTCCCCCCGGAACGACCCGCAGGCGGTGCTCGACCATGCGCACACCCTCTTCCTGCCGAGATTCTCAAGGTGGTGCCTCATCATGACCGGTCCCACCTCGAAAAGCTGTGATCCCCAAAAACCAGGATCAAGGCAGGTAGCAGGACCTTTCCCCACCCAGGAACCTGTGTCACTTCCAGGTTCCTGGGGAAAGATCTTCGACGACCCCATGGTCGCCGCCGTTCTCTTGGGGTGACCCCGGGCGTCCAGCACAGCCAGGGGACCGCCCGGGCGGCGGTGGTGGAAACGATCTCTTGTGTTGACTGTCACAGCCCGCACGTATGTTCGGGGGCATGGAGTTCTGGGCCGAACGGACGGTTTCCCCGGTTGACGGTCGGGTTGGCTGGACCGTCGTCGACGACGAGTACGTCGAGCACGATCGGGCGGCGACGTGGCTTCGTGTGCTTCTTGATGCCCAGGGCCGGTCGGTGGGCACGGCTCGGGCTTATGCGGGGCGCCTGGCGCTGTTTCTGACCTGGGCGGCGAGGGTGGGGGTCGACCCGGTGGTGCCGGAGGTCGACGAGCTGGCCGCCTTCGCCAGATGGTTGGAGCGGACACCGTCGCGAAAGCATCGGTCCGGACGGGAACGCCGGCGGGCGGTCGACTCGAAGGTGGTGGTGCTGGGAGCGGCCCGTTCGGCGGCGACGGTCGAGGGGATCTTGGCGGCGGTCGTCGAGTTCGTGCGCTTCGGCGCGTCGCGGGGCTGGTGTGAGCCGACGGTCGCCGATCGGCTGAGCTTCCGGACCGAGCTGCGGTTCGCGCCCCGCAGCTGGGACCGGGGCGAGCGGACCGGCCAGCCGGTGGTCAACCGCCGGGTGGTCCGTCGGCGACGCACCGAGCGCCCCCCGGCGACCCTGACCGGAGATCAGGTCGGGGCGTTGGTGGATGCGTGCGCGAACTGCCGTGACCGCTTCATCGTTGAGGCGCTATACGCCACCGGGCTTCGGGTGGCGGAGCTGTGCGGGCTGCACCTGGCCGATCTCCACCTGGTGCCGTCCGCGACGCACCTTGGTTGCCAGGTCGCCGGGGCGCACCTGCACGTGATTCGACGGGAGGACAACGAGAACGGGGCGCTGGCCAAGTCGCTGTGGCCCCGGGTGGTCCCGGTGACGAAGGATTTCGTGTTGTGCCACGACGCCTACGGCTTCGAACGCGACGCCGTTCCCGAAGGGGCCGAGAGCGACTACCTGCTGGTCAACCTGTGGCGGGCGCCGGTGGGCCGGGCGCTGTCTCCCGATGCGGTTGAGCGCCTGTTCGTGCGCCTGTCGAGCAAGGTTGGCTTCCGAGCGCGGCCGCACATGCTGCGCCACAGCTTCGCTTCCGAGGTGGCCTTGGCGACGAAGGACCCGGCGCTGGTCAAGGAGCTCCTGGGTCACGCCTCGGTCAGCTCCACCGACGTCTACCTCAACCCGGTGGGACGACATGCGGGCAGCGGTGGACGCTCACGGCCGCACCAAGGGTGAGGGCCGATGACCAGAGCCAGGAACGTCGCCGTGGTGGCGGTCGAGCGGGCCGCCCCGGGGCCCGACTGGCACCTGGAGCGACTGTGGTCCTTGATGGGCGACGACTGGCTGGCCGGCGAGTGGGATCCCGACCAGCAGCTGGTGTTGCCGCTCCCCGGTGGGCGCCTCACCCGGGTCTTGCGCTGCGTCGTGGCCGGCTGCCCGAGCGATGGCCACGGTTTGAGCCCGCTCTGCGTCCGGCACCGACACCAGTTCAGCGCCTCCGGCGCCGGGGATCTGGAACCCTGGCTGGCCAGCGGCGAGCCGGCCACCTTCGAGCGGCGCCGCTGCATCCATCGGCCCTGTCAGGTGAGCGGCGCCGATGGGCAAGGCTGTCCTCGCCCGGCCCAGGGCCGCTGGCGGCTCTGCGCCGCGCACACCGTCGCCTTCTCGAAACGGCGGGCCAAGGGAATCTCCTTGGAAGCGTTCCTGGCCAAGGCGAAGCCGCTTTCGGATCTCGGCCCGTGCCGGGCGGCGTGCTGCTACCTCGGCATGACCCACCCCGAAAGCGGCCTGTGTGAGCCGCATTTCCAAATCTGGCGGCACGCGGGCCGGCCTACCGGCCGAACGTTTGCCATCTGGGCCGCCCGGGTCCGTCAGCCGGTCAACAGCCGGGTGCTCAGCCTCCGGGGCCTGCCCGAGCTCGTCCGCGTGGAGCTGCTCTATGCCATCGGCTGCCGGGCCGCCGAGCAGGTCAGCGTTGTCACCGGCGGGATGCGGCCGTGGGTGGACCAGCTGCGGGCGGCTGGCGTCTCGTCGATCACCGATTTCGACCTCGCCGAGCTGGGCCACGTCGGTGACCGTCATCACGTGCGCTTCGCCCGCTTCAGCGTCGATCGGGTTCGCCTCGCCTACGCCGACCCTGACGAGGAGCGGGCCAAGGACATCTGGGATCTGCGCCTCTTCGGGCGTCCCGGGCGTCGACACCTCGACTTCAGCGTTATCCGCCAGGAATGGCTGCGGGAGGCGACCAAGGGGTGGGCGGCGGCCACGCTGGGCAGGGTCGGGGACCAGTCCCTCGCCCACCGGGTCGGATCCATCGCTGTCCTATCGGCCGTGCTCGCCTCCGGGCCGGGCGGAGGCGACGACCTGACCGTCCTCGGCCGGGCCGACGTGGAACGCTTCTTGACCCGGCTCCGTTCAGCCCGCTTCTCTGCCGGCGGACGGCGCCTGGGCGTCACGGCCAAGGCTGCCGTCGTCGAGGAATGCGCCCTGATGCTCCGCGAAGCGCGCGAGTTGGAGCTGGTTCCCACCTTGGAAGCAAGCTTCGCCTTCCGCCGCGGCGACCGCAGCCCCCGGGTCAGCGAAGAAGGACCCGGGCGGGCCCTCCCCGCCGGGGTCGTCGCCCAACTCGACGCCCAACTCGAGCTGCTCGCCGCCGTCCCGGGCGCCACCGGCTTGGCCCGGGTGCCGACCCTGGGCGCTCTCGGCGAGCACGCCGGTGACATGGCGGTGCTCGTCTACCAGCTGCTCAAGGGCACCGGCCGGCGGGTGGGTGAAGTGACCAGCCTGCAGCTGGGATGCCTCGACGTGGACGAGCACGGCAAAGACGTCTTGGTCTACGACAACCACAAAGCCGCCCGGATGGGCCGACGACTCCCGCTCGCCGACTCCGAGCTGGTGGGCGCCATTCGTGCTCAGCAAGCCTGGGTGCGGGCTCGGTTCCCGGCCACGCCGCCCGACCGGCTCTGGCTGCTGCCCCGGCCCCACAAGAACTTCGATGGCACCAACCACATCGACACTGGACTGATCAATGCCTGGATGCGGGCCTGGATCGCCCGCATCGGCCGCATCGACGCCGGCCCGATCGACCCGCACGGCGAGCCGGTCCCCTTCGACCCGGGCGCCATCCATCCTCACGCCTTCCGTCACACCTACGCCCAGACCATGGCCGACTCCGGGGTGGCGCCGTCGGTGCTCCGTGACCTCATGGACCACCGCAGCCTCTCCACCACGCTGGGCTACTACAAAGTCGGAGAAGCGCGAAAGCGGGCCGCCATGGAAGTCCTCGCCCGCCACACCGTCGACCACCGGGGGATCACCCGGCCCGTCAAGGGGGAGCCGTCGTCGGTGACTCACCTGCGGGAGCATCTCTCCTGGGTGGCAGTGCCGATGGGCAAGTGCTCGGAGCCCACCAACGTGCGGGCCGGCGGACAGGCCTGCCCGATCCGCTACCAGTGCGCGGGCTGTCCCCACTTCGAGTCCGATCCCTCCTACCTGCCGGAACTGCGCGCCTACGCCGACGACCTCCGAAAAGAACGCGAGGCCATGCTCGCCGCCAACGCGGCGGACTGGGCCGTCGAACACGTCAACCGCCAACTCAAGGTCATCGTCGGCCACACCCGCACCCACGAAGCGCTCCTCGACCGTCTCGCCGGCGAAGACCGCGCCGCCATCGAGGAGGCCTCGGCCACCCTCCGCAAGGCGCGTCAGTCCGTCCCCGTCGCCTTCGGACGGCGTCGGACCGGCCATGGCTGACAACAGCGGCGCCCTCTGGCGAGCCCGCCGGCAAGACAGCCGGGACAAACGCCAACGGGCCGCAGAGGCCATCGCCGCCATGGAGGGCAACGGCGACCGCGTCACCTTCCCGGCCGTCGCCCGGCGCGCCGGCGTGTCGGTCTCCCTGCTCTACGCCGACGCCGGTCTCGCTGCCCGCATCGCCACGGCACGAGACCGCCAACGCCAAGCCGGAACCGACCGAGCCTGGCGGCTGCCCGCCCGGTCGCTCGTCACCGAACAAAGCCTACGAACGGAACTCGCCAACGCCAAGGAACGATCCCGCCGCCTCGCCGAGGAAGTCACCCTCCTCCGGGAACGACTCGGTCGTCAGCTCGGAGCCGCCGCCGACAGCGCCCGGGGCCAAGCACTCGCCCCGCTCCTCGACCAGCTCGAACAGCGCGCCGCCGAACTCGAAGCCGACAACCACCAGCAACGCCAACGCATCGCTCACCTCGGAGCCGAGATCCGGGAACTCACCGAGACTCTCGACGCCGCCCGAGCGATGAACCGGGAGCTCATGAGCGAACTCAACCGCAAAACCGGCGCCGACCAGCGCCCCACCCAGGCGGGATGAACCTAGTTGTGTGAACTACGTCCACCACACAGAAGTGGCGCCGCCACCAGCACCTCTACCCCTCACGACAAGAGAACCTCCGCCATGCTCGACCGGCTCCTCCACCGAAGCGTCGTGTTCAACATCGACGGGGAGTCCTATCGCATGCGCAGCCACCGCGCCGCCGCCGAGAAGCTCCGCAAGGGGGTGACGCCCAAGCCCGAGACGTAGTCTGTCAGCGGGCACCGACCCCTGCGGTCAACTGGGGAATTTCGGTGATCGACAGTGGGGAAGATCCGCGATCGGCGTCACCGGCACAACTCCACGATCTCGGCCTTGAACTCCGGCTGGAACGAACGACGAGGACGGGGCTTCTTGGTCGCCACGATCTCCATTCTGGACATCCTTCCTGGGGCCGCGCCCCACTGAGTAGATGTCCGTCAGACCGGGTCAACCCCACGGCCACGAGCGCAAACCATCACGTCGGAGAGTCGCCGCTTCAAGGCTCGCATCGCTTCTTTGGTGGTGTGGCCGGCTTCCTTGCGGCGTTGGAGGTGGGCTCACCGCCGATATCCATCAGGCCGAACATGGACATGGCTGTCGCCCGCCAGTGACATGGGACCGTCTGCGGGCTGGTTCCGCCAGCAGCATGGGACCGTCCTTCCGCCAGTCATGGGACCCGGGGTTCCGCCAGTGATGGGACCACAGACCCACGCCAGGTGGTCCCATCACACTGGCGGAAAGACGGTCCCATCACCCTGGCGGGCGACAATGGCGAACGGCGAAGGCGATGACCCCCCCCGGACTCGACTCCCGCTCCCCTGGCACAACGTGTACCGCCTTGGCGCGCTCAGGTACCGACCCCTGGTCGGGGACAAGAAGACCTTCACCCCTTTCCCCGCTGCGCCGACTTTCTCGCGCGCCAGCGAACAGCCTCCGCTCCCTCTTCGACGAGGACATCGTCTGGGCCGTGGGCCCGGTGCTCGTGGCCGCCCGAGGTGGCCACCTGCGCGCCCCGAGTCAGTCGTAGACGGGATCGAGTTCCGTCATCAGGTCGAGCATGCGGGAGAACGCGGCCATGTTCCGGAGCAGGTAGATCTGCTTGCCCTCGACCTTGAGCTTGCCGGTGGCCATGGCGGTGGCGGGCTTGATTTCTTTGCGGAGGACGGCTTTCCAGTGCTCAGGGCTGCCCGCGATGACGAAGTCGGTCTGGTGGCTCTCCCCCGGCGGGAGCTCGGCGACCTCCGTGACCCGGCCGGCCTCGAAGTTGGCGAAGAAGGTGCGGTCGACGGGCGACGCGTAGACGTGGAGCATCGAGCACGTGATCGACTTCCCCTTGTCCTTCCAGACCGGGTCGTTGTTGAGGGCATCGGCCATCGCCTCGTAGAAGCTGATCGTCCCGAACCGCGGGTGTTCTGCGTGGTCGTTCATCGCAACTCGCTTTCTTGCCTCTCCGGCGTGCCTACCGCCCGCCGGGGTTCGTCGCCTCGAGGGCGACACGGAACTCGCCTTCCGCCACCACCGAGCCGGACGGGTCGGAGGCGTCGGTCAGGGTGGTGCGGCAGACCGCGACCTCGCAACCGCCGGAGGCGTCGACGGCCTCGACCTGTCCGTTGGCGTGCAGCGCCGCCCGGGGAAGGACCGGCTGGCGCTGGGTCACCGATCCGCTGAGGACCCGCTCGATGCCGGCCCAGGATCGGACCGGTTCGTACAGGGCGCCGGCCACCCACGACCCCTGGCCCACCACTCCGGGCAGGCCGGCCTCCCGGGCGAGGTCGTCGTCGAGGTGTAGCGGGTCGGGATTGTCGATCGCCACGGACATCCGGGCCAGGACGAATCGGTCGAGGACCGGTGGGCGGTGGGCGGGCAACGTCTCGCCGGGCACGGCTTTCGGAGCCGCGGTCAGGAACCGCCGTGCCTGCTGCCCGGACGCCTCGGTGGGTGACGCGCCGGCGGCGGCGGGTGGGAAGCGGGCGTCGGGCTCGCCGTCCTTCCGCTCGATGAACACGATCTGCCACGTGCAGACGTGATCTCCGGCGGTGGTGTGGTAGTCGGTGGCGAGGCGCAGGAACTGGCGTACGGTCTGGTCGCGGCCGAGCTTCTCCCAGACGGCGTCGACCCGGCTCTGGCCGACGACCTCGTCGTCGTCGGTGACGGGCCGGGTGGCGGCGAACTCCATGCCGGCGCTGAGGGTGCGACCCCAGACGAATCCGAGTTCGTCGGTGAGCACCTCGGCGTCGAGCGTCTGGAAGAAGGCGAACATCGGCGGGACGACGAGCCGCCCGGCCAGTCCGGCGGCCCGGGCCGCCCGGATCGAGCACAGTAGCGGATCGTCGATCCCGAGGGCACGGGCGTAGGCGGGGACCGAGAGGCGGTCCTCGATCGTGAAGGTGGTGGGGTCGAAGGTCCGGCCCTGCGCACGCTCGAGGTTCATCGGTTCCTCTCTCTCATCGGACCGGAGGGGTGGGCGGCGTCACTGGGCGGCGAAGACGTGGACCACGCAGGCGTTCGTTTCCAGTTGGGGGACGTTGCCGCCCATCGTCGCGGTGATCCCGATGCGGGCTGTGTCGGTCTGACGGGCGCCTGCCTCGCCACGGAGTTGGGTCACGATCTCGTGGACCTGGGCCAGGCCGGTCGCCCCGGGTGGGTGGCCCCGGGCGAGCAGCCCCCCGCCGGGGTTCACCAGCGGCCGCGGTCCCCCAAGATGGAACCGGCCCGCTTCCAGGTCGGACCCGCCCTGGCCCTCCTCGGAGAAGCCGAGGCGCTCGTAGGCCAGGAGCTCACCGGGTGTGAAGGCGTCGTGGACCTCGGCCACGTCGACCGCAGCAGGGGTGATTCCGGCTCGGGCGTAGGCGCGGGCGGCCACCCGCCGCAGCGTGGGTTCCTCCCAACCGATCTCGGCGCGCCGCAGGCCCGAGCCGAGCGCCGAGCCGAGCACCTTGACGGCTCGCTTCCCACCAAGCGGGTCGGCCGCCACCACCGCCGCCGACGCCCCGTCGGAGTTGGGGCAGCACTGCAGCAGCGTGAGGGGCTCGGCGATGGGGCGGGAGGCGAGGACCTCGTCCAGGCCGACGGGCGTCTGGAACCGGGCCCGGGGGTTGTCAACGGCGTGGCGGCGGTTCTTCACGGCCACGAGGGCGAAGTGCTCGGCCCGAGTTCCGTAGCGCTCCATGTGGAAGCGGGCCTTGAGGGCGTACAGGGCGGGCAGGGTCAGCCCCTGGGCGCCGTAGGGGTCGTCGTCAGCGACCGGGAGGAGGCCTTGCACCCGACCGGTGAGCTTCTCGACACCGACCGCCAGCACGATCCGGGCCAGGCCGGCGCCGACCCAGGCGGTCGCCTCCAGCAGCGCGGCAGTCGAGCTGGCACAGGCGTTCTCGACGTTCACGAGGGGATGGCCGGCGAAGGAGCTGTCCCGGAACAGGTGCTGCCCGGCGCCCGGGCCGGCGAAGGCGGTGCCGACCACGACGGCGTCGACGTCGGCGGGCTCCAGCCCACAGTCCCGCAGTGCCTCGTCGACGGCCGCAGCGACGAGCTCCTCGGCGGAAGCGTCATGTTTGGCGAACGGGGTCATCCCGACCCCGACCACCCACACGTCACTCATCCTCGACCGCCAGCCACAGCCGAGGGGGACCTGCACCGACAGTGTCCTCCCGCACCACCACCGGCGCATCGAAGCGGACCGGGCCGGCAGACGGCGTCAGGAACCGGCCCATCACGCCGATGCCAACGTCATCGAGCTGCACCCAGCCGATCGTGTACGGCGCGCTGAACCCGGGTGGTGCGTGGCGTACCACGGTCCACGACCGCAGCCGACCCGTCGCCGCGACGCGCCGTTGGAGCGCTCCTCGGCAGGCGGGACAGTGGTCGGGGATCGGATGCCGGACGCTTCCGCAGCCGCTGCAGATCCCGACGGCGAGCGGCCGCAGAGGCTTGTCCTCGTCGGTGCCCCCCACCGGTGCCGACGTCACCGACCCTCCGGCGGCGCGACCGTCGGGGATCGGTCGGCGTTCGGGCCCGCCGCCGTGACCCGCCCGGTCGTGCGTTCCGAGTAGGCAAAAGTGGCCGGACGGAACCCGCCGCCAGCCGGAGCGGCTCGTTCGGTCAGGTCGACCCAGCGCACCTCCGGCGCCGCGAGCATCCCGGCGCAGGCGGTCGGAACGGAAAGGTCGTTGGCCTGGAGTGACATGGCCAGCTCCTCGCGGAGGTCGCCGCGGACCTCGTCGTTCGAACGGGTCCGGATCCCGGCGGCCAGCCAGGCGGCGTCGAGCGGCGGGGGGACCTCGTCGGCCCAGGCCAGCGAGACGAGAAGCCAGCGGTCGACGGCCGCCTCGACCACGGAACCACCGCCGCCGAGGAGCTGGGCGAGGCGGGCCTGTCCGTAGCGGATGAACTGCTGGGAGGCGGTCCACAGCTCGCGGACGATCTCGTCGAGCTCCGACTCCGCCGAGTTCATGAACGATTCGAAGAACAGGCGCCAGAAGGCCCCGCAGAGCGCTTCGACGACGATCGCCTCCTCCCACGACGCCAGGCGCAGACCGGAGCAGAGGAAGTGCCGGTCGGGACGAGCGAGGCGGTCCTCAACACTCACGCCATGACGGCGGGCCAGTCGGTTGAGCCGCACGACGAGCCCGAGCCGGTCGGCGCACACCTTGCCCAGCTCCCACATCTCATCGGGGTGCGGCCCCCGAGGAACGACAGCCGGCTCACCGATGGTGTGGACCACGACCGAGGCGTCGATCAACCAGCACAGCGCCTCTTGGACCAGCGCCGCCGAACCACGTCCTGCGGCCGGCGTCGGGTCGTCGTCGAGCCGTTCGCCCGTCACCGGTCAAGACCGCACCGGTCGAGACCGCCGCCGGCGGGGTGGCCGCCCGGCACCTGCAGGCCGAGCTCCTCGATCCACGGGTTGGTCTCGGCCCGGAACCGGGCTGCGAGCTCCTCGTTGCTCAGATCGCGCAGACCCCAGTCGAGGCATGCCTGGGAGAAACGCGACGGCCGGGCGACGGCGCCGACGCGGGGATACCAGGTGTCGAGGGCGGCCTGGGCCCGCTCCCGCCCCTCGTCGGTCGCGCAGAGGCGACGCAGCCGGGTGACACCGAAACCGATGTGGCCCTTCTCCTCCTGCCAGATCCGCCGGACGGTGGCCCGCCACGGGAGGAAGTTGCAGTGGAACATCCCTTCCAGGAGCAGGCGGCCCATCGTCTCCACCACGCCCTTGAACGTCACGAACTCCACCCAGTCGTGCATCTCGTGGCGGAACAGGCCGAGATAGCGCTCCGAGCGGTCCACGAACACCCGGTGGGACGCGTCGTAGCCGACGTGGTTGAGCACGGCGTTGGCGTAGCGGAAATGCCCGATCTCCTCGGTGGCGACCCGGGCCGCCATCCACTGGTCCGCGGCCGTGGGGAACTTCCCGATCAGCTCGAAGTAGCCGAGATCGCGCACCCCGATCTCGCCGTCCGCCTGGACCAGGAGCAGCTGGACCAGCAGATCCCGGTATTCCGCCGGGGCGTGGGCGAGGTCGTCAAGGTCGAGCACGCGCCCACCGATCTTGAGTTCCTCCTCAGCGATCGTCGACCCCACGCGCGTCCTCCTTTGGCAACCCGATCCAACCGAGTGTATCGATTGACCGAACGAACGGCAACGCGCTTGCGGAGAATCGTTTCCCACCCCTAGCCTGAGATCGATGAATCAATCGAGCGTGGCTGTCGGGCACCGGTTTCCCCAACGGCAATTCACCGTTTCCCCTTCCCGGGTCGAGGAGTACGTAATCGCGCTGGGCGTGGCACCCGAAGAGGGCTGGCGGGCCGAACCGGGGATGCCGGTCCCCCCCGGATTCCTCATGTACGTGAGCACCTACGGAGCGGAGGCTCTCCACGAGGCGATCGGGCTCGACTTCCGCCGGGGAGTCTACGGCGGCATGGATGTCGAGTACCTCGAGTCCGTTCGCGTGGGCGACACCGTCACGGTCGCTCCGGTCATCTCCGGCACTTCCACCAAGCAGGGGAAGGGCGGTCCCCTCACGTTCGTCGAGTTGACCTGCGAGTACGTCCTGCCCGACGGCCGGGTGGCGGTGCGGGAGCGGTCGACGACCGTCCAGACCGGGTGACGGCCGTGGCGACCCGACCCGTCCCCGGTGACCGGCTACCCGATCTGGAGGTCGGCCCCCTGAGCCGGATCCAGGTGGCCTACATGACCGTGGCAATGCGCGACCCGAACCCCGTCCACGTCGATGACGACTTCGCCCGTCAGGCCGGCCTTCCCGGGGCCATCGCCCACGGGACGTTCGCCGTCTCCGCGCTCGGCACCGCCGTCAGCCGCCACGTCGGCGTCGACGCCCTCCGCCGGCTGCAAGTGGAGCTGACCGCGCCGGTGTTCCCCGGTGACCGGCTCACCACCGAAGTGACCGTCGAGGACGTGGAGGACGCCGAGGTGGGCTACGTCGTCCACGCCCGGCTGCAGGCCCGCAACCAGGCGGGCACCACGGTGGCCCGCGGCCGGGCATCGTGGGCGCTGACCTGACCGGCGTGGAGCACGAGATCGTCCGCCGGGTCTACGTCGGCGACGACGACCAGTCCGGGCTCATCTACTTCGCCACCTACTTCCGCTACATGGCCGAAGGCGACCAGGAGTGCTTCGCCGCCCTGGGACATCCCTTCTGGGACCAGATCGCGGCCGGTGAATCGGGACCCGCCGTTCACGCCGCCTGTGACTTCGTGGCTCCCGCCCGAACCGGAGACACACTCCGCCAACAGATCCGGCTCCTCCCCGGCGCCAGGTCGAGCTGCACGACCGAGCACACCTTCATCGACGAAGCCGGCCTCACGGTCGCTCGGGGCCGGATCGTACGGGCGTGGGTCGACCTCACCACCATGCAGACGCGACCGCTGCCGCCATGGCTGCGCCGCTCACCAGGATGAGCGGACCCCGGGGCGTTCCGGAGCGCTCAGCGACCGGAGAACCGGGGAGGCCGGCGCTCGAAGAAGGCGGCGAGCCCCTCGGCGTGATCGACCGTCTCCTGGCAGCGCAGGGTGGCCTGGATCTCGTCGTGGAGGTGGCGCCGGAGATCCACGCCGGTGATCAGCCGTTTCACCTCCCCGAGGGCACAGCTCGGCCCGCCCGCCAGCTCGACGGCGAGGGCGCGGCCGGCATCGGGCAGGTCCTCGTCGGGCACGACCTCGTCCACGAGACCGAGGGCCAGTGCCTCGTCAGCGCCGATCGTTGCGCCTCGCATCAGCAGGCGGCGGGCAGCCTGCCGACCGGTCAGGACGGGCAGGAGGGCGGTCACCCCCCAGTCGCCCGGCAGGCCCAGGGCGCGGTAGGCGGTGACGAGGCGGGCACTCTTCGCCGCCACCCGGAAATCGCAGGCCAGGGCCAGCCCCAGCCCGCCGCCGGCCACGGCACCGTGCAACGTCGCCACCGTCGGCCGAGCCAATTCGAAGAGTTCCAGCACGGCGGTGAACGCCCAGTCGAGCCGGGCCTCCTCGGCGGCCCGGGCGACCGACCGCTCCTCGCCGCTCAGCGCGGCCCGGAC
>Ga0070741_10016666_pt1 | contig 12201 bp, 9 predicted proteins | sample Coa_R1_4_FD_66440 | JGI IMG/M metagenome (GOLD analysis project Ga0070741, IMG submission 66440) | Surface soil microbial communities from Centralia Pennsylvania, which are recovering from an underground coalmine fire - Coalmine... | ecosystem: Environmental > Terrestrial > Soil > Unclassified ...
GGACGATGCATTGAAGCGAATAAAGGCGGCCGTCGTAATCGATCCACTCGACCCCCTCAATTATATCTATATGTGGGAAATTCAGGATCGCATTGGCCAATTGACCGAAGCTGAATCGTCCCTGCGGCGTGAGCTGGACATTAGTCCGACCCATGCTTGGGGGCACTATAACCTTGCCTATCTACTGGTTGAGGAGGGCGATCGCGACGGTGCGTTGAGCGAGATTCAGCGCGAGACCAACCGCGACTTTAAGCAGTTGGGATTGGCCATGGTTCTACACGCACTCGGCAGGAAGACAGCATCGGACGCTGCACTCGCTTGGTTCATCAAAGAGGATGCCGGGACCTACGCTGTCTCAATCGCCGATATATATGCCCTACGTGGCCAGTCAGATGAAGCGATGCGCTGGCTGGAGCGGGCCTTTACCCAACGGGATGCTAATCTAATGATGATCAAAGCAGACACGGCGCTTGTGTCACTCAATGGCGACCCTCGCTTCAAAGCGCTGCTGCGTAAGATGAATCTGCCGGAGTGAGCAGAACGGAAAGGCCGAACCGTCTCCGCTCCCTTGGCATCCCCAAAGCAGTCGGTCGTGAACGACCGCAGAGGGTCAGCTACCGCCCATACATATCACGTAGACACTGGTCCAGGACTTACCAACGGAGTATCGTCATGGACCAACTGATACGCATCACCTCTTATCATCACGAGCCTTGGAACAAGGGCAAGCTCGTCGGCCAGAAGGCGCCGCTCAAACTCAAGGAAATATGGGCCATCCGGGTTCGACTGCAGCTCGGCGAGCGGGCTCGGCAACTCGCGTTGTTCAACCTTGCCATCGACAGCAAGCTCAGATCCTGTGATCTCGTGAAGCTGCCTGTCCGCGATGTTACGCACGGGGATCGTATTGCCGCGCGAGCAATTGTCATGCAGCAGAAGACCCAGCGGCCTGTGCAGTGTGAAATCACAGAGCAGACGAGAGAATCCCTGGGTGCGTGGATTCTGCGCGCCGGGCGGAGGGCAGATGATTACCTATTCCCGAGCCGGCTTCGGGCCTCGCCTCGTCCGGGGCTGGGTGAGCCAGATCGGGCTCAATTCAGCTGCCTATGGTACGCACACGATGCGCCGCACCAAGGCCTTCCTGATCTATCGTCGAACGAAAAATCTCCGAGCAGTGCAACTGCTGCTTGGGCATACCAAGCTCGAGAGCACGGTCAATACTTGGGAATCGAGGTTGACGACGCTCTGGAGATGGCTGAGCAGACTGAGGTGTAACGGGCTGGCTGGTCAGCGGCGCCGGTCGCTGACCGGCCAAGAGCGGAAGTACAGCTTGCTGAAATGTCCGCCGCTGAGTGACCCGCCGCTTCGACTCATACCACCGAGTCGCAAAGAAGGCGGGGCGACAGGCGTAAGTTGCGAGTCAGACGCCCCTCGGCGCATTCTGTCGGCAAGAACCAAGATCGTTTAAGGGCAGGCAATGTCGGAAGAAGCGCCCGAATCGAGAGCGGGCCAGCCGGCGACTGATCCGCCAGCGTCAGTCCAGGTCCCCAACGCATCCATCCACGTATTTGTCAGCTACGCATCGCAGGATGTCGCCGTAGCCGATGTCCTCGTCGAGGCGCTAGAGCGTCACGGACTCAAGTGCTGGATAGCGCCGCGCGACGTGATTCCGGGGGAGTCTTATGCCGGTGCGATCGTTCATGCGATTGATGCCACCAAGCTCGTCGTGCTTATCCTGTCCGAGAACTCGGCCGCCTCTCAACACGTACTCAGAGAAGTAGAACGGGCGAGTTCCAAACGGCACCCGGTCGTCTCGTTCCGGATCGACCTCGCGCCGATGCCGGCGGATCTTGAGTACTTTCTCAACACCTCGCAGTGGCTCGATGCCAGCACCTTGGGCGTCGATCGCGCGTTGCCCAAGCTCGTTGATGCCGTTCAGCACGCTATTGCGCCGGCCGCTGTAGCTTCGCCGGAATACGCTGGTATCGCTCCAAGGCCGGTAGCAAGCCTTTCCCGACAGTCTTCGGTCTCCAAACAAGCGGGAGTCGCCTTATGGGTCGTGGTCGCGCTGGGAGTGGCCTACTTCGCGGCGGATAAGCTGTGGCTCGCGAGGCGCAGCACGACGGAAAAACCTACGACCGCGGCTACGATCACCGTCAACGAAAAGTCCATCGCCGTGCTGCCGTTCGTTGACATGAGCGAGAAGCATGACCAAGAGTATTTCGCGGATGGCATGGCGGAGGAAATCATCGATTTACTCGCCCAGGTCCCGGACCTGCGTGTTCCGGCACGAACCTCGTCTTTCTATTTCAAAGGTAAGTCGACACCGGTGCCGGAAATCGCCCTACAGCTTGGTGTTGCCAACGTGCTTGAGGGCAGCATTCGTCGGTCCGGCAACCGGATTCGCGTGACCGCCCAGCTCGCCCGCGCAGACAACGGGTATCACTTGTGGTCGCAGACTTATGACCGCGATGCTGGCGACGTCTTCAAGGTGCAGGACGACATCGCCAATGCGGTGGTGCAGGCCATGCAGATAAGGCTTATGGGAGGTCCATTGACCCGCCGCAGGGGCGGCACGCAAAACCTTCAGGCATATCAGCTGTACTTGCGAGGGCTTAGCTCGATGTGGCAAGTCACAGATGCATCGTTAGCGTCTGCGCGTGAGTATTTTAATCAGGCACTTAGTTTGGACCCAGATTTCGGGCTTGCATGGGCTGAGCTTTCCAGAGACACACTGTTCATTGTGAGCAACGGAGGGCTGCCGACAAGAGAGGGCTACGAGCGCGCGCGGGGGGAGGCCCAGCGCGCACTGCAGGTAAGCGCTGATATTCCCGAAGCGCATGGAATGCTCGCTAACATTTATCGCAACTTCGATTGGGATTGGACAGCCTCAGATGCGGAAGTGCGCCAGGCGCTCGAGGTGGATCCGACCAACCCGACAGCACTCATGCGCGGCGGTCAACTCTCTTACACGCTCGGGCACTGGGATGATGCTGAGCGTCAGTTGCGCTTAGCACTTGTTCGGGACCCATTGGCTACAATTGCAATTTGGAGCTTGGGCACTGCGCAATACGGTGCTGGTAGGTACGCCGAGGCGGAAGCCACGTATCGAAAGTTGCTGGAAGTAGCTCCGGGTTTTTTGGGGGCTCGGGGTTACCTCGCTAAGACGCTCCTCGCAGAGGGCAAGGCGGAGGCGGCCTTGGCGATGGTGCAGCAAGAGAACAGCGGGGAAGTTCGACAGAAGTACCTTCCGATTGCGTTGCGAGCGGTCGGCCGCACAGCGGATGCGGACGACGCGTTGCAGGCGCTAGTTGCGAAGTCCGCCGCTACGGACGCGTACTACATTGCAATGAACTACGCCTATCGTGGCGATCATGACCTCACATTTCAGTGGCTTGAGCGTGCGTACGAGCAACGCGACCAGGGCTTCAGAGAGATCGTCGGAGAACCCTTATTCAAGAACGTGGCCCAAGACCCCCGTTTCAGGGCGTTCCTGCGCAAGATGAAGCTTCCCGAGTAGAGAGTCACGCGGCCTCGTCCCCGACACTGGGTTCCCGAAAGCAGTCGGTCGCGAAGGACAGCTACGGGTCAGGCGCGGCCACTCGGCTCGGGCGCCACGAGCCATTCGATCCCGAGTTCCGCGCTGCAAGAGCCACTCCCTGACCAGCCGGCGCAGGACCGCCAGGTACCGCATCGAGAGACGATGCATACGTCCACTGTCATTCGGAGCCAGAAATTCTGCGGTTCCCGCAAAGCGCCACAAGATCACCGCCGCTCCGGGAGCGACGCCAGGCATCGTAGAACCGGTTACCAAGGCGGTGTCCTTCTGCGGTCGAAACGACGCCCTTGAGGATCGTGTGGACCCTACGCTCGTTGAAGAACTTCATCAGCGGGGCGTCCGCTGACTGCATGAGCTCGCTAAGTTCGCAGTCGGACCATCGGAGCTTGGCCTTGACGCATTCGTCTGCATCGCAGTATTGCGACGACTGCGGCTGAGATATAGTTCGAGCTGACTACAGTATCTACGGGGCGCCTAAGAACAGCCCCGGGTGGCAACGCGCCATGCCGTGGAACACGGGCCTCCTTCGCCGCTGCGATTGCCAGTAGTTCGCGAACATTTTCCGGCTTCAGTTTGTATAGCGCTTGAGCTCATTCCAGGACTCATGCAGCGTGAATTGCGCGACTTCGTGGATCTGATAGCCGCGCTCGAACAGGCGACTCGTGGCTTCGTGTCGCATGTCGTGAAATCGAAGGTCGGCAATTCCCAATACGTGACATGCCGTGGTAAAGGCATCTCCGATGCTCTTGGATTCGTAGGGGAAGGTGTACCGGCTCGTATGTGGTTGTCGCTGCACGATCGTCCAAGCTTCCGGTGTGTAGTAAATCGCCGTGATGACCTTCTTTCTCCGTGGGGTGTTTGGCGTCCTGAACCAGGCCTGAGCGCGACGAGGGGTCATTGTCGTCCCATTCGAGGCGGCAAATCTCCGCTTCGCGTCTGGCGGATTGGATGGCGAACTGCAGGATGTCGCGCATGGGTATTATCGAACGTCGATCACGGGCGGCAAAAAACGCATCGAGCCGCGCCAATTCGTCGCGAGTCGGGCGGCGCACGCGCTTCTTGGACTTGCCAATCAAGCGCAACTCACGGCATGCGTTACGCGCTTCCTGGACCACTTCCGGTCTTACTCCGGCGCCTTTAACGCTCTTGGCTGCGCGGAGGACGACGCCTATCCAGGTGAGATCGTTCGCGACCGTCGCGGGTCCCGCGCCGTCCGCACGGGGGCCCTGGATATGCTCAATTAGAATTCCCGTCGTCAATGTGCGGGTATCCCGGTTGGCGATAGGGTGACGTTCGAGGAACTCCAGGTGTGTTTGTTTAGAGCGCTTCCAATCCGAGATCGTCTCAAACCTGTCGATGTACCACCGTATCAGCTTGCCGAGCTGGTACGTGTCTGCGGTGATCGACTTCTTCTCTTGGGCACGCAGCAGCTCCTCGGGGTTTTCAAGGGCCACCTCCCGGTGACGGGCCCAGCTTCTGGCCGCTACGAGATGTGCGAAAGTCTTGGCCTCCCGATGAATGATGGCGGTGCCCTTACGCACGCGAACGACCGCGGTATATCGGGTCATACCGTCAGCCTTCTTGCGTACCTTGATAGTTGACATCTAAATTGAGGAGACAAGCTCTTGCCGAACCCATCATGTCTCCTCTTTAGTCTCCTCTGCAAACGGTAAACTACCCTGAATTCGCAGAAATAGCCCCAAAACGCCGATGTCCGAAAACGCTATAAAAATAGGTCTTTCTGCCGAAAATCAAAGCGATTTGCTCGACCGGAGGGTGTCGGTCGCCCCCATGATGGACTGGACCGACCGGCACTGCCGCTATTTCCTGCGGGGGTTCGGCCCGCGCACGCTGCTGTATACCGAGATGATCACGGCGGCGGCGATTCTTCGTGGCGACCGCGAGCGACTGCTGGCGTACGACGCAGAGGAGCATCCAATTGCGTTGCAACTCGGCGGCAGCGAGCCGCGGGAGCTGGCCCTGGCTGCGCGCGCGGGGGAGGCGGCCGGGTACGATGAGATCAATCTCAACTGCGGCTGCCCGAGCGATCGGGTCGCGAGCGGCGCGTTCGGTGCGTGTCTGATGCGCGAACCGGAGCGTGTCGCAGAATGTGTGGCGGAGATGCGCGCGGCGGTGAGTATTCCGGTGACCGTCAAGATGCGAGTCGGAGTGGTCAACACGCACGCCGGAGACAGCAGGGAAGCCATTTCCCGGTTCGATGAAGCGGACTTCGACGCCCTCCACAGCTTCGTGGGCAAGCTCGCCCGCTCCGGATGTGCGGCAGCCATCATTCATGCCCGCAAAGCCATGCTCGGCGGCCTCTCGCCGAAGGCCAACCGGGAGATTCCGCCGCTGCGCTATGACGTCGTGCGATGTATCAGACAGGCATTCCCTCAACTGCCGGTCATCGTGAACGGCGGGTTCCGGGAAGCTGACTCGGCACTGCAGGCTCTCAACTGGTGCGATGGCGTCATGCTCGGTCGTGAGGCCTACCACCGGCCATTCGTGCTGAGCGAGCTGCACGCCGCGCTCTTTCCGGAAGAAACAGTGGCCGAGCCGCCTTCGCGAGCGAGTCTGCTGGAACGAATGGCCCGTTACTCAGACCGGCAGCTCGCGCGCGGCGAGCGGCTCTCGGCGATCACCCGGCACATGCTGGGACTGTATGGCGGGCAACCGGGGGCGCGCGACTTCCGGCGATTCCTGAGCGAGGGCACGCGCGTTGCGGGTGCGGGCGCCGAGGTGTTGCGGCAGGCCGGCCGGCTTGCCGAGGAGCCCCTTCGAAAGGGAGCTTGAGCCGATCGGCTCCGAGAGCCGAACGATGCGTCGTGTCGCGGCGACGGCCTCCAAGGCACCCGGTCCCCGGGGACGGGGCTTGCTAGCGGCTGGAGAGCCCTCGCGTATAATCAATCGCAATATGTTGAGAGTCAGAGGAGTTGGCACCTGACCCGCCGCGGGTCTGCCTGCACCGCATGGGCAAGGATATCGAACTCGCCATTCTGTTCGCCGATGTCGTGGGGTCCACCCGTCTCTATGAGCAGATGGGCGACTTGCGCGCACGCGACATGGTCGCGATCTGCATCGACGTGATGCGCAGTGCCACTGAACAGCATCAGGGCACGGTGATCAAGACGATGGGCGATGAGGTCATGTCGACCTTCCCCAGCGCCGACGAAGCCTTGAACGCGGCGGCGCAGATGCAGCAGCAGATCTCGACTCACACACAGCTGAAGGTGGACAACCAGTCCGTCGCTATCCGCATCGGCTGTCACTTCGGACCGGTTGTGCTGGAAGCGCGCGACGTGTTCGGCTCTACCGTGCATACGGCGAACCGCATGACGAGTCAGGCCAAGGCCGGCCAGATCATCACCACGGCTGCGACGGTGGATAAGCTCTCACCGGAATGGCGCGCCGCCTGTCGTCAGATCGACGTGGCGACGCTCAAAGGGCAGGGGAACGAGGTCACCCTGTATGAAGTGCTGTGGCAGTCGGAGGATGTCACCAGCATGGTGCCCGCGATCGCGCTGAATTCACGGCCCGTGCGACTCATGCGCCTGCGGCTACGCTGCCAGGAGCGAGAGCTGTTGCTCGACGAGCAGCATTCGAGCATCACGATCGGTCGCGCCGAAGACAACGACGTGGTGATCAAGGGAAACCTGATCTCGCGCCTGCACGCGCGTATCGAAATCAACCGCAGCAAATTCGTGCTGATCGATCAGAGCACCAACGGCACCTTCGTGCAGTCCAGCGACGGAGAGGAATCCTTCGTGCGGCGTGACAGCCTGCAGATCAAGGGCCAGGGGATGATCGGACTCGGGCGGCTGCCCGAGCTCGACTCGCCGCAAACGCTGCACTTCGCCTGCGACGAAACCTGAGAGCAGCCGCGAGGCGGGCTCAGGCGAGACCCGCTTCCGTGACCTGCAGCTCCTCGAGCAGCTCCTGCGGCAGCCTGTCCCCGTACTGCTGCAGATAAGTGCGGATGTCCGCGACCTCCTTGCGCCACAGTGCCGGATCCAATGTCAGCAGAGCCTGGATCGCCTCCGGACTGACATCGAGCCCGCGCGTGTTGAGATCCTCAGGCCGAGGCAGTCGGCCGATGGGCGCCTCCTGAGCGCCAACGCTCCCCGTGCAACGGTTCAGGACCCACTCCAGCACCCGCAGGTTCTCGCCGTAGCCGGGCCACAGGAATTTGCCCTGAGCATCGCGGCGGAACCAGTTGACGTGGAATATGCCGGGCAGCCGTGACAATCCGGCCCCGACCTGCAGCCAGTGCCGCCAGTAGTCGCCGAAGTTGTAGCCGCAGAAGGGCTTCATCGCCATCGGATCACGCCGGACCACTCCGACCTGTCCCACCATGGCGGCCGTGGTCTCGGAGGCAACGGAGGCGCCCACGAGCACCCCGTGCTTCCAGTTACGGGCTTCGTACACCAGGGGCGCGACCTCGCGCCTGCGGCCGCCGAAGATCAGCGCCGTGATCGGCACTCCACGTGGATCCTCGGCCCGGGGCGAGTAGCCGGGATTGCGCTTGGCGGACACTGTGAAGCGGGAATTCGGATGAGCAGCGGGTCCGCGCGCAGGGTCATACCGCCGTCCCTGCCAATCGAAAGCCGGCTTCCCGGAGCCGAGGCCTTCCCACCACGGCTCGTTGTCCTCGGTCAGGGCCACATTCGTGAACAGCGTGTCCCGGCGGATCATCTCGAAGGCATTGCGGTTGGTGTGTGGGTTGGTCCCCGGCACCACGCCGAAGTAGCCCGACTCGGGATTGATCGCCCACAGCCGCCCGTCCGCACCCGGATGCAGCCAGGCAATGTCATCGCCCACGGTGGTCACGCGCCAGCCGGGGAGCGAGTCGGGCGGAATGAGCATGGCCAGATTGGTCTTGCCACAGGCCGAGGGGAAAGCGCAGGCCAGGTAATGGGTCTCGCCGCGCGGGTTCTGCAGACCCACGATCAGCATGTGCTCGGCCAGCCAGCCTTCCGTGCGTGCCTGCCAGCTTGCGATCCGCAGCGCGTGACACTTCTTTCCGAGCAGGGCGTTGCCGCCGTACCCGGAACCGAAGCTCTCGATACTCAGCTCGTTCGGGAAATGCATGATGAACCGGCGCTCCGGGTCGAGCTCGCCGATCGAATGCAGGCCGCGCACGAAGGTGCCCTCGCGCGCAATGCGCTCCAGAGCCGGTCGCCCCATGCGGGTCATCACGGCCATGTTCAGCACGACGTAGGGGCTGTCAGTGATCTCGACGCCGCAGCGGGACAGGGGCGAGTCGATTGGTCCCATGCAGTAAGGCACGACATAGAGCGTGCGGTTCTTCATGCAGCCAGCGAACAGCCCGCGCATCTTCGCGTGCGCCTGTTCCGGGTCCATCCAGTTATTGTTCGGACCTGCATCCTCGCGGTTGGGGGTGCAGATGAAGGTCAGGTGCTCGACCCGCGCCACGTCACCGGGGTTGGAGCGCGAGAGGTGGCAGCCGGGGAAGGTCTTCGGGTTCAGGCTCAGCAGCTCGCCCTCGCGCAGCAGCCGGGCGGTGAGCTCGCGCGATTCGGCCTCGGACCCATCACACCAGTGGACGGCGCGCGGCTGGGTGAGCTCGCGTACCGAACTCACCCACTCGGCCACTGCCGGGCTGAGCTGGGAGAGTGGTGTAAGGAGGTGTGCAGCGGTGGCCATCCGGGGTTCCTCTTTATTAAAAGGCTACGCGGCCTTCATCGGGGCCGCTCGCTCGGGCTCTCATCGCCCGGGCGGACGCCGGGGATCGAGCCACGACCGAAATTATAGCCGGGCCCGGGGTATTCCCCGCACATATAGGACAATACGCCCGATTTGGTTCCCTTGCCGTCGGCCCGGTCGCCCATGGGCGGCGTTTCGCCGCCTTCGAATACCTCGACAGCACCGGGCACGGCAGGTAGCGTGCCTCGCAGATGCTCGAGCTAGCAGACATATTCGGGAATGACGGGCCGCTGCAGCGCGTGCTCGGGGACTTCAAGGTCAGGCGCCAGCAGCGCCTGATGGCCGAGCGAGTCGCTACCGCCCTCGGCGGTCGCGGGACACTGGCGGTAGAGGCCGGGACGGGCACGGGCAAAACCTTCGCATATCTTGTGCCCGCCCTGCTTTCGGGACGCCGGGTTCTCATCTCCACCGGCACCCGCACGCTGCAGGATCAACTTTATTCGAAGGACCTGCCCCTGCTCGCGGCCGCGCTGGGCCGACCGGCGCGGGTGGCCCTGCTCAAGGGCCGGGGCAACTACCTGTGTCGACAGCGCCTTGCCGAGGCCGGTCCGCAGAATGCGGAGCTGTGGGAGCCCGAGCCTGCCTCGCGCGGCATGCTCGCCCGGATTCAGAAATGGGCGCGCACGACCCGGGTCGGGGATCTGTCGGAGCTGCGCGGGCTTTCGGACTCGCACCCCGTGTGGGCCCAGGTCACTTCATCGCGAGAGAACTGCCTGGGGCGAGCCTGTCCCGAATACGCTCGCTGCCATCTGGTGGCCGCGCGCCGCGAGGCGCTCGAGGCCGACATCGTGGTCGTCAACCATCACCTGCTCCTGGCAGACCTGGCGCTCAAGGAGGACGGCTTCGGGGACATCCTCGGCGCTTGCGATGCCGTGGTGCTCGATGAGGCGCATCAGATCCCCGATCTCGCCACGCAGTTCTTCGGCGCCCACCTCAGCAGTCGTCGAATCGAGAATCTGTTGAAAGAGATCCGGCTCGAGCTGGCCTCGGCCGAGGACAACTCCGGATCGCTCATCGAGACGGCTGCACTTGAGGTCGAGCAGGCCGTGCAGCGCATCTCAGCCTGTCTGCCGGCAGCTCCGGGGCGCATCTCCTGGACCGAGGTGGATTCCACGCTGAGCCGCGCGGTGATGCAGCTCGCGTGTGCCGTACAGAGGCTGCAATCCGTTCTGGCCCCGCTCGCTGCCGAGAGTCCTCTCGCCCTCATCGCCGGGCGGACTCAGGATCTGTTCTCCAGCCTGGAGCGCATCGCCGCCACCGATGAGCTCGAGGGTGCGCGCACGGCGGAGACCCTGCAGCGCGGCTTTGCACTGAGTCTCATGCCCTTCGACATCTCTCGGCGGTTTCAGGCTCTTCTCGGGGCTCGGGCTTGCGCATGGATCTTCACCTCGGCCACGTTGTCACTCGGCGAGGATTTCAGCCACTTCACCGGCCGACTCGGGCTCGATGAGATCGACACGTTGAAGATCGACAGCCCGTTCGACTATGAGCGGCAATGCGTGTTGTATCTGCCGGCCGGGATGCCCGAGCCAGCCAGCCCCGGATATGTGACTGCGGTGATCGAGACCGCGCTGCCGCTGATCGAGGCCGCGCGCGGCGGCGCCTTCATCCTCTTCACCAGTCACCGGGCTCTCGCACAGGGTGCGGCCCTGGTGCGGGCGAGTTGGTCCGCAACCATGCCATTTCGCCTCTTCGTGCAGGGTGAGGCCCCGCGCGAGCGGCTGCTTCAGGACTTCCGCGCGGATGGCAATGCCGTGCTGCTGGGCACGACGAGTTTCTGGGAGGGCGTGGATGTCAAGGGACATGCCTTGCGCCTCGTCATCATCGAGAAGCTTCCGTTCGCCTCACCTGACGATCCACTCGTGCGCGCCCGGATCGATCATCTGCAGGCCACCGGTGGTAATGCGTTCCGCGATTACCAGTTACCCGAGGCGGCACTCGCTCTGAAACAGGGCGTGGGGCGCCTGATCCGCAGCGAGGAGGACTTCGGTGCGGTCGTGATCTGTGATCCTCGCATGGTCGGTCGTGGCTACGGGCGCGTGTTTGTTTCTGCGCTGCCCGCAATGTCCGTAACACGGGACTCACAGGAAGTCGTGCGTTTCCTGCGGCGATACGCGTCGGAGGCAGCCCCGGCGGCCGAAGTGGGCTCCTCTGCCATGCGGCAGAGCCTGAGCGCCTCCGGCGAGCCCGCGGTCTGACTTGGGGATGAGGATTCTGGCGCTCGACACGGCCACCGAAGCGTGCTCGTGCGCGCTCCTGATGTCGGACAGGCTTCTGCGCCGGGACACGGAGCTGCGCAAAGGCCACACCGAGCATATCCTCCCAATGGTGGACGAATTGCTCCGCGAGGCGGCGATCACGCTGCCGATGCTCGACGCCATCGCATTCGGGCGTGGGCCAGGCTCCTTTACCGGTGTCCGCCTCGCGGCAAGTGTTGCGCAGGGGCTCGCCTTTGGGGCCGGTCGGCCGGTCATCGGGATCTCGGACTTGCGCGCGGTCGCGCAGGGTGTGGCGGGGAATAACAGCTCCGCAACCCGGGTCCTCGTCTGCAACGATGCCCGGATGCGCGAGGTGTACTGGGCGTGCTTCGAGAAGGGACTCGACGGGCTGATGCAGCTGGTGGGAGAGGAGCACGTCGGGCCGCCCGGTAGTGTCCGGCTCCCGCAGGCCTGGGGCGAGTCGAGCGCGCGGTCCGGCTCAGCAGTCCAGGGTGCCGGGCGCGGCTTCGGCGCTTACGAGGAGCTGCGGAGCGCGTGGCTGGAGCGACTGGCCGGGATCGATACGGCTCGTCTGCCGGCGGCGAGCGAGATCGCGCTGTTAGCCGCGGCGGAGCTGCGGGCGGGACATGCGGTCTCGCCAGAAGAGGCGCTCCCGGTGTATCTGCGGGATGACGTGGCGAAGCCCGGTTCATGAGGCTGACA
>Ga0070741_10016667_pt1 | contig 12200 bp, 12 predicted proteins | sample Coa_R1_4_FD_66440 | JGI IMG/M metagenome (GOLD analysis project Ga0070741, IMG submission 66440) | Surface soil microbial communities from Centralia Pennsylvania, which are recovering from an underground coalmine fire - Coalmine... | ecosystem: Environmental > Terrestrial > Soil > Unclassified ...
TGATGCGCGCCGACGATCGCGCCGGCTTCGCGGCGGCGTGGCGGCGGCTGGGCGCGCTGCTCGACACGCCCGCGCTGCGCGCCGTCGAGGATCCGGCGGGGCGGCGCGTGCTCGTCGAGGAGTTCGTGCCCGGCGCGGAGGTCGCGGTCGAGGGGCTGCTGCGCGACGGGCGCCTGACGGTGCTGGCGATCTTCGACAAGCCCGATCCGCTCGACGGGCCGTTCTTCGAGGAGACGCTGTACGTCACGCCGTCGCGCCATCCGTCGGGCGCGCAGTCGGCGCTGCTCGATGCCACCGCGCACGCGGCGGCGGCGCTCGGGTTGCGCGAGGGGCCGATCCACGCCGAGCTGCGCCTCGCGCCGTCGGGGCCGCGGGTGATCGAGGTGGCCGCGCGATCGATCGGCGGCCTGTGCGCGCGCACGCTCCGGCTCGGGCTCGGCGGCGCGTCGCTCGAGGAGCTGGTGCTGCGCCACGCGCTCGCGATGGATCTGCGCGCGCAGCTCGACGGCGCGGGCGTGCAGGTCGCGCGCGGCGCGTCGGGCGTGCTGATGCTGCCGACGCCGCGGGCCGGCGTGCTGCAGGCGGTGCGCGGCGTCGAGGCGGCGCGCGCGGTGCCGCTCGTCGAGGACGTGGCGATCACCGCGCGGCCGGGCGAGGTGCTGACGCCGCTGCCCGAGGGCGCGAGCTATCCCGGCTTCGTGTTCGCGCGCGGCGACGAGCCCGCCGCCGTCGAGGCCGCGCTGCGCGACGCCGGCCGCGCGATCGAATTCGCCATCGCGCCCACGCTGCCGAGGACGTGATGCGCGCGCGCGTGAAGATCTGCTGCATCTCGTCGCTCGAGGAGGCGCGGCTCGCGGTCGCGCACGGCGCCGCCGCGCTCGGGCTGGTCTCGGCGATGCCGAGCGGGCCGGGCGTGATCGCCGAGGACGAGATCGCGCGCATCGCGGCGGTGGTGCCGCCCGGCGTCGACTCGTTCCTGCTCACGTCGCTGCGCGAGCCCGACGCGATCGCCGCGCAGCACGCGCGCTGCCGCACCACCACGATCCAGCTCTGCGACGCGCTCGCCGACGGCGCGCACGCGGAGCTGCGGCGCGCGCTGCCCGGCGTGCGGCTGGTGCAAGTGGTGCACGTCACCGGCGAGGCGTCGCTCGACGAGGCGCGCGCGGTGGCGCCGCACGTCGACGCGCTGCTCGTCGACTCGGGCAATCCGTCGCTGGCGGTCAAGCAGCTCGGCGGCACCGGCCGCGTCCACGACTGGGCGCTCAGCCGCCGCATCCGCGACGCCGTCGACAAGCCGCTGTTCCTCGCCGGCGGCCTCGACGAGCACAACGTCGCCGAGGCGATCCGCCGCGTCGCGCCGTTCGGCGTCGATCTGTGCAGCGGCGTGCGCGCCGGCGGCCGCCTCGACGAGCCGCGCCTCGCCCGCTTCATGCGCGCCGCCGCCGGCTGACTCGACGCGCGCGCGCGATCGGTGCATCATGATCGCGGGCCCGCCGCCGGCCCGTCACGGCTCCGAACCGCCCGCACCGGCGCGGGGCGGAGAAGTGGGCGACCCCACGAGGCGGCGACTCGCGACGCGGTTCACGGCGATCCTCGACGGCGACTGCCAACTTTCGGCCGCCGGGGTGCGGGCTCGACGGCGGAAAGACGGCGCTCCATGTCCCTGCGAAATCGTGCCCGCCGACTGCAACACGCCACCGGCTCCAGCTACCAGCAGGCGCTCGCCAGGCTGCGCGCGCTCGGCGCCGAGCCGGCCGCGCTCAGCCGCAGCCACCGCTGGCCGCTCGGCCGCTGCGACCTCTACCTCGTCGACCGCGCGCTCGACGACGAGTGGCGCGAGGTGGCGGCGCGCTCGTCTTCGGTCGAGGAGGCGCGCTGCGTTTGCTGCGCTGCAATATATTTCGCCGGCGACGCCGAGCGGCGCGCGCGCGTCGACGAGTGCCCGCGCTGCCGCGCCGTCGAGCGCCGGCCGATCGACGTGGTCGAGCTCGAGCGCGCCCGCCCGACGCGCGCCGAGCTGCTGGCCGATCTGTGCGCGTGGCTGCACGCCACCGCCGGCGCGCGCGCGGTGCTGCTCGTCGACGAGCGCGGCCTCGAGCTGGCGCACTCCGGCTCGATGCTGGCGGCCAACGGCGTGATGCTGGCGCGCTCGCTGATGTGGAGCTCGCGGCGCTCGCTCTTGCGCGAGCTCGACGCCGAGCGCGTGCTCGATCTCGACACCGGCGAAGGCACGTCGCTCCTGATCGCGCCGGTGGCGAAGCGCGCGCTGCTGCTGGTGCTGTTCGATCGCGCGACGTCGCTCGGCCTGGTGCGCCTGCGCGTGAGGCGCGCGATCGAGCTGCTCGAACGACTGCTCGCCGCCGACGTGACGCCGTGGGGTGGCCCCGGCTCGAGCGGGAGCAGCAGCGGCGGCAACCCGGCCGAGCTGGCCATCGAGGTCGCGGCGCTGCGAAGACGCCAGCGCTCGTGACGCGCTCTCAACGCGGTGGTTTGTCGGCGGCGATCAGCTCGGCCACCTTGCGCTTCTGCGCCGGCGACTCCTCGCCGTTGTCGACGGTGAAGCGCAGCGCGCCGTCGACGCCGCGCGACAAGAACAGGATGCGCTCGGGCGCCGCCGCGTCGGCCGGCGGCGCGGCGTAGCGGCGAAAGATCGGCGACTTGCCGATGTGCTTCACGTAGTACTCGCGGTGCAGCGACAGCTTCATGTCGAAGTACGCCTCGTCCACCTCGACGGCGGCGCCGGCCGCGAGCTTGTCGCCGCGCAGCACCTCGACGATCCGCCAGCGCGTGCGCACCCGCTCGTACGGCGGATATTTCTCGGCGTCCGGCTTCTTCCCCTCGGGCACGATCGAGACCTTGGTCGTCCGCCGCGGCGGCTCGTCCGGCCGCGCCACCACGATCACGTCGGCGTCCTTCACCAGCGCCTCGAGCGAGAGCCCCTCGTACATGAGCTGCGACAACCGCGCCTCCCGCTCCATCGCCGCCAGCGCCAGCACCGCCAACGCCGCCGTCGCCGTCCGCTTCATGCCGCGCTCCTCGCCGCCGAGCCTAACATCCACCGACGGGTTCACACGAATGTGAAGCCCGGTTCACTTTTGCGCGCGAAAGCGAAGCCCGCTTCACTTTTTGTCGGGCACGACGGCTGCACCGGGCGCGACCACCCATTCCTCGACGGAGAACTCGTGACCTCCATCAAGCCCGCCGCGCTCGCCGCGCTCCTGCTCACCGGTTGCCTCTCGCACCTGCCGCCCGCCGGCCACGCGCACATGCAAATTCACTGGGCGTCCGGTTATCAGGCGGCGGCGCGCCAGGCGCAGGCCGAGCACAAGCCGATGCTGGTGTGCCTCGTCGCCGGTGAGATCGACGGCCTCTGTTGATACGGCGGCGACGTGCTGCGGTCGGCAGCGCTCAAGGATCAACGCGTGATCGATCTGATCAACCAGGAGTTCGTGCCGCTCTGGGTGAACGTGCGCGTCGAGGCGGTGCCGCGCTTTCCGTTCCTCGACCAGGTGCTGGTCAACGGCCGCGTCGACGCGCAGAACGTGATCGTCGATCCCTTCAGCGAAGGTTTTTTTCTGCGCAGCGTGATCGTCACGCCCGACGGAAAGACGCTGCTCAACCCGCAAGCGCCGACGGTGGGCGGCTCGCTCTCCGGCTTCATGTTCGGCGGCGCGTTCTCCTATGCGCAGGTCGATCCCGGCGACTACCTGTCGATGCTCGGCCGCGCGCTCGAGCGCTACCGCGCTACATCATCGGCGACGAGCAGCCGCTGAGCCCGAGCTTGGTGCACATCTCGGTGGCGAACTGCTGCGTCGTGCCCGGCTTCTGAATGCTCCACAACATCAGCCCGGCCGCGCCGTGCTGGTTCACCGCGTCGGCGAGCGCGTCGATCTCCGCGATGGTGTACGTGTGCCCGCCCCACGCCTCGGGCGGCACCTCGATGCCCATGCTCAAGTTGCCGTGAAAATAGTTTTGATACGCGGCGAGCGCCTGCTCGGGATCGTACGCCGGGCTGGCGTCGTACGACATGACGTTGACCAGATCGAGCGCGGCCGACGCCTGCGCGTCCTTGAGCACCGCCAGCGCGATGCCGGTGTACGCGCTCCCCGTCGGAGGCGCGCTCGCCCACGCGTCCTCGCCGTACGCGCCGACGCTCCACGCTGCGATCGACAGCCACTTCGGCCGCGGCAGCGCGGCGCGCATGCCGGTCACCACCTTGATGAACTCCGCGTCGGAGGGGCAGCTCACGTGACCGCCGGTGCTGGTGCAGTTGGGCGTGCCCGGCTCGTAGTCGAGGTCCACGCCGTCGAGCCCGAAGTCGGCGACGAACGCCGCCACCGTCTGCGGCTGAAAGTTGCTCCAGTTGTAGAGCGTCGCGCCGCCGACGGAGACGATCACCTTGGTCGCGGGACTGTTCGCGTGCAGCGCCGCGATCGCGTCCTTGAGCGTCGGCCCGTCGTAGGGGAAGCTGAGGAACGTGCCGTTCAGGCTGAGGCTGCCGGGCGCGTACGTGGTGTCGGGCTGCATGAACGACAGGTTCACGACGTTGACGTAGCTCGGCAGGTGCGCGAGCACGGTCTCGGCGCCGGTGGCCTTCCAGGTATCGGACCAGCTCTGGTAGTAGCCGACGAACAGCTTGCTCGCGCTGCCGCCGTTGTTGTTGCCGCCGTTGTTGTTGTTGCCGCCGTTCGGCGCGCCGCCGTCGACGCCGGGGTTGCCGCTCGGCGTTCCGCCGTTCGGCGTTCCGCCGTTCGGCGTCTGGCCGTTCGGCGTTCCGTGGTCGCCGTTCGGCCCGCCGCTTTGGGTCGAGCCGGGACACGTCGGCGCCGAGCAGCCGGTGAGCGCGAGCAGGATGACGAGCGCGGGGTTCCGCATCGTGGGCCTCCGCGCGCCGGCGGTGCAGCGGCGGTGCCAGCGTTAAAACCGCATGAAACCGCGGTTTCGCTCGGCTCGGCGAGGTGCGAGCGGAAACTGCCGGTTTCCGCGCGGAGGCTCCGCACCTCACCGCATCATTAATGAGGCGACGCGAAGGAGGTCAGGCGCGGCGCAGCTCGGCGCGCGCCGCGGCCACCGCGTCGACGATCTCGAGCGCCCCCACGCGCGCCTGCCCCGCGCGCTCGGCCATCTGCCGCAGCCAGCGCGCGCCATCGTCCACCGACTCGACGATCTTGTGCGGATACGGGCTGTGCGACACCAGGTAGATCGCCGCCACCACCGCGCGCACCGCCGCCGCGCGAAACCCCGAGCCCTCGATCACGATCGCCGCCGCGATGCTCCCGTAGTCGCGCGTGATGGCCGCCGTCTCGTCGCGCACCTCTTTCGGCGCGGCGGCGGTCGCGCCCGGCTCGAGCACGCTGATCGAGATCGTGTTCGTGCCCCACGCGGCGACGTGCCGCTCGATGTGGCGCCGGACCTCGCGCAGCCGCTCGAGCGTCTGCGCTTCGCGCATCACGTTGACGAACAGGTTGCCGCGCGTCGCGATGGCGCAGCCGGTGTCGGCGAACCAGACGTTGGCAGCGGGCACGCCTTGCACGAGAGCGTCCATGACCGGCATACGCCGCGCGCGGGCTCGGCGTTTCACGCTGCGTGCACGCGCGCAAAATTGAGTTAATGTAGGCGCCCTTTCGTGTAATCCATGCGCGTCCTGTTGCTGGCTCGAGCGGAGGTGGAACGGTGGGCGGGGTCGGTGCTCGTCGCGAGCGGCGCCGCCGTCGAGCGCGCGGGCGATCCCGAGGCGGCGCGCGCGGCGCTGGCGGGCGGCGGCTTCGCGCTGCTGGTGGCGGAGTGGGAGGCGCTCGGCGACGAGGCTGCGGCGATTTGCCGCAAGCTGGCCGCGCTCGCCGGGGCGGCAGGCGCCGCGCTCGTGATCGTGCGCGCCGATCGCTCGGCGCCGGCCGCGGCCGAGGCGCTGGCCGCCGGCGCGCGCGACGTGCTCGCTCCCGGCGACGACGCCCGCCTCGCCGCCCGCGCCCTCGCCGCGCAACCCGACGCGGATGCGGACGCCGGCGCGTTTTGCGACGCGTTCGATCAGCATCCGCTGCCGACGCTGATCTTCGACGACGGCACGCTCGAGATCCTCGCCGCCAACGCCGCCGCCGCGCAGGCCTACGGCTGGTCGCGCGACGAGCTCTTGCGCATGAACCTGCGCGACCTGCGCCCGCCGTCGGAGCTGCCGCGCCTCGAAGCCTGGCTGGCCCGCCCGCCCGCCGAGCGCGAGCCGGGCTCGCCCTGGATCCACTGGCGCAAGGACGGCACCCGCCTCGACGTCGAGATCGCCGCGCGCACGCTGCGCTTCGCCGGCCGCTCGGCGCGCATCGCCGCCCCGCGCGACGTCACCGAGCAGCTGCGCGCCGCCCAGGAGCAACGCCGCTCGCTCGCCGACTATCAAGCGTTCGTCGATCGCTCCGCCGACGGCGTGTTCACCCACCGGCCCGGCGATCGCGGCGAGGTGATCTACGCCAACGCCGCGTTCGTCGAGTTCCTCGGCTACGACCACGCGCGCGAGCTCGTCGGCCGCCCGGTGCTCGAGCTCGTGCACGAAGACGATCGCGAGATCGTGCGCGCGCGCATCCGCTCGATCGCCGGCACGCAGCGCCCGAGCCGCCCGCGCCCGATCCGCTTCCTCGCGCGCGACGGCTCCGAGCGCTGGGCCGAGACGCGCGGCTCGAGCGTGATCTACGAGCGCGCGCCGGCGGTCACCGTGGTGGCGCGCGATCTGCGCGAGCGGCGCCAGGCCGACGAGGCGCTGCGCCTGTCGGAGGAGCGCTTCTCGAAGATCTTCCACGCCAACCCCGCCGCCATCAGCGTGACGCGCCTCTCCGACAACCGCTTCGTCGACGTGAACGATCGCTTCCTCGCCACCACCGGGTTCAGCCGCGAGGAGGTGATCGGCCGGACCGGCGTCGCGCTCGGCATGTGGCAGGACCCCGACAGCCGCGCCGCGCTGGAGGCGGCGATCCTCGCCGGCCGGCCGGTGCGCGACGTCGAGGTGCGGCTGATCAAAAAATCGGGCGAGCCGATCGATCTGTCGATGTCGCTCGAGCGCTTCTCCGTCGGCGGCGAGCTGTGCGTGTTCGCGCTGTCGCACGAGATCACCGAGCGCAAGCGGCTCGAGGAGCAGCTGCGCCGCTCGCAGAAGATGGAGGCGATCGGGCGGCTCGCCGGCGGCGTGGCGCACGACTTCAACAACATCCTCACCACCATCCGCGGCTACGGCGAGCTCCTGCTCGAGCAGCTCGAGCCCGGCTCGGCGCTGAACGCGGCCGAGCACATCTATCGCTCGGCGGGACGCGCGGCCAGCTTGACCGAGCAGCTGCTGGTCTTCAGCCGGCGCCAGCCGCACCGCCCGCGCGTCGTCGAGCTGAACGAGGTGGTGCGATCGATCAGCACGCTCTTGCGCCGCGTGATCGGCGAGGACATCGAGCTCGCGCTCGCGCTCGAGCCGGCGCTCGGCCGCGTGCGCGTCGATCCCGGCCAGGTGGAGCAGGTGATGCTCAACCTGGCGATCAACGCGCGCGACGCGATGGCCCACGGCGGCCGCCTCACCGTCGAGACGTCGAACGCGGCCGACGCCAACGGGATCGCGCGCGTGCGGCTCACCGTGCGCGACACCGGCTGCGGCATGACCGAGGACGTGCGCGCGCGCATCTTCGAGCCGTTCTTCACCACCAAGGAGGTCGGCAAGGGCACCGGGCTCGGGCTGTCGATCGTCTACGGCGTCGTCGAGCAGTCGGGCGGCAGCATCACCGTCGAGACCGCGCTCGGGCACGGCGCGGCGTTTCACATCTGGCTGCCGCGCGTCGACGCGGCGCCCGAGCCGGCGGGCGCGCCCGAGCCGCGGCCGGCCGAGCGCTCGCGCGGCGCCGAGATCATCCTGCTCGTCGAGGACGACGAGGACGTGCGCGACTTCGTGCAGCTGGTGCTGCGCGCCGCCGGCTACCGCGTGCTGACGGCGGAGAACGGCGTCGACGCGCTGGCCATCGCCGCCGCGCACGAGGGCGCGATCGATCTGCTGCTCAGCGACGTGGTGATGCCGCAGATGAACGGCCGCCAGCTCGCCGAGCAGCTCGGCCCGCTGCGCCCATCGATGAAGGTGCTGTACATGTCGGGCTATCCCGGCGACAGCATCGCGCGCTACGGCGACGTGATCGCCGGCTCGGCGTTCCTGCAGAAGCCGTTCTCCGCCGGCGCGCTCACCGGCAAGGTGCGCGCGGTGCTCGACGGCTAGCGCGCGTTTCGACGTATACTCGCGCGATGAAAATTTCGCACGTGATGGCGATGTGCGCGCTCGTCTCGACGGTGGCGCGCGCGGCTGCGGCCGACGACACCGCGCAGGCCAAGCAGCACGCCGAGCGCGCGCTGGCCGCGTACGGGCTCAATCACTACGACGTGGCGGCGGCCGAGTACGAGAAGGCGTTCTCGCTCAAGCCCGATCCGGCGCTGCTCTACGACGCGGCGCAGGCGCACCGGCTCAATCACAACTGCAAGCGCGCGCTCGAGCTGTACGAAAATTATCTGCGGCTGTTCGGCGACAAGATCAAGAACCGCGACGAGGTGCAGCACAAGATCGGCGAGTGCCAGGCGGAGCTCGCCGCCGCGCCGCCGTCGGGTACCACCGCGCGGCCCGACCCGACCACCATTCCGCCCGCTGCGCCGAGCGCGCACGCCGAGGCGGATCATCCCTCGGGCATATTCGACAAGCGCCCGGTTTTGAATGCCTCGAATAACCATTTCGTCGGCCCCTGCCCGACGGTGGTGCAATTCATTTCCACGGTGTTTTCGAACAACCCTGCACCGATTAAAGTGGCTTATCGCTTCGAGCGCAGCGACAGGGCGCACGGCCCGGAGCAGGAGGCGACGCTCCCGGGCCCCGGCGTGCACACGCTGCCGCCGTTCCGCTGGAGCGTCTCCGGCGCGCCCGGCCGCAAGCTCGACGCGTGGGTGCAGCTCAAGATGCTGCGCCCGACGCCGTACCTCTCGCTCCAGGAGCACTTCGTCGTCGAGTGCCGCTGAGCGCGCGCCGCGATCACTGCGTCGCGGTGGTCGGGATCCAGAGGCGCAAAGAGTGCAAGACCGGGTGCGGGCTGGCGCTCGACTCGACGGCGGTGAGGCAGGCGCTCGTCTGGTAGGCGGCGCCGTTGCCCGCGACGGTGAGCGAGCCTTGGATGCCGGTGGTGTATTGGTCGTCGGGCGTGCAGCCGGGTTGCGTCGGGCTGCAGCGGCTGTAGAGGGTGACCGACCAGCCCTGCGGCAAATTGCCGGCGTCGAGCGTCGCCGGCAGGTTCGGCGGCTGCCCGACGGAGTGGCGCCACGCGAGCACGATCGGCTCGGGGATCTGCATGCTCACCACCATCAGCTCGGCGGCGTCGCAGCAGTTGAGCGCGTCGACGGTGGCGGAGACCGCGGGGCTCGCCGCCAGCATGCCGTTCACCTCGATGCGCGCCGAATTGGGATCGCCGCAAAATCCCGCCAGGTCCGCGCCGCTCGACAGGCGCAGATCGATCGCGCCGTCAACCGCCGCGCCCGCGTCGCCGCCGACGGTCAGCGGCGAGCTGTTGCACCCAGCGAGCGCGATCAACCCGGCGAGCGCGAGCGGTGTTCCCATGCGGCGAATCTACCACCGCGCGGCTTCAGACGAGCGAGCCGAACTGGCTCTCGGTGGGCTCGGCTCAGCAGAACCAGGTTTCGCTCAGGTGGGGCGAGCGGGCGCCGCCGGCGATCGCGGGCGCGGCGGCGGCGGGCGCGGCGACGAGCGGCTGGCCGGCGGCGGCGGCGCGGGCGAGCGAGCGCACGCGCGCGAACGTCGAGCGCGCGTCTTCGCCGCACGCGGCCGCGCTCTCGACGGCGGAGTAGACCGCGCGCTGGAGCGCGTCCATGCGCGGATCGGGATGCGCCCACGCGTAGCTCAGCTTCGACGGCTCGAGCGCGCCGAGCTGCGCGCGCACGTCGTCGAGCTCGAGCAGCTTCGAGCCGGGCGGAATCAGCAGCCGGATCGACAGGTGCACCGGATCGATCTGATCGTGCAGCGCGCGCGCGTCGATCCAGTCGAGCAGCGCGAGGTAGCTGTCGAGCGTCTCCCACGGTGTGAACGGCACCAGCGACGGGCGCAGCGCCAGGCCGGCGGCGCGCGTGAGCGCCAGCGCCTCGTCGGCGTCGGCGCGCGTATGGCCCTTGTCGAGGATCGCCAGCACGCGCTCGTTCAGCGACTCGACCGCGCTCACCACGAACACGCAGCCGAGCGCCGCCAGCTCGGGGAGCAGCGCGCGGTGCTTCAGCAGGTGCTCGATCTTGGCGGTGAAGTCGAACGTCACCGACGGAAACTCGGCGTGCAGCGCGCGCGCGACCGCGAGCGCGTGGCCGGGGCCGTTCAGGAAGTCGGGATCGCCGAACGTCAGGTGGCGCGCGCCTGCGGCAATTTGCCGCCGCGCATCGGCGAGCACCGTGGCGGCCGGCACCACGAAGAAGCGGCCGTCGTACACCGACGGGATCGGGCAGTGGCGGCACAAGTGCAGGCAGCCGCGGCTGGCCTCGACGTAGCCGGCCACCCGCTCACCGTCGGGCGCCAGCAGCCGCGCGTAGCGCTCAAGCGGCGGCAGGCCATTTCGCTGCGGCGCAGCAAAATTCAGCCGATCGAGCACCACGAGGCGCGGCGAGCGGCGCGCGGCGGCGAGCGATCCGACGAGCGCGACCAGCTCCTCCTCGTATTCGCCGCCGAGCACGGAGTCGGCGCCGGCCGCGGCCAGCAGCTCGCGGTGGAGCGGCGCGTACAGACCATAGAAGCAGAGGTGCGCGCTCGGGTTCAGCGCCCGCACGCGCGCGGCCACGCGCAGCCCGAGGCGCAGCGCGGTGTGCATCGGCACCGCGATGCCGACGAAGCGCGCGGCGCGCACCGCCGCCTCGTCCAGCTTCTCGACGGCGAGATCCAGCCCGCGCGCGGCGAAGCCGGCCCGCTCGAGGAAGCCGAGCGGCGACGCCAGGTGCAGCGGCTGGTGCCCGAGCTCGTACGTCGAGAGCAAGAGGACGTCGGACGGGAAAGTGAAACCCATTTCGCTTTTCGCGAAAAAAGTGAAACCTATTTCGCTTTCGGCGGCACGTAGTCGGGCGGCAGCTGCGAGCCCTCGCCGAAGAAGAACTGTTCGCACTGCTCACGCAGGATCTGCTGCGCGCGCGGCGACATCAGATCGAGCCGGTACTCGTTGATCAGCATCTTCGAGTGCTCGAGCCACATCTTCCACGCCTCTTGCGAGACGTTCTCGTACAGCCGCTGCCCGAGCTCGTCCTCGAAGGGCTTCCACTTCATGCCTTCGGCTTCGCGGCCGAGCTTGACGCATTTCAACATTCGAGCCATGCGGGAGCGCCTCCTTCAGCAACATTAGGGTACGGCGTCGGTCGCCGCAACCGCGCGCGCGCGACGGCGCATGAGCCAGCTCGGCAGGTAGACGAGCGGGCCGCACGCGATCACCACGGCGCCGAGCACCAGCGCGCTCATTTCGCCGGCGCGCTCGTCGCGGCCGGCGATCAGCGCCACCGCCAGCAGCGCCATCGGCAGCACGCCGACGAGCGCGGCGCCGGCGAGCCCGCCCGGCACGCGAAACGGCCGCACGAGCGCGGGCTCGCGCAGCCGCAGCACGAACAGCGCCACGAACTCGAGGAGCAGGCTGAGCCCGTAGCAGAGCACGTCGAGCTCGACCAGCCGCGCGAAGCCGAGCCCGAGGCAGCCGGCGTACGCCGCCGAGCAGAGCAGGATCGCCACCCACGGCGCGCCGGTCTTGGCCGAGCGGCGCGCCACCCACTGCGGCAAAATGCCGTCGTTGGCCAGCGCCACCGGCACGTGCGAGTACGACAGCACCAGCGCGTTGAACATGCCGAGCCCGCACACCATGCCGCCCGCCACCACGGCGATCTCCAGCCAGCGCCCACCGACGGCGCCCGCCGCGTCGACCCACGCGCCCGTCGACCAGTGCGATGGATCGAGCCCCGCGCGCTCGGCCGCCAGCACCGGCATCACGTACGTCACCGCCACCAACGCGACGCACGCGAGCATCGCCAGCGGGTAGGTGCGCTGCGGCCGCTCGACGTCGCTGGCGATCGTGGACGCGTTGTCCCAGCCCATGTAGTTCCACATCGCGACCAGCATCCCGGCGACCAGCGAGCCGCCGCCGACCGGCGCGATCGCCGACGCGGGCAGCGGCACCGACGGG
>Ga0070741_10016668_pt1 | contig 12199 bp, 10 predicted proteins | sample Coa_R1_4_FD_66440 | JGI IMG/M metagenome (GOLD analysis project Ga0070741, IMG submission 66440) | Surface soil microbial communities from Centralia Pennsylvania, which are recovering from an underground coalmine fire - Coalmine... | ecosystem: Environmental > Terrestrial > Soil > Unclassified ...
GACTGTGGCGGTGCGCCTTTTCGGGTTCACCCCTGGGCAGTACGCGCTCGGGCTCATGGTGAAGTCAGTCGATGTGCGTCAAAACGTCGGTGTTGGGCGAGCTTTTGCCCGGGTCTTGCTGGTGTTTTTCGTGGTGCCGCCACTGTTCGCTGACTCCGATGGGCGCGGCATCCAAGATCGCATTACGCAGACTGCCATCATCCGGCGTTGACTCTGCGCTGAGAACGCGATTTTGGCACTTTTCGCGATCTGGACGCAGAGTCGACGAAGAGAGTGGACCGCTAGCGCCTGCGCACCGTCCGCTGCACGCCGCGCATCTTCGCCTGCGTCGGCATCGGCCCCTTCGGCATCGCCGCCGTGCCACTCTTCGACCCCAGCGCGGCCAGCCGCGATTCGAGCGAGTCCATCTGCTTGACCGTGATGTTCGCCGGCAGCCGGGTCAGATGGCGCTCCAGCTTCGACAGCGGCACCTCACCTTCGCCGTTGCCGACGATCACGTCGTAAATCGGCACATCGCCGACCAGCCTGGCCGTGCGCTTCTTCTCTTGTGCCAGCAGGGGTTTGATGCGCGTCGCCGAGCCCTCCGCGACGAAGATCACCCCGGGTCGCCCAATCACCCGGTGCACCGCGTCGAAGTGGCCGGTCGCCGCGACGCCCGGCGTCACCCGCCACTTACCGCGCAGATTGTCCAGCGCCCAGGCCGCGGCACCGGTCTGCCCTTCGGCCTTGCTATAGACCGAACGCTGCGCACGACGGCCGAAGATGATGAACGCCACCAGCGCACCCAGCACCACTCCCAGCGGGATCAGCATCAGACCCGCGAACCCGTTAACGTACAGACCCACCGCCACCGCTGCGCCGACGATCAGCACGAACGCGCCGGTCATGTATGGCAGCAGCCGCTTGTCCTCCTTGCGCTGCATCTGGAACGCCTGCCACAGCTGGCTGCGGCGCTCTTTCGACGCCGCCTTGCGGGCTGCCTTCGCCTCGGCTTTCGCCGCCTTGAGAGCTTTGGGATCGCTGGACTTGGCCATGCAGCCAGAATACGGGTCGGCTCAGGCGCGAGTCCGCCCCGAGATGGCCTGCTGGTACAACCGCCCGGCGCGGTATGACGACCGCACCAACGGTCCCGCCAGCACTCCCGCGAATCCCAGGCCCGTCGCGAAGTCCGCCAGCTCCACGAACTCCTCCGGCCGCACCCAGCGGTCCACCGGGTGATGATGCACCGACGGACGCAGGTATTGCGTGATCGTGACGATGTCGCAGCCCGCGTCGCGCATGCTCGTCAACGCGTCGCGCACCTCCTCGGTGGTCTCGCCCATGCCGAGGATCAGGTTGCTCTTCGTGACGAGGCCGGCGTCGCGTGCCGCGGTAAGCACGTCCAGACTCCGCTGGTATCGGAACGCCGGCCTGATGCTCTTGAAGATCCTCGGGACCGTTTCGACGTTGTGCGCCAACACTTCTGGACGCGCGTCGAACACCTGCTGCAGAAGCCCGGGGTCACCGTTGAAGTCAGGGATGAGCAGTTCCACACCGGAGTTCGGGTTCAATTTCTTGATCTGGCGCACCGTTTCGGCGTACAGCCATGCGCCACCGTCGGGCAGGTCGTCGCGCGCGACGCCTGTGACCGTCGAATACCGCAGGCCCATCGCCGCGACGCTTTCCGCGACCCGCCTCGGCTCGTCGCGGTCGAGCTCATCGGGGCGGCCCGTGTCGATCTGGCAGAAGTCGCAGCGCCGCGTGCACTGGCTTCCGCCGATCAGAAACGTCGCTTCGCGGTCTTCCCAGCACTCGTAGATGTTGGGGCAGCCCGCCTCTTCGCAGACCGTGTGCAAACCTTCGCGACGAACCAGGCCCTTCAATTCCGTGTATTCCGGACCCATTCGCGCGCGCGTCTTGATCCACGGCGGTTTGCGCTCGATCGGCGTCTGCGCGTTACGCACCTCGAGACGCAGCAGCTTGCGGGTCATGACGTCGATGCTAGTGCGAGTCGGCCGTCGAGTGCGTCGCACACGGCGCCGGCGACCCGGGCGCGCACGTCGTCGACACCGACGCGGCGACCGAGTTCGGTGCTGAGCGACGTCACCCCTGCGTCGGCGATGCCGCACGGCACGATCGCGCCGAACGCGGCGAGGTCGCAGTCGCAATTGAGCGCGAAGCCGTGCAGCGTCGTCGCGCGTTGCACACGCACGCCGATCGCGGCGACCTTGCGCTGTGGAGCGCCAGGCACCCACACTCCGGATCGGCCGTCGACGCGGCCTACTGTCAACCCTAGCTCCGTGCACACCGCGATCAGCGAATCTTCAAGGCGGCGAATATAATTGACGACGTCGAGCGGTTCGGCCAGCCCGATGATCGGATAGCCCACCAGTTGGCCGGGGCCGTGCCACGTGATCTTGCCACCGCGGTCGGTGTCGACGACCGGAGTGCCGTCCCGGGGGCGTTCATGAGCTTCGGTGCGGCGACCCGCGGTGTACACCGACGGATGCTCCAGCAGAAGTAGCGTGTCCGGGCCGCCGGCCACCCGCGCGTCGACGAGTTCACGCTGCAGCTGCCACGCCTCGCGGTAGTCGACAACGCCCATCAGCCGCACCTCGATGGGTGTTGCGGCTTTCCGGACGGGACGCATCCCTCAACGCTACTAGCGCGCGTCGCCGCGCGAGGTCGCATACGACAGCGCCTCGCCGATCGTGTTGTGGTGGAACGCAAATCCCGCACGCTCCAACGCAGCCGGGATCGCGCGCTGACCAATGAGCAGACCCTCGTCCGCGAAATTGCCGAGCAGCCTTCGCAATGCGAATCCGGGAACCGAGAGCGGGGTCGGCCGGTTGAGCGTGCGGCCCAATGCGGTGGTGAATTCCGCGTTGGTCACCGGCGCCGGTCCCGTGAGGTTCACCGGGCCCGAAAGGTTGTGCGAGACCGCGAAAATCAGCGCGCGCACCTCGTCCTCGAGGCTGATCCACGGCATGTATTGCCGCCCGTTGCCGAGCCGCGCGCCGAGGCCGACAGAGAACAGCGGTCGCAGCCGAGACAACATGCCGCCACCGCGGGACAACACCAATCCCGTCCGCGCGAGCACCACCCGAGCGCCGGCCTGCTGCGCCGGCAGCGTCGCTGCCTCCCAGTCCTGGCAGAGCTGGGCGAGGAAACCCGTTCCGGGCGGGGCGGTTTCGTCGGCAACGCGATCACCCGTATTGCCGTAGTACCCGACCGCGCTCGCGTTGATCAGCACCGGCACTCCGGCCTCCGCGACCGCCGCCGACAGCACTTCGGTGGGGGTGATACGGCTGTCGCGCAGCAATTGCTGATACGCACCGGACCATCGCTTGTCGCCGATGCCGGCACCGCACAGGTTGACCACCGCGTCGACGCCGTGCAGCGCCTCGGGGTCGAACTCGCCGGTCTCGGGATTCCAATGCAGCTCGTCGGCGTTCGACGGGGCGCGGCGGACGATTCGCACCACCCGGTTGTCGGTGGCGCGCAGCGCCGTGACGAGCGCCGAACCAATCAGGCCGGAGGACCCGGCGATGGCGATCAGTGCGTCGGGCATCCGCTTTACAGGCCCAGGTCCGCCTCGAACGCTCCCTCTTCCAGCCGGCGCTTGATCGTGGTGAGGAATCGTCCAGCGTCGGCGCCGTCGATCAGCCGGTGATCGTAGGTCAGCGGCAGGTAGCACACCGAGCGGATGCCGATCGACTCGTTGCCCAGCGCGTCGGCGATGACTCGCGGCCGTTTGACGATCGCGCCGGTGCCCAGCATCGCCGCTTGCGGCGGCACCAGGATCGGCGTGTCGAACAGCGCGCCCTGGCTGCCGATGTTGGTGATCGTGAACGTGCCGCCGGACAGCTCGTCGGGCTTGAGGTTATTGCTGCGGGCACGGTCGGCGATGTCGGCGATCGCGCGGGCGAGCCCGGCCAGCGACAGGTCGCCGGCGTTGTGGATCACCGGTGACAGCAGACCCTGCTCGGTGTCGACCGCAATGCCGAGATGCTCGGCGTCGTAATAGGTGATCTCCTTGGTTTCCTCGTTGTAGCTGGCGTTGACGTTCGGGTGGATCTTCAGCGCGTCGATGACCGCTCGCGCGATGAACGGCAGATACGTCAGGTTGACGCCTTCGCGCTCGGCGAAATCGTTCTTGGCTCGCGCACGCAACGCGACGATCTTTGTCATGTCGACCTCGTGGGTCTGCGTGAGTTGCGCTGTCGCCTGCAGGGATTCGCGTGTCTTCTTCGCGGTGAGCTGACGAATCCTGCTGGCCTTCTGCGTGGTCCCTCGCACGTTCGCCAATGCGCCCGACGGCTTTTCGGCCGCGCCAGCAGGGGACGGGGCCTTGGCCGGCGCCTGTGCGGGTTCCGCTGGTGCCGGCGCCTTGGCTTGTTCGGCCGCCGCGAGCACGTCTTGCTTGCGGATGCGCCCGCCGACGCCAGTGCCCTTCACCTTCGCAAGGTCGACGTCGTTTTCCGACGCCAGCTTGCGCACCAGGGGGGTGACGTACGGAGCGCCGTCGGAGGCCGGTTGCGGCGTGGGCTCGGGTTGTGGCTCCGGCTCTTGCTTGGGCTCCGGCTTCGATTCTTCCTTCTGTTCCGGTTCCGGTTCCGGTTCCGGTTCGGGTTCAGGTTCTGGCTCGGGCTCGGGCTTCGGCTTTTCCGCTTGACCATTTGCGCTACCTACATCGCCGATCTTGGCGAGTTCGCCGCCCACCTCGACCGTGTCGTCTTCCTCGGCGGTTATCGACAGCAGTGTCCCCGACACCGGTGACGGGATCTCCGTGTCGACCTTGTCGGTCGAGACCTCCAGCAGCGGCTCGTCGGCCTCGACGTGGTCGCCGACCTTTTTCAACCAGCGTGTGACCGTGCCTTCGGTGACGGACTCGCCCAGCTCGGGCATCTTCACCGACGTCGCCGCGCCGTCGCCGCCCGAGGGCGGGGTCGGTTCGGGTTCGGACTCCTCAGCGGCCGGCTCCGGTTCCGCGGCGGACTCTTGGGGTTCGGGTTCGGGTTCGGGTTTGGGCTCGGGCTCAGCCTCGGTGCTTGTCTGCTCTTCGCCTGAGGGCTCATCGCCGATCACCGCCAGCTCGCCACCCACCTCGACGGTGTCGTCCTCCTGGGCGACGATCTTCTGCAGCACGCCCGACGCGGGCGATGGGATCTCGGTGTCGACTTTGTCAGTGGAGACTTCGAGCAGCGGCTCGTCACGCTCGACGGTGTCGCCTTCCTGCTTGAGCCAACGGGTCACGGTGCCTTCGGTGACGCTCTCACCGAGTGCGGGCATCTGCACGGAGAATGCCATGTCTGTTGACTCCTCGAACTCGCGTCGGACGGGTCGATGTCTGGCTTACCACCAATCATCTTTCCCCACTCGCGACGTCGCTGTACGCGTTGGGGTCGCGAACGGGCCGATGAGCGCTTGTGTGAAGACCAACAAGCGATGGCACTATCGATTCGATGGGATTGTTCGATCGATTTCGCGGCCGCCGCGGTGTGTCCAATGCTGGCGCCGCGACGGATCACCGCTATCTCGTCGACTGGGCGCGCGCCCGCACGGGCGTCGAGGGGTACGTCGAACCCCAGACCAGCGTCTCCGAGATGACGATCGTGCTCGTCGCCAATGATGGCGAATGGACGCGGCGACGGGTCGGCGGAGCGGCCGGGGCGCGCCGGCTCGGGGAGCAGTTGCGGATCCCGGTGTACGACGTGCAGCGCGTCGGATATCCGCAGCGCATGCGTGACTACGACGCTCGCCGCCGGGCCCAGCGTCGGGCTGGCTACGATCGCGACTCGTGACTTTCGTTACGAACGGCGACGTCGCGATCGCGACCTACGAGCAGGGCAATCCCGACGGCCCGACCGTGGTGATGGTGCACGGCTGGCCCGACTCCCACGTGCTGTGGGACGGCGTGGTGCCGCTGCTGACCGACCGCTTCCGGGTGATCACGTACGACAACCGGGGCGTCGGTGCGTCATCGTCCCCGAAGTCCTACACCGCGTACACGATGACGCATCTCGCCGACGATCTCGCCCTTGTCATCGACGCCGTGAGTCCGGCCCACCCCGTCCACGTGATCGGCCACGACTGGGGATCGGTGGCGGTATGGGAATACCTCGCCCGGCCCGAGGCGAGCTCGCGCATCGCCTCGTTCACGTCGGTGTCAGGACCCAGCCAAGACCACCTCGTCACGTGGCTGTTCGACAGCCTCAAGCGGCCGCACCGGCTGAAAACCTTTCTGGCGGCGCTAGATCAGGTGCTGCGGCTGAGCTACATGGCGACGTTCTCGGTGCCCCTGTTGACGCCGGCGATCGTGCGTGCGATCGCATCTCCGCGTCGGGTGCAGCGCGCTCTGTCGCTGGCCGAGGGCATCCCTGCTGAGAAGATCCATCACTCCGCTGATCTTGGAAAAGACGCGGCAAATACGCTGAAGATCTACCGTGCCAACTACTTTCGCTCGTTCTCCGGACGGGTGCGGCGCGAGCATCATGTCGATGTGCCGGTGCAGGTGATCGTCAACAGCAACGACCCCTATGTGCGGCCGCACGTGTACGGCCACCTGTCACGGTGGGTGCCGCGGCTGTGGCGCCGTGACATCAAAGCCGGCCACTGGTCGCCGTTTTCGCATCCGCAGGTGCTAGCCAGCGCCGTCGCTGAAGTGGCCGACGTGGTCGAGGGCAAACCGCCGAGCCGGGCGATGCAACGCGCGCAGGTCGGCAGGCGTCGCGAAGCGTTCGGCGACATGCTGGTGTCGGTCACAGGTGCCGGCAGCGGTATCGGCCGCGCGACCGCACTCGAATTCGCCCGCCTGGGAGCCGAACTCGTCGTGAGTGACGTCGACGAGTCGACCGTGCGTGATACCGCGAAAGAGATTGCCGCACTGGGTGGTGTCGCACACGCTTACACACTCGACGTCTCCGACGCCGATGCCGTCGATGCATTCGCCGCCGAGGTGTGTGCGGACCATGGCGTGCCCGACGTCGTGGTCAACAATGCCGGCGTCGGGCAGGCAGGGCGGTTCGTCGACACTCCGGCCGAACAGTGGAACCGCGTGCTCGACATCAACCTTGGCGGCGTCGTCAACAGCTGCCGGGCCTTCGTGCCGCGACTCGTCGAGCGCGGCACCGGCGGGCATATCGTCAACGTCGCGTCCGCAGCGGCGTTCGCGCCGCTTCAGCAGCTGAACGCCTATTGCACCAGCAAGGCGGCCGTCTACATGTTCTCCGACTGTCTACGGGCCGAATTATCTTCTGCGGGAATTGGTTTGACGACCGTCTGCCCGGGACCGGTGCACACCAACATCGTCAGTGCCGCGCGGTTCGACGTGCCGCCGGACAAGGCGGGCCACGCTGCGGGACGGCGGTCGCAGTGGGGGAAGCTGTTCGCGGCCCGACGCTACGGCCCGGACAAGGCCGCGAAGGCGATTGTGTCCGCGGTGCAGAAGAACAAAGCGATCCGGCCGGTGACGCCCGAGGCGTACCTGCTCTACGGCACGTCGCGGCTCGCGCCGCAAGCGTTGCGCAGCACAGCGCGCGGGCAGGTCGTGTAGCTCAGCCGTTTTGCGCGATGTCTTCCAGGACGGCGAACATCGTGCGGGTCGGGACGCCGGTGCCGCCCTTTCCCGTGTAGCCCCACGGGCTGCCGGTGTTGTACGCCGGCCCGGCGACGTCGATGTGAGCCCACTGCACGCCATCGGCGACGAACTCGCGCAGAAATGTTCCGGCCACCAGCATCCCGGCGAACCGTGAGCCGCTGACGTTCGCCAAGTCGGCGACGTTGCTCTTCAGGTCGTCCTTCAGCTCCTCGGGAAGCGGCATCGGCCAACCGTTTTCGCCCACCTGCTGGCTGAGCGTCGCCACGCGGTCGCGGAAGTCGTCGCTGCCCATCACCCCGGGCGTGCGGGAGCCGAGCGCGACAGTCTGCGCACCCGTGAGCGTCGACGTCTCGATCAGATAGTCCGGATTGTCTTCGCACGCACGCGCAATCGCGTCGGCGAGGATGAGGCGGCCCTCCGCATCGGTGTTGAGCACCTCGACCGTCGTGCCGCCGTACTGCGTCAGCACATCCCCAGGCCGCTGAGCTGTCGCCGACGGCATGTTCTCGGCCATCGGCACCGTGGCGATCACGTTCACCGGCAGTTTCAGCTGGGCGGCCAGCACCGTGGTCGCGATCACCGCCGCGGCACCACCCATGTCGGACGTCATGTGGTGCATGTTCTGTGCGGGCTTGATCGAAATGCCGCCGGTGTCGAAGGTGATGCCCTTGCCGACCAGCGCGATGGTCTTGGCGCCCTTGGTTTTTCCGGGGCCGCGGTAGGTGATCCGCACCAGCCGCGGTGGCCGCGACGATCCTTTGCCGACGCCGATCACGCCACCGTAGCCCTTGCGCTCCAGCGCCTTCTCGTCGAGAACCTCGACTTCCAGCCCGGCGCTCTCCGCCAATGCCTTTGCCCGCGAGGCGAATTCGTCAGGAAACAGATGGCTGGGCGGCGTGTTGACGAAATCTCGCGCGGTGGCCACCGCCGTCGCGATCGCGGTCGCACGCTCGGCCTCAGCCTTGGTATGGGCTTTGGTGTCGGCGGCCAGCACCGTGACCTTGCGCAGGCCCGGCTCTTTCGGCGCGGTTTTGGCGCTGCGGAATTCGTTGAACTTGTATGCGCCGAGGACCAGTCCTTCGATCGCGGCACTTAAGTCGAACACCGACAGCGTCGTCACCGCCGACTGAGCTTTGTCCAATGACCGTCCCGCGACACCGGCGGCGCGTCGGATCTTGTCGGCAGGAACGTCGTCACGCCGAGCACCGAGGCCGACCGTCAGCACGCTCGCGACCGGCAGCGACGGTACGACGACGCGATGCACCTGCCCGTCGGCGCCGGTCGCGCCGAGTGCCCTCAGCGCGCCCTCGATGGCGGACACGGCGTCACCCTCGAGGTAGGGCTGCGCGCCAAGCACCTTGGCCCGGTCGTCGTCAGTGACGACCGGAAGGACCAGGACGGCGTCCGAGATTCCGCGCCGGGGCAGCGACGAACTCACGGTGACTGACGGCGCTTGATAGCCGGTCGGTGTGCTCACGGGCAACTACATTAGCCGCCGCGCAGATCGTAGGCGGTCACGGGGGAATCGAAACCCTTGAGCGTCAACGGTTTCTGTTCGATCGCAGTCCACTTCGGCAGCGCGTCACGGACCGGCTGCGACGCAAGGATCTGGTCGGGCCCGGCCGCGCCGACCAGACGCGCGGCGAGATTCACGGTATTGCCGAAGTAGTCGCCGTTGATGGCCAGCATCTCGCCGTACGCCAACCCCGCGCGAACGTGCAGGCCCTCCTGTCGAGCTTTGGGGTGGGTGACGATATCCACTGCGGCCTTGGCCAATTGCTCGGGTTGGGAGTTGACCCACATCACCTCGTCGCCGATGAATTTGACCACCCGCCCGCCGTCGCCGTGCACGACGTCGGTGACGGTGCCGATGAATTCGGTGAGCAGCATCGACAATTCCGCGGGCGTGAGGAGTTGGGTGAGCGCGGTGAAGCCGGACAGATCGGCGAATCCCACGCCGCACACCACATCGGCGGCCATCGCATCGCGGATCACGCCCTCGAAATGGGTGCGGGCGCCGATGAGGTGATGGCGGTGCACGGCATCGATCAGCGCACCGATGCTGGGAATGAACTCCGCGATGGTCCGGTAGGCCTGCGCCGTCGCGAGCTCGTCGTGAGTGTGGTTGATCTGGATGTCCGGTGTGCCGGCCCGAATCAGCGCCGACTCGGCCTCGGCCAACCGGGCCATCGCCGAGCCGAGCACCCGCAACATCCCGTGCGCGCCCTCGTCGCCGATCAGCAATTTGAACCGCAACCACGCCGCCAGGCCGTCGACGTCGGCCTGGCTGAGGGTGGGGACGTCCGGCCCTGCGACCGTCAGCCCCAGCAACGACCACGCGTGGGCGACCTGTTCGACGGGAATCCCGAGTTCGTCAGCGGCAGTCTGCAGGCTGTAGGTCGGCCGGCCCGAGAACTGCAGCACGTCGCCCGCCAGACCGAACAGGCGGCCGCGGCGTTCGGCCTCGGCCATCTCTTCGACGGTGAACCCCAGGCTGTCGAGGTATTTGATCAGCCCGGCGCGTTCGCGTGCGTTCGCGATTCCGGCGGCTTCCAGCGCATCGAAATCGACCATCCCATTAGGGTATCCGCGATGACCATTCAGCACGGCCCACTCGAAGACCAGCACCGCGAACTCGGCGCCACCTTTGCCGAGTTCGGCGGCTGGCTGATGCCCGTCTCGTACGAAGGTACGGTCGCCGAGCACACAGCCACCCGCACCACCGTGGGGCTTTTCGACGTCAGCCACCTGGGCAAGGCGTCGGTGCGGGGACCCAAGGCGATGGAGTTCGTGAACTCCGCGCTGACCAACGACCTTCGCCGGATTCGGCCCGGCAAGGCGCAATACACGTTGTGCTGCAACGAATCCGGCGGGGTGATCGACGACCTCATCGTCTACTACGTCTCCGACGAGGAACTGTTCCTGGTGCCGAACGCCGCCAATACCGCGGCCGTAGTTGACGCATTGAAAGCTGCGGCACCACAAGGTATTACCGTGTCCAACGAACACCGCTCCTTCGCTGTGCTCGCTGTCCAAGGCCCCCGTTCCGCCGACACGCTGGCGCGACTGGGCCTGCCTACTGACATGGACTACATGGGTTACGTCGACGCGTCATTGGACGGCGTGCCGGTGCGGGTGTGCCGGACGGGCTACACCGGCGAGCACGGGTACGAGCTGCTGCCGCCGTGGGACGATGCCACAACCGCGTTCGATCCGCTCGCCGCGACGGTCCGCAACCTGGGCGGCCAACTGGCCGGCCTGGGCGCGCGCGACACCCTGCGCACCGAGATGGGCTATCCACTGCACGGACACGAACTCTCGCTGGACATTTCGCCGCTACAGGCGCGCTGCGGCTGGGCGATCGGGTGGAAGAAGGACGCGTTCTGGGGCCGCGACGCATTGCTCGCCGAGAAGGCTTCGGGCCCGCGCCGACTACTGCGCGGGTTGAAGGCAACAGGCCGCGGCGTGCTCCGGCCCGAAATGACCGTGCTATCCGGTGACACCGTCGTCGGCGTCACGACGTCGGGAACCTTTTCTCCCACAATGAAAGTCGGTATCGCACTGGCGTTGATCGACACTGCCGCCGCCCTCGAAACCGGGCAACGTGTCGACGTCGACGTGCGGGGCCGCAAGCTGGAATGCGAAGTCGTCGATCCGCCGTTCGTCGAACCGAAAACTCGGTAGCCCACCCACGTACAATCGCCGCATGGACAGCGGCCCTCTTGAGTTCACGGTTCAGCGCAATCCGCGCCCGGCGACCGACGAGCAGCGCGCCGTAATCCTGGCCAATCCCGGGTTCGGGCAGTACCACACGGACCACATGGTGTCGATCGACTACACCGACGGCGAGGGTTGGCACAGCGCGCAGGTGGTGCCCTACGGGCCGATCGAACTGGACCCGTCGGCGATCATGCTCCACTACGCGCAGGGCATCTTCGAGGGTCTGAAGGCGTACCGCTGGGCCGACGGGTCGATCGTGTCGTTTCGGCCCGACGCAAACGCCGCCCGGCTGCGGTCCTCGGCGCGCCGGCTGGCCATTCCCGAGCTGCCCGAAGACATCTTCATTGAGTCGCTGCGGCAGCTGATCGCCGTCGACGGCCAGTGGGTGCCGCCCGCGGGCGGGGAAGAGTCGCTGTATGTGCGGCCGTTCGTGATCGCCACCGAGCCCGGGCTCGGGGTACGGCCGGCGAAGCAGTACCGCTACCTCGTCATCGCGTCGCCCGCCGGCGCGTACTTCCCGCGCGGCATCAAGCCCGTCAGCGTCTGGCTGTCCACCGAGTACGTGCGGGCGGCGCCCGGCGGCACCGGGGCGGCGAAGTTCGGCGGCAACTACGCCGCATCGCTGGTTGCGCAGCAGGAGGCCGCCGCTCAAGGCTGCGACCAGGTGGTGTGGCTGGATGCCGTCGAACGCCGCTTCGTCGAGGAGATGGGCGGGATGAACCTGTTCTTCGTGTTCGGCAGCGGGGGCTCGGCCCGGCTGGTGACCCCGGAGCTGACCGGCACACTGCTGCCCGGCATCACCCGGGACTCGCTGCTGCAACTGGCCTCCGATGCGGGCTTCGCCGTCGAGGAACGCAAAATCGACGTCGACGAGTGGCAGAAGGGCGCCGCGGCGGGTGA
>Ga0070741_10016669_pt1 | contig 12198 bp, 13 predicted proteins | sample Coa_R1_4_FD_66440 | JGI IMG/M metagenome (GOLD analysis project Ga0070741, IMG submission 66440) | Surface soil microbial communities from Centralia Pennsylvania, which are recovering from an underground coalmine fire - Coalmine... | ecosystem: Environmental > Terrestrial > Soil > Unclassified ...
AAGATTGCGTCCAGATACCCCCGGAGGGTATACAGGACGCAGGTTTCACGGCGGAAGGCATGGGGATGAGGCGACGGATTCTGGCTACGGGCGCAGCGCTTCTGGCGCTAGCGATGATCATCGCCGCGTGCGGCAATTCCTCGGATAAGAGCTCGACGGGACAGCCGCACAACCCTGCCGACGTGACATTCGCGCAGCACATGATCCCGCATCATCAACAGGCCATTCAGATGAGCGACATGGTGGTGGGTAAGCAGGGAATTGACCCGCGCGTGGTCACGCTGGCCCAGCAGATCAAGGCCGCCCAGGGGCCCGAGATCCAACAGATGCAGACCTGGCTGTCACAGTGGGGAGCCCCGACGACGATGGCCGACCACGGCCGGATGACCGGGATGGTTTCGCAGCAGGACCTCGCCGCGTTGAATCAGGCCCAGGGCTTGGAAGCGAGCAAGCTGTTTCTCACCCAGATGATCGCGCATCATCAAGGCGCAATCGGGATGGCACAGACCGAGATCAAATCCGGGCAGGACCCGTCGGCCGTGGCGATGGCACATTCGATCGTGGACAGCCAACAACAACAGATCACCGATATGCAGGGCTTGTTGGCGTCACTTTAGAGTTTGAGCGGCGCGACTCAGAGGGTAAGTAAAGGCATGACCCTCGCATCGACGTCGGTCGAGCCTGCGCTGCCTGATGCTCAAGGCCCGCTGTCGGCCGCGATCGTCGAGCTGCTGTCCGGGCGGCGAGCGGCCCTCGATGATGCCACCTGCGCCGGCGCCGATCCGTACGGCCTCGACCTGCAGCTCGCGCTGTACATCTGCTACGAGTTGCACTACCGCGGATTCGCCGGGGTCGATGCGGAGTGGGAGTGGAACGCCGACTTGCTGCGACTGCGTAGCGGGCTGGAGTCGCGGTTCATTGCAGCGGTGGGCGCCGACGTCGGCGAGATTGGCGACGACGACACCGCAGCCGCCGAGATGGACGCGATGTCGGTGGAACCTGTTGACGGCGAAGGCCTTTCGTACTACCTGCGCGATGAAGGCACGTGGGAGCAGATGCGCGAGTACTTCGTGCACCGCTCGCTGTATCACCTCAAGGAAGCCGATCCGCATGCATTCGCGATCCCGCGGCTGATCGGCCAGGCGAAAGCGTCGTTTGTCGCCGTCGAGTTCGACGAGTACGGCGGGGGTCGCGGCGAGCGGGTACACCAGCAACTCTTCGCCGACTTGATGACGGCCGCCGGCCTCGACGGCGGCTATCTCGCGTACCTCGCCGACGTCCCGGCCGAAACGTTGGCGGTCGTCAACCTGATGTCGTACTTCGGTTTGCATCGCTCGATGCGGGGGGCGGCGATCGGCCACTTCGCCGCCACCGAAATCACCTCGTCGCCCGGCTCACGCCGTCTTGCCGAGGCACTCGAACGGCTCGGAGCACCGCGGCCGTGCATCGCCTTCTACCGCGAGCACGTCGAAGCTGACGCGGTACACGAGCAAGTCGTCCGCACCGACGTGGTCGGTGACCTTCTGGCGAGAGAGCCACATCTCGAACGCAATGTGGTCTTCGGAATGCGCGGCCGCGACGTCGTGGAGGACAGGCTGGCAGACCTGATGACGGCCAGTTGGGCCGCGGGGCGAAGCTCGTTACGCCGGCCGCTGCTCTGACGCCGTCGAGCGGCGACGCTGACGATGACTGGTGTCGCACAACGGATATGACTTGCTGCGCCGGCACATGCAGATTGCAACCATGAACCGATCGGAGTCGACGACGGTGCCGTCCGGCAGCTCGATGTGCACGGGACCTTCCACCAGCATTGGGCCCGACGGCACGATGCGGACCACTCGCCGCTGCGGACAGTTCATCTCTTGTCCGCCCGGATGACGGCCAACAGCTCTTCGCGGCGGCCGGTGTGCAGTCGGCCGCTGGCCTCCAGCCAATTCGCCCGCGCTGAAAGGACGGGACCGAACGGAATCCATTGCGATGCAATGACTTCGGCGTCCAACCCACCCCTGGCGAGAGCTGTCAATGTCTGCTCGACGTCCGCGAACTCCGATTGGACGATCACGACGCTGCCGCCGTCGGCAAGCAGCTCGGGCGCGGCAGCACAGAGCGGATCGAGTACCAATCGTCCGTCGTCACCGGCGTCCCACGCCCACGCCGGACCGGCGGCCGGCGAAATCACTGCCGTGTCGACTTCTGGTGCCACGGGCACGTAGGGAGGGTTTGACAACACCACGTCAAAAGGACCGCGGGCCAAAGCATCTGACAGTGATCCCTTCCGCACGTCGACGTCGACGCCGGCAGCGGTTGCGTTCGTCCGCGAGCAGCGCACCGCCCGCGGGCAGATATCGAATGCGGTGACCTCCGATGCGCCGAGTTGCGCTGCCGCCACAGCGATCACCCCGCTACCGGTGCACAGATCGAGGACGCGACGGCCCTCGACGACCCCGGTGCGCTGGAGTGTGTCGATCAGCAGCCACGAATCTTCTTGCGGCACGTAAACCCCGGCATCTGCGACGATCTTCTCGCACAAGTCGGGTAGGGCGAGCGTCAACGCAGGCTCTCATTCGCTGAGGGGATCATGCTGGCCTTTCGACGTCGTCGCGGCGTTCTGCCGCAGTCGGGTTTGTCATTCCCGGCGATCGGGCAGACCAAACCAATGCAAGCCTCAGACTTCGTCGCGCTGCCGCTCGGATTGGGATCGGCGATCCGGCGTCGGCGCGTGTTTCACCCGATCGGTTTGATTGTGAGCGGAAGGCTGGAACGCACGGCGCCGCCGGGCGAGGGACTGCCGGCTGAGTCGGGTGATATAGAGGCCCGGATCTCCAAGGCGGTGGGACTTCCCGGCCGGCTGCCTGACCTCATCGGGCTTGCTCTCCGTATTCCACCCCGCGCGTTCGCAGCAACCCCGTGGGACATCCTGATGGTCTCCGCGGGATCCGGTGCGCTCACCCGGTTCGCGTTGCATCCGGTGACCTCGTGGCGAGCACCGATGAACACCCTGATGCCGCTGCGTTATGACGGCGACTACTGGTGGCTTCGCGCGCGAATGACGTCGCCGTTGGATGCCGATGGGCTCTCGCTGGATGATATCTCGCACGCGGTAGAGCGCGGGTTGGAGTATGACCTCGACCAAGCCTGCGGCACAGGAGATTTCGCGCCTCTTGCCACCATCCGACTCGACAAGGCTGGTGACGCGTCGCACGACATCGCGTTCGACCCGACGATCCACAGCGCACCCGACGTCAAGCTGGCCCCGGAGTGGCTTACCGACATCCGGCGACGGGCATACGAACGCAGCCGCCAGGGTCGGCCTTAGTTCGGGGCCGCTTCGCGCAGCTTCAGCAACAACGGGCCCGCGGCCTCGGAGAGAAACCGGTCCTGCGCCTCGTCACCGATCTGCACCAGCGCAACGTCGGTGAACCCTGCCTCCCAGTAATCGCGCACCGCGTCGACGATCTTGTCCAGATCCGGACCGCACGGGATGGCATCGGCCACATCCTCCGGCCGGACGAACTGCGTCGCGCCGGCGAACCCGGCCGTGGTGGGCAAGTCGGCGTTGACGTGCCAGCCCCCGCCGAACCAGCGGAACTGGTCGTGCGCGCGCTTCACTGCGGTGTCGCGATCAGGGTCCCAGCACACCGGGATCTGGCCGATGACGCGGTAGTCGCCCGGCAGGCCGGTAGCACGGCGCGCGTCATGCCAGGCGTCGACCAGACTCTTCGCCGGCTCGACGGCGATCAGGTGGTCGGCCAGCGGCGCGAACATTCCGACCGACTTCTCGCCCGACACGGCGATCCCGATGGGCACCGGAGTCTCTGGCACGTCCCACAGGCGCGCGGAGTCGACCTCGAAGTAGTCACCCTTCCAGCTGACCAGTTCACCGCCGAACAACTCGCGGATGATCAGCACGGCCTCTTTGAGCATCTCGTGGCGCCGGTCGATGGCGGGCCAGCCGCGGCCGACGACGTGCTCGTTGAGGTTCTCACCCGCGCCCAGTCCCAGCGTGAACCGACCGTCGGCGAGGATCTGCAGCGTCGCGGCCTTCTGCGCGACGACCGCCGGGTGATAGCGCATCGTCGGGCACGTCACATATGTGGCCAACCCGACCTGTTCGGTCGCCTGGGCGACCGCGCCGAGCAGCGTCCAGGCGTACGGAGCATGGCCTTGGGAGCTCAGCCACGGAAAGTAGTGGTCGCTACAAACCTCGAAGTCGAATCCCACATTCTCGGCCGAAACCGCATAGCGGACAAGGTCTTTCGGACCGCTTTGCTCAGTCATCAGGGTATAGCCGAAGCGCGTCATGGCTTCGGGATACCCGCGCGCGCCGGTCAGAAAACGACTAGAGCCGCTCCTTGACGGCCGCCGACAGCCGGGCTCCGTCCGCCTTGCCCGCCGCGATCGCCGTGGCTGCCTTCATCACCTGGCCCATCTGCTTGCGTGACGGCCGCTCCCCGATGTCCTCGGCCACCTGCGCGATCGCGGTGTCGACGACGTCGGCCAACTCCGCCTCGGTCAACGGCGTCGGCAGGTATTCGTCGATCACCCGCGCTTCGGCATGCTCGTTGGCGGCGAGTTCGCCCCGGCCGTTCTGCGTGTAGATCTCGGCGGCTTCGCCCCGCTTCTTGGACTCGCGGGCGAGCACCTTGAGCACCTCGTCGTCGGTCAGCTCCCGCGACTGTTTGCCGGAGACCTCCTCGTTGCGGACGGCGGTCAGCAGCATCCGCAGCGTGGCGGTGCGAAGCCGGTCCTGGGCCTTCATCGCCGAGGTCAGATCTGTCTGCAACCGGGCCTTCAATTCCGCCATAGCCGCGACGCTACAGGCCTCGTTGCGGTTTACCGTGCCGGTGGTCAGGATGGTCGGCATGACCCACGACGACGGGGGCGCTCGGCCCGCCGAGCCCCCGCCCCCGCCGCCTTACCCGCCCTACGGCTACCCACCACCGCCCGGCTACGGGCCGCCACCGGGCTACGGTCCGCCGCCGGGGTACGGTCCGCCGGGGTATCCCCCGCCGGGCTCGTGGCCGGTGCTGAAGCCAGGGATCATTCCGCTGCGCCCACTCGGGCTCAGCGAGATCTTCAATGCGGCATTCGCCTACATCCGGCTCAATCCGAAAGCGACTCTGGGCTTCACGGCGATCGTTATCGTCATCGCGCAGGCCATCTCGCTGGTCTTCACCACCGTCATACCCCTGGCCGCCTACGGGGAGACGTTCCTGACACAGGCGCAGAACACCTCTGACACAGGACTGAACGGGACGTCTCTGTCCGGAATGGTCGGCGGCGTGACCTCGGCTCTCGCCGGTGTTGTGCTGGCCGGCATGCTGACTGTGATCGTGGGTCGCGCGGTGTTCGCGGCGCCCATCACCATCGGACAGGCGTGGGATCGCGTGCGAGGCCGACTGTGGGCACTGCTGGGATTGATGGTCCTGGAAGGTCTGGGCGCCGTCGCGGTCGTTGCTGTGGCGGTTCTCGTCATCGTGCTCACGGCTGTGGTGAGCCCGCTTTTCGGTGTTTTCGTCGGGTTCGCGGTAGTGCTCGGCACAATCGCCCTGCTCGTCTACTATTGGACGGCGCTGTCGTTTGCGCCGGCGGCGATCGTGTTGGAGCGCGCGCCCGTTTGGGCAGCTATCAAGCGGTCGTTCGCACTTGTGCGAGGCTCGTTCTGGCGCGTGTTCGGCATCCGGGCTCTCTCTGTGCTGGTGGCCGTCGTGGTGACGTATGCAGTCGAAATCCCGTTCCTCATCGGCGCGTTCGCGCTCGGCCTCGCCTTTCATTCAATGCTCGCCGCCGCGGTCGTGGCGACGGTGGGGGGCGCGATCGGGCAGATCATCACCGCGCCGTTCACCGCAGGCGTGGTGGTGCTCCTCTACACCGACCGCCGGATGCGCGCCGAAGCGTTCGACTTGGTGCTGCAGACGGGTGCGGCCGCTACCGTCGAGGACTCGGCCGACTCCACAGACCATCTCTGGCTGGTCCGCCACTCCTGACCGATGGCAACTGTGAGCATCGACCGCGACGCCGCCCATGACGCCGCCCAACGAGAGCTGTCGAAACCGATTTATCCCAAACCTGACTTCCTGCAACGCATTTCCGACTGGATCGACGACCTCATCTCCCGCCTTGTCGTCAAGTCCGCCCACGTGCCCGGGGGATGGTTCACCGTCGCCCTGCTGGTCACTCTGGTCGTGATCGCGCTCATTGTCGCGGTGTGGATCGCGCGGCGCACATTACGCACCAACCGCAGGGGCGAGCTCGACCTGTTCGGTGACGTCGAGCTGAGCGCTGCCGAACATCGTGCGACGGCGGAACGCTATGCGGCCGAAGGAGATTGGGCCGCAGCGATACGCCACCGTCTACGTGCGGTCGCCCGGCAACTCGAAGAGAACGGCGTGCTCAACCCGGTTCCCGGCCGCACTGCGAGCGAGCTGGCGCGCGACGCGGGAAGGTCGATGCCGGATCTTGCCCCTCAGTTAGCCTCCGCCGCAGGGTCTTTCAACGACGTCACCTACGGCGAGCAACTCGGGTCCGAGCCTGCGTACCTCGAGATCGCCGCCCTCGACGAGCAAATCCGGCATCGACGGCCTTCGGGTATGACTGATGGCACGCCCGATGCCGAATCCGACTCATGGGCTCACCTGCAGTGACGAATCTTGCGTCCTCGCACCGGGCTAAGCCGCCCGGCGGCGTTTGGCGACGGTGGCGCTGGGTTGCATTCGCCGTCGTAGTGATCGTTGGCGGGGCGGTCATCAGCGCGTACTTGAGCGCGCCGCGCCCGGGCGGGCGGATGGATCCCGAGTCGACAGGGCCCGAGGGCACCCACGCACTTGTGGCGCTGCTGCGTGACCGGGGCGTCGACGTGGTCGTCGCCAACAACGTCGCCGATGTCGAGCGCGACGCGCGGCCCGACTCGCTCCTGCTGATCGCGGAAAGCCAGCACATCGTCGATGACAAGCTGATCGCGCGTCTCGCGGCGGTGCCGGGCGATCGCCTGCTCGTCGAACCGGTGTCCACGGTCCGCGAATCGCTGGCGCCCCAAATGCGCCTCAGCCACGAGATGACGTTCGATGGAAGCGATCTCGACTGTGACCTACCTGAGGCGGCGCGTTCCGGGGCAGTGCAGTTCGACGACAGCGACAACTACGAGCCGGTCGACAACTACCCAATGACGCGGTGCTACCACGGGGCGCTTGTGCGTTTCCGGGCGTCCGGACGAACCGTGACGGTGGTCGGCAGCGCAACTTTCATGATGAACTCCGGGCTTCTGAAAGAGGGCAATGCCGCGCTGGCGATGAACCTTGCGGGCACCCGGCCACGGCTGGTCTGGTATGCGCCCCAGCATGTGGAGGGTCAAAAGACACGCAGCACAAGCCTTTACGATCTCATGCCACCGAATGTCGGCTGGATCGTCGGACAGCTGTGTGTCGTCGTGCTACTGACAGCGTTGTGGCGCGGCCGGCGACTGGGGCCGCTGGTGGCCGAGAAGCTGCCCGTCGTCGTTCGGGCGTCGGAGACGGTGGAGGGCCGCGGTCGGCTGTACCGGTCGCGGCGGTCCCGCGACCGCGCCGCCGACGCGCTGCGCACCGCCGCGCTACAGCGGATGCTGCCCCGGCTGGGCCTCGCGGTCAACGCGTCACCCGAAGCGGTCGTCGCGACCGCGGCGGAGCGCTGCGGTAAGAGTCCAGAGGCGTTGCATCACCTCATTTTTGGTCCCACACCGGCCACTGATCAGGATCTGGTCAACCTCTCCCGAGAACTCGACGACATCGAAAGGCAGGTCACACACTCGTGACGCAAGAGGCTCCCGCTCCCGACCAGACCGTCATCGACGCACGCGCCAAGTTGATCGCCCTGCGCGCGGAGATCGCCAAGGCCGTCGTCGGCCAGGACTCCGTTGTGAGCGGGCTCGTCGTCGCGCTTCTGTGCCGCGGACACGTGTTGCTCGAGGGCGTTCCCGGTGTGGCCAAGACACTGCTGGTGCGGGCGATGGCCGCCGCGTTGCAGCTCGAGTTCAAGCGGGTGCAGTTCACGCCGGACCTGATGCCAGGGGACGTCACCGGCTCGCTGGTGTACGACGCGCGCACCGCGGTGTTCGAATTCCGGGCCGGCCCGGTGTTCACGAATCTGCTGTTGGCCGACGAGATCAACCGCACACCCCCGAAAACCCAAGCGGCACTGCTGGAAGCGATGGAAGAGCGTCAGGTCAGCGTCGAGGGCGAGGCGCGCGCGCTGCCTGACCCATTCATCGTCGCCGCCACTCAGAACCCGATCGAATACGAAGGCACCTATCAACTGCCCGAGGCACAACTCGACCGCTTCCTGTTGAAGCTCAACGTGCCGCTGCCGCCGCGCGAGCAGGAAATCCAGATCCTCGACCGGCACGCGCACGGCTTTGACCCGCGCGACCTGTCGAATGTTCAGCCGGTGGCGACCGCCGACGACCTGCGGGCCGGGCGGCAGCAGGTGCAGGGCGTGCTGGTGGCCGACGAGGTTCTCGGCTACATCGTCGACATCGTCCGCGCCACAAGGCAATCGCCGTCGCTGCAACTCGGCGTGTCACCGCGCGGGGCGACGGCGCTGCTTGGTTGCGCGCGGGCGTGGGCATGGCTATCGGGGCGTCAGTACGTCACTCCCGACGACGTCAAGGCGATGGCTCGTCCCGTCATGCGTCATCGCGTCGGGCTGCGGCCGGAGGCGGAGTTGGAGGGCGCCACACCGGACGGCGTGCTGGACGGCATCCTGGCGTCGGTCCCGGTGCCGCGATAGTGGTGATCACCGGCCGCGCCGCGTTGCTGGCGCTGCTGTGCGTTCTGCCGCTGGCCTTCTCGCCTTGGCCGGCAACGCTTTTCGCTGTCCTCCTAGTCGTTGTTGTGGGGCTGTTGGCACTGGACTTAATGCTAGCGGCGAGCGCCCGCGCCTTGCGGTTCGAGCGCGGGGGTGACAATGCGGCGAGGCTCGGGCAATCCGCCGACTCGGTTCTCAGCGTGAGCAACAGCGGCCGTCGTCGATTCAAGGGACAATTCCGCGACGCGTGGCCGCCCAGTGCCCGCGCTGCACCCCGCGCTCATGCGGTTTCGATCGCGGCCGGCCAACGCACGACGCTGATCACCCGACTGCATCCGACGCGGCGCGGCGACCAGCAAGCGGCCGCGGTGACCGCGCGCTCGATCGGCCCACTCGGTCTCGCGGGCAGGCAGCGGTCGCACCCGGTGCCGGGGCAGGTTCGGATCCTGCCGCCGTTCTTGTCTCGCAAGCACTTACCGTCGCGGCTGGCCAAACTGCGCGAGATCGACGGGCTGCTGCCGGTGCTGATTCGCGGGCAGGGCACCGAATTCGACTCGCTGCGCGAATACGTGATCGGTGACGACGTCCGCTCGATCGACTGGCGGGCCACCGCGCGGCGAGCCGACGTGGTGGTGCGGACCTGGCGACCCGAACGCGACCGGCGGGTGCTGCTGGTGCTCGACACGGGACGCACGTCAGCGGGCCGGGTGGGCGTGGACCCGACGGCCAGCGACCCCCGCGGATGGCCGCGGCTGGACTGGTCGATGGATGCTGCTCTGCTGCTGGCGGCGCTTGCGTCGCGGGCCGGCGACCACGTCGACTTCTTGGCCCACGACCGAGTGATGCGGGCCGGTGTGTACAACGCGTCGCGCACGGAGGTGCTGGCGCAGTTCGTCGACGCGATGGCGCCTCTGCAACCCGCGCTCGTCGAGTCGGATGCGACGGCAATGGTTGCCTCGATCCAACGTCGCACGCGCCGCCGCGCACTGGTGGTGTTGCTCACCGACCTCAACGCGTCGGCTCTGGACGAAGGGTTGATGCCGGTGCTGCCGCAACTGTCCGCCAGACACCAGGTGATCGTCGCCGCAGTGAGCGATCCGCGGGTTGACGTGCTCGCGTCAGGACGCTCGGACGCCGCGCAGGTGTATGACGCCGCCGCCGCCGAGCGGTCCCGAAATGACCGGCGCGCCATAGCGTCTCGGCTTCGCCGCAGCGGCGTCGACGTCGTTGACGCTCCGCCTGAGGAACTGGCCCCTGCGCTCGCGGACCGTTACCTGGCGATGAAAGCGGCGGGCAAGCTGTAGTCGGTCAGCGCACGTAGTCAACGTCCGGCGCGTCTGCCACATCGCCGGACTCCCCCGCGGCGACCCCGCGCCGACCGAAGTAGATGACGTATGTCAGGAATGCCACCTCGGCGAGGACTCCGATGCCGATGCGCACGAACGTCGGCAGCGGCGACGGGGTGACAAGCGACTCGATCAATCCCGAAACCAGAAGCACGGCAACCAATCCCACGGCGACCGACACCACTGCCCTGCCCTGCTCGGCGAGCGCCTGAGTCCGCGGCCGATCGCCGGGCGAGATCACCGACCAGCCCAGCCGCATGCCTGAGGCGGCCGCGAGGAACACCGCCGTCAACTCCAAAAGCCCGTGCGGGGTGATGAGCCCCAGGAAGACGTCGCCTTTGCCGGCGTTGAACATCAGGCCGGCGCTGACGCCGGTGTTCGCGGCGTTCTCGAACAGCAGGTACGGGATCGGCAGGCCCAACAGCACCGAGAACGCGATGCACTGCGCGGCCACCCAGGAGTTATTCGTCCAGACGCGAAGGCCGAACGACCCCGCGGGGTTCTCGCTGTAGTAGGACGAGAACTCGTGGTTCACCAGGTTTTCGATTTCGCGCGGCGTGCCGACCACCGCCTGGACCTCCGGGTTGCCCGCCACCCAGAAGGCGATGATCACGGTGACGGCGAAGAACACCACGGCCGTCGCGAGCCACCAGCGCCACGTGCGGTACGCGACGACGGGGAACGACACCGTCCAGAATCTGACGAAGTCGCTCCACAGCGGCGCGTGGGCGCCGGTCACTGCCGAGCGCGCACGGGCCACCAGGCTGGACAACCGGCCGATCAGAACCGAATCGGACGACGACGAACGCACCATCGACAGGTGCGTCGACACCCGTTGATAGAGCTCGACCAGCTCGTCGATTTCACTGCCCGAGAGCCGGCGCCGACGCTTGATCAGACGGTCGAGACGGTCCCAGGTAGGCCGGTGTGCCTGCACAAACGCGTCGACGTCCACGCCGCGAGTCTAGGGGCCGGTAGCGTTCGAGCTGTGGCCGACGTAGTGACCGGCGATGCCGTCGTTTTGGAGGTGCAGATCGCGCAGCTGCCGGTGCGCGCGCTGGGGATCTTGATCGACGCCCTGGTGGTCTTCACCTTCTACATCGTCGGCATCATGCTGGCGACGATGACGTTCAGCCAATTCGACGATGCGCTGATCAGTGCCTTCGTGGTCATCTTCACGGTGCTCGCGTTCGTCGGCTATCCGCTCATCTTCGAGACCGCGACACGCGGGCGGTCGCTGGGCAAGATGGCGATGGGTCTGCGGGTCGTCTCCGACGACGGCGGCCCGGAACGGTTCCGCCAGGCGCTGTTTCGCGCACTGGCGGGGTTCGTTGAAATCTGGATGTTCGCGGGCGGGCCGGCGGTGATCTGCAGCATGATCTCGTCGAAGGGCAAGCGCATCGGCGACGTGTTCGCCGGCACCGTGGTGATCAGCGAACGTGGGCCGAAGTTGGCGCCGCCGCCGCTCATGCCGCCGGCGCTGGCATGGTGGGCCTCATCGCTGGAACTGTCCGGGCTTCGGCCCGAGACGGCTGAAGTCGCTCGCCAATTCCTCTCGCGGGCAAGGCAACTGCGGCCAGCCGTGCGTGATCAGATGGCTTACCGGATCGCCGGTGAGGTGGCCGCACAAATTTCGCCGGCACCACCGCCGGGAACGCCGCCGCAGTACGTGCTGGCCGCAGTGCTCGCCGAGAGGCATCGCCGGGAGCTGACTCGGATGCGGCCGATGACACCGCCGCCCGTCTTCACGCCGGCGCCGGTCATGCCGGCGTCCGAGCCACCCCAGCAGCCGGGCGGATTCGCACCGCCGAGCTAGCGCTTCCGCCGAGAGTGGGCCTTAGGGACGGAATTTCGCTGCTTTTCGTGCATAGCGCCCCCGCTCGACGAGGGGATCAGTCGGTGATCCAGTTGCCGTGGAAGCCATGTGGCACCCGCTGCGGAAGTTGCACCCGTGCAACGGGTTTCCCGCTGAAGTCCGCAGCGTCGATGATCACGAGGTCGCTGCCGTTGCGCTGTTTGTCGTACACGTACGACAGGTACCAGCCCACGCGTTCGTCATTCGCCGATGCTG
>Ga0070741_10016670_pt1 | contig 12196 bp, 8 predicted proteins | sample Coa_R1_4_FD_66440 | JGI IMG/M metagenome (GOLD analysis project Ga0070741, IMG submission 66440) | Surface soil microbial communities from Centralia Pennsylvania, which are recovering from an underground coalmine fire - Coalmine... | ecosystem: Environmental > Terrestrial > Soil > Unclassified ...
ATGGGCGCGGCATCCGCCGCATCGCATGTACTTCTGTGTTTGCCTTTTAACGAGGCATGTGTAGGATTTAAGCAGTCTCCGCTCAGTCCCCAAGGAATTAAAACTCAATTAAATAGATGGCGCCTGTGTGTCCGGTGACGGGCAGCGGGGGCATGAGGAGTCTTTGTGCGTTTCAGTGATACCTATTCATTGTGCTCGTCCCGGTCTCTGATCGCGGCTGCGGGTTTGCTCGCATTGATCATTTGCAGTGGATGCGGCTCGTCCAACTGGTCAGAGTCGCAGCCGCAAAACCCGCCATCGGTGGCGGACGTAGCAGCTCGGATTGCCGCGGGTGCGACCCCTCCCCCGGTTCTGCTGTTTGTCGGAACCGGAACGACGTCGGGCAGTGTTGCAGCCTTCAAGACCATCCTCGGCAACCTGAAACTTGCGTACGCGACGGCCACGTCGAGTCAACTTAACGGGATGAGCGAGAGCACGCTCAGGACCTACAAACTGCTGCTGATTCCCGGCGGCGATGCGATCACCATCAGCAAGAATCTTTCGAGTACAACCATCACGAACGTGCACAATGCGATCGTGAACGACGGGTTGCACTACCTGGGCATTTGTGCGGGCGCTTTCTTTGCCGGTCATTCGGGCGTGTATCACTATCTGAATCTCACGCCCACCGGTGTGTGGTTCAACTACTACGCCGATGAATTCAAAGGGATCCATAAGGAAGCGGTTGAGATCAGGGGTGGCGACGGCAAGACACTCGATCAGTACTGGGAAAATGGTCCACAGCTGAGCGGTTGGGGAAACGTCGTCGGCAAGTATCCCGACGGGACCCCGGCAACGGTGGAAGGTTACTCCGGGAAAGGGTGGGTCATCCTTTGCGCCGTGCATCCGGAAGCGACCTCAAGCTGGCGAACCGGGATGACGTTTACGACCTCGGTCGCGGTGGATAATGCCTATGCCCAGACCCTGGTCACCGACGCGCTCAACGGCATATCGCTAGCTCACTTCTGAGGAGTCACCTGTTCTGTTCGCGGTGTCTGCCCGGGGGCTGACGGTCTCCGGGCTCGCGAATCGCCGCAACCCGGGACTACCTCGCAGTCCAGCCGCCGTCGATGAGCAGGGTATGCCCCGTGATCAGGGAGGCGGCAGGGGAAGCCAGGAAGACGACGGCGCCGGCAACTTCCATGGGCTCGCCCACGCGGTGGAGGGCCGCAATGCGCTCGACCACGTCGGCTTGGAATGCCGGGTCCGCCAAGGCCGATTCGGTGCCGGGAGTATGAATGAAAGTGGGTGCCACCGCATTCACTCTGATGTTGTGCTTCCCCCATTCCACGGCCAGGCACCTGGTCAGGTGGGCGATGGCAGCCTTGGTCATGCAGTAGATGGATTCCCCGGGCAGTGCCGCAAAGCCGGCTTGTGAACTCATGTTTACGATGCACCCGCGTTTTTGACGAATCATGACGCGGCCCGCCGCCTGGCTGGCGAAAAAAGTCCCTTTCAGATTGACCGCGAGAATCAAATCAAAATCTTCCTCCCGCACGTTTTCCGCAAGATTTTCCGGGGCTAGCCCGGCGTTGTTAACCAGGATATCGAGCCGGCCGAAATGCCCGGCCGCGTCGTCGACCGCGCGCGAGACTTGATCGAGCCGTGTCATGTCCATTTGCAGGGGCAATACCTTCCGGCCCATGCCGGCAATCTCGGTCGCCAGCTGATCGCCTGAGCTCACATCCCGCAGGCCTAGCGCCACATCGGCGCCGGCATGGGCCAGGGCCAGGGAAATCGCGCGGCCCAGGCCGCGAGCCGCGCCCGTTACTAATGCCACATGGCCGCTGAGGTCAAAGCGGGGGAAGTCGTTGGTCATTTATGTATCTCCTTGATTGCCGGGCACAAGCTCTACTTTATACATGCCGGGGGCACCGACCGTGAATAGCGCAGCGCAACGCCTGTGATGGACACGTCACCGGTCGGAGCGCGCACAGGCACAATCAAATCGCGAAACAGGTGTAAGAGGTTGCCCTGCCGAACATTTGCGCCTTGGGATCACTTTCCAGCAGAATATGGCCTCACCGGCGCCGCAGTTGGTCCGCCTGATCTGGGCATTTCGGGCCCGGGCAAAACTGAATCGGCTCAGCGAGGTTTGAGGATGAAGATTGCGGGCTTAAGTTTCTGTTTCGTCGCGTTGCTGGCCGGTACTGGTTTCAGCCAGCAGTATGAGGTGGTGATCCAGCGCGGCGTGGAAGCCGCCATGCGCGACGGAGTTATTCTCCGCGCCGACATTTACCGGCCAAAAGCAGAAGGAAAATTTCCTGTCCTCCTGCAGCGGACTCCTTACAACAAGGAAGGAGACGACTTCGGTTTACGGGGCGCCGCGCACGGGTATGTCGTCGTCATCCAGGATGTGCGCGGGCGCTATTCTTCCGAGGGCGGGTGGTATCCCTTTCAAAACGAGTCCAACGACGGCTATGACACGGTGGAATGGGCAGCGAACTTGCCTTATGCCAATGGGAAAGTGGGTATGTTTGGCGGGTCCTATGTAGGCGCCACGCAAATGCTGGCGGCCATCGCCCACCCGCCTCACCTGGCCGGCATCTGTCCGGAAGTGACGGCCAGCAATTATCACGAGAACTGGACTTACCAAGGCGGCGCTTTCGAGCAGTGGTTCAATGAATCGTGGACCTCCGGGCTGGCGCAAGACACCCTTCATCGCAAGGTGCAACACAGCAGCAATGCGATGAACGGCATTTGGAAGCTGCCGTTATCGGAATATCCGCTGTTCATTCCGGCCCTCGCCGGCGCAGATTCCACCGCCGCCCTGGCCCCGTACTTTCTGGATTGGCTCGCTCATCCGAACTATGACGATTACTGGAAGCGCTGGTCGATCGAGGAACATTTCCCGGACATCCAGGTGCCGGCGCTCACCATCGCCGCCTGGTACGACATTTTCCTGGGCGGTTCGCTGCGAAATTATGCTGGCCTAAAAGCGCATGCGGGCAGCGAGACGGCGCAGCGGGGACAACGACTGCTGGTGATGATCGGCGGACACGCCGGTTCAGGGCGCAAGATCGGCGAGGTAGATTTCGGAGAAGCCGCGAATGTGGAGGCTGACGATCTGATCCTGCCCTGGTATGACTATCTGTTCAACAACGCGCAGAATGAGTTCGCCGGGCCAAAGCCGGTGAAGATCTTCGTCATGGGCATCAACCAATGGCGCTCCGAGGAGGACTGGCCGATCGCGCGCGCTGTAAACACAAAATACTTCCTGCATTCTTCCGGGAAGGCAAACTCGCTGCGAGGGGATGGGACGATGTCAACCACAGCGCAGCGTTCGGAGGCTCCCGACCAGTACGTGTACGATCCGGCCAATCCGGCGCCTACAGTAGGGGGGCCGCTTTGCTGTGACGGGGAGCATCTGCCTCCCGGCCCCCGCGATCAGAGGCCGGTCGAGTCTCGTAATGACGTCCTGGTCTATTCGACTCCGCCCCTGACCGGCGATCTGGAGGTGACAGGTCCAGTCAGCCTCGAGCTTTACGCCAAGTCCTCCGCGGTGGACACCGATTTCACAGCCAAGTTGGTGGACGTGTGGCCCAACGGTTTTGCCCAGAATCTCACGGAGGGAATCATTCGAGGGCGTTACCGGGATTCGCGGGAGAAACCTCAACTGATGAACCCTGGACAGATCTATAAGCTCAGTGTTGATCTGTGGGCGACCAGCAATGTATTCCGTAAAGGGCACACTCTCCGCCTGGAGATCAGCAGCAGCAATTTTCCGCGCTTCGACCGAAATATGAATACCGGCCTGGATGCGAAACCGGGAGCGCAACCCAGTCCCGCCACCAACACGATTTACCACGATGAGCAGCATCCGTCGGCGCTGAACTTACCGGTCGTCCCCGCGCCGTGATGACGATTTAACGCGCAGTACGCCCGCGATTGACTTGCCCAGCGCGGCAACTTAACATGCAGTCGTTCTGTGAAGGTAGCTCATACCTGGGTCACGGTTTCAAGCCAAATGCCATTGTCGTTGCGGAGCGAACCGGGCAAGGGAGCGTGTCAGCCGGACGGGAGCTTTCCCGCTCGAATGTGCGCCGGACTTGTATTCTTCGTGCTTGCCATGTGGGTTGCAGCTTCCGGCGCCGCAACTTTCCAACTGCCCGACCGAGTTGTGGCCGTAGGCGACGTCCACGGGGACTTCGAAAATCTCTGCCTCATTCTCCGGCGCGCCCGCCTGATAGATGAACAGAACCACTGGAGCGGGGGAAAGGCCACGCTGGTCCAAACCGGTGATCTGATCGACCGCGGGCCCAAGGGACGCGCCGTCATGGACCTGCTGATGGCGCTCCAGACAGAAGCCGCGAAGGTCGGGGGAAGCGTAGTTCCCCTGCTCGGAAACCACGAGGTTATGAACCTACTGGGCGATCTGCGCTACGTCACGCCGTTGAATTACGCGGCCTTTGCCAATGACGGATCGGAAAACCGGAGAAGGGCTGCGTATCAGGAGTACGCGGCCTGGGCTGCCATTCACGCGAAGCAGTTGACGGCCCTCCAACCGGCGGGTCGCCCCGTGACCGAGCAAGAATGGATGGCGGAACATCCTCCCGGCTTTCTGGAATATGGCGAAGCCTTCAGCCCGCATGGCAAGTACGGCCAATGGATTCGCCAACACGCCGCCGTCGCCCAAATCTCGGGACTCATCTTTCTGCACGGCGGAATCCCTCCCGCTTTGAGTTCCATGTCAGTAGAACAAATCAACGCGCAGGTCAGGGAAGAGATTGAGAACTTCGATAAGACCGTCCAGGAATTGCAGTCGCGCAAGGTCATCCTACCTTTTTTCACGCTTCGGGAAATTGCCCTGGCGGTCCAGTTGGAATTGCAGGAAGAGCGCTCTGCACAGACCGTTCCTGATGCCAAATACCATAACCAACTCGTGCGGCTTCTGGATTTCAATGGCTGGCTCTGCATGCGCGACGAAGGTCCGCTGTGGTTTCGCGGCTATGACGCGTGGAGCGACGAAGAGGGCAACCAGCAAATTCCGAAGATCCTGGCTGCGTACAATGCAAGCCATATAGTTGTTGCCCACACCGTGCAGAAGGCGACGCATATTCGCAGCCGTTTCGGAGGAACCGTTTTCCTCATTGATACCGGCATGCTATCCACGTACTGGCCGGGCGGACGGGCCTCGGCGCTGGAGTTTGGAATGGACGGCAAGATCACCGCCCTGTACCTGGATGGTCAGGATGTGATGTTCGAGGAGAACCATCCGGGCTCTCCAGGAAAATCGACGGGAAAAGAAACCGGTATTCACGCATTGGAGTAAAGGTTGCAGGCATGAAGCGCTGGCTGGAGCGGGCCCTGAATATTCATCCCGGAGACCTGGGGCGGGGCGTCCCCCTCAGTGCCTGTTTGTTTCTTACGATCAGCGCTTATGTCATCGGTAAAGTGGCCCGGGACGCCCTCTTTCTGACCCAATTCCCGGCCGTTCAACTGCCCTATGCGGATATTGCCAGCGGGGTCCTGGTCGGCTTCGTCGTGGTGCTGTACCTGCAGGCAGGACGGCGGTTCTCGCTGGGCAATTTACTGATCGCGAGTCCATTGTTCTTCGCCGCGACATCCGCTTTGTTCTGGTTGCTGACGTTCTACTCGCGCCCGGCGCGGCTGTATCCGGTTTTCTACGTTTGGGTAGGGATGATTGGGGTGCTGGCGCCGACGCAGGTCTGGACGATGGCCAACTACCTGCTTACTACGCGCGAAGCGAAACGCATTTTTGGCATGGTCGGCGGGGGTGCGGTTGCCGGTTGGATCTTTGGCGGATATCTGGCAAAGATGGTGACGCGCTTCTTCGGCACCGAAAGCCTCCTGCTGTTCATGTCGTTTCTCCTGGTGACTTCTTCCGCTCTCATGCTGCTGGCCCGGCGAGGAGGCAAGCTTCAACTGGATCCCGCGAGCGATAGCGCTTCCAGATCTTCCCGAACCGGCCACCAGGATCTGCGAGACGGCATCCGCTCGGTCCTCTCTTCCGCTTACCTGCGGGCCATCGCTGCCGTGATCTGTATTTCCTCTTTCGCGACTACGTTGACGGGATGGCAGTTCAAGGCCCTGGCCAAACAGTTTTCCGGGGGCAAGGACGCGATGGCGATCTTCTTCGGCGATTTCTATTTTTATGCCGGTATCGTGGCCTTGTTGTTTCAGTTGCTGCTCACCACCCGGCTGTTGCGCCGCTTTGGCATTGCCCCCATGCTCTTTGTGCTTCCTGCCATCGTCTTGCTCGGGTCTGCGGGCCTGCTCGTCTGGGGAACGATCGCCGCGGCTCTGTTTCTGAAGGGGAGCGACCAGGTGCTGCGGTATTCCCTCGACCGCTCTACCACCGAGTTGCTTTACCTGCCGCTGCCCAATCCGGTAAGGCTGCAGGCGAAATGGTTCATCGACACTGTGGTCTGGCGATTGGGAGACGGCTTGGCAGGGGTTGTGGTTCTGATTTTCGCGGCGCGCCTGGGATGGACGCCCCAGCAAATCAGCTGGATTGCGGCCCTCCTTACCCTGGGCTGGCTTGCCGCCGTATATGTCGCGGGCAAGCAGTACATCACTATTCTGCAGGAGTCCGTCAGCCAGCACCGGCTCGACGCCGAGCAGGCATCCACGCTCGCTCTGGATCGTTCCACCGCGGAATTGCTGGCAAACACAATTCGTAATTCGGACGCCAAGGAGATTCTCTATGCGCTCAGCCTGTTTGAGGTCGAACGCGAGCGCGCTCCCCATCCCGTGATCCGCGGCTTGCTTTACCATCCTTCCGCCGAAGTTCGCCAGAAAGCGATCACCATTCTCTCTGCCGTAGGCGATCAATCGGTGCGGCCGTCGATGGAAGCGTTGCTGAGAGATCCCGACCCGGGCGTGCGCACCGAAGCCATGCTGTACCTGGTTTACCACGCGCACGTGGATCCGCTCACGGTTCTGTCGGAGATTGGTGACTGCGCCGATTTTTCGGTTCGCTCGGCCGTCGCCGCCTACCTGGCTCGTCCCGGCGAAGCGCAAAACGTGGAAACCGCTCGCCAAATTCTCGTAGGGATGTCCCGGGAAAGCGGCGAAAGCGGCCAACGCAACCGGCTCGAACTGGCACGCCTGCTGGCCAAGTTGCCCGACGTGTTCGATCCCTTGCTGGCGAATCTTCTTCGCGATCCGGCCGTTCCGGTGGTGAGGGAAGCCATCCGCTCGGCGGGAGAATTGCGGAAAGCTCCACTGGCTCCGATCCTGGTGGAGTTCCTGTCCGACTCCGAACTGTGCGCTGACGCCGCGCAGGCGATGGCAAAACTGGGTGACGCGGCTCTGGGACTGCTGGGCGATTGCCTCGCCGACTCCTCCCGTCCGGTGAGTGTCAGGCAATTGATTCCGCCCATCCTGGTAAGCATCGGTACCACGTCGGCGATGCGGGTGATCTTCGACAATCTTCTGGAGCGGGACCCGGTTCTCCGTTTTCAGATGATCAGCGCTCTCAACAAAATGCAGCAGATGCATCCCGAAGTCGCGCTGGATCTGCAACTGGTGGAGACCGTTTTGGCCGCGGAGATTATCGGCCACTACCGCTCTTACCAGATTCAGGAGGCGCTGGGCCTTTCCCAGTCCGGCGATGAACCGGTCGTTCACGCCCTGCGCGAGTCAATGCAACAGGAACTTGAACGGATCTTCCGTCTTCTCGGACTGCTGTATCCGCGATTGGATTTGCACTCGGTCTATTTCGGCCTGCAGTCGAGCAATGCCAATGTCCATGACAATGCGCTGGAGTTTCTGGAGAACGTACTGAAATCTCAATTGCGGGGGATTCTGTTGCCGTTGCTGGACGGCAAAGTGAGCGCCCAGCAGAGAGCGGTGATCGCAGAGCGTTTTGTGAGGGCGAAAGTAGGGAACCGCGAGCAGGCGGTAGCCGAACTGCTGACCAGCGACGATCCCTGGCTGAAATCGTGCGGGGCCTATGCCATCGGAACGTTCGCCATCAAGTCGTTGGAAGATAAGTTGGGAGAGTGCCTGGAGCACCCCGACCCGCTGCTGCGAGAAACCGCCCGCGTGGCGAAAATCCGGCTGCAGGCAATCCCAGCGCAACCCTGATCCGTCCGCGAGTTCAGCTTTCCATGTCCCGGGCCTGCCAGGCATTCCAGCAACGCCCGGGAACATGAGAGCTTAGCGAGGCATCAGCGGGGAAGCCTCAGGTCGATTCGCGAGGCGTGCAGGACGCCCTTGTTATCCACGTGGCCGAGCAGGATGACGAACGAACCCTCCTTCACCTCGTCCATCTGGCTGGGCTTTCCCAGCTTCGTCCATTCTGTGGAACTGTCGTAAGCAACTTTCCGAGCATCCTTGGACGGGGCGGAGCCGCCGCGGATGTCGATCATGGAATGTTCCTTGTCAATTCTGACGACATGGCCCTGCCATTTTGCCTGCTTTGTCGCGGCCTTCTTTTCTGTCGCTTCCTGGGCTCCCGCAGGCCTGGCGCTGATCAACGCTCCAGCTAGGGCTACGCAGAGCAACACTGCACGAATCTTCATGACAACCTCCGTAGTGAAGTTAGTCTAAATTCACGGCGACCCGATGGATTGGAATTCCCTGCGAGAGGGTATCCCCGCCGCACGGAATAGTAAAGAACAATTTGCCGCGGCAGCTTGCCGCGATGCGGCGGGTTGTTGTTTGCAGGCAACTCTTGCGGTACAGTGTAGGACGCCTTGGGAGGGCTCCCTCCATGCAACAATCGTCTCGCTGGCTGATCCTGCCCCTCGCTCTTATTGTGGGGTGCCTCGTCCTTCCATTGTCCGCGTTGGGGGCTGAGGATGCCACGCTCACCAAAGATCAGATCAAGGCTTTCCTGCAGAATGCGAAGGTGATCAAAGAGAAGCCCTCGAGCAAGGGAGTTACGCATCCCTGGCGCCTTACCTTGAGCGACGGAGCCATCACCCACGACGCCTCCTTCCAGTCCATCGATGAGCGCACCCCCGCGAAGAAGTTCGAAAGCGGTAAGCTCGAGTTCGGCTTCGTGGATTCCTACAAGTACAACATTGCGGCCTATGGAATTGCCGAACTGCTCGGCGTCGATGACATGCTTCCGGTTTACGTCGAGCGCAAATGGCAGGGAAAGACCGGGTCGCTGAGCTGGTGGCTCCCGGTCAAGATGGATGAAGCCGAGCGGGCGGAAAAAAAGATTCCGGCTCCGGACACCGATCGCTGGAACAAACAGATGTACCGGATCCGGGTTTTCGACGAGCTCATCTATGATACCGATGCGAATTTCACCAACGTCCTCATCGGCGAAGACTGGACGGTATGGCGCGTCGACTTCAGCCGCGCCTTCCGCACGAGCAAGGAGTTGCACGATCCTAAGAATCTGGTGAAGTGCGAGCGCCAGTTGTTTGAAAAGCTGAAGGCCCTCAACACCGGCGACCTAGCCCAAAAAACCAAGGGCTATTTGAGTAAAGCCGAAGTGAACGCGGTGATGGCGCGCCGTGACAAGATCGTTAGCACGTTCCAGACCCTCATCTCGGAAAAGGGCGAGAACGAAGTCCTTTACTAGCTATTCCGAAAGCGGCGCGGCCTGGCGAGCTGCCGGGAGGCGGGCCGCTTAGGGCCCCAGCGGTCCGTAGATATCCAGCTCATTCGCGGTGCCAACCAGTACCTTCCCGCCTGCAATCGTGGGCACGGTGAACTTGAGAGCCGTTCCAGCGCTGTCGCGCGAGCCGGCTTGCGCGCTATCGTAGAGTTCTCTGCTGACGTCGGTGGCGTCATAGGCGCGCAAGACCGCAGGTCCGCCGTTGTCGTGGTTCGAGTTGTCGATCTCCCAGATGATGCCGTTGCTTGCGCCATTCGCTGAAAGCGACATCGTTGCCCCGTGCACGTAAACGGTGATCTGGCCCTGCTTTACCGGTTGGTCCGACAGGCGTCCGTCGCTCCAGGTGAACTGCCGCAGCACATCGCCTTCGCAGTGGATGTAGAAGAAGCCATTCCAATAAACCGGAGTCGAGAAGATGTTGTCGAACTGATGCACGCCAGTTTGCACCGTCTGGATCACGTTGTTCGAACTGGAGGAAAAGGATCCCATGTTGGAGCGGTTAACGACAAAGATCCGCCCGTCTTTCCCGCCGCCGATGATCTCGTACGGCGTGCTGGAGGAATTATCTGGCATGAGAACTGGCGACCCGCTGCCCAGGTCGGCGTCGTTGGCCGAAAGGTAGGAGGCATTGTCCGGCTGGAAGAAGTCCTGCACGGAAAGATCGTCGGGCGAGAGTTGCAGGAAGGCATCGTTGTAGCCGCTGGGCGGATCATCCTGATCCACCCCAGTGGTGATGTATATATGACCGTTAAGATCATTGATGGCGGGAGCGCCGCCGCCGTTCCAGAGGCCGCCTCCAGCGCCCTCCGGAGTGTCATTGAAAACTGCTTTCTGCTGCAGCGTTGTTTTGTCGTAGGCAAGAAGCCAGCCATGATTGCAGTGGCCAAAGCCGATGTAGATCTGATTGTTCACTGGACTCAGCGCCAGCCCCATACGCTGGTAGCATCCATTCTCCAGGTTGATAGTGCCGTTGCTGCTATCCCAACCGGTGCCGGAGACTGAAGCGCGAACGGCAACGGGTCCGCCAAATTTCTCCGCCCCGGAAGTGATATCCAGGGCATGAAGGTAAAACGGCCCGCTGTTCGTGGTCGCCAGCACGTAGAGGGTTCCGGTCGTGATGTCGATGACCGGAGTGCTGGTGATGCCCAACTGGGGAGAGATGCCCTCGATATCGTTGCGCGGAGAAGGCACGCCCAGATTGACCTGCCATAGCGGCGAGCTTTGCTGGTCTGCATCGAAGGCATAGACGCTGTTGTTCTCGGTGGCGGCGAAGACCACGTCATGAGGCGTGCCGCCGACACTGAGCTGCGGAACATATAACGGCTGGGCATAGATTTGCCCATCGACTGGGTAGGAACGCAGCTTTCCAAACTGTGACGAGTTGACCAGCGCCGGTGTCAGGGTCGTCTCTTCCGTAAAAGCGCCATCACGGGCGTCATTGTTGTGATAAGTAAGAACCGCGCCCGGAGCTCGATTCAGGACGGTCAGACTACTCTGCGCCGTGCCCGCGGGATATGCCGCACTGGCGGCGACAATTCGATGCCCGCCGGTGGCGTTGGGGGCGGTGTATAGCCCGGTCGAGTCGATGGTGCCGACGGAGCTGTTTCCGCCTGCGATACCATCCACGCTCCAGGTCACGGCAGTATTGGAGATGCCTGCGATCGTGGCGGTGAATTGCTGAGTGCCGCGCGGCAGGATGACAGCTCCCCCCGGCGAAATGCCGATCGAGAATACCGTCACAGCCGCGCTGGCCGTGCCCGAAGGAGTGCCGGAGTAGGTTGCGGTCACCGTGTGATCGCCGCTGTTGGACGGCGCAGTGTAGGTGCCGTCCGCGGCGATCGTTCCCACGGTGGAGTTCCCGCCGCTCACCCCATCCACCGACCAGGCGATGTTGGGATGCGCCTGGCCCTGCACGGTCGCGGTAAACTGCTGGGCCGTTCCAGTCAGCAGCACGGCTGTGCCCGGAGTGAGCGACACCTCGGCTACCACGTTCACGGAGGCGTTGGCGCTCTTGCTGCTGTCGGCCGCGCTGGTCGCGGTAACCGTGTGCGTCCCCGGCTGCGTTGGGGCAGAGTACATTCCCGTCGCATCGATGGTTCCGGCCGTGGAATTTCCGCCCGCGACATTGTCGACCGACCAGTTCACCGCGGTGTTGCTGGTGCCTTGCACAACGGCGCTGAACTGTTGCTGCCCGCCCTCCGGCACAGTCACCGCAGTCTGGTTCAACTGGATGGTGACGTTTAACGATTTTGGCGGAGGAGTGCTTACGGCTCCGCCGGATTTCAGGCTGGAACAACCCATGGACGGAAGAAAGAAGGCGAGTAGGAGCAGGTACTTTGGAAAAGAAGACTCAGTGACATCCATACAACGAGTATTGCCCGCCTCCCCGCAGGCCGTGCTCGCTTGCGTTGAATAGATGTAAGTTCCGGCGGAGGGGTTGCAGTCCGGCGTGCTGGCGCGGGCTCGGGAGAGATTCAGCGCGCCCCGCTTGTTATGTTTCGCGCGCGCACAGGGTGAGTGGAGGCGAAGCTACGTTCAACGGCCGGCGTCGAAATGAGATAATGACGTTGCTTCGCTGTGGCCCCGTAGCTCAGTTGGATAGAGCAGCGGTTTCCT